>Ga0102924_1003116_pt1 | contig 17554 bp, 19 predicted proteins | sample PaiPotPPM11metaG_FD_80116 | JGI IMG/M metagenome (GOLD analysis project Ga0102924, IMG submission 80116) | Iron sulfur acid spring bacterial and archeal communities from Banff, Canada, to study Microbial Dark Matter (Phase II) - Paint Pots PPM... ...
CAGACATTGCCAGCTAACAGACCGCGACTGATGATGAGCCGGAGTGGCAGGAGATCCGTCAGGAGGGAGGCGTGCACCATGGCACACGTGCAGGATGTTGCTGCCTACATCCTCGATCGGCTCGGCGGGATGTCCGCGATGAAGTTGCAGAAGCTCTGCTACTTCTCTTACGGATATCATCTGGCTTGGGAAGAGCGGCAACTGTTCCCCGAGCGGTTCGAGGCATGGGCGAACGGTCCGGTTTGCCCGCCGCTGTACGCGCTTCACCGGGGCCGCTTCGGCCTGAATCCAAGTGAGATCAAGGGCAACGCGTCCTTGCTGGACAACGGCGAGCGCGAGTCCATTGATCTAGTTCTCGGCACATACGGCGGGTTCACGGCGCACCAGCTATCCGCCATGACACACAGCGCTGGGCCATGGATGGCCGCACGGCAGCGCACTGGAGCCGGACCGCTCGACAGGAGTAACGAAGAACTGCGCGACGAGGAAATCTTCGAGTTCTTCGACGCACTGACATCGGCAGATGCCGATGGCCGGGAAGAGAGCTAAGCAGCGGCCGACCGCCGTAACAAATCCAAGCCGCAAGGAGGCTCCCCGGACACTGCCCGAAGGGCTGCCGGGATCGGGTAACTCCCACGAGCGGCTGTGCTGGCGCTTCACTCACGTCGACAACGACGGGCCCTGGGGCTTCAGCAGCGTAGGCGGTGCGGTCCTGTGCGAGATACTCGGACATCTCAAGAAGTTCGAATCGATGACCTTGAATGAGGTCTTCCATTACGGAGGCTACCCAGGGAAAGACTACGACGTAGACGCCATCCCGAACTCCGGGGCGCTAGCGCGCCTGGAAGAGGCGGGCCTAGCTGACCAGACAAAGATCTGGGTCCTGCGCTGTGGCGGGAAGCCGCGCCTATACGGCTTCCTTCAAGGGAACGTCTTCCACGTAGTCTTCTGGGATCCCGAACATGAGATCTGGCCGTCACAGCTTAAGCACACGTGAGACTCCGCGACCCGGGTTATGTGTCTCCCCTGGCCCAGGTCCAGGGGTAGGCGGGGTCTTCGCAGGCGCGGGCGCCCTCGCCGAGGCCGAGCGGGCGGAAGGTGTCGACCATGACGGCGAGCTCGTCGAAGAACTCCGCGCCGATGCTGCGCTCGTAAGCGCCTGGCTGCGGGCCGTGCGAGTGGCCGCCTGGATGCAGGCTGATCGAGCCCGGGGCGATGCCCGAGCCCTTGCGGGCCTCGTAGTCGCCGCCGCAGTAGAACATGACCTCGTCGGAGTCGACGTTGCTGTGGTAGTACGGCACCGGGATGGCCTCTGGGTGGTAGTCCACCTTGCGCGGCACGAAGTTGCAGATCACGAAGTTGGTGCCCTCGAATACCTGATGGGCGGGCGGCGGCTGGTGGACCCGTCCGGTGATCGGTTCGAAGTCGGCGATGTTGAACGTGTACGGGTACAGGCAGCCGTCCCAGCCGACCACGTCGAACGGGTGGTGCGGGTAGACGTACCTGGTCCCGGCGATGCCATTCGGGCCGCGGTGCTTGACGAGGACCTCGACGTCGGTGTCGTCCGCCCGCAGCGGCTCCGCCGGGCCGTGCAGGTCCCGCTCGCAGAACGGTGCGTGCTCGAGCAGCTGGCCGAACCGTGAGAGGTAGCGGCGGGCCGGGGTGACGTGCGAGTTGGCCTCGATCACGTACGCGCGCAGCGGCTGGTCGCCCGCCGGAACCCAGCGATGGGTGGTGGCGCGGGGCAGGATCACGTAGTCGCCCGGGCGGACGGCCAGGGCGCCGAACACCGTCTCCACCGTGCCCGCGCCCGCCTCGACGTAGACGCACTCGTCGCCGGTGGCGTTGCGGTACAGCGGCGACGACTCGCCGGCGACGACGTAGGAGATCCGCACGTCGTCGTTGCCGAGCACGAGCCGCCGCCCCGTCACCACGTCGTGCCGCTTACCCTCCTCGCCAGGGAACAGGTCATGCGACTTGAGGTGCCTCGGCTTGAGCGGGTGGTTGGGCTCGGTGCGCGGATCGGCAAGCTCCCACGGGGTGGCGTCGGCAATGGCGGACGGGATGTGGCGATGGTAGAGGAGTGAAGAGTCGCCGGAGAACCCTTCCTCCCCCATCAGCTCCTCGTAGTACAGGCCACCGCCCGGTGTGCGGTGCTGGGTGTGCCGCTTCGGCGGAACGTCACCGAGACGACGGTAGTACGCCATCAGAAGTTGCCGCGCCTCTCCTGCTCGCGCTCGATCGCCTCGAACAGCGCCTTGAAGTTGCCCTTGCCGAAGCCGAGCGAACCGTGCCGCTCGATGAGCTCGAAGAAGACCGTCGGGCGGTCGCCGGTCGGCTTGGTGAAAATCTGCAGCAGGTAGCCGTCCTCGTCCCGGTCGACCAGGATGCCGCGCTTCTGCAGCTCCTCGATCGGCACCCGGACCTCGCCGATGCGGGCCCTGAGCTCGGCGTCCTCGTAGTAAGAGTCGGGAGTGGCAAGGAACTCCACGCCGTCGGCCACCATCCCGTCCACGGTCGCGACGATGTCGTTCGTGGCGAGCGCGACGTGCTGCGCTCCCGGGCCCCGGTAGAACTCGAGGTACTCGTCGATCTGCGACTTCTTCTTGCCCGGGGCGGGCTCGTTCAGCGGGAACTTGACCCGGTGGTTGCCGTTGGCGACGACCTTGCTCATCAGCGCCGAGTAGTCGGTCGCGATGTCGTCGCCGATGAACTCCGCCATGTTGGTGAAGCCCATGACCCGGTTGTAGAAGTCGACCCAGGTGTCCATGACGCCGAGTTCCACGTTCCCGACGACGTGATCGACGGCCTGGAACAGCCGCTTCGGCGCCTCGGAGCGCTTGCGGTAGGAGGAAGCGCGCGCCACGTAACCCGGCAGGTACGGCCCGGTGTAGCGGGACCGGTCGATGAGGGTGTGCCTGGTGTCGCCGTACGCGGCGATCGACGCCGTGCGCACGGTCCCGTAGTCGTCGGTGAGGTCGTGCGGCTCCTCGAGCACGGTGGCTCCCTGCGCCCTGGCGTGCGCGATGCACTTGTCGACGTCGGGCACCGCGAGCGCGATGTCCACGATGCCGTCGCCGTGCTTGCGGTGGTGCGCGACGAGCGGGCTGTCGGGGTCGTACGCGCCGAGGACGACGAAGCGCGCGGCACCCGAGCGGAGCACGAACGCGTGGTGGTCGCGGTTTCCCGTCTCCGGGCCGGAATAGGCGACTAGTTCCATACCGAACGCCGACTGGAAGAAGTGCGCCGTCTGCACCGCGTTGCCGACGATCCACACCAGCGCGTCCCAGCCGGACACGGGAAACGGATCGGAGGACTCGTCGTACTCGACTAGGCCGACTAGAAGCTTCAGCTGGTCGAGGCTGAGCTGGGCCAGGCGCTCGTCGTCGTTAAGGGTGTCCTCGAGAGGCACGGCGACTCCTTCGTGTCGGGGCCGGGCGGCTCGGCCTTTCCGAGCATTGAAACGGTTGCGGAGCGAACTAGGCAAGCTGCGTCGTCTGTACTGATCTCATGGTTCAGCCAGACTAGCGAAAGCGCCAGTTAGCTAGTCAGAATGACTAGCATGGCGTGATTGTTGGGAAAGATGACATCCGGTCACATGGCCCCCGCCGACGGCGCCGGGCATGCTTTCCCGTGTGACTGAGCACGACGGCGTCTGAGTCGCAAAAAGTCCGGGTAATGTTCGCCTGTGAGCGACGAGGACGACCGGTGGATGCGGCTCGCGGTCTCGCTGGCGCGGCAGTGTCCGCCGTCCGCTACGGCGTTCTCGGTCGGCGCGGTCGTCGTCGACGCGGCGGGCGCCGAGTTGTCCCGCGGCTTCTCGCGCGAGGGCGGCGACCCGGTCGTGCACGCCGAGGAAGCCGCGCTCGGCAAGATCTCCCCCGGCGACCCGCGACTGGCGGGCGCCACCATCTACAGCACGCTCGAGCCGTGCTCGCACCGCAAGTCGCGGCCCAGGACCTGCACGGAGCTGATCATCGCCGCGGGACTGCGGCGCGTGGTGATCGCCTGGCGGGAGCCCGCGCTGTTCGTCGCTGACGCTCAGGGCTACGAGCTGCTTTCCCGCGCCGGGCTCGTCGTGGACGAGCTACCCGAGTTCGCCGCGGACGCCGTCGCGCCGAACCGGCACCTCGTGCCAGGTTGGTCACTTCCCTAAGGTCCGCGGACAGCATACGCTACTGATGGGTAAATTAGACTTGATCACCGCGCACGGGGGGAACGGCGTGGCAGTTCTACGACTCGGTGATAAGGGGCCACCATGGAAACGATGACCTTCACCGCGCTCTGCGAACGGGCGGGCCGGTGGTGGACGATTCGCATTCCGCAGATCGAGGGCATGACCGCGCAGGTGCGGAGCCTTGACCAGGCCGAGATCGTGACCCGGCAGCTCATCGCCCGTACCCTGGCCATGCCCGCAGAGTCGGTCCGGGTCGAGGTCATCCCCGACGCGCCCGCGCCCGTGTCGCACGCGCTGCGGATGAGGCACGCCGCGCGGCAGGCCGCCGACGCCGCCACGCGGGCCACCAGGGAAGCCCTGGACGCGCTCGCCGGCGAGGGAATCGCCTTTCTCGACGCCGCGACCATGCTCGGCCTCTCCCCCGCCGAGATCGAGCAGTACGGTCCCGCCGGGAACGGTAACCGGCCCGAGCAGCCGCCCGCGTCCGCCAACCCGCTACTGCCGGCGAGGCCGTTATCCGCTTGGCTCAGCGCGATCGCTCTTTTAGGGTGTTAATCGTTGTGAGTGACGAAGACATCATTAAGCGGATTGACGCCTACTGCGACACACAGCCGCGGGAGCGCGCCCACGCCGAGGAGCACGGCCCGCTCGTGCTGTTCGTGCCCGTCGGGTCCGGGTTCCCCTACTACGCGAGGCCCCGCGCCGGCAAGCGCGGGCCGGTGACCGCCGCCGACGTGCGGGCGGTGCGGGCCAGGCAGCACGAGCTTAAGCTGCCCGAGTCGTTCGAGTGGATCGAGGATTGCGCACCAGAGATGGCGGCGGCCGCCGCCGCCGCGGGCCTGCGGGTGCACCGGCACCCGATGCTCCTGCTCGGGACGCTCGCTCCGACCCCGCCGCTGCCGCCGACGACGTCGGTCAGGATCGTGGACCCGGACGACCAGGAACTGGTCCAGGCGTGGGCGGTCCCCGGCGTCGCCTTCGCGCACCCGGGCAGCGAGATCGGCCGGGCCGGCGTGGTCGAGCGCGACAAGCTCGCCGCTGACCACGATCCCGCGTCGATTCAGGCCGTCAGGGAGCGGCTGCGGGCCGGCCGTTCCGTGCTCGCCACGGTCTCCGGCCCGAACGGGCCGCTCGCCTCCGGCAGCTACCAGCGCGTGGCCGGGGTGGCGGAGATCACCGGGGTCGGCGTGCTGCCCGCCAGCCGGCGGCGCGGCCTCGGCGCCGCGGTCACCCACGCGCTTGCCGCGCACGCGCTGACCCGTGACGCGCGGACCGTGTTCCTTTCCGCCGCCGACGCCGACGCCGCCCGCATCTATACGCGACTCGGCTTCCGGCCGGTCGGCACCGCGATGATCGCCGAGGCGCCCGACGACTGAGCCGTCCCGCCGTCCCGCCGCCCACCTGGGCTTCTGGCTCCTACGATGGCGGGGTGACGGAGCAGACTCACGGGGACCGGCCCGCCCGGCGCTCGTACCCGAAGGGGGTGCGGCGCCGGCAGCAGATCCTGGACAGCGCGATCGCCCTGTTCGCCCAGCGCGGCGTGGACCGTGCGTCGCTGCGGACGGTCGGCGAGGCGATCGGCGTGTCCCACGCCGCGCTGCGCCACTACTTCTCGTCCCGCGACGAACTGCTCGTCGAGGCGTACCGGGAACATGAGGCCCGCGCGGCCAGCGAAACCCCGGTGACCGACGAGTCGGCCGTCGGGCTGATCGTCCAGGCCGCCGAGCGGAACCGCTCGATCCCCGGCCTCGTCGAGTTGTACGCGACGCTCACCACCGACGCGCTGGAGGAGCATCACGCCGTCACCCGCGAGTTCGTGCGCGACCGGTTCCGGACCCTGCGGCAGGACCTCGCCGCGCGGGTCGAGTTGGGTCAGCGCGCCGGGCGCATCGCGCCGGACATCGACCCGCTCGACGCGTCCGCGCTGGTGATCGCCGCGTCCGACGGCCTGCAGATCCAGTGGCTGCTCGACCCCGGCGCGGTGGACGTGGGCCGCTCGCTGCTGATACTCGAGCGGCTGCTCCCCCGCGATCCCGCGGGGATTCCGCCGTCCGCCGGACCGTGATACTTTCCACTGGAAGGTTTTCCGACCGGAGGCGTGCCGTGTCGTCATCATCTGCCCGCCCGGAGCTGACCCGCTGGCGCCTGGTAATCACCGGCGCCTTCGGGCTCGGCGGGATCACCGTCTCGGCGTGGGGGCCGCGGCTGCCCTCCATCAAGTCGGGCCTCGGCATCGGCACCGCCACGATCGGGCTGCTGCTCGCGGGGGTGACGGTCGGCGCCCTGCTCGGGCTCGTCGCCTCGACGCCCGTGCTGCACCGGCTGGGCGCCCGCCGCGCCGTGGCGGGCGCGATCCTGCTCGTCGCCGCCTCCATGTCCGTCATGAGCCTGGCGCTCGTGATCGGCTCCCTGCCGCTGCTCGCCGTCGCCTTCGTCGTCACGGGAACGGGGATCGGCCTCCTCGACGTGCTGATCAACGTGGAGGGCGCCGCCGTCGAGCGAGCCGCCGGGCGCACCCTCATGCCGAGCATGCACGCCGCGTGGTCCATCGGCGCCGCGGTCGGGTCAGGGGTCGGCGCGGCCTGCGCGGCGCTCGGCGTCACGCCCGCGGGGCAGTTCGTCGGCGAGGCCGTCGTGATCGCGGCGGCCGCGTTCGCGGTGGCGACTGGCATCCCGCCCGGCGAGCGCGGCCAGATCGATGAAGCAGGGGGCGAGCAGGCGCCCAAGGACCGGGCGGCGCGGCTGCGCCAGTGGCTGCGCGGCTGGCTAAACTGGCGGCTGCTGCTCATCGGCGTGGTCATGCTCGGCGTCGAGCTCGGCGAGGGCTCCGCGAACAGCTGGCTCACCCTGGCGGTGCGGAACAACCACGGGCAGAGCGCGGCGGTCGCCGCGCTTTTCTTCACCACGTTCGCCGCCTGCGAGGGGCTCGCCAGGATCTTCGCCGGCCCGGTCGTCGACCGCCTCGGGCGGGTCAGGACCATCAGGCTCACCACCGCGCTCGGCATCGTCGGCATCGTGGCGTTCATCCTGGCCGACAGCGCGTGGCTGGTCCTGATCGGCGTGGTGCTCTGGGCGGTGGGCGTCTCCATGGGCTTCCCGCTCGGCATGTCCGCGGCGGCGGAAAGCGGACCCGACCCGGCTGCGCGGATCAGCGTCGTCGCCTCGATCGGCTACTTCGCCAACCTGGCGGGGCCGCCCGCCATCGGCGCGCTCGCTCAGTCCGCCGGCCTGCTGCACTCGCTGTGGCTGATCGCGGCCCTGTTCGTCGCCGCGTTCGCCGTCGCGGGCTCGCTCGGCCAGCGCTCGGCCGCCGCGGAGCCGGTTCCTTCCTCGGCCGGCGCCGCCGACTGACGGAAGTTCATTAATCTCGGCACGGAACGGGGGCACGGTTCCCCTCTTGGACCCCCCTCAGCCTTGCGGGCGGAGCTGCCTTCCCGGCCGCAGGTTTCCCTGCTCGTCGAGGTCGTTGAGGACGGCGGGAAGGCCCTCGGAGAGCATCTTGCGGCGGACCCGGCCGAGCAGCGCCGCCATGAAGACTCCTTCGATGCCGCGAAAGCCGGCGTGGTCCCAGGTGAGGCGGGTGCCGCCAGGAACCTCGGCGAGGCGGTTGGTGACGACGGTGGGTTCGTCGCTCTCCTTGTTCCGCCAGTCGTACCGAAGCAGTCTCGGCTCGTCGACGGCGAGCACTTCGCAGCGCACGATCCCGTCCCAGCCGGGGAAGGGCTTGCCGATGAACCGGAACTTGGTGCCGACGACGGGCTTGAAGCCCTCGGGCCGGCCGCCCTGTCCGGTCGAGGTCCACCGCGGGACGAGCGCTGGGTCGGTCAGCGCCTTCCAGACGACCGGCAGAGGCTTTTGGTACTCCCTGACGACGTGGTAATCGCTCATGGTGCTGTCTCCTCAGCAAAGTGATTTCAGCAACTAGAAATTTATAGTAGCAGAAAAAATACTGACACTGGAGTATGCTGCGGGCATGGAATCGCGCACGGTGGAATGGCCAGTGCCGCCTTCCGCTCCGCGGGGCGAGGCAGTGGAGGTCGGCGGGCTGCGAGAGCGCAAGAAGCGCCTAATGCGTCAGCAGCTGTCCGACACGGCCACGCGGATGTTCATGGAGCGCGGCTTCGACGGTGTCCGCGTCGCCGAGATCGCCGAGGCGTGCGGGGTGTCGGAGAAGACGGTCTTCAACTACTTCCCCGCCAAGGAAGCGCTGATCCTGGATCGTTTGGAAGCGACGATGGCCTCGCTGAAGGTCGGCCTGGCCGACCCCGGCGTTCCGCCGGTGCGGGCGGTGCTGCGGATCCTGGACGGTGAACTCGGTGCCATGACGTCCTGGCTGGCCGCGCAAGACGACCCGGCCCAGGCCGCCGCCGGGATCCGGCGCTTCGGCGCCCTGATCGGAGAGACTCCCTCGTTGCGGGCGTACCAGAGCGACCTGACGGACCAGTGCACCGCCATGGTCGCGGAGATCCTGGCCGGGCGCACCGGGACGCGCCCGTACGACCCGGAGCCGCAGATCGCGGCCACCGCCCTGCTCGGCCTGTGGCGCATCCAGTACCGCGCCCTGCCGAAATACCTCGACGGCACCCGCACGCCCGCCGAGGTCCACCAGGCGGTCACCGGCGATGTCCACCGCGCCGCCCGCCTCATCAGCATCGGGCTGGACTCGTTCCCGGTGGACCGCGAGCCGCACAAGGCCCAGGTGCAGGCGTTACTTGAGCAAGGCCCTTCAACTTCGGAAGGGTCTCAATCCCCGTCTGTCTGAACCCGCGCGACGGCGCCGGTCAGGCAGCTCGGAGGCCGCCCGAAATGAGGGAGCCGCCGCCATGTTGCTTCGTGTCAGTGTTCGCGAGATGTACGGGGCGTCAACCTCCAGGCCGATGCGCCGACGGTCCCCCCCGGGTACGGTCATGAGGTGGTCTGGAGTGACGCTTCGCGCGATGAGCTGTTCCAGCGGTCCGTGCCGTCGGCGCTCGGCAAGCGGCTGTGGATCCCAGTTGGCGGTGTCAGTGGCACGGCGCGATGGTGACCCTCGTGCTGGCTGCGGCGCAGCCGCACAAGATCGCGGGTGGCCAGGCCTTCGACTTGGCCGTGGCGGTTCTCGCCTGCCTTCCGATCATCCTGCTGAGGCGCTGGCCGCTCCTGCTCTTCGCGGTCGCTGCGCTCGTGGGCGGCGTGGAGACTGCGCTCGGGGCCGCTTCGCTGCCACTCGGCGGCGTGGTTGGCCTCGCGATGTACTTCGTCGCCGTTCGCCTTCGCGGGCGAACCTCGGCTTGCGCCGTTGTCGCGGCGCTCGTAGCGCTCTGCGGCGGTCTCCTGTACGCGGCGCTCGCGACGGAGAGAGGGCTGGTTGGACCCGATGTGCTCGACGGAGCCGTCCCGCTGATCGCCGCGTGGTTTATCGGCGTCAGCGTTGCCACCCGGCGGCGGTATCTCACCGGGCTGGCCAGGCAGGAAGAGCGCGAGCGCGCGGCGGAGCTTGAGCGGGCGCACCAGGAGGTCCGCGAGGAACGGATACGGATCGCTCGAGACCTGCATGACATCGTCGCGCACTCGCTCGGGGTGATGACCGTCCAGGCCGGCGTCGGCCGACGGCTCTTGGCGAAGCGTCCGGAGGAGATCGAGGGAACCCTCGAGTCGATCGAAATGGTCGGGCGAACCGCCCAGGACGAACTGCGGGTGGTCCTGGGGCTGCTGCGCGACGGGGAGCCAGAGGCCGCCTCCCTCGCTCCGGCACCGCGGCTCGCCGACCTGAAAGAGCTCGCCGAGACGGTTCGAGCGGCCGGAACCCCAGTTGAGCTGCGCACCTCCGGCGTCGGCCGGACGCTCTCACCGGCCCTTGAGCTTTCGATCTACCGCGTCGTCCAGGAGGCGCTGACGAACGTTGTGAAGCATGCGCCGGGCGCACGCTCGACCGTTCTGGTCGAGCTCTCAGCCGACTCGGTGCGGGTCGAGGTCACCGACGACGGCCGGTCGACGGTGTCGTTCCCCGGTGCGGACTCGCCTGGCGGGCGCCACGGGATCATCGGCATGCGTGAACGCCTCGGTGCCTTCGGCGGATCGCTGACCACTGAGTTCCTCCCCGGCGGAGGGTTCCGCGTGCACGGCCGGGTGCCGCTCGAAGGAGCACCGTGAGCACACGCGTCCTCGTGGTCGACGACGAGGCGCTGCTCCGCACGGCGTTCTCCTCGCTCATCGACGCCGAGGACGACTTGGAGGTCGTCGGCGAAGCTGTCGACGGGAGCGATGCGGTGGAACAAGCGAGCCGCCTCTCGCCGGACGTTGTGATGATGGACGTGCGGATGCCGGTAATGGACGGGATCGAGGCAACACGGCAGATCACGTCGTTCAAGACCGCGAAGCCGGCGCGCGTGCTCATCCTCACGACCTTCGACCTCGATGAGTACGTCTTCGAAGCGCTTCGAGCCGGCGCGAGCGGGTTCGCATTGAAGAGCCGGCCGCTCGAGGAGCTGCTCAGCGCCATTCGGGTCATCGCTGCTGGCGAGGCGCTGCTCGCGCCAAGTGTCACGCGGCGGCTCATCGCCCGCTTCGCGGACCGGGTCGCGCCAGCGCGCGCGCCACGAGAGCTCGACTCGCTCACCGAACGCGAGCGCGAGGTCCTCGCGCTGGTCGCGCGCGGGCTCTCGAACGCGGAGTTGGCCGAGGCGCTCCACGTGAGTGTGCCGACGGCGAAGACGCACGTCAGCCGGGTCCTCACCAAGCTCGGTGCACGTGACCGCACGCAGCTCGTCGTGATCGCCTACGAATCGGGCGTCGTCACGGCAACCTGAGGAACGAGCGGTCGCCCGCTCCGTCCAGCGGCTGGCTGCATCCATCGGATGGCGGCCGTCCGTCTTCCGGTTGACGCGGATTCAATCCGCTCGCCTGACGACACGCCGTCGTCGATCTCGCACGATGGGTCCATGCCTAACAACCTTCTCCCGCGACATAGTCGCAGACCCCGCGATCAACCCGAACACCGCAGCGCGACACGAGGCGGAGGGCGCGGCGTGAACGTGATCGAGACCCATGCCCTCGGCAAGTCCTACGGCTCGACGAGAGCACTGCACGACTGCACGCTGGCGATCCCCGATCGGCACGTCGTCGCGCTTGTCGGGCCGAACGGTGCCGGCAAGTCGACGCTTTTGAACATTGCGGTCGGGCTTGTGCTGCCGACCACTGGTGAGGTGACGGTGCTCGGCGGACGCCGGGCCGGTTCTCTCGACGCACTCGACGGAATCGCGTTCGTGGCGCAGGACGCGCCGCTCTACAAGAACCTCTCGGCTGCCGACCTGCTGCACGAGACGCGCAACCTCAACCGCCGCTTCGACCAGGACTACGCCGAGCATCGCCTCGGCGAGCTGGGCATCCCCCTGCAGCGCAAGGCCGGGAAGATGTCGGGCGGCCAGCAGGCACAGCTCGCGCTGACGCTGGCGCTGGCGCGCCGGCCGCAGCTCCTCGTGCTCGACGAGCCGATGGCCATGCTCGACCCGATCGCCCGGCACGACTTCATGGCGACGGTGATGACGGCGGCCACCGAGGACGGCGTCTCGGTCGTGCTGTCGTCACACGTCCTCGCCGAACTCGAGCGGGTTGCCAGTTACCTCGTGCTCGTCTCGCACGGAGGCGTCCAGGTGGCGGGCGAGCTCAAGGACCTTCTCGCCACCCACCGCATGCTCAGCGGTCCAGCTTCGGAGTCCGAGCGGTATGCGCGGCAGTGGAACGTCGTGCACGCGAGCAGCGCCGCGTCACTGGTGCACCTGCTCGTCCGCGACGACGGCATCTCCAATGCGGTGCCGCCGGGATGGGGTGCGCGCGCGGTGACCCTGGAGGAACTCGCCCTGGCCTACCTGCGCGAGCCCGGCGCCGCAGCAGTGCCCGCCCCGGCTCGCGGCTGGAGTGCCGAGCCTTCGGAGGTGGCGAAATGACCGCGTTGACTGTACCCGTCCGAGCGGAGGACACGCGCGTGCGGCCGCTGCCGTGGCGGCGGATGGCCTGGGTCAGCTGGCGGCACCACCGAATCGCGCTGGGCGGCGTGGCCGTGTTCCTGAGCGCGCTGGCGGCGTGGCTGTGGGTCTCCGGCCTTCAGCTGCACCACGCCTACGCCGCCGCACTCGCCTGCCACCCGGCGAGCTCGGCTGCCTGCAATAGCCTGATCCTGAACTTCGATGCCATGAACGTATTCCTGAAAGGCGGCTTCGTCCTGCAGCCGCTGCCCGCGCTCATCGGGGCATTCGTCGGGGCGCCGATGCTGGCCCGTGAGATAGAGACCGGCACCTTCCGCTACGCCTGGACCCAGGGCTTCGGGCGCTGGCGCTGGACGGTCGCGAAGCTGGTGCTGGTCGGGGTCGCGGTGGCCGCCGTCGCCGGAGCCTTCAGCGTGCTGGTCTCCTGGTACTACCAGCCGTACCTCGCCACCGGGAACGGGACCGTGTTTTCCTCGGCGTCCCCGCTCTCTCCCGGGCTGTTCGACCTACGCGGAGTCGCGTTCGCCGGCTGGACGCTGGCCGCCTTCGCGATCGGCGCCCTAGCCGGCATGCTCATCCGCCGGGTCGTCCCAGCGATCGCCGCCACCCTCGCCGTCTACGCCGGTCTCGCCTTGCTCGCCGGAAACGCCCTGCGCCAGCACTACCTCACGCCGCTGGCCACGGGCAATCCGAACGTACCCGGTTCCGCTTGGGTCACGAGTGAATGGTGGACTAAGGGCGGGAAGTTCGCGTTCGGAGGCCGGCCCCCTGTCGCCCTGCTCCAGCAGCTCTGCCCTTCGTCTTTCACTACCGGGTCTGGCGGCACAATCGGTTTGTCAGGCTCCGCTAGCCCAACCCAGTGCCTCGTCCAGCACGGCTATACGCAATGGGCCGACTACCAGCCGGCCAGCCACTTCTGGCCGTTCCAGTGGATCGAGGGCGGCTGGCTGCTCGCGCTGGCGGCACTGCTCGCCTTCGTGACCGTGTGGCTTGTCCGCCGCCGCGCGGTATGAACCGCGCGGCCTTGCAATCGCCGCTCGCGTCCCTGGAGGCCAGCGCGTGAACGAGGCGCTCTTGAGCTTGCGTCGTTCGATCAGGGGAGCCACGAGACCGTGAGCTGGCCCTCTCCCTGGCCCTTGCCGGGTATTGCTTCTGGCGGCTCAACCGCCGCCGCACGTGACAAATGATTGACAGGAGGAGAACTCGATGATGCCTTACCTGAAGTCCCTGCGGTGGCCCGCCAGGGCAGGGCTGTGCTGCCTGGCGGCCGTGGCGGTCATCGCCGCCACGGTCGGCGCCGCCCGCACATCCAGCGCGGCGCAGGCCGCGAGCACGCCGCCGGCGTGCTCGCCGGCCCAGCAAGCGTCGGCGCCGGGACCGACCACGGTCACCACGATCGGGCAGGGCTACTACTGCATCTTCGCCCACTACTACAGCGGGCCGGTGCTTGACGACCGAGTGCTGCTGGCCGGGGCGTTCGCCGGGCTCACCCAGGAACTGAACCGGCTGGGCACAGACCGGCCGGACGCCACGATGCCCGCACTGACCGGCAACCGCGACGGCGACTGGGCCGCGTTCGCCGCCGCCTACTCCCGGGTGATCGGCGAGGTCCCCGCGCGGGATGTCCAGCAGGTGGCCGCCGCCGTGATGACCGCAATGGTCGCCGCCCTGAACGACAACCACGCCCGCTGGCGGTACCCCTCACCGCAACCACCGGGGGCCACCCCCAGCGACATCTACGGGCTGGGCATCAACACCTCGCCGGCCCCCGGGGTGGCCAAGAATGCCCCCGGTGAGACGCTGCCGCCAGCGGTCGTCACGTCGGTGGATCCCGGGTCCCCGGCCGCCGGCGCCGGGGTGCGGCCCGGTGACGTCATCACAGCGGTCAACGGCGCGCCGCCGTTCACCGACGGGATGCTCTCTCTCGGCGTCTTCTACCTGCTTAACCAGCAGTACCCGCAGCACCAGGCGCTGCGGATCACCGTCCGCTGGCCCGTCACCAGCGCCACCCGCACTGTTACGATCACCCCGGTCCTCTACAAGGCCCCCGCTCCGGTGACCTCCAAGCTGCTGGACAGCGACACCGCCTACGTGCAGCTCTCCGCGTTCAACCCCGGTGCCGCCAGCCAGGTCCTCGCCGCGGTCACGACCCTGGAGAAGACGGCCACACTCCACGGCCTCATCCTGGACCTGCGCGGCAACGGCGGCGGCGCGCCCGCCGAGGACCCCATACTGCTCGGCGCGTTCGAGCACGGCACCGCCTACGCCTACAACTGCACCGTCACCGGCACCTGCACCGCCGAATACCCCGATGCCAGCACCCCGCTGCTGCACCTGCCCTTGGCGGTGCTCACCGACCGAAACTGCCTTTCGGCCTGCGAGGCGTTTAGCGGGGCGGTCAAGGACCTGCACCTGGGCACCTTGATCGGCACCCGCACCGCCGGCATCGTCGCCGGCCCCGGACTAGCGTGGGCGCTCGACGACGGCAGCACGCTCGGCCTCCCGGCCACGCACGACCTCAGCGCCGACCACGAACTCATCGACGGGATCGGGGTCGCCCCCGACTATTACATCCCCGTCACCGCACAGGACCTGGCCACCGGCCAGGACCCCGACATCGCCAAGGCACTCGCCCTGCTCAAGGCCTGACCCGGCATCCACGGCACTAAGCCCAGGCAACGCCCGGCGAACCACGGAGCGCCAGCGGCGACTGACGTCGCCGCCGGGCAGCCAGGGCCAAGGGGTAAGCCACGCTACACCGAAGACCACGCCAAGTGACAAGCGAATGCCCATGGCGCCGGCAAGGCGGCGACGGTCCGCCAGAACCTGGGAGGAGACCGGCGCCGTGACGGCTCACGTCGTGCCTAGTGGCGTCGGAGCGAGGGCTGCTCCGGGCCGCGGCGGACTCTCGCCAGGACCGTCGGGGTCAGGCCGGAGAGGGCCGCGCATTCGCGGGTCAGGTGGGGCTGGTCGGCGTAGCCGGTCTCGGCCGCGAAAGTCGCCAGGTCGGTGGGCTCCGACGCGGCGTCGATAAGGCGGACGAAGCGCTGGAAGCGCAGGATGCGCTGCAGGGTCTTGGGGCCGTAACCGATCGCCGCGTGGGCGCGGCGGCGGAACTGGCGCTCGCTCAGGCCGACCCGCTCCGCGACCTCCTCGGTGCGCGCCGCCGGGTCGCGCAGCAGCGCCGCGGCCGCGCTGATGGCGGGGTCGTACGTGCCGTCCGCGATCAGGGCGCCCGCCACGTCGAGTACCGCGGCGGCGGCCTCAGCCGGTTGCAGCGCGGCGGGCAGTCCGCGGGCGGCCCGCAGTCCCGCGGTGTGTATATCGAGCAGGGGGACGCGCTGGTCGCGCAGCTCGCTCAGCGGCAGGCCGAGCACCTGGCCGCCCGCCGCCGGGCGGAACCTGACCCCGACGAAGACCGCGCCCGGCCTGGTCTCGGTGATGACCGGGCCGGTGTCCGGGCCGGCCACGTACGCGCCGACGCCCTGCTCCCAGATCAGGTCGCTGCACGCGTCGGGCAGCACGAGGCTGTGGCCGGTGCCGTCGGCGGGGACCACGCTGGTCCACAGGCAGGCCACCTGGCCGCGCAGAGCGGCGGGCGGCCGCCACTCCGCGTAACCGGGCGCGAGCCAGGCGTTCCGCGGCACCCAGCTCGCCTGCGAAGGCCTCATGGTTCCAGGATGCCACGCGTAGGATCTGGGCATGGACCTCAAGGACGCGACGCTCGTGATGATGAACGAGTCCGCCGGCCATCCCGCCGTGGCCTCGCTCGCCGAGTCCGCCTACCGCCGGCTCGCGAACGCGGAGCCGGTCGACTACCGGCTGCTCGACGACCTGATCGGCGAGGCGAGCGGCAAGGGCGTGCTCCGGGCGCTGCACGCCAAGTACGGTCCCGTCGGGCAGGAGGCGATCATCGGCCGATCCTGACGGAGATCGGCCGGCTGAAGCCGGTCAGGTCAACCAAGTACTCAGGACCGGCCGACCCGGAGGCCGATCCGCTGCGCGCGAGCAGCTGGCCGCGCGGGCGCTGACGCCGCCCGGGCGCTGACCCGCGCGGCCGTTTCGTTCAAGACGCCGGCTGGCCGGCCTTGGTGGGATGGGCCGCATGAACAAGACTCCAGATTTCGACGCCGCCGCCGACTTCCTCGCCGCTAGCGCGCGAGTGCTCGACCGGCGGGTGTTCCAGCGGCTGTTCGCCGGCGGCGCGGCCGAGCCGGTGCGGGACGCGGTCGCCGCCTACCGCAACGCGGACGGCGGGTTCGGGCAGGCGCTCGAGCCCGACCTGCGCACGCCGGCCAGCCAGCCGGCCGCGGTGGAGATGGCGCTGCGGATCATGGACCTGGCCGACGCGTGGGACGAGCGCCTGGTCCGCGACGCGATCGACTGGCTGGTGACGATCGCGCCCGCCGCGGGCGGCACGACGTTCGTCCTGCCGACCCTGGCGCAGGCGCCGCACGCGCCCTGGTGGGTGGCCCCCGAGGGTAACCCGCCCTCGCTCATCCAAACCGGGCAGATCGCGGGCCTGCTGTACTCGCGCGGCTTCGCGCACCCCTGGCTCGACGGCGCCACGCGGGTCATGTGGTCGCTGATCGAGGCGCTGCCGGCACCCGGGGCAGCAGCACCGGACGACACAGCGCCGAACGGCTACGAGATGTTCGGCGTGCTCGCCTTCCTCGAGCAGGTGCCCGACCGGGCGCGCGCGGAGAAAGCCTTCGGCCGCGTCGGCCGGCTGCTGCTCTCCTCCGGCCTCGTCGCCCTCGACCCGGAAGCCGAGGGTGAAACGTTCTCGCCGCTCGACTTCGCGCCGTTGCCCGGCTCGATCGCGCGCCCCCTGTTCGACTCGGCCACGATCGAGGCGCACCTGGACCACCTGGCCGCCGCCCAGCGCGCCGACGGCGGCTGGATGTTCAACTGGCCGTCCTGGTCGCCCGCCGCGGAAGCCGACTGGCGCGGCTTCCTCACGGTCGACGCCCTGCGCGTGCTGCGCGCGAACGGCCGCGCCTAGCACCGGGCCCGCGAGGCGCATGGGATCGCGGGGCGGGCGCCGCCCGTGCGGCCGCGCGGGCGGTCTGGGTGCCGTGATTGCGGGTCATCCGCGGGAAACTGCCGGACAGCCTGTCGGGTTGCCCCGTTTTGTCAGCATTTACCGGCGGAATTTACCGGCTGGTAACACGATTGCGTGACGCCGGTGGCGATATCCGCCCCCTATGACCCTCGGTCTTTTCCAGGGACCCCGTGGTTGCCGTCAGCCCCTGGAATTACGCATATAGGCAGGCTAAGCGCAGCCCGTACGGGGATGCTCAGGCGGTGGCGCGCCTGTTCGACCGGACGAAGGGCGGCGAGGCGCCGCCCGCCTCGCGCAGCGTCGAATACCGCCCGGGGCTGGCGGGGACCGCCCGGGACTGGCGGGGAC
>Ga0102924_1003117_pt1 | contig 17552 bp, 18 predicted proteins | sample PaiPotPPM11metaG_FD_80116 | JGI IMG/M metagenome (GOLD analysis project Ga0102924, IMG submission 80116) | Iron sulfur acid spring bacterial and archeal communities from Banff, Canada, to study Microbial Dark Matter (Phase II) - Paint Pots PPM... ...
CACCCCGATCTTCGAGGAGAACCCGCCGGACAACTTCAAGGGCATCGACATCATGCGGGCGGTGCGCAGCTTCGACCCGTGCCTGCCCTGCGGCGTGCACATGTACCTGGGCGGCGGCAAGGTGCTGAAGACCGTGCACTCACCCACGGGCGTGACGCTGGCGATGTGACCTTACCCGGACGGGTGTCAGAGGCCCGTGGTGTCAGAGGGGAGAACAGATGACCGTGCACCCCGACGCCCGCGCGGTCGGCGAGCGGGTCGAGACGCTGATCGCCGAGCTGAGAGCCCAGTCGGGTCCCCGGACCGCGGCGACGGCCGAGGAACTGGTGAGCTGCCTGGTCGAGCTGTACGGCGCCGGGCTCGCCCGGGTGGCTTCCATCCTCGAAGCGGACGCGGCGGGTTCACGGCTGCTGCATCAGCTTGCCGCGGACCCGCTGGTGGAGAGCCTGCTGCTGGTCCATGACCTGCATCCGCTCGACACCGGCACCCGCGTCCGGCGGGCGGTTGACCGGCTCCGCATCCAGGGCTCCGTCGAGTTTCTCGGCGTGAGCGACGAAGGCGTGGTCCTGGTGCGGCTGGAGCGGGGCGGTCACGGCTGCCAGTCGACGGCCGCCCAGGTCACCGACGCTGTCACCGAGGCGGTCATGGCGGCGGCGCCGGAAGCGGCCGGCGTGCACATCGACGACGTCACGCCGTCGGCCAGCTTGCCGCTGCTCCAGATCACCACCCGCCCGGGCGCGACCTTGTGACCGGGCTCCGCCGCTTCACGGCGGCCGGCCGCACTCGCGCCCAGGGCGACGGCGCGGGCGCCGAGCATGACGCCGGCCGCTGCGAGATGTGCCGGGACGCGCTCGGCGAGCGGCACGGGCACGTGGTGGACGTCGAGCAGCGGTCTGTGCAGTGCACCTGCCGGGCCTGCTACCTGCTGTTCACGCAGGAGGGCGCGGCGGGCGGACGGTACCGGTCGGTGCCCGAGCGCGTCGCCCACGACCCGGGGCGGACCATGACCAGCCAGGACTGGGACGAGCTGCAGATCCCGGTCGCGATGGCGTTCTTCCTCTACAACTCGGTGCTCGGCCGGGTCGTGGCCGGATACCCGGGCCCGGGCGGGGTGACGGAGTGCGAGCTTGACCTCGCCGCCTGGGACCGGCTGGCCGCCGCCTACCCGCTGCTCGCGGCCATGGAACCCGACGTGGAAGCCATCTTCGTCAGCCGGCCAGAGACGTTCCTGATCCCCGTCGACGAGTGTTACTCGCTGGTCGGCGAACTCCGGCTGCGCTGGCAGGGCTTCGACGGCGGGGCCGAGGCCCGGGCCTCGATCGACTCGTTCCTCGCCGGGCTGCGGCGGCGCGCGGTCGAGCTTAAACCGGCCGACGTGAGGCGATGAGATGGCGGACCTGGCCTTCGAGTGCACGAGCGCCGCCGCGGTACCCTTCACGGCCACCCCGACGCTGGCGTTCGCGCTGACGATCACCGAGAGCACGCTCGCCGACGTGCACGCGATCGCGCTGCGCTGCCAGATCCGGATCGAGCCGCAACGGCGCCGGTACTCGGCGGCCGAGGCGCGGCGGCTGCACGACCTGTTCGGCGACACGTCCCGCTGGGCCGACACCGTCAAGCCGGTCCAGCTCGCGCTGGTGTCGACGATGGTGCCGGCGTTCCGCGCCGTCACCGAGATCGAGCTTCAGATGCCGTGCACGTACGACCTGGAGGTGGCCTCGGCCAGGTACCTGCAGGCACTCGACGACGGCACGATCCCGCTGCTCATGCTGTTCAGCGGCACGGTCTTCCTGCGGCAGGGCGGCAGCTTCAGCGTGGAACTGGTGCCGTGGAGCGCCGAGGCCGCCTTCCGGCTGCCGGTGAGCGTGTGGCACGACGTCGTCGACCTGCACTTCCCTGGTAGCGCCTGGCTGCGGTGCAGCAGGCCGACGCTGGACGCGCTGTCCGCGTTCAAGTCCAGGCGGGCCCTGCCGACCTGGGACGCGACGCTCACCGCGCTGCTCGCCGCGGCCGGCGAGCCCGGCCAGCCCGAGGAACCCGGCGGGCCGGGCCAACCGGGGCGGGCCGACCTCCTGCCGGGGGTGACCGGGCCGTGAACCTCGACACCGTCCGCCGCGTCGCCGACGCCGTCCTCTACGAGGGGTACGTGCTTTACCCCTACCGCGCCTCGGCGCAGAAGAACCGGAGCCGGTGGCAGTTCGGCGTCGTGATGCCGACCGCGTACGCGCGCGCCGACCCGTCGGAGCGCGATTTCACGCGGACCGAGTGCCTGCTTGAGCAGGCCGGCCAGCCGGCCGTCGACGTCATCGTCCGCTTTCTCCAGGTGCGGCGCCGGATCGTGGACCCGGCGCTGCGTGAGGTGACTATGCCGTCCTGGGACGAGGCGGTCGAGCAGGAGGTCCGGGTTGAGGTCACCGCGGCGGACCTGCTCGGCGCCGGCCGGACCACAGACTTCGATATCCCGGGCGCAGAGGACACTGAGCCCGTGCACGATGCCGGCGGCGCGGTGGCCGGGCACGTCATCCGGCGGCGCGCGCCGCTCGCCGGGACGGTGCACGTCCTCGCGGTCCCGGTGCCGGGCCCGTGGCGGGCGCTGCGGCTCGAGGTCAGGGTGGAGAACCGGAGCGCGCCGCCCGCCGCGCCGCGCGACCGCGACGCGGCGCTCCCGTGGGCGTTCGTGGCGGCGCACACGATCCTCGCCGCGTCCGGCGGCCAGTTCATCTCGATGACCGACCCGCCCGAGTGGGCCAAGGCCGAGGTCGAGGCCTGCCGCAACGAGGGCTGCTGGCCGGTGCTCGCCGGCCCCGGGGGCGGCCGTGACGTCGTGCTGTCCAGCCCCATCATCCTCTACGACCATCCCGAGCTCGCGCCGGAGAGCCCCGGCGAGCTGTACGACGGTACCGAGATCGACGAGATCCTGACGCTGCGCACCCTCGCCTTGTCCGACGCGGAGAAGCAGGAGGCCAGAATCACCGATCCGCGGGCGGCGGCGCTCATCGACCGGGTGGAGGCGATGGGCGCGCCGGCCTTCGAGCGCCTGCACGGGACGATCCGCCGGGAGCCTTCCGTTCCGTGGTGGGACCCGGAGGCCGACACGAGCGTGTCGCCGGACACCGACGCCGTGACCATCGGCGGCCACCGGATCGCCCGGGGCAGCCGCGTCACCCTGCGGCCCGGCGTGCGCCGCGCCGACGCCCAGGACATGTTCCTGGCCGGGCGGCCCGCGGTCGTCGAAGCCGTCCTGCTCGACGTGGACGACAACCCGTACCTCGCGGTCTCGCTCGCCGACGACCCCGGCCAGGAACTTCGCGCCGCCCACGGCCGGTTCCTTTACTTCGCGCCCGACGAGGTCGAACCATGACCGCGCGGACGCTGGTGGCCGGCACCGGCAACGTGTTCCTGCGCGACGACGCGTTCGGCGTCGAGGTGGCCCGGCTGCTCGGGGACCGGCCCCGTCCCGAGGGCGTGGAGATCGCCGACTTCGGGATCCGCGGCGTCCACCTGGTCTACGAACTGCTCGACGGCTGTGACCTGTTCGTGCTCGTCGACGCCGCGCCCCTCGGGCATGAGCCCGGTACCGTCACCGTCCTGGAGGTTGACCCCGCCGATCATCCGGCGACCGGCGAGGCCGCCCTGGTCGACGCGCACAGCCTCTCCCCCGACGCCATCTTCTCGATGCTCGCCTCGCTGGGCGGACGTCCGGGGCGGATCCTGGTCGTCGCCTGCGAGCCGGCCGACGTAAGCCCTGGCATGGGGCTTTCCGACCCGGTCAGGGCCGCACTGCCGCACGCGGTGCGGGCGGTGGAGGACATCCTCGCTGGCAAGACATCAACGGAAAGAGAGGCACGAGATGCTGACAAGGCTGATTCAGGCGGCGGTCATCGCGGCAGTGCTCGCCATGGTGATTGAGTCGCTGCCGGACATCAAGCGGTACCTGGAAATCAGGGAGATGTAGCGAGATGGAAGTCGTCATCGGTTTCGCCTTCGGTTACTGGGTGGGCACGCGCCAGGGCAGAGACGGCCTCAACCGCGCCCTCGACTCGGCCCGGGCGATCTGGGAGTCGCCGGAAAGCAAACGGCTGCTCAAGGAGGGCCTGACCGCGCTCGAGGCCGCCGCCCCGGTCGTCGCGCGGGCACAGAAGAATCGCGGCGGTCTCCAGGCCGTCATCCAGAACGTCGTCGACGATCTCATCGAGCGCCGCCACGAACAACGAGACCGCGCGGCCTGACGATCCGGGGGACACCGATGCACGAATTCGGGCTATGCGAGGGCATCCTCGACGCCGTGCGTAAGCGCGCCGCCGGACGCCAGGTCGCCGGGATCCGCGTGCGCTGCGGGGTACGCCACGCGGTCGACGCGGCGTCGATGGCGCAGGCGTTCAGCGTCGTCGCGGCGGGCACCGAGGCGGCCGACGCGACCGTGGAGGTCGTCACCGTGCCGGCCGCGGTGACCTGCCGCGAATGCGGCGCCACCGGCGAGAGCACCGACATGATCGCGGTATGTCCCCGCTGCCAGAGCGTCAACGTGGAGCTCGACGGCGGGGACGAGCTGGTACTCGAATCGGTCAGGTACGCGCCGAGCGCCAGTGCCATGGAAGGCGAGGCCGTTCGCCGCTTCGAGTTGCGCCGCGAGGCGACCGGGCACCTGGCCGGGCAGGCGGGCGCGGTCGCGGCGGCGTGCCACGCCATGGCCGTGCGCTTCCACCGGGGCGGCAAGCTCTTCGCCTTCGGCTGCGGCGGGGCGAGCACGGACGCCCAGCATGTCGCGGTGGAGTTCGTCCACCCGGTGATCGTCGGCAAGCGCGCGCTGCCCGCCGTCTCGCTGACCACCGACGCGGCGACCGTGACCGGGATCGCCGAGCGGGACGGCGTGGACGCGATCTTCGCGCACCAGCTCCGCTATCTCGCCGACCCGGCCGACATCGCGCTCGGCATCTCCGCCGACGGAAACAGCGCCAGCGTGCTGGCCGGGCTGCAGACGGCGTCCGGCCTGGGGCTGCTGACGGTCGCCCTGGTCGGCGGCGCCGACGGCGGGGCGATCGCGGCGGCCACTGCGGCCGATCACCTGCTGGTCGCGGCCAGCGATGATCCCAGAATCGTCAAGGAGGTCCACGTGACGACGTACCACATCCTCTGGGAGCTGGTGCACGTGTTCTTCGAGCAGCCGGGCGTGCTGTCTCCCGAGGTGGTCCGATGACCGATCTGTCGAGTCAGTCCCCGTCCGCGCTGACGGGTCCCGAGGAGCACTGCCACGGGGACGCGTGCATCACCTGCTCGGACACCGCGGTCGAGGTACTGGTGGTGCGGCTGCTCGCCGACGAGCTTGCCGTGGTCGACACCGGCCAGGGCGAGGAGGAAGTCAGCGTCGCCCTGGTGACCGCCGGGCCCGGTGACAAGATCCTGGTCCACGCCGGCGAAGCCATTGCCGTCGTAGGGAGGTGACCCGATGTCAGCGGCAGACCCAATGGAGTCGCTTTACCCGTTCCTGTACTCGGACACCAGCGACCTGCAGGCCGTGCTCGAGCAGGTGCGCGCCTCGACCGTGGCCAAGGTCACGGAGATCGACGAGCTGCGCGCCGTCATCGCCGAGCGAGACGGGGCCCGGCTGGCGGACTGCGCGCGGCAGGCCGCGGCCAGGTTCGCCGCGGGCGGGCGGCTGTTCGCCTTCGGCAACGGCGGCAGCGCCACCGACGCCGCCCAGCTCGCCACGCTGTTCCTGGACCCAGGTGGGGAGGCTCGCCCGCTCCCGGCGCTCGGGCTGGCCAACGACACGTCGGTGCTGACCGCGCTCTGCAACGACATCGGCGTGGAGGTGGTGTTCGCCCGGCAACTGGCCGCGTTCGGCCGCCCCGACGACATCGCGGTCGGCCTGTCCACGAGCGGGAACTCGCCTAACCTGCTGCGTGCCTTCGACGAGGCGAGCCGGCGCGGGATGCTCACCATCGGGCTGGCCGGCTACGACGGCGGGAAGATGGCCGAACTGGACACGATCGACTACCTCTTCGTCGCCCCGTCCGCCTCCGTGCACCGCATCCAGGAGGCGCAGACCACGACCTACCAGGTGCTGTGGGAGCTCACGCTCACCGCGCTCATCCACGATCCGCAGCACGGGGGACAGGAGGTGCCAGATGTGCCTCGGCATACCCGGTGAGGTGATCGAGCTGCATCCGGAGCAGCCCGATCTGGCCAAGGTGAACGTGAGCGGCGTCCGCCGGCTTATCAACATCGGCCTGCTGGCCGACGATCCGCCCGTGCCCGGTGAGTGGGTGCTGATTCACGTCGGCTTTGCCCTGTCCAAGATCGACGAGGCCGAGGCGGCCGCGGCCATGGAGTTCCTCGAGGGCATCGGGCAGGCCTACGAGGACGAGATCGCCGCGCTGCGGGAATCACTGATCGAGTAGAGGGAGCGTGCGGACAATGCGGTACGTCGACGAATTCCGTGACGCGGACAAGGCGCACGCGCTGGCCGCCAGGATCGCGGCCCTGTGCGAGCCCGGCCGCCAGTACAAGTTCATGGAGGTGTGCGGCGGGCACACCCACACGATCTACAAGCACGGGCTCGAGGACTACCTGCCCGAGTCGATCACGCTGGTGCACGGCCCGGGCTGCCCGGTCTGCGTGATCCCGATGGGCCGGGTCGACGACGCGATCCACCTGGCCGCGCAGCCGGACGTGATCATGACCTCGTTCGGCGACATGATGCGGGTGCCAGGCAGCAACGGGTCGTTTTTCGACGCCAAGGCTCAGGGCACGGACATCCGCATGGTGTACTCGCCGCTGGACTCGCTGAAGATCGCCCGCCAGAACCCGGACAAGCGGGTGGTGTTCATGGCCATCGGGTTCGAGACCACCGCGCCGTCCACCGCGATGACGATGCTGCGCGCCGCGGCGGAGGGGCTGCGGAACTTCTCGGTGTTCTGCAACCACGTGACGATCGTCCCGGCGATCAAGGCCATCCTGGACTCGCCCGACTTGAGGCTGGACGGCTTCATCGGCCCTGGCCACGTGTCCACCGTGATCGGCTGCCGGCCGTACGAGTTCATCGCCCGCGACTACGGCAAGCCCGTCGTCGTGGCCGGGTTCGAGCCGCTGGACATCCTCGGATCCATCTACATGCTCATGCTCCAGCTCGCGGAGGGCCGCTGCGAGATCGAGAACCAGTACTCGCGGGTGGTGCCGTGGAACGGCAACCCGGTGGCGCTCAAGGCCATCGGCGAGACGATGGAGCTGCGTCCTTACTTCGAGTGGCGCGGCCTCGGCTTCATCTCGCACTCGGCGCTGCGGGTCAGGGACAAATACGCGTCGTTCGACGCGGAGCTGAGCTTCCAGGTGCCCGGCGTGCGGGTCGCCGATCCGAAGGCCTGCCAGTGCGGCGAGGTGCTCAAGGGCGTGCTCAAGCCGTGGGAATGCAAGGTGTTCGGCACCGCGTGCACCCCGGAGACGCCGATCGGCACCTGCATGGTGTCACCGGAGGGCGCGTGCGCCGCGTACTACAACTACGGCCGGATGAACCGCCGCCGGGTTCTGGAGGTCGTGCAGGTGAGCGGCTCATGACCACCGACCAGACGGACCAGGCCCGGGGCCTGCCCGCCGATCGCGAGCAGGTCGACCGCGAGCAGCAGGTCCTCGACCGCATCGACCGGGCCAGGCGGCGGCGTCCCCGGGTCAGGGAAGAGCGGATCACGATGTCGCACGGCGCTGGCGGCAAGGCGACCCAGACCCTGATCGAGGCGATCTTCCTCGACACGTTCCGCAACCCGCTGCTCGAAGAGCTCGAGGACTCGGCCCGGCTGCGCCTCGGCGGGTCGCGGGTGGCCCTCACCACGGATTCTTACGTGGTCGCGCCGCTGTTCTTCCCCGGCGGCGACATCGGCGACCTCGCCGTCAACGGCACCGTCAACGACCTGTCGGTGGCCGGCGCCACGCCGCTGTACCTGTCGGCCGGGTTCATCCTGGAGGAGGGCTTCCCGGTCGCCGACCTGACCCGGGTCGTCCGGTCCATGCGCGACGCCGCCGACGCGGCCGGCGTCAGCGTCGTCACCGGCGACACCAAGGTGGTGCAGAAGGGCAAGGCCGACGGCTGCTATATCAACACCGCCGGAGTGGGCCTCATCGAACGCGACGTGACCCTCGGCGTAGCGACCGCGCGGCCAGGCGACGCGATCATCGTGTCCGGCCCGATCGGCGATCACGGGGTCACGATCATGCTGGCCCGCGGCGAGCTGGACATCGAGGCCGACGTCAGTTCGGACACGGCCCCGCTGAACGGTCTGGCGGCGGCCCTGCTCGACGCGGTCCCTGGCACCAGGGCGATGCGGGACGCCACCAGGGGCGGCGTGGCCACCATACTCAACGAGATCGCCAGGGCCGCCGACGTCGGCGTGCTGGCCACCGAGGACGACATCCCGGTGCGCGCCGAGGTCCGCGGCGCCTGCGAGCTGCTCGGCATCGACCCCATGTACGTGGCCTGCGAGGGCCGTATGGTCGCCGTGGTGCCCGGCGGCGACGCGGTCCGTGCGGTGTCCGCGCTCAGGGCCCACCCGCTCGGCGAGCAGGCGGCGGTGATCGGCCGGGTGACCGCCGAGCAGCCGGGGATCGTGCAGCTCAGGACCTCGTTCGGCGGCACCAGGATCGTGGACCTACTGGTCGGCGACCCGCTACCCAGGATCTGCTGAATAAGCGATCCCAAGGACTGCTGGTTAGCGGCGGGTACTTCATGCAGTCCGGAACGCCAACCACAGCGGGTACATCATGGAGGCCGTAACGGCAACCACGGCGGGCAGCGCCGCGGTGCCGCACCTTGACCGCGGCCTAAGCCACGACCGCGAGCCAGCCGCGAACCGCAACCACCCCTTTCGGCTTTTTCTGCGACGGTCACCACTGACCGGGGGCGCGTCCGCTCATGGGATTACCTGCACTCGGGGCGCGAACGAGCGGAGGCTCACCTCAGGACGGAAGCGGCACAGGCAGCGAAACCCCGACCCGGCGGCTGGCGACCCGCCCCACCTAGGATCGCGGGGTGGGTCGCCAGTTGCCCGGGCGTTCCGACGTACTATGCTGCCCGCCACCGACAGGACCGACCTGAAACCGGCAGCAGGCCTGCCCGGCGTGTTCGCCCCGTGCGGCCGGCGCGGGCTGTCCGGTGCCGTGATTGCGGGTCATCCAAGGGAAATCGCCGCGGAGCCCGAGTGTTTGCCCCGCTTTGTCAGCATTTATCGGGCACATCTACCGGCTGGTAACACGATTGCGTGACGGAATTGGCGATATCCGCCCCGTATGACCCGCGATCTTTTTCGGGGACCTCGCCGCCGGCATATCGAGTGTGGCGGGCGGAGCCTCCGCCCCTTCGCGGCCAAGGTGCAGGTGATCACATGAGCGGCCGCGCCCCCGGTCAGTGGTGACCGTCGCAGAAAAAGCCGAAAAGGGTGGTTGCGGTGCGCGACTGGCACGCGGTCGTGGCTTAGGCCGCGGTCAAGGTGCGGCACCGCGGCGCTGCCCGCCGTGGTTGCCGTTACGGCCAGTATGCCGCTGCCCGCTGTGGTTGGCGTTCCGGCCTGCATGAGGTACCCGCTGTGGTTGCCGTTCCGGACCACATGACAGTGCCCCCCGTGGTTGGCGTTCCGGCCTGCCTCAAGTACCCGCTGTGGTTGGCGTTCCGGACTGCATGAAGTACCCGCTGTGGTTGGCGTTCCGGACTGTATGAAGTACCCGCCGGCAACCAGCAGTCCCTGGGATCAATCGTCTAAGAGGCTTCGGTTGGCGTTGGGCGGTCCCTGGCTCTGTCCCTGGCGCCGGCGATTACGGCCTGACCGAGGCTGATGCCGCCGTCGTTGCACGGGACGCGCGAGTGCAGCAGCACGGTGAATCCGCGCGCCTCCAGCCTGGCCACCGTGGCGCCGAGCAGCAGGAGGTTCTGGAACACGCCGCCGGACAGCGCCACCGTGCCGAGGCCGTGCCGCTCTCGCAGGAGCAGGCAGCCCTCCTCGATCATGGCGGCCACGCCGTGGTGGAAGCGGGCGGCGACGACGTCGCGCGGTACCCCGGCCGCCAGGTCGTCGACGACCGCGCGGACCAGGTCGGCGCCGCGGGCGCGGAACGGCGGGCCCGGTTCGATGCCCGCGCGGTAACCGCCGTGCCCTCCGGCACCGCCGGGCCCGGCCAGCTGCTCCAGTTCGACGGCGGCCTGGCCCTCGTAGTTGATCTCGTCCCGCACCCCGAGGATCGACGCGACCGCGTCGAACAGCCGTCCCGCGCTGGAGGTGACCGGCGAGTTCACGCCCTGCCTGGCCATGGACACCACGGCCGCCCAGCGGTCCCGGTTGCGCAGAAACACGTCGCGCGCGCCGCCAGCGCCACCCGGCTCCTGGTACGCCTCCCTCGGGTACGCCTCCTCCAGGTACGCCGCCGCCATGCGCCACGGCTGCCTGATGGCGGCCTGGCCGCCCGGCATCCGCACCGGGGCGAGGTGGCCGGCCCGCTGGAAGCCGACCAGGTCGGCCACGAGGAACTCGCCGCCCCAGATCGTGCCGTCGGCGCCGTAGCCGGTCCCGTCGAACGCGACCCCGATCACCGGCCCTTCGGCGCCGTTGTCGGCCAGGCAGGAGGCGACGTGCGCATGATGGTGCTGCACCCCGGTCAGCTCGACCCCGTCTAGGTCAAGCGCGTACTTGGTCGACAGGTACTCCGGGTGCAGGTCGTAGGCCACAATTTGCGGGCTGACGTCGAACAGCCGACGGAAATGCTCGATGCCCTCGGTGAACGAACGCAGCGTCTCGGCGTTCTCCAGGTCGCCGATATGCTGCGACACGAATGCGTGATGCCCCTTGGCCAGGCAGAACGTGTTTTTCAGCTCCGCACCGCAGGCCAGCACCGGACGCGGGAAGGCCGGCCTGACCGTGACTGGTTCCGGCGCGTGCCCGCGGGAACGCCGCAGCATCATCGGCCGCCCGCCGAACACGCGGGCCACCGAGTCGTCCGTCCGCATGTGGATGGCCCGGTCGTGGGTAAGGAACGCGTCCGCGATGCCGCCCAACCGGGCCAGCGCGTCGTCGTCGCGGTACGCGATCGGCTCATCGGAGACGTTCCCGCTGGTCAGCACGATCGGGCCGCCGGCCGCCCGTAGCAGCAGGTGATGCAACGGCGTGTAGGGCAGCATGATCCCGAGCTGCCGGTTTCCCGGCGCGACGCTCGCCGCGACGTCCGTTCCCGGCCGCCTCGGCAGCAGCACGATGGGCCTGGCCGGGCTGGCCAGCAGGGCGGCCGCGGCGTCGTCGACCTCGGACAGCCGCCGCGCCGCCGCCAGGTCCGCGGCCATGACCGCGAACGGCTTGTCCTCACGGTGCTTGCGGCCGCGCAGCGCCTCGGCGGCCCGCTCGCAGGCCGCGTCCACCGCGAGGTGGTAGCCGCCGAGGCCCTTGAGCGCCAGCACTTCGCCCCGCCGCAGCAGCGCCGCCGCGCTGTCGACAGGATCGCCGGACAACGCATCCCCCGAAGGGCCGGCAACATCCCCCGAAGGGCCGGCAACATTGCCCGATGGGCGGGCAGTGCCGCCGGGAGCCGCGGTGAGCGTCACCCGGGGTCCGCAGTCCGGGCAGCAGGTCGGCTGCGCGTGAAAACGCCGGTCGGCGGGATCGTGATATTCGGCGGCGCACCGCTCGCACATGCGGAATTCCGCCATCGTGGTCAGCGCCCGGTCATAGGGAACGTCGCGGACGATGGTGAACCTTGGCCCGCAGTTAGTGCAGTTGATGAAGGCGTACCCGAACCGCCGGTCGTCCGGGTCGAAGAGCTCGCGCAGGCAGTCCGCGCACGTCGCGCTGTCCGCCGCCACCAGGGTCTGGCGGCGCCCGTCGGCGCCGCTGGCGGCGATCGCGAAGGACCACGCGTTCTGCGGCGGCACCGGGCGGCTGCGCACCCGCTCGATTCTGGCCAGGGGCGGCGCTTCCCGCTCGAGCCGGAGCAGGAATTCCCTGAGCGCTTCGGCCGCGCCCTCCACCTCGATGAATACGCCGTCGACGTCGTTGCCCACGAATCCGGCCAGCCCGAGCCCGGTCGCCAGCGAGTAGACAAACGGGCGGAAGCCGACGCCCTGCACGATCCCTTCCACCCGGATCGCGGTCCTGATCACCGTGGCCGGCTTCGCCATCTTCGCGGTCACCTCCGGTCGGCCCAACTCCGATCGGCCCAACTCCGGTCAGCACAGGGCCGGTGCCCCGAAGTCTTACCTTCCCACAACGGGCCCGTGGTCATCGTGTTCGGCGGCCGAGTGACCGGTGCCGCCCCGTTGGGACGGTGACGGTGACTGTCGGTCGGGTGAAGGTGAAACGGGTGTGAGCCGTGCTCATCGGCGCTCGTAAGCGACCAGTAGTGGCCAGGCGCTAAATAGGGGCTCCCCGGCCTTCCTGATGCGATTGAGAAAAACGGGGCCGGTGCGAATTATTTTAAATTTGATGTGGCCTGGTTCACAATCGGAATGACTTGACACCCGCGTTTCCGCAGGCTGCCGGGCAAGCGTCGACGCGCTGCGAACCATCGGCAGAATACTGGTTCCCGGCTCAAAACGTTCCCTACTTCGATATTTAACAAATTGGACCTTGAGTTTTCCACAGAAGGCGAATAACTATTGATGTCGAAGTTTCTCTGTCCGGCGGACGCCGCACGCCTCCCAACGGCGTGGCGTCCGGTCCGGCGCGCCGGGAGGGCATCGTGACCAGCTATTTCGCTACGGACTGTCATGATCGGCTGCGGGAACAGGTCCGCGAATTCGCGGAGTCTAGGGTCCGGCCGCTCATACCGGAAATGGAAGCCGCCAAGACCGTGCACCACGCACTGTCACGGCTCATCGCGCGGCAAGGCTGGATCGGCGTCACCATCGGGAGAGAATACGGCGGGATGGGACTCGGCCATCTTGCCAAAACGATTATAATTGAGGAACTTTCTCGGGTTAGCGGCGCGATGGGCGCCATGGTTCAAGCTTCTCAGCTAGGCGTCGCGAAAATCCTGCACTTCGGCACCCAATCTCAGAAAGAGAACTGGCTGCCCGCCATCGCGAGCGGAGAATGCCTGCCAACAATCGCCGTCACCGAGCCCGACTCCGGTGGCTTCGTCCTCGGTATGGAGGCCACCGCGAAACGTGACGGCGACGACTATATTCTCAATGGCCGTAAGGTCTACATTGGCAACAGCCACGTGGGCGACGTCCATGGCGTGGTGGTTCGCACGGGGAGCGGTTCTCACGGGCTGTCCGCGTTCCTCGTGGAAGCCGGGCGGCCAGGCCTGTCGCTCCGGCCGCAGAAGCAGTCGATGGGCTTGCACGGATTCAGCTTCGGTGAACTGCGCTTCTCCGACTGCCGGGTGCCCGCCGCCAACCGACTGGGCGCCGAGGGCGACGGGCTCGCCGTCGCGTACAGCTCAAGCGTGCTCTACGGGCGGGCGAACCTCGCCGCCGTATCGCTCGGCATCCACCAGGCCATCATCGACGAGACGGTGGCATTCGCCAGCACGCGCATGCGGCAGGGCAAGCCGATCGCCGAGATACCGTCGATCAAGCTGAAGCTCGGCCAGATGCAGTCCCGGCTGATGACCGCGCGGCTGGCCATCTACCACGCCACCCACCTGCTGGACAGCGGCGAGCCGTGCGACGCCGAACTCATCAACGCCAAGCTGGTCAACGTCGAGTACGCGCTCGACTCCGCGCGCAACGCGATGGAGATCCACAGCGCGGCCGGGCTGTTCACCGACCGGCCGGTCGAGCGGTACCTGCGGGACGCGTTCCACATTTTCGCGCCCGCCGGGACGTCCGACATCCAGCTGCTGCGGCTCGGCGAGGCCGCGCTGGGCACCTCGAAAGGCTCGTGGTCGCGGCGGTTCGCCGAGATCTCCGCCGCCTCGGCGGCCGAGATCCGAGCGGAACTCAGCGGCCTCGTGTAGGGCTGTGCAACTAGCTCATCCGCTCTTCGCGCTCGTGGATCATTGCCACCATCTCGGCCGCCCTTGACTTGATGAACTCAAGCCCTGGCCGGCCCCACGGCCGGGGCTCCAGGTCCACGATGCAGATCGTGCCGAGCGTCGTGCCGGTCCGGTCGATCAGCGGTGCGCCCAGGTACGAGCGGATGCCGATCTCGTCGACGACCGGGTTGCCCGCGAACCTCGGGTAGTCGCACACGTCGTCGAGCACGAGCGGCAGCCGGCGGACCACCACGTGCGGACACCAGCCCTGATCCTTGGTCATCACCCGCGCCGGGTCGTCGGCCGCGGCCACCGCGCCGGGACCACCGGAGATCATGGCGGGCGCGTACAGCCCGGCGAAGTACTGCCGCTCTTCGCCGACGAAGTTCACCATCGCGAGCGGCGCCTTGGTCGTGGTCGCCAGCATGCGGGCGAAGTCGTCGAACTCCGGCTCCGGCCGCTCGCCAAGACCCAGTTCCTTCAGGCGCACGACGCGATGGGGTGCTTCCTCATCGACCGGGCGGAACAGGTGCTCGTTCGGCTCAAACATCGGTGGACTCCATCTCTGCGGTGTTTCTTAGTGCGGACTATCTCGTGCTTGGGGCGCTCGTGCTCGGGGCGCCGGTGCTCGGGTCGCCGGTGCTCGGGGCGCCCGTGCTTGGGGCGGCCGTGCTTGGGTCGCCCGTGCCTGGGGCGACCGCGGCTGCCAGCAGGTGCCGGATCAGGGCGACGAGCACCGAGGTGGCGGACCTCTGGTGTCTGGCGTCGCACACTATGACCGGCACGTGCGGCTTGAGCTCGAGCGCCGCCCGGACCTCGTCCGGTTCGTAGCGGAAGGCCCCGTCGAACTCGTTGACCGCGACGATGAACTTGATGCCCCGGCTCTCGAAGAAGTCGACCGCGCTGAAGCAGGCCTCCAGGCGGCGCGTGTCGGCGAGGACGACGGCACCGAGGGCGCCGGCGGACAGTTCGTCCCACATGAACCAGAAGCGGTCCTGCCCCGGGGTGCCGAACAGGTAGAGGATGAGCCCGGAGCTGAGGCTGATCCGGCCGAAGTCGAAGGCGACGGTGGTCGTCGTCTTCGACGGCAGGCCGTCGAGGTCGTCGATACCGACGCTCGCCTCGGTGATGAGCTCTTCCGTGGTCAGCGGCTCGATCTCGCTCACCGAGCCGATGAAGGTCGTCTTGCCGACGCCGAAGCCCCCGGCCACCAAGAGCTTGACCGTGGTAGGCAGCGGCTGGTCAGAGACGTCGTTGTAGACCATCGAGCAATCGCTCCAGCAGGACTCGGTCGGAGGTGTCGGACGCCGGCCGCGGCGGCCCGGCGCGCAGCGCGCCGCAGTCGGCCAGATCGGAAAGCAGGACCTTGGTGACCGCCGCGGGCAGCCGGAGCCGGGCGGCGACCTCCGCGACCGAGGCCGGGCGCAGGCACAGGGCCAGTGCCTCCAGATGATCGGGTTCCAGGGTGGTGTAAGAGCCGGTGCCGGTGGCCACCACCATGGACAACAGGTCAAGCCTCATGCTGGCGGCCGTGCGGCCGTTGGTCACCGCGTAGGGGCGCACCAGCCGGCCGGCATCGCCGTCCAGCCATGAGTCATCCCCGGGCGCGGTCATCGGATCGCCCCCGCTGCTCCCCCGATCACGTAACTTGCCCCGTGCGCTGCGCCCCGGGCTGTCTCGTCGGCGTGGCCAGGAAGGGTCGCACGCTCTTGACCAGCTGCGACATCTCGTAACCGAGGATTCCCGCGTCGGTCTCCCGGTCAGCGAGCACGGCGAGCACCGAGCCGTACCCCGCCGAGGAGACGAACATCAGCGTGTCGTCGAGTTCCGCGACCACCTGCCGGACACCGTCGCTGCCGCCGAACCGCACGGCGGCGGTCCGCGCCAGCGAGAAAAGGCCGGAGGCGATCGCGGACAAGTGGTCGGCCGGGTCCTGGTCGAGGCCGTAGGCCGCGGTCGCCAGGCCGTCCGCGGATAGCAGTACCGCACTGCGGGTGCGCGGGACGCGCTCGACGAGGCCGCGCAGCAGCCAGCCGAGGTCGGGTTCGTGGCCGGGGGTGGCATCGCTCACCATGATCGGTGGATCTCCTTAGGGAAAGGGTCGGCCAGTCGTGCGCGGTGTCTTCAGTCCCGTGCGGAGGGATCTTCTTCCTCGGCGAAGCGGACGCCCCGAAGGAAGTCCGCCGCCAGGCCAGTCATGTGGTCGGTGGATGGCTCGGTGCCGCGGGCCGTCGACGCGTCGCTGCGCTGGCCCGCCAGGCGGTCGGGGGCGGGCAGGACGACGCTGGCCTGCGGCTGTCGCTTGGGCAACGGTGGCCGGGCCGCGGTCTCGAGGACGTCGCCCTGGCCGTTGCCGATCTGGCTTGCCTGGTTTGCATGGTTTGCTGGATTTGCCCGAGAGGCCGGCGAACCAGACCGGTCAATCATCGGACGCCCAGGTAGCGCCGGCGGCGCGGACTGGGCGGTCGGTCGTCCGGCCGGCGCCCCGACGGGAACGGGAACGGGGGCGAGCGGCAGGGCGGAATCCCGGTTGCCTGAGGTCGCCGCGCCCGGCAGCGCGCGGTCGTCCACCTGGTCGAGCAGCGCCTTCGGCAGCACCACGGCCGCCTGGGTGCCGCCGTAGATGTTGTTCTGGAGCTGCACCCGGATGCCGTGGCGGCGGGCCAGGGTGGCGACCACGAACAGCCCGATCCGGCCGTCGCGGAGCAATTCGTCCACGTCTGTCCGGGTCGGGTCAGCTAGGAGCATGTTCATGCGCTGCTGGTCGGAGGGAACCATGCCGAGTCCGCGGTCCTCGACCTCGATCGCCAGGCCGGCCGCCACGTGCTGCGCCCGCAACAGGGCGGTGGTGTGGGGCGCGGAGAACTTGGTGGCGTTCTCGACCAGCTCGGCGATGAGGTGAATAACATCGGTGACCGCGGCGCCGCGGAGCACGCCCTCCACCGGCGGCACGACCTTGACCCTGGAGTAGTGCTCCGCCTCGGCGATGGCCGCCCGGAGCACCTCGTGCATGGTCACCTGCCTGGTCCACTGCCGCCTGGAGGACGAGCCGCCGAGCACGGCGAGGGACTCCGACTGGCGGCGCAGCCGGGTGGCGAGGTGGTCCACCGTGAACAGGCCCTTGAGCAGGTCCGGGTCCTCGACCTTGGCCTCCAGGTCGTCGAGCATCTCGATCTCGCGGTGAACCAGCGACTGCATCCGCATGGCCAGGTTCACGAGGATCTCGACCCGCTGCTGGTCCGTGCGCCCGCTGCGGTTCGTGCCCGCGACCCGCAGTATGCCCTGGACCGCCTGGTACTGGCCCTGCTCGATATCGCTGGCGAGCACGCGGAACGGGTCGCCGCCCGTGACGCGGACGGGCGGCGGCGGGACGGCCGCCAGCTGTTCGCCGCGCGCCGACCGCTCCACCATCTGCTGCAGCTCGGCCTGGCCGCGCTGGGCGATCTCCCTGGCGTCCCGCAGCTTGGCGTCGATCCGGCGGCTCGCGGCGCGCGCCGCGACGAAGGTCACCGCGAGCAGGAGCACGATGCCGCCGGCGACAACGGCGAGGACGGCGCGGAGCACGTCCTCGGACGGGTGACCAAGCAGCGCGATCAAGGCGGCCA
>Ga0102924_1003118_pt1 | contig 17549 bp, 18 predicted proteins | sample PaiPotPPM11metaG_FD_80116 | JGI IMG/M metagenome (GOLD analysis project Ga0102924, IMG submission 80116) | Iron sulfur acid spring bacterial and archeal communities from Banff, Canada, to study Microbial Dark Matter (Phase II) - Paint Pots PPM... ...
GAGCGACGCGGGGCCCCGGGGTATCGATCTTCAATCACCGCTAGGCTTCCGGCATCCACCCCGTAACCGCGCGGTGGTCTCCGAAATCAGATCAACTCAAAAAAGCAACGCCGCCTTACGCGCACTGACTCAATCTCTCGCGAACGCGGATAACCTGCATGGCGTGCCACTTGCCGCCCGCTGGCGTCGGCACGCCATCAGCGTTCAATTTCTCGGCCGCCCTGCGAGCGGACAATCCAGATAGCCCCTCAAACACGCTACGAAGCCCCTCAGCGCGCTCTTGCGCTTCACGACACCGCGTACAAACGGCACGAGCGAGGGGAGATCGACTCGGAGGAGTTCTTTGCCAATCTTCGAGCATCCCTCGGGATTGATATTTCGGACGCACAACTACTTGACGGGTGGAACTCCATCCTTATCGGAGAGATGCCCGGCGTCTCTGAATTGTTAGTCAAGGCGGCGGGAAGCTTCCCGCTGTATGCCTTTACCAATTCCAACCGCGAACACGAACAGTACTGGTCAAAGCAGTTTTCCGGCATTCTAGGGCAATTTCAAAGAAGTCTACGTGTCGTCGACGATTGGGTTGAGGAAGCCCGAAGCCGAGGCGTACGACTATGTTGTCAGGGCAATCGGCGTGTCGGCAGACCGTATTGTATTCTTTGACGATACCATTGAAAACATTGAGGCAGCACGAGCCCGTGGATTGCAGGCTGTTCACGTAAAGTCGGGTGCTGATCTAACCAATGCGCTCACTGTCCTCATTGAACGAAGCCACTTCTGCGGCAGTTGAGGAGCGGTTTCCTACCCGTCGTCGTTGCACTACGCCGAGCGTATGCCGCCCGGGGTCGCTGCCGACATATTCTGGCTTAAGAACCGAGATCCGGAGAATTGGCGTGACATGCAGAACGTCGATCACGTGGCTCGGCAAATACATCATCAGCGATCGTCCGATGACCGAGGAAGACTCGAGCCATGACCAGGCGTATCGGCGCGTGCTCGACCGACCCAGGCGGCGCGCGGCGCGCGGTCGAGCAGACGTTGATAGGAGGTAGGTTCACGAGACGGGTCCGAGTCCTTGGGGGTTCGACGTGACCACCCTAAATGTGATGATGCCACGCACTTCCCTCGATCGTGCGACGTCAGTTAGGCTCGATTGGCGGATGGCACGCGTGCCTCTGAGAGGCCGCGCAGACGCGCCGGATCAAGCGGCGGCAAGCGCCCGGGCGCGAATGGCGCGAGGTCGACGTGCCGCGCCCCACCGTCAAGGAGCAGTTCGCTCATTGCCTCCCATCATTCGTTGGAATGACGTATCGAATGAACAACCAGGAAGGCACGAGCGGGCACCGCCACCATCCGCTGCACGCATTTCCGGAGCCGCCGCGGGGTCCCGCCCTTGAGGATGCTTCGGCGATGTTTCGGGCGCTGGGCGATGCGTCGCGCCTTCGTCTTTTGACGCGACTCGTCGCCGGGGAAATCTGCGTGACGGAGTTGGCCGACCTGGAAGAGGAGAAGCTGACGACCGTTTCTGCCCGGCTCAAAACGCTCTACGCCGTCAGGCTAGTCAAGCGACGGCGGGAAGCAAAACACGTCTACTACGCGTTGGCTGACGCCCACGTTCTCGATCTGGTGCAAAGTACTATCAAACACGCAGCCGAGCGCCGGTGATCGATACAAACAAACGTTGTCAGACCGTGAAGGAGAAAACCCATGACCACTTGCAACGAACCGCACCACCCCAATCACCATCACAAGCATAACCCGAATTGCGGACATACCGCGATCCGCCACGATGGACACGTTGACTATCTGCACGACGGCCACTTGCACTACATGCATAGCGACCACGCCGATGAGCATGTGCTGGCGGTCAGCAAAACAAACCCGGTGCAATGCACGCCCCAGGTCCGATGTTCCGGGCATACCCACGGGCCCTGGTTGCGGTCACGAAGCCGTACCGCACGGCGACCACGTCGACTACCTCGTGAAGGGACAGCTGCATCATCCGCACGGGGATCATTGCGACGACCATGGGTCTGTGCAGCCGGCCTAGCAGGAGTCTCGAGTAGAACGAGGGTCGAACTTCCAACGTCCCTCGCGAATGTCCGCCGGACAACACGCTCAAGCTTGCCCTGCCACTCCAAAGCGGACTAACGAGACAGCGGCGCAAAGAATGAGGCTGGTCCTTGTAATCATCCTGCAAGAACAGGCGATCGGTGCCCATTCTACGAAATCCGCTGTTCCGAAATTGGCTCGATCTTCGATCCGTCACGCCGTCGCGGAGTTGCGATGGACCCGAAATAGGCGACGGCGCTTAGGATGGCGATGCAGAAACTCACCGGCCAATCCGTGTAATACGCCAGCGTGATGCCGAGCCAGGCTTCGCCAAGCGCGAGGGCGGCAGATAGGGTAAGGCCGGTCCACAGTCCCGTAGTAAGGGCCTGCGCGGCCGCCGGCGGTCCTACCATCAGAGTAAAGACCAGCAGCACGCCGACGATCTGCGCACACTCTGAGACAGCAAGGGCAACAACAGCCAGGAATGCGGTAGAGACGAAGCGCAGCGGCACGCTTTTCGCCGCGGCTAATTCCGGCTGCAGGGTTGCAAACACGAGCGGACGCATGATTGCGGCGAGCGCGACCAGCGTGACCACGGTGAGGCCCGCCAGGATCGCAATGGTCGAACGATCTACCGCCAGCACATTGCCGAATAGGATCGCCGTCGCCTGAGTAGCGAAGGAAGTGTAGTAATGGAGGAAGAGCAGGCCGAAGCCGAGTGCGAGAGTCAGCACGACGCCGATGGCGACATCGCGGCCGGTGATCCGCTCACCAAGCATCCCGATTCCGATGCCGGCGCCGAGCGTGAAGCCGATGAGGCCCCAGATCGGCGCGAGCCCGATCAATCCAGCGCCAGTCGCACCAGCGAAGCCGATATGCGAGAGCGCATGGCCCGCGAAAGTCTGGCCGCGCATCACGAGGAAAAAGCCGACGATCCCCGAAACGACCGCGACGATGCCGGCGGCAGCAAACGCATTGACCATGAAGTCATATTGAAACATGGCCGTGGTCATGCTGCTGCTGATGGTGCCGGTGATCCTCCTCGTGCAGATGCACCACGTGTTCGACGTTGCGCCCCTTCGACATGACGAAGATATGCCCATCGGCATGGACCACGTCGATTTCCGTTCCGTAAAGCCGTGACAGGACTGGGGCGGTCACCACCTCCTCGACCGTACCGAGCGCGGCCCGTCCGCGACCGAGATAGAGTACACGGTCGAGCACCCCCAATAGCTGGTTGAGCTCGTGGGCGCTGAACAGCACTGCGATACCCCGCTCGCGGCTGAACCGCCGAACGAAATCAATGGCGACCTCCTGGTGGTGCGGATCGAGACCGATCAGCGGCTCGTCGAGAAGCAGTAGCCGTGGCGCCCCGATCAGTGCCTGGGCGAGCAGCAGCCGTTGCCTTTCGCCACCGGACATCTCGCAAAGCGGGCGGTTTGCGAGTTCCCGCGCACCCACTGTCGTAAGCGTCTCCTCGATCATGCGGCGGTTTGCAGCGGTCAGGGTCGGCAGCCCCCAGCGCTCGCCGTTCATGGAGCTCGCAATCACGTCGAAACCGCGTATTCGCAGGTCTGGCAGGACGGTGCGCAGCTGGGGCATGTAACCGATTACCGAGCTGCCGCGCTGCGGCGGTCGGCCGAACACGCGCACGCTGCCGGCGCTCGGCTGGATCAGCCCTAGAAGGGTTCGCATCAATGTAGTCTTGCCGGAACCGTTAGGGCCGAGCACGCCAACGAACTCGCCTGCGCCTATGGACAAGCTGATGTCCGACAGAACAGGCCGGCCTCCGACCTCGATAGTCGCCCGGTCGAGATCGATGACGTTCATGTCGATGGCTGCGCCAACGCCTTTTGCAGGTCCTCGAGGTGAGACAGCATCCAATCCTGATACGACATGCCCATGGGCTCTGTCTCCGTTACGCCGACCACCGGAACATTCGAGCGATGTGCCAGATCAAGCATGCCTTGCGTCAGTTTCGTGCTCGCTTGTTTGTTGTAAAGAAGTAGCTTAACTTTGTGCTCTTTGAGGTCGTCCTCGAAGGCCGCGATTTCGCGGGCGCTCGGTTCGGTATCGTTCATAACGGCCATCTGGAAGCGTTCGTTGCGCACCTTCAGTCCAAGCGCAGAGGCCATATAGCCGAACACGGGCTCGGTGGCGGTGATCGCAACACCCGCATACTTGGCGCGGATCTCTTCAATCTTCCGGTTGACGCGATCGAGCGAGCCGATGAAAGCCTGAAGCCGGGCGGCGTAATCCGCTGCATGCGCGGGATCGGTCCTGCTGAAGGCGCTGGCGAGCGCGCGAGCGACCGTCGGCATCGTGGTTGGCTCGTACCAAAGGTGCGGGTTGTCACCTGCCTTTTTGTTGACGAGCTCGGCCACAGTCACCACCGTCCGCTCGGCCCGCGGCGCGGCCTTAAGCAGCTTGTCCATCCAGGCATCGTAGTCGGCGCCATTGAAGATCACAATTTTTGCCGCGGCGATCTGGCGAACGATTGTAGGCGTCGCCTCGAAGAGGTGCGGATCCTGATTAGGATTGCTCAGGATGCTTGCGACTTCGACGCGGTCGCCACCGATCTGCCGGACGATGTCGGCATAGAAGTTTTCCGCTGCGACTATGCTGAGCTTCGTATCCTGTCCCGCCGCACCTATGGTCATGGCAAAGAACAGTCCGGATGCTAGGGCGAGTCGTGCAACCGTCCTCATGCATCCTGTCCTTCTTTGAACTTTGTCTGACTCGAAGATCGACGGATCGCTTAGTGTGAGGCGAAACCATCAAGGCTCATGAACGAATGGCATCATCAAGCCCGCGAACTCCCGACACATGAAGCGCAGAGGCCCCGGATTTCAATCGTGGTCTGGTCGATAGCGAATCCATGTTTTGATGTCATTCTCATAAGCTGCTCCACGACGCCGTCTTCATGCATTTCGTCTATATGGCCGCAGTCGTGACATATTGCGAAAATCGCCGTTTCATGCCTGCGTCGCGTGTCGGCACAGGCCACGTAGGCGTTCATTGACTCCAGCCGGTGCGCGAGACCGTCTCGCATCAACCGATTTAATGCGCGATAGACGGTGGGCGGGGCCGAAATGCCTTTCGGTCGAACCGCGTCAAGAATTTCATAGGCCGTCATCAGGCCACGCGCCGACCGGAGCACGCGGTAGACCTGCTCGTGGCTTGCGGACCGCGGGTGCGTGCGGTTCATGGCGCCTCCCTGCAAGGCCGGATCAGCCGAGTTATATTATACTATACGCCGGGACGGACGACAGCTGTTTTCGAGGCCGGCGATTGCTGGTGATCCTGTACAACCAAATCGGCACTCGCCTGCCACCGGCAAGGACGCGCCACTACGCCGGATGAGCCACCATTTTGATGGGAGAGGCTGGTGGCGCCTCTTGAAGCCTCTGGCGTCCCTGATCTTACATTGGTTGCCGCGATGTTGAGCGAGATGATCCCCCGGATGGGTCACGAGAACGGACCCGAGTGAGCATGTCATCGAGCATCAGGTCGGCCACACGCTGCCAAAGGCTGTCTTGCGGGCGGCGTCGCATTGCCGATCAATGGCAAGAGCTGGCAAGTGATGCGCCTGTCGCGCAACCGCAATTGGGGCCATCCGAGCCTCGTGCAATTCCTTGAACGATTGGCCGAGCGCGCGGCCGAGACCGGCTGGCCCGGACTTCTCCTTGGCGACATGTCGCAGCCGCGCGGCGGCCCGATGCCCACGGGGCATGCCAGTCATCAGGTTGGTCTCGACGCCGATATCTGGCTCACCCCCATGCCCGCCCACGAGCTCACCAGAGAAGAACGCGAAGAGCTGATGGCCACGATGGTCGTCGCCGAAGACCGCAAGGACGTCGACCCCGAGGTGTGGACGCCGGCGCACGTCGCGCTGATCAAGGCCGCGGCGGAGGATCCGCACGTCCTGCGCATATTCGTGAATGCGGCCATCAAGAAGGCGCTTTGCCGTGACGCCGGCAAGGACCGCGCTTGGCTGCGCAAGGTGCAGCCCTGGTGGGGCCACGACTGGCATTTCCACGTCCGTATCAACCTGCCCGCCCGACAGTCCGGAATGCAAGCCGCAGCCCCCGCGCGATGCGGGGGACGGCTGCGGCAAGGAGCTCGATCATTGGTTTACCGGCGCGATACTGCACACCAAGCCCGACCCGACACCCTCGAAGCCGCGGCCGGGACCCAAAATGGCTGATCTCCCGGCAGCCTGTCGGCTGGTGCTGCAGGCGCCGTAGCGCACGTCCTTCTCACGCGAACACACGCAGTGGCCGACGACTGCACGACCGGCAAGTCCGCAGGTTTTGCTGACTGAACTTAGCGTTGACACGCATCCGCTCGCCTCAGCCTCCGGCGGTGCAAGCGCTGGTGACGAGACATAATTTTCCCGTTTATGCGGGGGTAGTTCGTCGATCAGACGTCGAGGTCGCTCGACTGAATGCGCTTGACCCCTGCCGCCGTCATATCGGCCCACGCCTTGGTCAACGAGCCGTTCACATCAATCGCACGGCAGGCATCCTCGACGACGTAGGTCGTGAAACCGGCGTGGCACGAGTCTACCGCCGACCAAGCCACGCAGAAGTCGGTGGCAAGGCCGCCGATGAAGACGGTATCGATGCCGCGCTCCTTGAAATAGCTCGCCAGCCCCGAATGGGTTTTCTTGTCCGCCTCCAGGAATGCCGAGTAACCGTCGACGTCTTTGCGGAAACCTTTGCGGATAATCAAGTTGGCCTGGGGAATGTTAATGGCCTTGGCAATCTGGGCATCCTCGGTGTTCTGCACGCAATGGTCCGGCCACATCACTTGATCGCCGTAGCCGACCTTGATCATTTCGAACGGCTTTTTGCCGTGGGCAGAGGCGAACGACATATGATGCGGCGTATGCCAATCCTGTGTCATCACCACATTTTCAAAACCTGTGGCGATGCGGTTGATGACCGGGATCACCTGGTCGCCGTCTTTGATCGCAAGGGTGCCGCCGGGCAGGAAACAATTCTGCACATCGACTACGATAAGCGCGTTCGAGGCAGTGGGTTTGATCTTGTCAGCGGCGAGCGCCGCTTCGGTTCTCCCAAGAATAGCTGGGACCGCTGCTGCGGCGGCAAAACCGATGATCACTTCACGCCGTTGTAGATGAGTCATCTCATCCTCCATCGTGCTAAGGTAGCGGTCGATTGGAAGCGCAAGATACCGAATCTCGTCGCTAGGGTCCACCATACCGCCGCTATCAGCCTCGCCCGCGCGACACTGTAGGCCTATCTCCGTCGCGCAGTCTAAACGCCTGAATAGTTTCCATTTTCGAAGTTGGTTTCTGATAGCCGAGGTAGTCCCTGCGCCGCTGTAACTCCTCGGCCACCCGAGCGCGGCACAGCGCGCAGCAGACGCGAGCGGCTTGATCCCTCATGCCGCTTGTTCGTCTCCTGCGCCCGGAAGATCGCCACCCCCCCGACATCCATGGTCGCGCCCTTGCTGGTCATGACTCATGATTGTGCATGCCAGACAGCGTGTCTAGGTCAACTCGCCTGTGGATCGCGTGAGGTCCTACGCCGTCTTGCGCTCCTCGATCGGCGCGCGGCGCATGTCCTTGGCCTTCAAGTTGTCGCACGCTTGATGATGTCGTGACGATTCTCGCGCAACATCGGCGGCGCACAGGCCGGCGATCTTGCCGAGCCGGCGCGAGATCGCTTCGTCGCGCACTGCCGAAGACACCCGTCGGCAAGATCGACTATAAGTCGCTGGTGGCCAAACAAGTCGCACATTACGAAATCCGCCAGCCCGTCACCCACGGCGGCGATCGCGTCGCGGCGACCCTGCAGGCGCACGGTGTGCGCCTCGTGTTCACTCTATGCGGCGGACACATCTCGCCGATACTTGTCGGCGCAAAAGCCCGCGGCCTTCGCGTCGTCGACGTGCGCGATGAAGCGACCTCCGTGTTTGCCGCCGACGCGGTGGCGCGGCTTACCGGTGCGCCGGGCGTGGCTGCGGTAACCGCAGGTCCCGGCGTCACCAATATGCTGACTGCGCTCAAGAATGCGCAGCTCGCCCAGTCGCCCGTGGTCGTGTTGGGCGGCGCCGCCCCAACGGCACTGCAGGGACGCGGTGCGCTGCAAGACATCGACCAGGGGCCCATCGTTGCGCCCCACGTCAAGCTCGTGAAACGGGTTCGTCGCATCCGTGATCTCACGCCCGCCCTGGAAGAAGCCTTCGCTGTCGCCCGCGACGGTGTGCCAGGACCGGCCTTCGTCGAGTGTCCGGTCGACCTGCTCTACGAAGAGGCAAGCGTGCGCACGTGGTACCGCGAGGCGTCCGGGAAGGGGACGTCCATCCCCGACCGGCTGCTACGCTTTTACCTCAAGCGCCACGTCGCCGGGATATTCGCTGGAAGCGGCGCGGTGCAGCCCTCTCAGGCGCGCGACGTGGTGGCGCTCGCCGCGCACAGTTCACGCATCGTCGCGGCCGCAGAAAGCCTTGCCAAGGCTCAGCGGCCCCTCCTCGTCATCGGCAGCCAGACCCTGGCACTCGCTGACGACCCTTCACGCATCGCCGCCGCCGTCTCGCGGCTTGGGGTGCCGGTGTATCTCTCGGGCATGGCGCGCGGCTTGCTTGAACGTGATCACCCGCTCCAGATGCATCATCAGCGCCGGCAGGCACTGCGGGAGTCGGACTGCGTCGTGCTCGCCGGCGTGCCGTGCGACTTTCGCCTCGACTACGGCCGGCACGTGCGCCGCTCCAGCACTTTGATCACTGCCAACCGGAGCCCCAAGGACGCGCGCTTGAACCGTCGGCCCGACATCGCGGCGATCGGCGACGCCGGGGATTTTCTTGAGCGTCTTGCAGCCGTATCTGGTAGCACGGGGGCGCGCCGCAACGATTGGATCGTCGTGCTCCGGTCCCGCGATTGTGCGCGTGAGGCCGAGATTGACGAACAGGCGAAAGCCGCAGGCGAACACGTGAATGCGATCGCGCTGCTGCGCGCTGTTGATCATGCGGCAAGCGATAACGCCATCTTTGTCGCCGACGGCGGCGACTTTGTCGCCACCGCATCCTACGTCGTGAGGCCGCGCGGCCCGCGCAGCTGGCTCGATCCCGGCGTCTTCGGAACCCTCGGGGTCGGCGCAGGCTTCGCCCTGGGGGCAGCGCTCTGCCGCCCGGACGCTGAAGTGTGGATTCTCTTTGGCGACGGCGCCTGCGGCTGGGGCCTCACCGAATTCGACACCTTTGTGCGCCACGGCATCCCGGTGATTGCCGTAGTCGGCAACGATGCCTCGTGGGCTCAGATCGCCCGCGAGCAGGTGAAGATGCTTCATGACGATGTCGGCACCGTGCTCGCCCGCACCGCCTACCACGAGGTCGCGGCGGGCTTCGGAGCGGAAGGCATCTTGGTGAAGACAACCGCCGAGGTTCCCGATGCCCTTCGGCGTGCCCGTGCCACCGCTAAGGCCGGCAAGCCAGTCCTCGTGAATGTTTGGCTCAACCATAGCGACTTCCGCGAGGGGTCAATTTCGATGTGAGGTGGCGCTGCGAAATGAACGATAGGGTGAGGCCGTCGCCTAACTGGGTCCGGAATTCCCGCTGAAGGTCTGGCTGTCGGGCTGGGTGTTTGGTTTAAAATTAAATCGACGGCAAATGAATGGGCCTACGCAGCCGAGGTGGCCAACTCGATCGGCTCGACGATCGAGGGATCGTCGTTTTCCGGTTTGTTGACCCTTGTCGAGATCGGCCACATCCGCATTGGCTCGGCCGGGTATGGCCGCATCAAGTCGCACGGGTCGGGCTCATCACTCAGCCAACGGGCGTAATCGGTGGGCGCGAGGATGAGCGGCATGCGATCATGGATTTCGGCTACCAATTCATTGGCATCGGTCGTGATGATCGCGAAAGTGCGAATCCACTCGCCTGTGCTTGGGTCTTTCCAGTTCTCCCACAGCCCGCCAAGGCCGAACGGGCTACCGTCCACATGGCGATGGCATAGGATTGCTTGGCTTTCTGGCCCTTGATCGCCTTCCACTCGAAGAAGCCATCGACCGGGACGATGCAGCGCCGCCGGCGATACGCATCGCGGAAGGTCGGCAGACGGTGAACGGTCTCGCATTTTGCATTAATCGGCTTGCGCCCGCCCTTTGGGTCCTCGCACCAATAGGGAATGAGACCCCAGCGCAAAGGGTCGAGCGACACGGCGCCAGTTTGATGATTGCGCCGGATCACCAGCAGGTCCTGGCTGGGCGCGGCATTCCACCGCGGCGGATAGTTGCGCGTGCGGCTGTCGCGCACGTCCATGCCTTCGAGAATGGCATATCGTAAAGGTCCGCTGCTTTGGATGACCCTCCCGCACATGCTCGTTTATGTGGTGCTCCAATCAATCGGTGTCCACGGTGTAGGCCGTGGGCCGCCGACTTGACCGCCCCGGCGTTAGAGGTCGTTTCGAAATTTGGTTGTCAGGCGTGCAGCTCATTGAGCAAGTTCCTTGGCCTCTTTCAGATCGAGCGTGTCGAAGCCTTCGGTGAACCAGCCGTAGATCGGAGCGAGAAGATCGTGGGCCCCTTTGCGCTTGCCCTGGTCGCGCCAGAGCCGCGCCATGCTCATCGCCGCGCGCAGTTCCCAGGATTTTGCCTGCTGTTTGCGTGCGACTGCCAATGCGCGCTCGAAGTAGGCTTGTGCTTTGTTCCTATCCGATTCCGGCGACTTAAGCGCGATTTCGCTTGCAACACGATTGACCTCGGCCGCACCACCTTTCCTTCGTTGTTTCAACCATCGTCACCGCTTCGCCAATGGAGCGCCAGGCATCATCGAACTGGCCGAGTTCGGCATAGGCTCTCGTCAAATATGTTAACGACAATGGCATCCATATTGTTGCTTCCGTTGACCGCAATGCGGTGACCCCTGTGGCGATCGCCTGGATTGCATCCGAGGCTTTGCCGGTCAGGGCAAGAAGCCAACCTTGCACCGATATTCCAAGCGACTTCCATAACAAGGCGCCCTTTTCGTCCGCCAACGCAGCAAGTTCAACAACATCCGCGCTTGCTGCCGTGTAATTTCCAAATTGGACATGGGTCAACGATGCGTGATGAAGTGCAAACATTAAGCTAGCGGCTTGGCCGATCTCGCGCGCACTATTGAGCGCATGGTTTATGTCTGCTAGCGCGGCGTCGGAATAGCCAAGCAACCACAGGGCTATCGACCGATAGGACCAAATTGATACCCCAGTATCTGCACCAAATCGCGTCGCCAGCGGATGATGCTCGGCGGGGTGGTAAAGTGCCACCGCCTGATCCAAGTGGTTCCGGCCTTCCAAGATGCCTCCCGTAAGTAGTAAGGAAATACAAATGACACGATGCCCCACCATGAGCGGGACGGTGGTCGTCTGCTTCTCCGCGAGCGCCAAGAACTGCGTTGCAAGCTCGCGCACCACGTCGCCGTTAAAGGCAATACGGTTCACCCCCCAGACACCAAAGAGGATTGAGAACAGCAGCAACGGGTCTTCGGGAGGCTCACCTACCGCTTGCGCTAGCTCGATGAACAAGCGTGCCTGCTCCAACGCTGCTTTGGTTTCGGGTGCCGCATAGCCTTTGGTAGTCATCAAGGCACTCGCAAGGGCGATTTGGAGCTTGATCTGCTCGCGACGTAGAGCGGGCGTGGCGGTTAAGCTCGCGATCTGATCGAGGGAACGGGTGAGCTGCTCTGCAGCTTCGACCAGGGCCGAGCGTTCCAGCGAGCGTTGTCCCGCTTTGCCCCACAGGCCCGCGGCCTTCTCGATCAGCCCGGCCTCGGTGCAGTGACGCGCCAGCAGCTCCGGTTGGCTCTCGGCGATCTCGGCGAATTGGCGCTCAAGGGTTTCGGCGATACGTGCGTGAAGCGCGCGTCTCGGTTCGCGCAGCAGCGTGCCATAGGCCGCGTCCTGCACCAGCGCATGCTTGAACAGGTAGGTCGCATGCGGCGGCACGCCCTGCCGGAACAGCAAACCAGCCTCGATAAGACGATCCAGCGCCGATCCCAGCTCCGTCTCCGGCTGGCGCACCACCGCAGCGAGCAGGCCATACGAAAACTCGCGTCCGATAGCCGCCGCGATCTGCGCCACCTCCTTGGCGGGGCCGAGCCGGTCGAGCCGCGCCATCAGCGAGGCTTGCAGGCTTGCAGGGACCGCTAGGGTTGGAGAAGGAACCACGGCAGCGGTCCGCCGCGCTTCGCCCTCGCTCTCCGCCTCCAGTACCGCTTTCGTCATCTCCTCCACGAAGAGCGGAATGCCATCGGTGCGCTCCACAATCTCGGCCATCACCTCCGCCGGTAGCTCCTTGTTGCCGACAAGGCGCGCGATGATGGCCGCCGTTTCACGCTCTCCAAGCCGGTTGAGCGCCAAGCTCGTCACATGTGACCGTCCAGCCCACGGTGCGCTGAACTCGGGGCGGAACGTTACGATGAGCAGCACCGGAAGCGTTTTGATCCGGTCCACTGTCCGACCGAACGCTTCCAGACTCGTCGGGTCGACCCAATGCACATCTTCGACGATCATCAGCACCGGCTGCTGGCTTGCCAATCTCGCAACTCGTGTTGTCAGGGCTTCCAGTGTTCTTTGCCTGCGCTGTTCCGGGATCAACTCAAGCGCGGGATAACGTCCATCATTCGAGAGCGACAGCATCTCCGCAAAGAGCGCGGAATCCTGGGGCGAGGTCGAGGTCTGTGCGACCACCGCATCGAGTTTGTCGAGCCTCGCTTGCGGGGTGTCGTCGTGCGCTAGTCCAGCGGCACGTTCCATCTGACTGATGATGGGATAGAACGCGCTGTCCGTGTGTTGCGGCGAGCAGAAATATCGCAACCGCGTGTGCGGTTCGCTGGCGAGGCGTTCCAGCAGCGCAGCCGTGAGCCGCGATTTCCCGATGCCTGCCTCGCCGGAAAGGAGCACTACTTGGCCTTCGCCGGTCTTTGCCTTTGACCAGCGCCGAAGCAGCAATTCGAGTTCTTCTTGCCGCCCGACGAGGGCCGTCAGGCCGCTCGTGTGGAGTGCCTCGAAGCGGCTTTCCACCGAAGCCGGTCGCAGCGCCGCCCAAGCCCTCACCGACCCGGAAATGCCTTTGAGGTCTTTGGCTCCAAGGTCCTCAAGCTCGAATAGATTGCCGAGAAGCCGCCGCGCACTCTCAGCGATAACCACCATGTTCGGCTCGGCAATGCTCTGTAAGCGGGCCGCAAGATTCGGCGTCTCACCGACGATGCCGCGCTCCTGCGCCTCTCCCGATCCGATCAGGTCGCCGACGACCACGAGCCCAGTGGCGATGCCAACCCGCGTTTGCAGCGAAGCGCCGGTCTTCACCGCGTTCACCTCTGCGATCAGCTCCAGCCCCGCTCGCACCGCCCGCTCGGCATCATCCTCATGTGCCTGCGGATAGCCAAAGTACACGAGCACCCCGTCGCCCATGTACTTAGCTACGAACCCGCCGAAGCGGCGCACGGTCTCCGCGACGCACTTCTGATAAGCCGAAATGACCTCGCGCAGGCCTCCGGGTCCATGCGCGCTGCGAGCACGGTCGAACCGACTAAGTCTGAGAACATGACCGTGACTTGTCGACGCTCCGCCGTGTCTTGGGGCTTCTGCTCCGCGGATGGGGCCTGCGGCGATGCCGTGAGGGTGTCGGCATGCTCCGCGATGGCTGCCAGCATCTTTCTACGATGACCGAGCGACACGCCAAGCTCTTTGAGGTCCTGATCAGTCAAATGACGCAGGACGGCGATATCAACGTCATTCTCGGCAAAACTCTGAGCGTACTCGGACATGCCGAGCTTTTCGAGCCAGTCCGATATCTCCTTCATCGCTGCCGTGCTCACGACGCCAACTCGTCCAGCAGCGCCTTAGCCTCCTTCAGATCGAGCGTGTCGAAGCCTTCGGTGAACCAGCCGTAGACCGGCGCGAGAAGATTACGGGCCTCATCCCGCTTACCCTGATCGCGCCACAACCGCGCCATGCTCATCGCCGCGCGCAGCTCCCACGATTTTGCTTGCTGCGCACGCGCCACCGAGACAGCGCGCTCGAAATACGCTTCCGCTTTCGCCGCATTTCGCTCTGGTGACAGTAACGCGATTTCACCGGCAGTCCGATTAATCTCGGCTTCGCACCATCTTTCCTTGGTTGTTTCGACCGCCGTCATCGCTTCGCCGATGCAGCGCCAAGCACCGTCGAATTTGCCGAGGTCCGCATACGCTTGCGTCAGATACGTCAATGACAACGGAACGTGCGCTGTAGCTCCCGTGGAGCGCCAAATGGCGATCGCTGAAATGATCGTGGTAATGGCGTCTGAGGCTTTGCCGGTCAGGACCAACACGCCGCCTTGATTCATCATTGCCCACGCCTTCCAGAACAAGGCGCTTTTTTCGTCTGCCAGTGCGATAGCTTCGTCGGATTGCACAGTTGCGGTCGCGTAGTTTCCGCAGTGCAAATGGGCAAACGCTGCGTGGCCGAGTGCATGCATTAAAGTAACAGCTTGGCCCATTTCGCGCGCATTGCTGATTGCTTGATCGGCGTCGGCCATGGCGGCTACTGGCCAGCCAAGTATCCATAGCGCCCATGACCTATAGGAAAGAATTGACCCGGCAGCGTCCACGGCAAAGCGCGTTGCTAGCGGACGATGCTCGGCAGAATCGTAAAGCGCGATTGCCTGGTCGAGATGCGCTCTGCCTCCCCTAATGTCTCCCATACATAGCAAGGAAATGCCCATGATGCGGTGCGCTATCAGGAGCGGAGCTGTCGCTCCTTGCTTCTCCGCGAACGCCAGGAACTGCCTCGCAAGCTCGCACATCACGTCGCCGTGGAACGCTATGTAGTTCGCCAGCCAGAAACTGTAGAGGACCGAGAACAACAGCAGCGGGTCCTCCGGAGCCTCACCGAGCGCTTCGGCTTGTTCGATCAGGAGGCCTGCTCGTTCCACAGCCGCCTTGGTCTCCGGTGCGGCGTGCCCCTTGGTATGCATGAGTGGATTGATAAGCGCGACCTGAAGCTTGATCTGCTCGCGGCGCAGCGCCGGTGTGGCACGCAGGGTTGCGATCTGGTCCAGAGCACGGGTGAGCTGCGCCACAGCTTCAACAAGCGCCGAGCGCTCCAGCGACCGCTGTCCCGCCTTGCCCCACCATTCGATAGCTGCTTCGGTGAGGCCCGCCTGGGTGAAGTGATGCGCCAGCAACTCCGGCCCCGCCGTGGCACTGTCGGCAAACTGGTCGCGCAGGACCTCGCCTGCCCGTCGATGCAAAACTTGGCGCCGACTCTTGAGCAAGTTCTCGTAAGCTGCGTCCTGAATAAGCGCATGCTTGAAGCGATAGTCGGAATCCGGCGGTAGGCCCTGCACCAGGAGGATGTCTGCCTCGGCGAGCCGGTCTAGCGCGGTCTGTAGGGCTCTGTCCTCCGTCCCCGCCACGGCGCGCAGCAAGCCATAGGAGAAGGCGCGTCCGATCACAGCGCCGATTTGCGCCACCTCTCGCGCTGGGCCAAGCCGGTCGAGCCGCGCCGCCAGGGATTGCTGCAGCGTCGGCGGGATCGCCTGGATGCCTCCCTGCTCGCCGCGCTCCAAAAGCAGACGTGTTACTTCCTCAACGAACAGAGGCACGCCGCCAGTGCGGTCGGTCACGCCATCAATGACTTCCTTCGGGAGCGCGTGGTGGGCTGCAAGCTCGCCAACCATCTGCCGCACCTGCTGGCCATCCAGTGGCGCGAGCGCAATCATTCCGTGATGCGAGCGCATGCTCCAGGGGGGCCGGAACTCCGGACGGGCAGTGGCGAGCACGAACAAGGGTGACCGCGCCCCGCGTTCGGCGATGCCGCGTAGGACATCGAGCGTGGTCGGATCGGCCCAATGCAGGTCTTCGAGCGCTAGCACAATGGGCTGCGTCCGTGCTCCTGCGATCACCCAGTTTGTCAACGCCCCCAACTGCCGACGCCGTAGTTCCTCGGGCACCAAAGCAGGCGCACGCTCCGCTGGCAGCGGAATATCGACCAGCGGGGCGAGCAGCGCCGCGTTCTCGGCTGGATCGAGCTTGACCTGCGCCAACGAGCTTTCCAGCTCGGCGAGCCGTTGCTCTGCTGGCACCTCGGCGCTGCCGAACCGCATGCGTCCCCATTCGGTGATCGGATGTAGCGGCGTGTTCTGCAACAGCTGTGAACAGCTCCATTCCACCCAGGTGTGCGGCACATCGCGCAGTCGGGTATGAAACTCCTCAATCAAGCGAGACTTACCGAGCCCCGGTTCGCCTACGATCAGCACCAACTGCCCGTCGCCCTGCCGCGCCCGCTCCCAGCGCCGCATCAGCATGGCCATTTCCTCGTCGCGACCGACGAGGCGCGTGAGATGGCGCTGCCCGGCGCGGCGTCCGCCGCCGCTTGCCCGAACGATCCGGAACAGCATCACCGGCTCCGGCACGCCCTTGAGTTCATAGCTGCCGCACTCCTCCGCCACGAACAGGCCTGCGATCTGGCGCTGCACCCGCGCCGTGACCACGACCGAACCCGGCTCGGCCAGCGCCTGCGCCCGCGCCGCGATGTTCGGCACGTCGCCGAATATTTCGCCCGATGCATCCACCACCACCGGCCCCGACTCGATGGCAATGCGCGCCGCGAGCGCGGGCCTGCTAGTCCCTTCGTTCTTGCGGTTCTGTTCAGCGAGTGCGCGTTGAATTGCGAGCGCCGCCCGCACCGCGCGCTCGGCGTCGTTCTCCTGCGCCACCGGATAACCGAAAAGCGCCATCAGCCCGTCGCCGAGCTTCTTGGCGACCTTGCCGCCCATCTCCATCACTGCCGCCGAAGCGTCGTCGAGATACGCGCCAACCAAGTCGCGCCATTCCTCAGCATCGAGTTGCGCTGCGATGCCGGTCGAATCCACCAGATCGCAGAACATCACCGTGACGTGCCGACGCTCGCCCGCCGCTTCGATAACGGTGGAGATCGATGTCGCCGCCGCGGTGGGCGGGCTTGGCCCTTTCCGGAGACGTTCGGCGGTCTCCTGAGCCTTCGGCTCGACTGTGGCTTCACGCGCAGATAGTGCCGCGGCAGGACCGCCAAGCTCGCCGATGGCGGCGAGCATTACCCGCCGATGCCCGAGCAGGACACCAATGTCCTTCAGGTCTTGATCGGTCAGATAGCGGAGCGCCGCGACACCAATTCCGTTTTCAGCAAAGCGCTGGGCGTACTCGGCCATGCCGAGCTTTTCGAGCCAGTCCGCAATCGCCTGCATCGAGGCCCTTCCTCCCGCACCGTTTTATCGAGCCGAGCTTCTGGACAGGGCAACGGAGAGTTTAGCCGACAAATTACCAGCGTAGTGCACCGCCGCTGGACTAAACCGCCCAAATAGACTGTTCTGTCCTTGGCGCTCAATTTGCGAGCGGATGTCAGCGTCAATCGCGTCGACTAGGTCGTCTATCCACTTTCACCTCGGCGCTGCGCCCTAGTCCATAACAATCCGCGTGCTGGTCGCACCATTCAACAGCCGCTTGAGGTGAAAGCTGGCGAGTTGATCATC
>Ga0102924_1003120_pt1 | contig 17547 bp, 15 predicted proteins | sample PaiPotPPM11metaG_FD_80116 | JGI IMG/M metagenome (GOLD analysis project Ga0102924, IMG submission 80116) | Iron sulfur acid spring bacterial and archeal communities from Banff, Canada, to study Microbial Dark Matter (Phase II) - Paint Pots PPM... ...
GTCAAAGACTTCGGCAGCCTGGACATTCTGGTCAACAATGCCGGAACGCTCGACCATATGGCGGCCGTCGAGAACCAGGTCGACGCGCTGTGGGATCGGGACCTGAAAGTGAATCTCACGGGCGCGTTTAATTGCTCGAAGGCCGTTTGGCCGCACATGAAGGAGCGCAACTGGGGCCGGATCATCATGATGTCATCGATCGCCGGCGCCCTTGGCGGCTTTGGCCAGGCGAGTTACGCGACCACAAAGGCCGGGCTCGTCGGCTTGGCGCGGACGCTGGCGCTGGAAGGCGCTCGCTACAACATCACGGTCAATGCCATCGTGCCGGGCATCATCGGCACCGAGGCCTTCAAGATGGGCCGCGCCGACATGAACGAACGCATGATCAAGCGGGTGGCTCTGCGCCGGCCTGGCGAACCGGAGGACATCGCCAACGCGATCACGTTCCTCTGCTCGCCCGCCGCCGGCTACATCACGGGGGTGGCCTTGCCAGTCACAGGCGGCCTGGACCTGTTCACGTTCTGATGGACAGTCTGCTCGAGCTCTCGACCAGTGACTTCGTAACCACGATCCGGATGAACCGGCCGCCGGTCAACGCGCTCGTACCCGAGTTGCAGGAGCAGCTGATCGAGGCGCTCAATCGGGTCAAGGACCAGGATGCCACCCGCGTCGTCGTGCTCACCAGCGCGATCGATCGCTATTTCATGGCCGGTGCCGATATCAAGGCCATGGGCGGTGACGGTGGCTTCGATCGGGATAATCCGGCGACCCTGGAACGGGTCGCGCAGATGTCGCGCCGCAGCCAGGCGGCTTTCGGTGAAATCGAACACTTTCCGAAGCCGCTGATCGCCGCCATCAACGGGCATGCCCTGGGCGGCGGCTGTGAGCTGGCGCTCGCCTGTGATTACCGGCTGATGATCGATGATGGCCGGTCGACGATCGGCCAGACCGAGACCAACCTCGGGTTGATCCCGGGCGCCGGCGGGACCCAGCGCCTGCCCCGCCTGGTCGGCCGGGCCCGCGCGACGGAGATGATCTTCGAATCCACCCGGCTCAAGGCGCCGCAGGCGGCCACCATCGGGCTCATCAACGCGGCGCTGCCGGCCGAGGGCTTTCAGGCAGCGGTTCTCGAGCGGGCTCGCCGGCTTGCCCAGGCGGCGCCGATCGCGATGCGGCTCGCCAAGGAAGCGCTGCTCGCGGGCCTCGAGCGGCCTCCGGGTAAGGGCTACGAAGTCGAAGCCGAGAACTTCGGCCGGGCGGCGATGACCGAGGACGCGATGATCGGCATCATGTCCTTTGTCAGCAAGCAGCAACCGGACTTTAAAGGAAAGTAAAGACTCTCAACCTGGACAGTACGTAGATCGAGATTCCTGCGTTCTAACAAGCAGGAATCTCGAAAAACCAGGAGGGTCTCTTTATGCTTCGATCGATCTGGATTGCCGCGGGTGCAGCCGTGCTGCTGGCCGTTGGCGCACTGACCGCCGTGGCGGCCAACTCGCACGGGAAGGCCGTGAGCACACTGGCCACCAGCACCGAACTCAAGGCCGAGGCCAAAGGCGATGCGATCAGCACCTTGGCGAGCGCCAAGGGCGAGGCGAAATCCGACGCGGCCAAGGCGGATGCCAAGGCCGACGCGGCAGCCAAGGCAGCCGACACGGATGTTGAAGCGACTGACACGGACGTCGACGCGACCGATGAGGACGCTACCGAGGCGAACGACGAGGCTGCCGAGGCAGCGGCCGACAAGGCCGCCGACAAGACGACCGATAGCGAGAAGGACGCGCATGGCGATGCCGTCAGCGCTGTTGCCAAGAGCGACGCCACCGCGAAGCATGGCGACAGTGAGAAGGCCAACCACGGCGGCGCCGTCAGCGCCGTCGCCCAGAAACACTAAGGGTTTCAGTTCGACGGAACGGCGGCCCCAGGGGCCGCCGTTTTTTATTTCAACCGACCGGTGCGTACTGCGTCACGCGGTCGCGGATGGCCCTGATCACGGCCTCGACGCGCTCGGCATCGGGGCCCGACGCCCGCAGGATGAGCTCGCGGGTCTCCGTCTGCGGATAGGACCCGAGGGAGACATCCGGGAACTCCTGCTCGAGCGCCTGCATCACGTCGTGGAACATGCTTTCCGGCGCCATCCGGTAGTGCAACTCGCGCACGACGTCCGCCCGGGCGCCGGTCAGGTAGCGAAGCGCGACGTCGTCGTAGACGGCGCGCAGTTCGTGTGGGACTCCGGGGAGTGCAAACAGGTACCGGCCGTCGCCCAGGTCGAATGCCAGGCCGGGAGCCATGCCGGCGCCGTTTCGGATGAGCGTCCCATCTCGCGGCAGCGTCGCCATGCGTCGATTACCGGCATTCAGCGCCGCAGTGCCGCGGCGCGCCGCCATGTTCAGCATGAACATCAGGTTTTGCATTTGCGCTCCGACCTCGCGCCGGTAGGCCAGCGGCTGATTGAGAGCGCGCGCAAGGGCAATGTAGGTCCGATCGTCGGGCGTAGGTCCGAGCCCGCCGCAAACAAAGATTCGTGTCAACTCCGGACGCTTGACGTGCTCGTGAATCGCCGAGACGATATCGGCGTCGACGTCGCCCACGGTTGTGATCAACCGGACCGGAAACCCGCAACGAAAGAGTCGCATCGCGAGCCAGTTCGAGTTGGTGTCGACCGTGAAGCCGCGGAGAATCTCATTCCCGACCACGATGATGCTCGACTGCGGCACGCGCCCCATAATGACAGGGAATGCCCAGATCCGCCTACGAACGCAGCAAGGGCGTAGAGACCGTCACGTGGCGCGAGTTTCCCCTGGGAAAGGGCATCGCCCTCTCGATTCTCGATGAGACCACAGCGGCCGGACGGCAAGCCAAGGGGCAGGCGCTGCTCGATGTCCTCGATGCCGCGGCCGGCCTGCCTCCGTGCAAGCTGACGGTCGCTGACCGTCCACAGCGACATCGAACGCGCGGCGGACGTCTGGAGTTGAAGACCTACGGTTACTACCGAATCGCCTGGGAGGCGACGCCGCGACGCGGGACGATCCGGATTTACAATCTCACGGCGATCCGGCAGCAGGTGCTGGCGCCGAAGGTCTTCCTCGAGACCGTGCTTCATGAGTGGGTGCACCATTACGATTTCACCGGCTTGCAACTCGATCGCTCGCCCCACACATCGGGTTTTTTCAACCGGATTCGTGACCTGGCCGAGACGCTCGGGGTGGGTTACGTCACGCCCCCGAAGCGCGAGTCGTCGGCCGCGGAAGCCTCGGACGACGTCGTCGTCACCGGGCCCGACCGTCTGCGGCCCGGTGGGGTGCCGCCGCCGAAATGGATCCGGGACCAGGTGCTGGCGTTGTTCGGCCGCCCGAGGACATAATCGGCCTGACGCTACAATACTGCGGGCGTTTTTTAGTGCACCCACACAAGGAAGGGAGGCGCTGACTCTGTTCGTCGCTGCCGCGGTCACCATCAATGATTCGACGTCGACGGCTGTGCTGGCCCTGGTCAGCGTGGCCGCGTTGATCGCGCTCGCCTACGGTGGGTATTTGACTCGCTGGGTGCTCAGCGCCAACCCGGGAAACGAAACCATGCAGCGGATCGCGCGCGCCATCCAGGAGGGCGCAGCGGCCTACCTGAATCGGCAGTACGGCGTCATCGCCGTGATTGGCGTCGTCCTGGCCTTGATCATCACCTTCGCGATCAACTGGCAGACCGGCGTGCTCTACATCGTCGGCGCTGGATGCTCGGCACTGGCCGGCTACGTCGGGATGAACGTGTCGGTCCGTGCCAATGTCCGGACGGCCCAGGCCGCCACCGGCGGGCTGGACCCCGCGCTGCGCCTGGCATTCCGTGGGGGCGCCGTCACCGGGCTCTTCGTCGTGGGGCTCGGCTTGCTGGGGGTCGCCGTCTCCTACTGGGTCTTTCAGAAACCGCAGTCACTCGTTGGGCTGGCATTCGGCGCCAGCCTGATCAGCGTCTTCGCCCGGCTCGGCGGCGGCATCTTCACCAAGGCGGCCGACGTCGGCGCCGACCTCGTCGGCAAAGTCGAGGCCGGTATTCCTGAAGACGATCCACGCAATCCCGCGGTCATCGCGGACAACGTCGGTGACAACGTCGGTGACTGCGCCGGTATGGCCGCCGACCTGTTCGAGACCTACGCGGTGACTGCCATTGCCGCGATGCTGCTGGGCAGCCTGCTGTTCCCGGGAAAAGTCCAATACGTGCTCTACCCGTTGATCCTCGGTGCCATCTCGATCATCGCCACCGTGATCGGCACGATGTTCGTCCGACTCGGGCAGGGGACCTGGATCATGGGCGCCCTGTATCGCGGTCTCGCGATCAGTGCCGTGCTTGCGCTGGCTGGGTTCCTAGTCGTCACGCTGCTGATCGGCCTCACGATCAATCTCTTCTGGGCCGCCGTGGTCGGCGTCGTCGTCACCATCGCGCTGGTGGCCATCACGGAGTTCTTCACCAGTGCCGACTTTCCTCCGGTGCGGTTGATCGCGCGCGCCTCGACGACCGGCGCCGCCACCAACATCATCGCCGGGCAGGCGATCGGCATGATCAGCACGGCGCTGCCCGTGCTCGTCATCGGCGCCGGCATTCTTGTCTCGTATTTTCTAAACCAGCAGCCGTCGGCCGGTGATTTCGGGCTCTACGGCATCGCCATCGCTGCCATGTCGATGCTCTCGATGACCGGAATCATCGTGGCGATCGATGCCTACGGGCCGATCACGGACAATGCCGGCGGCATCGCGGAGATGGCCAACCTGCCGGAGTCCGTGCGCAATATCACAGACCCTTTGGACGCCGTCGGCAATACGACGAAGGCCGTTACCAAGGGCTACGCGATCGGCTCCGCCGGGCTGGCGGCGCTCGTGCTCTTTTCTTCGTACACCGAAGAAGTTCGGCATGGCGCTCGCCTGGCATTTGATTTGACGGATCCACTGGTCATCGTCGGGCTCTTTTTCGGCGGCATCCTGCCGTTCCTGTTCGGCTCGCTGAGCATGCTGGCGGTCGGCCGTGCCGCGGGCCAGGTCGTCGTTGAAGTCCGCCGCCAGTTCCGCGAGATCAAGGGCCTGATGGAAGGCACCGCCCAGCCCGAGTACGGCCGAGCCGTCGATCTCGTGACGCGGGCGGCCCAGCGCGAAATGATCATCCCCGGGCTGATCCCGGTGGCGGCGCCGCTGCTGGTCGGCTTCACTCTGGGGCCGAAGGCGCTCGGCGGCATGCTGATCGGGAGCATCGTCACGGGCATCTTTCTGGCCATCCAGATGACGTCGGGAGGCGGCGCCTGGGACAACGCGAAGAAATACATCGAGGACGGCCATTACGGCGGAAAGGGCACCGAAACCCACGCCGCCGCCGTGACGGGCGACACGGTAGGGGATCCCAACAAAGACACCGCGGGGCCCGCCATCAACCCGATGATCAAAGTCATCAATATCATCGCCATCCTGATCGCCCCCATGGTCGCCACGCACTCGCTGATTAGCTAAAAGGCCCTTGTTCGTCGCGGCGATTCCTGAATAGACTGTAGGCATGGACGAGTACATGCTGGAGATCAACGAATTGCGCCGCCGGATCGCCAAGCTCAAGTTCGAGCGCGCCTCCGTCACGATCATCGACGAACTCGAAGCCCAGCTCCGAATTTTGCGATCGATCTATGACTCGGCCACGGCGCTCTTCGCGGCCGGCGAGACGGATAGCCGGCTCCAGGCCAGCTTTCGCGATCGCCAGCTCGGCAACTGGACATTCGAGAACGTCTACTTCTATGTCTATGAGCAAGCGGTTGCCCTCGAGCCCAACGGACACGACCTGGCCACCTTGATCTGGCACTACGACTACGCGGCCCCGCTTCTGGGCTCGGTCGCGGCGAAATAAAAAGGGCCCCCGCGGGGGCCCTTACATCGATCTGTCTCGTCAGTTACGCGGTCGGGTTGTGGCCGTGGCCGCGGCTGTGGCCATTGGCATGGGAAGCGCCCGACTGCGTGTCGGTCGTATCGGTCGACGGCGCCGACTGAGTCGCATCCGGGGTCTCGGTCTCGGCGCTGTCAGTCTTCGTCGCAGATGGTGCGTACTTTTGGCAGAAGGCTTGTACGCCGCTCATCAACTTGCCGTGGTAGTTCTTCGACACCGTTTTCGAGCTGCCCGTCGGGGCGAGGGCGTAGTTGCGGTTGGTCGCGAACCAGGACACGCACTGGCCCGCATTCTTGAAGCCATTCGACGGCAGAGTCAGCGCGCTCTGATTGTTGAGCGGGACGAGGGTCAACGTCGTTGTCCCATTGCTGAGCGGAAACGACTTGGTCGTGTCGACGGTAATGGTGTTGTTTGCGTTCGCGGCGGCATACGCACCGGCGCCGCCCAACGTGAGCGCGCCAGCAGCCAGACCGGCCGCAATCTTCACCTTCGATGTGAGTCGAAACATGTTTATTAGGTCCTCCTTGAAATGAATTCGATGACCTGCTTAGTAAAACGGCCCGAATACGAGCCGCCGTATGGCGTTGCGGCCGATTGTCACATCCGAACGAGCGCCCTGTGACCGATCGATGACGAGTTCGCTGGCCGGGCCCCGCTATCCTGAAACGGACCGTGCGCCCTGAGATCAAGGCCGGATTGGCCGCTCTGCCGCAGATCGCGTCGCCGGCGGCCGCCTGGCGCCGGCGGCTTTTGCTTCCCCTTGCCTTTACCGGGGGACTGGCGAGCCTGGGCATCGAGTTTGCCGCCGCGCGCCTGCTGGCGCCCTTCTTCGGGCAGTCGCTGTTCATCTGGGGAACGCTGATCGGGCTGATCTTGATCTATCTGACGATCGGGTACTACGCGGGCGGGCGGCTGGCAGATCGGCGGCCCGATTCGCGTCTTCTCTTACAGCTGACGGCCGCGGCGGCGCTACTCACGGCCGCCATCCCGATCGTGTCGAGACCAATCCTTTCCCTGGCCCAGAGTGGCTTCGCGCAGCTGTCCGTCGGCCTGGTACTCGGATCGCTGATTTCCGTCATCGTGCTCTTCGCCGCGCCGGTGATCCTCCTCGGCATGGTGTCGCCGTTCGTCATCCGGCTTCGGATCCGGGAGTTGGAAACGGCCGGCAACGCGGCGGGCGCCGTCTACGCGCTGTCGACCCTGGGCAGCATACTGGGGACGTTCGTGCCCGTCTTCTGGTTGATCCCCACCTACGGGACGCGGCCGACGATTTTTGTTCTTGCCTTTCTCCTGGGGGTAATCTCGGCCGCCGGGCTTTACGAGTCTGGCCGGCGCCGGCTTTATTTGCTGATACCCGTATTGATCGTCGCGTTGGCGCTGCTGTCGGGAGGCGCCATCCGTCCCGCCACGTACGGGACGCGGGTGTTCGAGACCGAGTCGGCTTATAACTACATTCAGGTTGTCCAGGCCGGCACCGAGACCCAGCTGCTGCTGGACGAGGGCTCGGCGGTGCATTCCATTTACGATCCGACGAGCCTGTATACGCACGGATACTGGGACGACGTCCTGCTAGCGCCGTACTTCGGGACCGGCCGGGTTCCGGGGCGCGTCGCCCTGGTCGGGCTGGCCGGTGGGACGGTTGCTCGGCAATTTACGGCGATTGATGGGCCCATCCCAATCGACGGGGTCGAGCTCGACCCGAAGATCGTCGACGTTGGCCGGCGCTACTTCCAGATGACCGAGCCCAATTTGCACGTCACGGTGGCCGACGGGCGCTACTGGATGGCGACCCAGGCGGGCCGCTACGACGTGATCCTGGTCGACGCCTACCGCCAGCCCTACATTCCGTTTTATCTGACCACCCGGGAGTTCTTCGAGAACGCCAAAGCCCATCTCGCGCCCGATGGCGTGCTCGCGATCAACGTCGGGCGGACGCCAACGGACAATCGCCTTGTCGACGCGCTCAGCGGCACCCTCAACGCCGTTTTCCCGAATGTCTTCACGATCGAAACGAACCAACGCTTCACGAACACCGTGATCTACGCGACCTCGGCCCCGGCGACCGTCGATCGATTCCTGGCTCGGGCGCAGGCCGAGACGAACCCGAAGCTGCAGCCGATCATTACCGACGCGCTCGCGACCGGGAATATCCGGCGCGTCCCGGCGAACGGCATCGTCTTCACCGACGATCTGGCCCCCGTTGAGCGCCTGATCGACGACATCATCCTGAGTTACATCCGAAGCTCGCGGTAAACTGAGGAGCGATGGCTGTCACCCAATTGTCCGAAGCCGACGTCCTGGCGGTGCTCGCGCCGGTGAAAGATCCCGAGCTTGGACGCACCATGATCGAGCTGAAGATGATCCAGGACGTGGTCGTGCTCGACCCGCAGACGATTGGCATGCGGGTCGTCCTGACGACGCCGGCCTGTCCCCTGAAGAACAAGATTCACGATGACATCGACGCGGCCCTGGCGACGCTGCCCGGGTCGCCCAAGGCGCAGATCAAGTGGGACGCCCAGGTCTCGCGGACCGGTGGCGTGCCGCAGAAGCAGCTGGTCGAGGGCGTCAAAAATATTATTTCCGTCGGCGCCGGCAAGGGTGGCGTGGGCAAGTCGACCTGCGCCGTGAACATCGCGCTTGCGCTGTCCCAGCTCGGCGCACGCGTCGGCCTGCTCGACGCCGATGTGTACGGCCCGAACGTGCCGATTCTTCTCGGCGCCGAGCACGAAAAGCCGTACGCCGAGAACGAAAAGATCATCCCGATCCAACGGTATGGACTAAAAATAATTTCCATTGCATTCTTCATCGAGGCCGACAAGCCCGCCATCTGGCGCGGACCGATGCTCTCGGGGGCTGTCCGGCAGTTTCTCTTTGACGTCAACTGGGGCGAGCTGGATTATCTCGTCGTTGACCTGCCGCCCGGGACCGGTGACGTGCAACTGACCATGTCCCAGAGCATTCCGATGACGGGCGCCGTGGTGGTCTCGACGCCACAGGATGTTTCGACGGCCGACGTCGGGCGCGCCATCCAGATGTTCAACACGCTGAAAGTCCCGAACCTGGGGCTGGTCGAGAACATGAGTTACTTCGTCTGCCCGCACTGTGGCGAACGTGACGATATCTTCGGCCACGGCGGCGCGAAGGCCCTGGCCGAGCGCATGAACGTCCCGTTCCTCGGGGAGATCCCACTGGATCGCCGCATCCGTGAGGGCGGCGGCCCGGGCGTGCCCCTGATGGTCCACGAGCCTGACTCGCCGCTGGCCGCCGTCTATCGCGACGTCGCCTCGCACCTGGCGGCGCAGGTGAGTATCCGGAACTTCAAGCAGGCGAGCGTCATCCCACTGCGAACGATCTAGTTTCGTCGAACGATCTAGATATAAACTCTCGTCGTTGAGCTCACGACGTCGCTTGGTTGCGGTCTGCGGTGAGTCAGACCCCCAGACGTCACTCGCGGATCTAGCCTTCGAGTTAGGCCGCGGCATTGCGCAACGTCACGCCGTGCTCATTTGCGGCGGGCTAACTGGGGTGATGGAGCATGCGGCGCGCGGCGCCCGCGCTGCCGGTGGCCTGACCATCGGGCTGTTGCCAGGCGACGATCCGGACCAGGGAAACGAATACGTCGATGTTGCCATCGCCACCGGGCTCGGACATGCCCGGAACGCCATCCTGGCCCGCACGGCCGATGGCGTCGTTGCCCTCGGTGGTGGTCTGGGGACGTTGTCTGAAATCGCGCTCGCGTTGCGCAACGGTCGACCGGCGATCGGCATCCAGACCTGGCATTTTGATCGCGACCGGCGCACGGAACCGGAGCTGCCCATCGCGGCCAGCCCGAAAGATGCCCTCGACTGGCTCTTTGCCCGGATGGCCCGGACATCATGAGCGCGCCCCATCAACTTGATCAACGCGCCCGGACTGGGTTTCGCCAGGCGTTCGGCTATCCGCCGGGCGCCGTGGCGGTCGCGCCCGGACGGATGAACATCATCGGGGAGCACACGGATTACAACCAGGGCTACGTGCTGCCCGCGGCAATAGACCGACACGTCGCCGTGGCGCTTCGACTGCGGCGAGACAGTCACCTGGCCTTGCGCAGCGATCGATTCCAGGCCACGAGTAATCTCGACGGCTTGCCGCCGCGCCGGCTGGGTAACTGGACGGATTATCTAACCGGCGTCGCTCGCGAGATCGACAAGCAACATGGCGTCGGCCCCGGCTTCGATGTCTTCGTCGCGTCGGACCTGCCGGTGGGATCTGGACTGAGCTCATCGGGGGCCCTCGAGGTCGCCAGCGCCGTCGCCATGATGGCTGCGCGGGGCATCGAGATGCCCCCGCTGGAGATCGCCCGGCTCTGCCAAACGGCCGAAAACGTCTTCGTTGGTGCGAGGACCGGCATCATGGATCAATTCACGGCACTGAAAGCCCGTGGCGGCAATGCCATGCTGCTCGACTGCCGGTCGTTGCAGGACGAACAGGTGCCCTTACCCGATGGCCGCTTTGCCTGGCTGCTCGCCGACAGCCGGGTGCGTCACGAGCTGGCGGGCTCGGCGTACAACCAGCGCCGGGCGGAGTGCGAAGCGGCCGCGAAGGCCCTGGGGCTCTCGAGCCTCCGCGATGCCACGGAAAACGACCTGAAGCGAATCGCGAACCCGATCGAGCGACAGCGCGCCCGGCACGTTGTGACGGAGAATGCCCGCGTCCTCCAGGCGGCCGACGCGCTTCGGCGACGCGCGCCGCGAGGTCTGGGGCCAATGCTCTATGCATCTCATGAGAGCCTTCGACTCGATTTCGCGGTAAGCTGCCGGGAGCTTGACTGCCTCGTGGAGCTCGCCGCCGGGACGCCCCAGGTGATCGGCGCGCGGATGATGGGCGGTGGCTTCGGGGGCTGTGTGCTCGTGCTGCTGGAGGCGACTGGTACGGATGACGTCGAGCAGCATCTTGCCGAGGGATACGCGGAAGAGTTCCACAAGACGCCGGAGTTCTATCGCGTCCGGTCCGTCGACGGCGCAATGCCAGAGAGCACGCGCTGATGGCGCTGAACGATTGCCTGTCCCTGTTTCCCAGGCAAGCCCTCAATCGGCAGGAGCTGACGGCGGGCTGGCGGATGGCGATCGCGACCCTTGGCGAGGGCGAAGATCGAGGGTTTCCGCGGCTCGACTTCGACGACGATGCCTGGGCCCCGGCCCAGGTCCCGCGCCTGCATGGGGCCACCAGCGGCAACGAGGCGATCTGGTATCGACTGCGATTTCCGAGACCGCGTCATCGCCAACGTACGTTGCTGCGCTTCGAGGGGGCGTTCCTCGTCGCCAACGTCTGGCTCAACGGCCGCCTACTCGGCAGCCACTACGGCTATTTCGCGCCATTTTCTTTTGATATCTCGTCGTTCCTGCTGGAAGAGAACGTCCTGGCTGTCTGCATCGAGGCGCCCGTCGAGACTGACCTCGCCGCGAAACGCCACTTGATGGGCCTCTTCAATGATTCAGACGCGAAGCCCTATCCGAGCCGCGAGCTGGGGCGCCTTGGCGAGCAGTACGTCTGGCACGTCCCGATGGGTCTCTGGCAGCCGGTCTTGCTCGAGCAGGTTGGGCATGTCGTCGCCGAGTGGATGCACTGTGAGCCTCGCCTCGAGCAGGGTGACCTCGCGCGCCTGACGTTACGCACGCGGCTGCGTAACCTGGATGGCCGCATCATGACCGGCGAGCTGCTGATCCGGGTCGCACCGGATAATTTTCAGGGCGGCGCGCCACTCGAAATGCGGCGGGCGTTCCGGCTGAACGGCCATGACGTCCAGGAGCTGTCCGTCGAGCTGGCCCTGCCGGACCCGCAGCTCTGGTACCCATGGGCGCATGGCGACCCGGCACTCTACAGAGCCGACCTTGAAATCACCGCTGATGAACGCAAGAGTTCCAGCCTGAGCGAAACGTTCGGCATCCGTGAGGTCCGATTGCAGACGCGGGCCGAAGGCTGGACCTACTCGATCAACGGCCGGCCGATGTTCATGCGCGGCGCCAATTACTGTTCTGAGTTTTTTCTCGACGCGGCAAGCGAAGATCTCTTGAAATCTGACGTGCTGTTGGCGCGACAAGCCAACATGGACATGCTGCGCCTCAACGCCCATGTCGAGCCGCCGGCCCTGTATGAGTCGGCGGATCGCTCGGGGATCTTACTCTGGCAGGACATGCCGATGACCGGGTCTTATATCCACCGGGCCGATGCCCGGTCGCTCGCGTTTTTCCGTGAAGCCGTCACCGCCCAAGCGGAAGAGATGGTGCATTTGTTCTTCAACCGGCCGAGCGTGATCAACTATGCCGTGCATGCCGACCCACCGTGGAGCCGCTCGCAGGTCTGGTTGGGTGAGCGGCACACGGAGCAGCTGAACCTCGACGTCGATGAAGAAGCCGCGGCGCTGCTACGCAGCCTCGATCCATCGCGTCCGGCGCTCGCCGGTGCCGGTGACCAGGACCTGCATTGCGGCCATGGCTGGTCGCACGGCCACTGGCGGGACCTCGCGGGCCTCAGCCCGGCATTCGTCTCTGAAGTCGGCGCGCAGGCCCTGCCGAACGCCAATTCACCGGTGTGGCGGCACCTGAATCGTAGCTGGCCGGTTGCCGACGACGAGGAGAGCTGGCGCTACGCCGGCTATCAGCCCGCGGAGTGGCTGCGCAGCGGCATCGGACCACCCTCGGCGCACCCCAGCCGCGATGCGTACGTCCGTGCCAGTCAGGAGTACCAGGCGCACTTGCTGCGATTCGCGATCGATCGTTTCCGGCGGCAGAAGTTCGCGCACTGTGGCGGCGTGTTGCTGTTCCAGCTGGTCGATAGCTTCCCGGCGATCACGGCGGCGATTGTCGATCAGGCCCGCCGGCCGAAGCGCGCCTACCGGGCCGTCGCCGATGCGTTCGCGCCCCTGTACTTGACCGTGGATCTGCCCGAGAACCAGGCGGCCATCGACGGACTGATGCTCCGGCTGCCGCGCGGACGGCTGCAGCACTTACGAATCGTCTGCATCAACGACGACCCGGGCCGCCACGGCCGAGCGCGGCTGCGCTGGCGCATCGAGCGCGAGCGCGCCCACGAAACGAGCCTTTGGCGTGAGGTCCGCGGCTGGTTCGCCAAGCGACGATTCCGGGGCCAGGACTGGGTGACGATCCCTGATCAGGTCGATCCCGCGATCGTCGTGGCTGAACCGGTGGTCCGGCTGCATGCCGACGGGGTCTACCGGGTCAGCGCGGAATTGGACGTCGCTGGCCAGGTCATCGCGCAGATGGAGCAACGATTTCTCGTTGGCGACCCGCCGCGGCCAGGTCTCAGCGCAGGTGAGTCGGGCCGCCGGCTTCATCAGACAATTGAGGCGCTGGCGGAAGCTCGACGGTAGCCGGAATCTCGTTCGTCCGGCAGATCTCGGCGTAGAGGCGCCCGCTGGGGCGCACCCGGCGTTCCTGGGTCACCGGATCGCAGGTGATCAGGCCGAATTTGGCGCTGTAGCCCTCCGCCCACTCGAAATTGTCAAAGCACGTCCAGTGCATGTAGCCGCGAACCGGCGCACCAGCCTGGATCGCCCGAAGCATGGCTCGCACATGCGTCAGTAGATATTCCGGGCGCCGCGCGTCGTCCCGGTCGGCGATGCCATTTTCGGTGACATAGATCGGCAGCCGCTCGCGGCGCAGGGCCATCAGCGTGCGATACAGGCCCTCCGGATAGAGTTCCCAGGCCAGGTCTGAGCGCAGAGCGGGCTCGACGAGCATCCGCTGGCCGAAGAGTTCGGCCCGGTATCGATGGTTGAATTTCACGAGCTCGCGCGTGTAATAGTTCAGGCCAATAAAATCCTGGCTTTGCCGTGGGCCACGGGCGTCGTCATGTCGCAATGGAAAGACCAGGCGGCCTTCTCGCAGCGATCGCAACATGGTCTCGTTGAAGACGCGAGTAAATGCCGCTGCGACGGCGCGGTCTTGCGGCGCGAACCGCCGGGCCGGGTCAAAGATCCGCAGATGGTGCGCCAGCCCGACCTGCAGCTCCGGGTGCCGGCGCTTGATGCCCTCGTATGCCAGCCAATGGCCCCTCAGTAGGGTGACGACGACACGCAAGGCGGCCCCAAAGTCGCGTTTACCGGGTGGCCACTCGCCGCGCACGTAACCCTGATAAGCCACGACCGTGGGCTCGTTGATCGTGATCCAAAACCGCGCCAGGGCGCCCAGTTCGTCCGTGACGCGCTGCGCGAACCGGGCGAAGTATTCAGCCGTACTGCGAGCCTCCCATCCGCCTGCGTCGACGATCCAGGTTGGATTCGTGAAGTGATGCAGCGTGACCATGGGCTCCATCCCCCGGTCGCGCAAGGCCTGCAGGACATCCCGATAATGCGCTAGCGCCGTCGCCGAGAACTCGCCAGGCGCCGGCTCGATGCGAGACCACTCGAGGGACAGCCTGTGGGCGTTTTGATGTAAAGATCGCAGCAAATCGAAGTCAGTCTGGAATCTCTCGTAGTGATCACAGGCCGGATCGGACCGGTCGCTATTTTTAATATGCCCGGGGACCTGTTCCCACGCCCACCAGTCGTTGGCGTGGTTGCCGCCCTCGACCTGATGCGCCGCGGTCGCCGTCCCCCAGAGAAAGTTCTCCGGGAATTTACCGTCGATCATGCCGGCTGCTGCGCGATGATCGCGAGCGTGATCGCGAGAATAATTAGCGCGAGAGTCAGGATCAGGACCGCGCCAATCGGCCCGATGACAGCGGCAATAGCGCGCTCTGTCGATATCGCGTAGTGCTGCCGGGTTGCGATCACGAGCAGCGCGTTCTGCCAGAGAAAGATCGCCACGCCCAGCAGACCGGCCAGCTGGCCGACGGACAGTTCGGCCTTGGCGTTGCCGTGGAGCTTGAGCAACGCGTCTGCCAGTGCCACCGGGAGGGCGACCAGTCCGACGAGCGCGGCATAACCCAGGAGTTTGACAAGTCCAGCGAAGCTGCCGCGGCCCCCCAGTACTCGAGCGATCACATGAATCAACCCGGCGGCCGCGATCCAGAGAACAAGGCTGACGGCAATGCCAAAGACCGGGATCACGAATCGATGCATGTAGACCCAACGAGCGTAGATATCGGCCCCCTGCGCCGTCAGCGCCGGCAGCGAACCGAGATTGGCCGGCGGTCGAAATGGCCCCAGCGCCGCGAGCTCGGCGATGGCCGCCGGCAGCGTCACGGACAGGCCCAGGGCCAGCAGGCCATCAGCCACACGGCGGCGCGCATCGATCACGCCCAAGGCCGAAAACGGATGACGGACCAGTTCGATCAGGTCCGTCCAGAGGAACATCGCCCGGCATTGTAGCCGGAACCCCCCTATAATCCCGCGAGGTCATGGCGTCAGTCGATCCCCAGGGCTCTGGGCTGGCGGACCGGACGACGGCCCTGGTCGGCTGGACGATCGCCTGGCGGGCGGCCAGCGCGATCGCGACGCTTGCCCTGGGCGCCTTCCTGATCCGCCGCCTGCCGGCCGCCGAATACGGCCGCTATACGTTTGTGCTCAGCGTCCTGGTGTATGTCGCCTTGCTGGCCACGTTCGGGCAGGACCAGGGATTGCTCCGCTACCTGCCGGAGGTCCTCGGGCGCGGCGACCGGGCCGCCGCCCATGACCTGCTGCGCAAAAGCGCGATCGCGATCATTGCCGTCTGGCTGGTCACGAGCGGCCTCGTCTTTCTCTTTCGGTCCGAGATCGACGCCGTGCTGCATGCGCACGTCGCAGATTTACTTGCCCTGGGCACGGTGTTGTTACTGGGCGGCATCACCGCCGGCGTTCTGTCGTTCGCGCTGGTGGCCATCTACGACATGCGCAGCCAGGCGATCGCGACGCCGATTGCCGGCGCCCTGACACTGGGACTTTCCGTGTTGTTCCTGCAACATGGTGCTGACCTGCGGGCCGTCCTGGTGGCCGGCGCGGTCGGCCAGTCTGCGCTGGCTGGTTGCTATTTATTTATTCTCCTGCGGCGCATTCGTCGGGCGCAGGGGATCCCGGGCGTCCGCGTGGGCTGGCGCCGATTGCTCGTGTACGCGAGTGGCTGGCTGCCGAGCCTGTTGATCGCCTCGGCCGTGGGCCTGCAGTTTGAAAATATTTTTCTATTACGATTCGCCGGCTCAACGGCCGTGGCCTACTACGACACCGGGTACAACATTCCACAACGGTTGGTTTCGTTGATTCCGAGCCTGCTGACCGGCGCCTGGGTGGTCGGCACGCTGGAGGGCTGGCGTCATGAGACAGCCCGAGTCCGGACGTCCGTGAAGGCGTTCTACAAGGGCATCTTTCTCGTGGCGTTTCCCCTGGCTTTTGCCGGGAGCGCCCTCCTCGCGCCAGTCATCAAGATTTATACGTCCGGCCGCCTGCCACCGGCCGAACGGATCGCGCCCGTGATGCTGTTGTTTTTTATCGCCGCGTTGCTGGCCACGCCGTGGGGCCTGGTTGTCCGCGTGCGGGAACTGGCCTGGTTGAACGCGCTCATCACGATTGTGCAGCTGGGCTTCGCCGCGCTCGCCGATTTCTGGCTGATCCAAAGATTCGGCCTCGGGGGCGCGGTCGTTGCCGTCGGGCTGACAACAGGATTGACGCTGGTCCTGACGTTCAGCGCCTGGTGGGCCTTTGATCGCGCGACGATGGCGATTCCCTGGCGCTACGCCGCGCGATGCGCCATGGCGGCGTTGCCATATTTGATCTTGTTGCCGCTTGCGTTCGTGCGCCTCCCCACGCGTGGGCTGGTTCTCGTCGCGCTCGGGCTGACGGCGCTGACAACGGTCGCCTGGGGATACCTGGTCAGACGGTTCGGCCTACTTTCAGAGGGTGAAGTTCCCCTTCTTCACCAGAGCCGGCACGGCCCGGTCAGGCTCGCGTTGCGCTACCTCGCGCCTACTGAAAGATAACCGCCATGTTGTTGAAGTCGCGCCAGACCGTCTCGAATAGAGATTTACTGATCCAGTACTGCGTGCCATGAAGCGGGTCGTTCACGCGCACCTGGGTGGCCGAGACGCCGCTCAGGACCACCGCGTGCTCGACGTACGAGTAACGGACCTTCCGTCCATCCCACGCCGTCCAGGTGCCCATCCATGGGCGCGTCCAGTTGGTCTCGATCCAGATCTCGACCGGATGCCCGGATGACAGCGCGCCGTAGACCGTGGCCGGGGCGAACCCTTCGCCGCCGTACGCGTTCCGCATACCGTGGGAGCGGGCAATGGACACGATCACCGGGTAATAGACGCCGTAGCCTGTGGGCGTGTAGTCGCTTCCCCAGACGTTGCCGACGAAGTTCGTATACGGATCGCCCCACTGGATGACCGTGTGATTGGGTCCCATGACGGGCGCTCGGGTGTCCGGGTTCTCGTAAGCGAACAGAGCCGAGTCAGTGTAGTAATGGCCGAAGGTCGCCAGGCCCATCCGTAAGGCGCCCGTTTCGCAGTCGAGCGTCATCGCCTGCTGATAGATCGGCACCGGGATCGTCACGTAGCCGGCCTGGGAAGCCCAGACCCGTGGCGCGGCCGCCGCAACCGGGGCCGGCGCCGGCGCCGGAGCTGGTGGCGGCGGGACGTACTGCTCGTAGATCTCTGCGGGCGTTACCGGCGCTTCGAGATTGTTTTCATGCTTGATACGCCGGATGGCCGTCGCTGGTCCGGTGA
>Ga0102924_1003123_pt1 | contig 17543 bp, 12 predicted proteins | sample PaiPotPPM11metaG_FD_80116 | JGI IMG/M metagenome (GOLD analysis project Ga0102924, IMG submission 80116) | Iron sulfur acid spring bacterial and archeal communities from Banff, Canada, to study Microbial Dark Matter (Phase II) - Paint Pots PPM... ...
CAGGATCACCGCCCCGCCGCCCGCAGCCGGACTCCCCCACAAGCCACATTAACGACCTCAGACACGCCGCAAACTCACCTTATTTTGAAGCATGCCCTATCCGCCCCGGATGACCCGCAATGAGAAAAACAGCCGACCGGGGCACGGGACAAAGCCTCGCAAAGCACCGCAACCGGGACGGCGTCGCGGGGCCGCCCACCCCGATGACCCGCAATCACGCCGCCCGCCAGCCGGCGGGCGGCCGATGGTTCCCAGATATCGCGCATGAATCTGCGGCTTCAGCTCCCACGTGGGCAGCTCAGATGCGCAAACCAGATTGTGATCCTTGTGGAGAGGCTGGGTCTAACCAGCAGACAGGAGATTCCAATGGGATCTCATCACGCGCAGGTAGCTCGTCGATGTGAACTTGACCGTGAAGCATGGCGATTACCTGCTCGCCTGAGATCCTGTGGCTGCGGTAAGCCCGGATCGCCGCGGCTGCCACGCCTGTCGGGATGTAGAGCGGCTGCAGTTCCTCCGCCACGCGAACACCGCACTCAAGGTAATCCGCCCTCGTTGGCGACCTTGACTCAAGCAGCCTTTTTTCATCGCGCGTGATCAGGTCATAGTCCCGGAAATGCCGTAGCGCGGCACCCCAGCTGACGCGATATTCCGCGCTGATGATGATGGCTGACTGCCTGGCGGTGTATTCGGCCCTTAGTGTCTCCCAGCGGTCACTCGACCCTGCACGCGGCAAGAGGAAGAAACCGGCGAATGCGTCTAGCGCCTTCTCCGTGGTGCTGGTATCTGTCCCCCAGTCAACCGAGTAGGCGTCGCCGAAGAGGTGGTGGCCGAGTTCGTGTGCCAGGGTCAACCGCCTCCGGCCGGAATCAATCTCGCCGTTCACAACCGCGACTCCGACACCGTCTACCTCAGCATATGAACCGTCAGATGACGCATCGCCCAAGGCAAGCGAATAGGCGAAGAGACCGGCACTCTCGATTTTCGACGCCAAGTGGTGAATCGGCGACTTCGCGTCTGCACCGATGAGGGATCTGGCCTCAGCCGCGGCTTCCTCGGGTCCCCACTCTTCTTCCCCCGGGAGAATCGCGCGCAGCGATCCCTTGGCCGGATTCGGCGATAGTGCGTGGACATCGACGAGAACCTGCACGTCACGTGCGACATCTTCAATCGCGAAATCACTGGCCTGGTCGTCACGGCCGCCGGCCACCGCGGCCCGGCGACTCACGATGGACGCCGGCGGCTCGGAAACAAGGGACTGGAGCGGACGGTCAAGCACTTCGGCCAGCCGCACGAGCTCGAGCGAGTTGACGTGCCTGCGGCCGACTTCGATCTTCGTAATGGCGGTACGATCCAGCCCGACCTTGCCCGCCAACTCGTCCTGGCTTAGGCCGCGGGCCCGGCGGCTCGCCGCAATGCGAGCGCCGACCTCGATCCATGCTTGCTCGTCTGCCATAGTGCCATTATCGCACTTCCACGAAGATGCCTCTACCATGAGGCCGAGGAGATCCTCGCCGGAGCGCTCGTTGTCTTCCGCTAAGTCGTCAGGACAGCCGCCCTGACGGACCGTCGCTCCGCTCCGTCAGGGACGTTGCCGATCCGGTGCTCGCTCGTCGCTGATTGTTCAGGCGGGAACGGTGCTGACGCAACCCGGAGCGTATGGGATACCTAGTGGCTTGCCTTTGTGTCCGTTTCGACGACAGTGATGGTGATCCATGCGCGTACGTCCCCTCGTCCTTTGCGTGGTCCTCCTCGGTGCGGCGCTGGGCGCTGCGGGCTGCTCGTCGTCAGGGTCGTCGAGCCTGAGCACGTCGTCCAGCGGCAATCCTAGTACGTCGTCCAGCGGTAACCCGACTACTTCGTCCAGTGGTAAAGCGGCCGCCGCAGTCGGCAAGCCCGGAGGAACGGTGACGGTCAAGTCCGGCGGCAAGGTCGTCTGCGTGATCACGCTCGACCAGAACGGCACCGGAACGTGCAAGGTGAGCACGAAGGACTACAAGGCTGGGAAAGTGACGTTCACCGGCACCTATAGCGGCTCCAGCCATTTCAAGTCAGGGCCGAGCGGCACTACCACGCTGACCGTCCAGCCCGCGAAGAAGTCGTCGTAAGACGCCCGTGGGTCAGGCCCTGCGGGCCCCTGCCTGTCGGCGGGGCCTTGCCTGCCGCTGCCGGGCTGGGGTCTCGCGGCCGACGGTGTCGAGGACGCCGGAGGCCGCTCCGTCGGGCAGTTCGACGGCGCTCGGCAGTTCGATGAGGCGCTGCCCGGCGCGGGCTTCCGCAGCCTCGACGCATTCCAGTTCGGCGTTCGTCCGCAGGATCGCAACCTCGATGGTGAACGCCGCGCCGGCGTCACCCTCGCGCTCGCGGCGCAGGGTCTGCAGCGCCTTGGCCTCCGAGAGCAGCACCCGGCGCTGTACCCGGCACACCTCCCGTACGGTGTCCGCGCCGCGCAGGCTGGCGGCCAGGACCTTCTGCACAAACTCGTCGCGAAAGCCGGCGCTGCGCCGTACCGGCTCCGCCAGCCATTCGGTTAGCTGCTCAAGGCCAGTCTCGGTGACTTCGAGCACGCTGCGGTCGGGGCGCATGCCTTCCTGTGGTTCCACCCGTGAGGTGACGAGCCCGTCGCGCTCCATCTTGTGGATTACCTCGTAGATGTACCCCTTGTTCAGCCCGCCGTACTCTGGCCCCAGGGCAGCCTCGATCTGGCCCTTCATCTGCCAGCCATGGCTCGGTCCGCCCTCCAGCAGGGCCAGGATCACGTGCTGAAACGCCATAGCTTCCAGGGTACCCCACACGGCTGCGGCCGAACGTTGCTTCACGTCGTCTTTCAGCTGAACAGTCAGGTCGAGGACTACCCCGTAATGATTTGGTCGGGCATGATTGGACTCGTGCAGGGAAGCGGGTCGCCCGTGACGGTGCCGCCGCCAGCGACCAGCGCTGGACGCGGGCCCGGGGCGGCGATCGAGTTGCATAGCGTCGTGTGCCGCGCCAGCGCGGCGAGCACCCGGGAACCCGGCGGTGCGGGCGTCAGCCTCCGGGTGCCACCCGGCCAGAGCCTGGCGCTGCTCAGCCAGCCGCACGGCACCGCGACCGCCCTGCTCGACGTGATCGCCGGCCTCAAACGGCCGCGCGCCGGGGAAGTCCGGGTGGACGGCGTCGCGGTGCACCGGCTGGGCGGGCGGGAAGCCAGCCGCTACCGGGCGGGGCGCGGGCTGGTCTCACCCCGGTTCCCGCTGCTGGCATCCCTTCCGGTCACCGGCAACGTCCTAGCCGCGCCCGTGATAGGTCGGGCAAGTCAGTCCGGCCGGCCGGGCGCGCTGGAGGCCGAGCGGGCGGCGCGGCTGCTCGAATTCGCCGGCGTCACGCGGCTGACCGTGCCCGTGGAGCAGCTGACGGCCGAGGAACAGTGGCGGGTCATGATCGCCCGCGCGCTCGTGCCGTACCCGCGGCTGCTGGTCGCCGAAGATCCCGCGACGGAGGTCGACTCGCGAGCCGTGGACCGGGTCCTCGACGTGCTGATGGACGCGCACGCCCGGTTCGGGTTCACCCTCGTCCTCGCGGCCGGGCGGTCGGCCGCCGCGGTTCGCTGCGAGCGGCGGGTCTCCCTGGTAGACGGCGCCGTGGTGGAGGACGAGATCACCGGCGACGATGACGGGTGGACGCGGAGCCGCGTCGACAGGATCGGGTGACCTGGTCGTGCGGCTGATGACGGGCTACCACCGCTCGGCCTGGTGGTGGATGAGCGTGACCTGCGGGGGGCTGGCCGTCGCAGTTGCCCTCGCGGTGCTGGTAGTCGGTACCTCCGCTCCTGCGTCGGTGCAGATCACGGGCAGCTCGCCGGGAACGGGGGCGGGACGCTCCTACGACATCATCGTCAGCCGGCCGGATGCGGCTGGCGGCGCCGCCGCGGACGGGTTGATGACGAAACCGGCCGCGCTTGACAACCTCTCCGGCGGCATCACGCTCGCCCAGTACGACGCGATCCGCAAGCTTGCCGGGGTGTCGGTCGCCGCCCCGCTGACGATGGTGGGCTACGTCCCGTTCACCGTGAGCGCGCCCATGACCATCCCCGCGCAGGTGCGCCGCGCCGCGGCCCCCACCGGGGTGACCCTCACCGTGCGGCTGCGCTCGGATAACGGCCTGTCCACCGTCACCTGGGACGACGTCACCGTCGCCTACCCCAACCTGAAGACGTCCACGCTGTCGGTCAACCTCAGCTGGACGTTCCAGCTGCCGCTGGTCGCGGTCGACCCCGCCGCCGAGGCGCAGCTGCTGAACCTGAACGGCGCCGTCACCAGCGGGAGCTATCTTCCCGAGACGGCCGCTACGGGGACGGGGCCCGTGCCGATGCTCATGGCCGGCTCGATCGCGAGCGACGAGACGGCCCAGGTCACCATCGACTCGCCGGGCGGCGACACGGCGAGCCTGACCACGGCCAGCGCCTACCGTCAGCTCGTCGGGCAGGTCACGAGCACGCCGGGAACAATTTCCGGGTACTGGACGGCGGGGCCGGTGACCTACACGTCGGCGACTGGCGGCGCGCTCACGCCGCAGCCCGTCGCCACCGACACGGCCGCCGCGTGGAACGGGGCGTACCAGTGGGCCGGCCAGCCGGCTCAGGCGAGCGCGCTCGACGTCTCGTTCCGTACCCTGACCCAGCACGCCGCGCTCGCGGGCGGCGCTGCGGTGCGGGCCGTCGGCGTCTTCGACCCCGCCAAGGTCGCCAGCGCGCCAGCCACCCCGTCCCCGTACAGCCCGGAGCTGCTGACCGGCGCTGACCAGCGCTCCAGGCAGTTGCTCGGCGGGCAGCCGCTCGCGCCGGACGGCGACCCGGCCGACTACGCCCGCTCCGGTGCCGCGCTCGTCGTCCCGCTGGCTGACATAAGCGCCTTTACCAGCGGCTACGCCGGGGCGGCAAGCACGGGAACGGCAAGCACGGGGCCGATCGGCGCGATCCGCGTCCGCGTGGCCGGCGCCGCGGGCGACACCGCCGCCAGCGAGCAGAAGATCAGCGCCGTCGCCCAGGAGATCGTCCGCGCGACCGGCCTCCACGTCCAGCCAGTCCTCGGCACGACAGTGACCACCCGGGTGGTCGTCCTGCCGGCCGGCCTGCACGGCCGCCCGCCCCTGCTCGTCGACGAGGTCTGGTACCGCAGCAGCGTCCGCACGACCGTATGGACGGGCCTGGGCCTGGACAGCATCGTGCTGGTCGAGTTGGAGCTGCTCGCCGGGGAGGTCGGCATCGGCTGGGGCACGTGGCGGCTGCTGCGCTCGCGGCGGCGGGAGCTAGCGACGCTCCGCGCGCTCGGCTGGCAGCGAAGACAGCTGGCCGGACGGCTGCTCGCCGAGTTCGCGCCGACCGCGGTCATCGCGGTCGCCGCGGCGGCACTGGCCGGCTATGCGATCGGAACGGCGCTGATCGGCTGGCCGGAGTGGGCGTGGCTGCTGCTGTGCGTTCCCGCGGCAATCGCCACACTCATCCCCCGGGTCCGGCACACGCTGCTCGCCGCGCAGGGCCGGGGCCTGGCCGCGGCCCTGCGCGGGGACTGGCCGCGGTGGCGAGGGCGGCTGCGTACGCTCGTGATCGCCGCCGCGTCGGTGGCGCTCAGCCTCCAGGTGGCCGCCCGCTGGGCCTTCGCGGGCGCGGCCACCTCCTGGAGCCAGCGCCCGATCACCGGGCAGGGCGCGTTCGTGGACGGTGCCGCCGTCCTTATCGTGGCGCTGATGGCGACGTTCACGGTCGCGGACCTGGACTGGGTGGCCCTGCGCGAGCGGGCGATCGAGGTGCGCACGCTAAGCGCGATCGGCTGGTCAGCCCGGGACCTGACTACCAAGCTCACCGTCCGGAACGCGGTGTGGCCCGGTCTGTCCGGCGGCCTTATCGCGGGCGGGACCGACCTCATGGTCGGCCTTCTCGCGTCCGGCTCCGCGCCGCTGCGGCTGACCGCCCTCGTCGTCCTGGCGGCCGCCTCCGGCATCGCGTTGAGCCTGCTGGCGAACGGCTTGGCCACGTATTCGGCGATCCGCACGGCGGCCTCGGATAGTTAATTGTTAACCCGAGGTTTCCTCCCTTCGGCTGGATCCCTTCCACCGGTAATGGTTGAATCGCATTGTTAGTCAGGTGCCTAGGTATCTGGCAATAAGGTATCTGGCAATGAGGTACCAATCGGGGTGGAAAGGGAGTCGTACGTGGTCAGCAACGACCCGCTTACACCGGGGCTGCAGGCGGACGACTCCGGGCTAGGCACGCCGGACCCCGGTGGCGCACCGCGCCTGCGGGCCGCTCGCAGCCTAAAATCCCGACGGAGCCCTTCGGACCTGCTGTTCCGTTCGGTCTTGCGGTCGGGTGGCTCCGTTGCCCTGCTGCTCATGATCGGCGTGGGCTCGTTCCTCGCCATCAACGCGTGGACGGCCCTGCACAAGGCTGGCCTGTCGTTCCTGACCACCCAGACGTGGAACGCCAACGGCGGCCAGTTCGGCATCGCCGCGGTCATCGTCGGGACCGGTCTGATCGCGCTGGTCGCGGTCCTGGTCGCGGCGGTGCTGGCCACCGGCACCGCGCTGTACATCTCCGAGTACGCGCCGCGGTTCCTCAAGCGTCCCCTGGTCGCGGGGCTCGACCTGATGGCGGCCGTGCCGAGCGTGGTCTTCGGGCTGTGGGGCTCCTACCTGTTCCAGCAGCAGCTCCTTCCAGTGGCCAGGTGGCTGAACGACTGGCTCTACTGGTTCCCGCCGTTCCAGGTGAACGGCATTGACCGCAGCAACCCCCTGACCTCGCTGGACACCTACTCCGCGTCGACGTTCATCGCGGGCATCGTCGTGGGGCTGATGATCACGCCAATCGCCGGTTCGATCATGCGCGAGGCGTTCGGCCAGGCCCCGGTCGGCGAGCGCGAGGGCGCGCTCGCCCTCGGCGGCACCCGCTGGGGGATGATCAGGTCGGTGGTCCTGCCGTTCGGCAGCGGTGCCATGATCGGCGGCCTGATGCTCGGCCTCGGCCGGGCACTCGGCGAGACGATGGCCGTGCTGCTGATCATCTCCCCGGTCTACGCCATCCAGCCGCACATCCTGCAGCACGGCACCAGCTCGATCTCCAGCCTCATCGCCCTGCAGTACGCCCAGGCCGCGGGCAACTTCTCGATCAGCGCGCTGATGGCGGCCGGCCTCGCGCTGTTCGTGATCACCATGCTGGTGAACTTCGCCGCCGCGCAGGTCGTGGCCAGGTCCCGTTCCGGCGCGATGAGCGAGGCGTGAGCCGATGACCGCACTGGATTCCACGACCGGGACCGGCGGGCCGGCCGCGCCGCCGCGCACGACGGTGCCGCAGCGCCAGGAGCGACGGTACCCGCCCCAGCGCCGTCAGCTGACCCTTCTGCGCCTCGCCGACGTGGTGTCGATCTTCGGCGCATTGGTGGCCGCAGCGGCCAGCACCGGGTTGCTCTGGTTTGAAATCTCCCCGTTCTCCGGGGTCATCGGCGCCGTCGTCGTTTGGTGGATCTTGTTCGTGATCTACTACACGGTGCTCGTCTCCTTCGACGAGAACCGGATGACGGTGCGCGACCGGCTGTCACTGGTCGTGGTGAACTCGCTCGCCGTGCTGGTCTTCGGGGCGCTGGTGTACGTCATCATCTACACGTTCTTCCGCGGCTGGCCGGCCCTCATCCACCTCAACTTCTACACGCAGGACGGGCGGTACGGCGGCCCGCTGAGCCCGCTGACCCAGAGCGGCGCCCTGCACGCGGTCGTCGGCACGTTGATCGAGCTCGGCATCGCGATGGGCATCGCCCTTCCCCTCGGCCTGGTCGCGGCCGTCTTCATGAACGAGGTACCTGGTCGGTACTCCCGGTTCATCCGCATCATCGTCGACGCGATGACCGCCATGCCGGACATCCTGGCCGGTCTGTTCATCTACTCCATCCTTGTGCTCACCCACACCGCGGGGTCCGGGTTCGCCGCCGCGTGCGCGCTCGGCATCACCGCGCTGCCGATTATCTGCCGGGCCAGCGACGTGGTACTGCGGCTGATGCCGGCCGGACTGACCGAGGCCGCCTACGCCCTCGGGGCCGGTCAGTGGCGCACGGTGCGGCTGGTGACGCTCCCGACGGTCAGGTCCGGGTTGGCCACCGCGGTGATCCTCGGCGCGGCGCGGGCGGTCGGCGAGACCGCCCCGGTGCTGCTGACCACCATCGCGAGCGAGTTCCTGACCACGAACCCGTTCGGCAAGCTGAACTCGCTGCCGCTGATGGCCTACACCTCGGTGCTTGAGCCGCAACCGGTCGAGCAGCAACGCGGCTTCGGTGCCGCCTCGCTGCTGCTCATCCTAGTTCTCGTGCTGTTCGCAATCGCCAGATGGATCGGCGGCCGCGGGCCGGGACAGCTGAGCCGCGGGCAGCAGCGAAGGCGGGCGGCCGCCTCCCGGCGGGATGCCGCCCGCTACATCCGCCGTGCGCGGGCCGCCACGGCAGTGACCGAGTCTCAGGAGTCTCAGTGAGAGTCATGACCATCCTCAGGCGCGCTCGCCCGGCCTGGCCGAGGCGGCTCACGGTCCGGGGGCGCGCGCTGCGCCGGCTGCGGGTGGTCGCGCTGTGCCTGGGCCTGGCCTTCACCTTCGCCGCGGTCGATCTCGGGGCCGTCCCGTTCTCGCCGGTGGCGCCCCCGCCCGCGATCGCGGCCTCGTACGCGCCGATCACCGGAGCCGGCTCGACCTGGGCGTACCCGGCGATCCACGCCTGGATCGATCAACTGGTCTCCAACGGGCTCACGATCAACTACTCGCCGAACGGGTCGACCTCGGGCCGGAACTTCTTCAAGGACGGCCAGGCGGACTGGGCCGCATCCGAGATCCCTTACGCCCTCCCGGACGGTACCGTCAGCGACCCCCCGCCCGGCCGCGGCTACGTGTACATACCCGACGTGGCCGGCGGCACGGTACTCATGTACAACCTGAAGATCAACGGTCAGCAGGTGAGGAACCTGCGGCTGTCCGGGCAAACCGTCGCGGACATCTTCACCAACAAGATCACCAACTGGGACAACTCGGAGATCGCGGCCGACAACCCGGGCCTGACCCTGCCCAACCAGCAGATCATCCCGGTGGTCCGCTCGGACGGCTCCGGCTCGACCTACGACTTCACCCAGTGGATGGCCGACACCACCGGCGACTGGACGCCGTACTGCTCGGTGGTCGGCCGCACCCCGTGCACGCCGACCTCGACGTACCCGGTCCAGTCGAACACGAGCATGATCGCCCAGTCGGGTGACCCCGGCGTCTCGACGTACGTGGCGCAGTCCTCGTCGAACGGGGCGATCGGCTACACGGAGTACGCCTGGGCGCTGCAGGAGGGCTTCCCGGTCGCGAAGCTGCTCAACGCCGACGGCTACTACACGCTGCCATCACCGGGCCACGTCGCCGTCTCGCTGATAGCGGACCAGGTCAACACCTCCAACCCCAACGATCCGGCGACGTACCTGACCCAGAACCTGACCGGCGTCTACACCGATAAGGACCCGCGCACCTACGAGCTGTCGGCGTACTCGTACTTCATCCTGCCCACCGACACGTCCAACGGCATGTCGACCGACAAGGGCTACACGATCGGCACGTTCGGCAACTACGCGCTCTGCCTCGGCCAGTCCCAGGTTGACGTGCTCGGCTACTCTGCACTGCCCTTCAACCTGGTGCAAGCCGGCTTCCAGCAGCTGACCCACATCCCGGGGTCGACCACCCCCACGGACAGCCAGGCCGCCCTGGCCCAGTGCCATAACCCGACGTTCAGCGCCACCAGCAGCGCCACCACCAACCTGCTCGCCCAGAACGACCCGCAGCCGCTGCCCTGCGACCAGAAGGGCTCCACCCAGTGCGCGCCGGGGGTAGCAGAGCCCGCCGAGGCTGGTGCGCAGACCGGAAACGGCGGGGCGGGCAGCGGCACGACCGGCAGCACGACGCCGGCCGGCGGCTCAAGCAATAACAGCACGACGCCGGCCGGCGGCTCGAACAATAACAGCACGACGCCGGGCAGCAACTCGAACACTAACGGCACGAAGAACACCAGCGGGCCAACCGGGAATAGTGGCACCCACGGAGCCACGCCCGGGTCCACGGGGACCACCGGCACCGGAAAGAACTGTGACCAGAACACCGGAGTCTGCTCACCGACCGCCGGGTCGACCACCGGAAGCGGCGCCACCCCTGGAGCCGGCGGGAACGGCGCCGGCGCCACGGGCAACAGCGAGGTCGGCAATAGCTCGAACGGGGTGGCGGATTCCGGCCAGTCGGCGATCAACACCCCGGTCACGCTCGCGTCCAGCAACGACAGCGGGCTCGAGGTGACGCTGATGGCCCTTGCGGCCGGCATGATGTTCCTGCTCAGCGTGGTGCCGCCGCTGCTCGCGCAGGCGGGCAAGCGCAGCAGGCAGCGGCGCGGTATCGACGAGTTCTACGACCGGAACGACTGGCCGGGGGACCGCAAGTGACCCCGCGCCGCCGCCGCGCCCTCCGCGGCCTGCTGAAGGCCACCTGGTGGGGCAGCGCGCTCACCACCGCCTTCGCGCTGATCGGCCTCCTGGTGATCACTGGAGTGCCCGGCGCCCCTCGGCTGGCCTTGCGCGCCGACACCTACAACCAGATGACCGGCGTCGGCCCAACGGCCTCCTCCGTCACCGTGAACTGGACGAACGGCCTGCTGAACTCCTCCAACCAGCCGGTCACCGGCACCACCACCCCCGACGACGGCGGTACCGAGCTGAACCCGAACGCGGACCGTGCGTCCGGCAGCGGATCGCCGCTGTCGTTCATGGACGGCGATTTCAAGAACCTGCAAATCACGGTCAGCCAGACGGAGAACATCGGGCAGCAGGGCGTCACCGTCAGCTGGACGGGCGCCAACCCCACCGGCGACACCGACTCGCAGCACCTTAATTTCATGCAGATGATGGAGTGCTACGGCGACTCCGCCAGCGGCCCAAGCCCGGAGGACTGCCTGTTCGGCAGCGACGGCTCACAAGCCGATGATATCGAGAATAATTTCAATGCTGGCGGAGACGACGCCTTGCGCGGCGGTTACCTCTGCCCGGCCGGCGCCTCGCCGAGCACAACGAACCCTCCGGCAGGGCTGGCCTCCTATGCCAACTCAGCGTATGGATGTGACCCCTACGAGCCGGCTGCCGAGACCCCTTCGCACTGTGATCCGACGGCGGGTGCTTCGGACACCTGCGCGACCGGGCTGCTCGACATTCCCTTCGTGCCGGTCAACGATTCGGGCAACCCGGTTTATAGCAGCACCACCTACAGTCAGGACTTCAAGACCACCAACGAGGTGCCGTTCGCGGTGACAAACTCGGACGGGACCGGACAGCGTCAGTTCGCGACGTACACCGCGAACCAAGCACCGGAACTGGGCTGCGGCGCGGCGGAGAGCAGCGGCCAGACCCGCAACTGCTGGCTTGTCATCGTGCCGCGCGGCTCATACCAGCCGAACGGGTACCAGGCGTCGCCCCAGGCGTCGCCTCCTGGTGACGGGGTCATCACCAGCTCGCCGTTGAGTGCCGGCAACTGGGCGCAGCGCATCCAGATCCACCTTGACTACGCGCCGCTGGCCGTTAACTGCCCGGCCACCTCCGTGCCGCAGCTCATGGTCGGCACCCAGGTGGCGTACCGCGCGGTGACGTCCTGGCAGCAGGCGCTGAACCAGCAGGCGAAATGTTCTACGGTCTACTCCTACACGGCGAGCACGGAGAGCGAGAACACCAGTCAGCTGACCGGCGCCGCCAGCGGGCTCCCGGACTCGGCCGGGCTGGCGTTCACCACCGTCTCCATCGGCAGCGAGGCCACCAGGGAGGGCGGCGGGACAGCGCCCACGTTGCCGAACATCCTCTACGCGCCGGTGGCGGTCACGGCCATCGACTTCGGCTTCAACATCAACCAGTCGACCGGCCAGATCACCACTCCCATCAAGCTGACCCCCGCGCTCGTCTCCAGATCGCTGACGCAGGCTTACAAGTTGAGCCTGCCCGACTGGACGCTCGAGCCCTCCGAGCAGCCTGCCGGACAGACGTGGTGGGCACAGAACAACCCGGCAAGCATCTGGAATGATCCGGAGTTCCAGAAACTCAACCCGGAAGTCCCGCCGATCAATGGGACTCCGTCCGCGCCGCTGTTCACGGGTGACCACTCGGGGGACAACCAACTCGTCTGGCAGTACATCCAATCGGACCCCACGACCGCGAACTGGCTGGACGGCAACCTGACCGGCAGCCAGGCGGACCCGTCGGACCCGGTGAATGCCGATCCCTTCTACGTGAGCCTGAGCCCCCAGCTGGGGAAGTCGCCAGCTCCCGACTCCTACTCGGTCGCCTACACGCCTACTCTGCTGTGTTCTCAGAGCGTGAACCGCAACGACTGCAATGTTGGGAAGGCAAGTACTCCGCTGAACAGCGTCGACATGCTGGCCGTCCAGAACAACTTCGACCAGGCCGCCTCCACTGTCCTGTCCGCGGTCAGTCCGGCGCTCACCACTAGCTGGGATTCTGGGGCGACCGCACCGGACAGCTCGACAGGGTGGTGGGGCGCGGCCGGCCCCGAGCCACCAGGACAGGTTCTCATGTGGGCGATCAACGACATGCCCGACCTGGCCGCCTATGGCATCATCTCCGCCGCCCTCTGCGACGCGTCCGGCGCCAACTGCGTCCAGCCCAGCGTGGCCAGCGTGTCCGCGGCGCTGAACATGGCGACCACCGACAGTGTCGGCCTGACTGAGGTCAACCCGGCGACCGTGGAGGCGGCCGACGCCTCTTCGACGTCGGCCGGCGCCTATCCACTGGTCGACGTTGTCTACGCGGCGGTGCCGACCAACCAGTCCGCCACCGCGCTGACCGACTACGCGAACTTCATCTCCTATGCGGCGAACCAGGGGCAGACCGCGGGGACGACCCAGGGCGACCTGCCAGCCGGCTACCTGCCGCTGACCTCCGCCCTTCAGGCCCAGGCCAACAGCGTCGTCACGCAGCTGAAGGCCGACGCCGCCGCGACCCCGTCGCCCTCTACCAGCACGACGCCCGCCGGGAACACCACGACCCCCGCCGCGAACCCCACGCCCCCCGCCGCGAACACACCGCCCGCCGGGAACACGCCCGCCGGGAACACCACGCCCGCCGGGAACTCGAACGCCGGGAACACCACGCCTGCCGCGAACACGAACGCAGGCGGCACGAAGCCCGGCGGCGGCGCGACGACCGGGAGCCATCCGTCGGCGACCACGTCAACGCACGCGGCCCAGCCGGCGGCTACCTCTTCGCACACGCCGGCGGTGGGCTTCAACGTTCTCCCGCCCTCGGCGGAGGCAGCCGCCGGGACGACCCAGGGCACCATCGTGGGCTCGGTCCGCGTCGTTCTCATCATCGTACTGATCATCGGTGCTGCGGGCGCTGTAGCCGGCACCTTGCTCCGCTATGGCCACGTCCCAGAGCGCTTCAGCCGCTCCCGTTCCCGCCCAGATAGCTCATGACGGCCCGCCAGCCACCGCACCCGTCGCCCAGACGCTCCCGCAACTGACACAACTGAATATCGGGGGGACCAAAGGCTTGGCCGGCGAAGTGGGTCTTCGCCGGCCAAGGAACACCCAGCCTGTCACTGCAAGAGGTGCGTGCGGGCTACAGCTGGGCGTTGCCACCAGGCTAACGCCCTGAGGCAAGGAAGGGATCACCCTTGAGTACCAGCCCCACAACAGCTCCGCGGAAGCACAAATTCCGTAGCCTGGCCATCGCCGGCGTCGTCGCCGTGGGCGTCGTCGCCGCGATCGCCCAGACGGCCCCGGCGGCTCGCGCCGACTCGGGCACTACCACGCCCCTGCTGGCCGCCGTCGGTTCCGACACGATCCAGGACGTCTACAACCAGGTCTCCACCGACCTCGGCGGGTCCACGCTCAACTCGTTCAACGCCACCAACCCGACGACGGGCGCGGGGGGCGACACCCTCACGTACACCAACGAGGAGTCCGGCGCGAGCTGCAGCTTCACCCGGCCGAACGGCTCCACCCAGGGCCTTGACGCGCTTGAGGCCTCCATCGGCGGCGCCGTGGGTGGCGGCGGCGTGGCCACGGAGCCCGGGCTGGGCTGCGTGGACGTCGCCCGCTCATCGGCCGGCCCCAACGCCACCGGCAGCGGCCCGGCCGGCGGGAGCTACACCGGTACCAACGCTATCCAGTTCGTGCCGTTCGCGCTTGACGCGGTCACCGGCGCCATCGGTCCTGCGACCGGCGGCACCGCGTTCACCGCCCAGAGCCACGACACCAACGGCGACACCCTCCCGGCCACGACGGTGGCAACCACGCTCCCCAGCGCGGTTAACTCCTTCAGCCTGCAGAACCTGAAGGACCTGTTCGGGAGCGGCATCTCCACCAACGTGACCGTCGGCGGCGTCACCACCACGTTCTGGCCCCTCGGGGGCAGCGTGGCGCAGCCTACGGGCAGCCAGCAGATCGACCTGTACATCCCGCAGCTGGGGTCGGGCACCGAGAAGTTCTGGGCCTCCACCCTCGGCTTCACGGCCGCCACCCCGCCGGCCTGGGACCACACCACCATCGTCAACGGCGCGCTAGCGCCGAACGCTTCGGACAACCCCAATCACATCGTCTTCTCCGATGAGGAGCACGATGGCACCAACGTTGCCACCGACCCCCTCGGTTACGCCCCGTTCTCCATCGCCCAGTGGATCGCGCAGAGCAACGGTCACAACGACCGTCGCCACGGCGCGGTCCTGGAGGACGTCAACGGTGTCGCGCCGACCACGACGGCCAACAACACCACCGTGCTGAACACCTCGTTCCCGATCACCCGTCTCGTCTACTCGGTCGTGTCGCTGTCCCGGCTGACCAACACCGGCGACCCGCTGAACGCCCTGCTTGACGGCTCCAGCTCGTTCCTCTGCCAGGACACCAGCACGATCCTCAACTATGGCTTCGCGCTGCTTAACGGCAGTGCCGCCACGCTGAACGCCACGTGCGGCGAGATCACCCCCGCCCTGGAAGCCGCGCCGTAAGCCAGCTAAGCCGGCCAACTCCGCTGCACGGCTAAACCCCGCTGCACGGGCAGGCCAGAGTCGTCTTGGAGCCTGCCCGGACCCGCAAGTGTCCGGGCAGGCGCCAGGGCTGCGCCCTGTACGGGACTCCGGTCCCGTACAGGGCGACCCATCAAGGTCCGTACCGTTCGGCGCGGGCCGTCCTTGTTAAGGAAGCGGGAAAGGGAACCCTGTTATGAGAGGTGTAATTACCTTCCGCCCGGTGCGGCTGAGACAAACCGCGGTGCTGGCGGGCGTTGCCGCGGTCGTTGCCGCGGGCTCGGTTCTGGGTGGTGCGTCGGCGCATGCCGCGACCGCGGTGATGCCGGTGAGTGACCTGGGCAACGGCCTGGGCGCGGTCACCGCCAGCCCGGCGTCGGGGCCGACGTCGGGGGCGGTTACCTGGTCGTCGCCGGCGTGCCCGTCGACGGCGGCCGGGTCGGCGGAGCTGAAGCTGGTGGACCCGTTGCGGCCGACGGCCAGCCAGGTGCTGCTGGGGCGTTCCAGCAGCGTCTCCTCGCCTTTCACGATCAGCGAGTCCGGCTCGAGCACTCTCAACGTCGCGCTGCTGGGCCTGGCTGACAGTATCGGCGGTGACACGGCCGAGGTCGTCGTCGAGTGCTTCCCGGGTTCGGTGCTGGGCGGCGGCGGCGTTTACACCGACGACGCGTTCGTGTCGTTCTCCAGTGACGAGAGCACCTACCAGGTAGTGCCCTCGCCCGTCGGCGTCGCACTGACCGCCTCGCCGAACCCGACGACGGAGCTGGCGCCGACCACCCTGACCGCCACGGAATCGCCGGCCAGCGCGACCGGCACGATCCAGTTCCAGGCCAACGGGAAGAACATCGGCAAGCCCGTGACGATCTCGGGCGGCACGGCCAGCATCAGCGCCAGGTTCATAGTCATCGGCGAGGTGGCCGTAGTCATCGGCAACCAGACCATAGTCGTCTCCAAGTCGACGACGGCATCAACGGTGAACCTGACGGCGGTTTACAACCCAGCGGCGGGCAGCAACTTCGCCGCGACGACCCCCGGCTCGGCCACGCTGACGGTCAACCCGTAATAGCGGGCAACTGGCAGTAGGCCTGAGCCGTCAAGTCGCCCCTGGGCCAGTCCGGACCCCCAATGTCCGGGCTGGCGTCCAGCGCTTGGCCCCGCACAATACTCGACGGTAATGATACCCATCAATCACCAAGCGGGAAAGGAAACCCGTTTATGCAGGGTGTGCTTGCCTTCCGCCCGTGGCGGGTGAGGCGGGCGGCGGTGCTGGCGGGCGTCGCGCTCGCCGCCGCGGGCTCGGTCGTGGGAGGCGCGCAGGCGCATGCCGTCGGCGGCGCGGTGCCGGTCAGTGACCTGGGCAACGGCCAGGGCACGCTCGTCGTCAGCCCGGCCTCGGGGCCGACGAACGGCGCCTTCACCGTGTCCTCTCCGGCCTGCCCCTCCACCGCCGACGGGTCGGCCAAACTGCTCATCGCGGACCCGTTGAACCCGACGAAGAGCACGTCGCTGCTGGGGATCGCCCTCCGCCCCTCGGCGTTCACGGTCAATGTGCAGGCCGGCACCCTGAACCGGGACGTGATCGCAGCCCTTTACGACAACATCGCCGGTGACACGGCGGAAATCATCGTCGAGTGCTATCCGGGTTCTGTCCTCAGCCGCGGCGGCGTTTACGAGAACGACGCATTCCTGTCGATCTCGGCTAACGGGAGTGCGTACACCCAAGTGCCCAATCCGGCTCACGGGTCGTCCTCAGCGACGAGTGTCAGCGGGTCATCGTCGCCCACGAGTGTCGGCGGATCGTCCTCGCCCTCGAGTGTCGGCGTGACGCTGACCGCGTCGCCGAACCCGGCGACGAGCGGTCAGTCGGTCACGCTGACCGCCACGGTCACGCCGTGACGACCCCCAGCGCGCCAGTGGGCCGTGCCGCCCGCCCAGTGGGCCGTGCCGCCCGCGCGGCCCTCGAACAACATCCAACAGTAATAGTACCCATCAATCACCAAGCAGGAAAGGAAACCCTTCTATGAAAGGTGTACTTGCCTTCCGGCCGGGGCGGCTGAAACGGGTGGCGGTGCTGGCGGGTGTCGGTGCGCTGGCCGCCGCGGGCTCGGTTCTCGGCGGCGCGCAGGCGCATGCGGCGGTGCCGGTCAAAGACCTGGGCAACGGCAAGGGGACGCTCGTGGTGAGCCCGGCCTCTGGGCCGACGAACGGCGCCTTTACCGTGGCTTCCCCGGACGCGTGCCCGAATGCCACCGCCTCGACGTCGGTCCAGTTGAGGCTGGTGAACCCGACGACGACGACCACGTCGAACGTGGGGCTGTCTCAGTCGGTCGTCGCCACCGCGCCGTTCACCGCTAGTGTCAGCGCGGGCAGTCTCAGCTCGTCGGCGAGCATCCTCGGTGTCGCCGGGACCACGGCGGAGCTCGTCGTGGAGTGCTTCCCGAACGGTCCCCTGGCCGGCGGCGGCGTTTACGAGGACGACGCGTTCCTGTCG
>Ga0102924_1003126_pt1 | contig 17538 bp, 14 predicted proteins | sample PaiPotPPM11metaG_FD_80116 | JGI IMG/M metagenome (GOLD analysis project Ga0102924, IMG submission 80116) | Iron sulfur acid spring bacterial and archeal communities from Banff, Canada, to study Microbial Dark Matter (Phase II) - Paint Pots PPM... ...
CACGACGTCGGCCAGCGCGCTGGCCGACGTCGTGGAGGCCAGCCGAGCCGGGAAGCGTCTCACGGTGCAACTGATCGACACGGCGGCGCGCTTCGCCGCGAAGCTGGCGACGGCGACGACCAAGGGTGCGTGGGCGGACTACGTGGTCGAGCTGTACGAAGCGCAAGGCCGCCCCTGCCCGGCGCCGGTCGTGGACGAGCTATACAACGCGTTTCGCAGGGTCAACGCCGTCGATCTCGCCCGCCTCCGCGCGTACCTGAATCAGCTGCGAGAGAAGCAGGCGACGTTTGGCCCCGCGGAGCGCTTTCTTCTGCAGCGGATCGAGGGGCTCGAGCGGCTCGCCGCGCTTCGCTGACGTTGTGCGGTCCCGCGGGACGGGTGGCGTCCTGCCACGCCAGATTCGCGCAGGCGGCTCTCGCGATCGCGGAGCGCAGGTCGGCGTCTGCGACTGCGCCGAGCGCCCCGACGAGCTCGCCCGGCAGGGGACGCGCGGAGGGGACCGTCCGAGAGACGCGCCGCTCGGGCGGCCGATCCGGCGCCGGCAGGGTAGCTACGCGGAAGCGCAGCTCTCGGACCAGCACGCCGCGTTCCCGCAGTCGCTGGCACAGCGCGTCGGAGAGCAGCGAGAGCTCGTGTGCCCACACGCTGCTGGACACGCGAAGGAGGAGGACGCCATCGTGGAGCGTGACGGGGTGGGCCCGGTCCGCGATGCGCGGTCCGACCGCATCGCGCCACAGCTTGCGCTCGATCGGTGAGTGCGCCCGGGCGAAGCGGCTCTCGCCCGCGCGCTCGAGGATCGCCTCGAGCGACTCGGGCGAGGCAAGCGGCTGGCGTGAGGGGCGACGCACGGTGAGCAGCCTACGCGGTTTCGTGCTAGACGGCGGTGACGATGTGGGAAATCTCCGCGGCCGCGGTGCTATCCGCCCGGCACCGGATCCGGATGGTATCGGGGGTTGCCCGCGAGGAGGGGCTCGTACACGCGCACCGCTGGCGCATCCGCGCGGTCGTCCGGGCGAGGCAGCTCGACGCCACGGGCTGGGTCCTCGACTTCCACGAGCTCACCGCCGCGCTACGCGCGCTGCTTGCGCCGTACGACGGCGCATTCATCAACGATGTCCCCCCCTTCGACGACGTAAACCCCACGCGCGAGAACATCGCGCGCGTCCTCGCCGACAAGCTTGCCGGGCAGCTGAACGACGACCGCGTGCGCGTCCACGCGCTCGAGATCTCGGAGGACGACGTGTGCTGCGCGACGTACTTCCCCGATCCTTGAGCGCGATTCTCGCCCGAGAATCACGGCCGAAATTCACCTCGCGAACGCGCTCGGTTTGCGCAGCGTGAGATCACCCCCGGGTGCGGCCGGGTCGAACACCGCCCCGCGCCGGTCGGTCGTCCCCACGTGAACGGTCCCGTCCGACAGCAGCATGGCGTAGGCGGATGCCGGGCGCGGGGCGGCCGCCCCCTCGGCGACTACGTAGACGAGCGTCGCGTGCGACCGGACGGGGGCCGGCTGGCGTGTCCGGCACCGAGCCGCGACGAAGCTCGACGAATCTCCGCGGGCGCACCGCTCCAGGGCGCGTGTGTCCTCCGCCGCCGGAGCGCGCGAAACCAGCAGGGCCGCCGAAGCGCGGGCGTCTTCGCTGGGATCCTCCGCCAGGGTCCTGCGCTCGCTCGAGCCATCGCCGCAGCGCGCTCCCGCCAAGGCAAGCCCCGCGAGCGCGTTCGCGCGCACATAGGCTGGCGCGCGCGACGCGCGATCGATCAGCGGGCACAAGCCCCGGGTCGCCTCTTGCGGCTGGTGCAGGCGGGCGGCCAACCGCCCGGTCGCGGCCGCGGCGTCGGCCTCGACGTCCGCCGCGGTAACCGACGAGTCGCGCGCAGCCTCTGCGCCTCCTGTGGCAACGAGGCTCGCGAGCCGCGGGAGGTCGGCGGCCTCGCCGAGCGCTCCGAGCGCCCACGCCGCCTGCGCTCGCACGCTTGCGTCCACGTCGGCAAGGAGAGCGCGCGCCACCGCGAGCGCCGTCTCTCGCGTCCGGGGGTTGCTCGCGTGTGACGGCAACAACGTGGCCGTGGCGCGGCGATCCGCCGGCTCGTCCGAGCGGGAGAAGGCCTCGAGGACCGCCATTGCCGACGGCAACGGGGCGCGGCCGAGGGCCTCGATCATGCCGTCCCGCTCCGGTCCGGCTGCGAGCGGCAGCGTCTGCGCGAGCTTTGCGACGGCGCCGTCGGTCGGGACGCGCGCGAGCACGCCACCCAGGCCCGTGAGGACCGCCGCCCGGTCCACCTCGTCGCCGCCGTCGAGCTGCGCGACGAGCGCATCCCGTGCGCGAGCGCCGCCGGCCTCCGCGAGGGCCATCGCGGCGTGGAGGCGGACGGTCGCGTCCGGGGAGCCGAGCGCCTCGAGCAGCGCGTCATCGACGGGGCCGTAGGAACCCGCCGGATTGCCGTCCGTTGCGACGGCGAGCGAGGGTCCGAGCGTGCCCAGCGCGTCGATCGCGGCGAGGCGAAGCGTCCTGTCTCGCGCGTTGAGGAGGTCGACCAGCAGGGGGGCCGCGCGAGGGGCACCCGTCTGGCCCAGGAGGCGCGCGATGCGCGCCCGCTCGGCGGCCGACGGGCGCGCGTCGCGCAAGACGGCGGCGAGCGGCTCGACGGCCCGCCCGTCCGGGCGATTCGGATCGAGCAACGCAGCCGCGGTGCCCAGCGCCTCGCCGCGGACCGCAGGGCTGGCGTCCGCCACGAACTCCAGCACGACCGGCACCTCCGTCGGACCTCCCGCGCCGGCCAGCGCGTGCAGCGCCGCCGCGGTCGGCAGCACCCCGCGCCGCATCGCTGCGACGATCCGCGGGGCGTCTGCCCGATCGTGCAGCTCGCCCAGGACCCACGCGGCGCTCGCCGCGGCGGCGGCGGAGGGGGTGCTCTCGAGCGTGGCGCGCAGCGGGGAAATGGCTGCGGGCCCGGCCGCAATGAGGGCGTCTCGCACGGCCGTGCGGTCGAGCGTCGCGCTCGCGTCATCGCCCACGCCGAGCGACCCGACCAGCACGCTCACCGCCTCCGTGCTGGCGATGCGGCCGAGGGCGGCGATGGCCGAGAGCCGTAGCGAGGGCGCGCGATCGCGCACGAACGGAGCGATCGCGTCGACGGCGTCCGCCGCCCGCATTCTCCCCAGGGCGGCGAGCGTATCGCGCCGCACGTCCGCGTTCGTGTCGCGCAGCGCGAGCACGAGCGCCGAAGAGGCGCGCGCGTCCCCGAGGTCACCGAGGGCGCGAGCCACGGCCTCACGCACCTCCGGCGACGAATCCTGCACCTTGCCGACGAGCGGAACCACGGCGCGGACATCGCCCAGCCGCGCGAGCGCCGCGACGATCTGAATGCGGACCGCCGGCGCAGAGTCGTCGAGACGCCCGAGCAGGGGCGGCACGGCGTCGCCCGACGCCTGATGTCCGAGCGCGTCAGCGGCGGCCAGGCGCACGTCCGCGTCGGGATCGCCGAGGGTGCGCGCCAGGGGAGGTACCGCGCGGGGGCTCGGAAGCGCGCGGGCGACCTCGCACGCCTTGCGGCGGAGGCGAGCGTCGGGAGCGTTGAGCCAGCCCGCGACGATGTCCGTTGCCCCGATCGCGTGCAGCCGGACTGCGGCATCCGCCGCGGCGAGGCGGACCTCGGTGTCGGGATCCTCCAGCGCGCGAATCGCCAGGGGACCGCCCCGCGCGGCGCCCAGGCTGGCGAGGTCGCGGGCCGCCGATCGCCGGGCGACGGGGTCGCTCGCGGAGAGGTCGTGCTCGACGCGCTCGGCGACGTCCGGCCAGACGAAAGCCCAGGCCGACGAGGAGAGGGCAAGCGCAAAGGCGAGCACCGGGGCGTGGCGCAAGCTCACGAGAACCACCTTACCGAAATCGGGTCGGGTCGCCTCCGCATCAGGCTAGCCCGCTCCTGCGGCGAGCGACCCAGTGCACGCCGAGCAGCGCCGTTGCCGCGAGCGTCCACATCCAAGGGGGGGCGAGCGGGGTCACGTGCCGTTCCGCGCTGACGACCGTCGGCTTCGGCAAAGGCAGGTTGGCCGCGTCCGGAGCCAGGACGAACGAACCTCCGCTCGCCCGCGCGAGGCGCTCGAGGCGGGCGATGTCCGGCCGGGAATCGGCCCACTCATCCCCGCCTGCCTCGCATGCGAAGTCGTAGCGCGTCGTGGCGCCGCCTGGGACGCGCAGCCGCGCGACGTACCCGCCGGCAGGCAGCGCGGGGAGCGGCAGCTCCAGCGACGACGCGTCCGCCGGCCGGGACGTCTCGACGTGCACGGGGGGAGCTTTCTCGTCGATGCGCGTGATGTCGAGCACGAGCTTCTGGTCGCCCGACGTGGCCTCCACGGGCAGCGTCCGTACACGCAGCGTCGAGGGAAGACCCGCCGTGCACCCGCCGGCGATCTCCACCTGGGCCGGCTCGAAGCGCGGGTCCCGCATCAGCCATCCCAGCAGCCCGTCCCAGAGCGCGCCGTGGCCGCGGCCCGCCGTGCGCGATCCCAGCGAGGAGAACTCGAGCACCCACGCGCCGTCGACGCCCAGCGCGACCGTTCGACCGTCGCCTTCCTCGCCGATTGCCAGCACCGGCATCTTGCGGCCGCTCTTCGTCGTGCGCGACGGGTGCGACCATAGCGCGACCGCCCCCGGTCGAAGTTCGCCGAGGACATTCGCTCCCGGCATCTGCGGCAGATCGTCGCCGATGGCGTCGCGCAAGGGGGCGAGCAGCGGCGCAGTGCGTCCCTCGGTCGTCCACTCGGGGACGAACGGCGACGTATCCGCGCTCGTCGCTCCGGCGCTCCCGTCGAGATCCACCGGCAGCACCGCGGCGAGGGGCGTTCCGGCGTACCCACCGGCGACGAAGGAGTTCTGGCCGCCGACCATGACGAGCCCCCCGCCCCCTCGCACGTACCGTTCGAGGTTCGGCAGGTACTTCTCGAGGCCGTAGGGCTGCGCGTCGAAGTCCTGCAGAACGATGGCGTCGAAGCTCGGCAAATGTTCGCTGAAGAGCTCGTCCACGGGGAAGGGGATTAGCGCGAGCTCGTTCTGCGACGCCCTCACGTCGTCGGCCTGCGTCCGCAAGATGAAGAAGGCGACCACGTCGACCGACGCATCGCTCTTCAGCCATTGCCGGAGCGCGCGCACGTCGTTGGTCGGTCGCCCCGCGACGTGGAGGACCCGGACGCGTTCGCGGGCGACGTCGAACGTCACGAGACGGCGGTCGTTCTCGGGGATGCGATCGCCCGACACGGGCGCGATCGCCACCTCGACGATCCGCGCGCCGGCGCGCTCCAGCGTGATCGTGAGATCCAGCGAAGCCTTTCCGTCCTTGACGTGAGCCACGCCCGACGCGAGCAGCGTAGGGGGGCCGTCGTCGCGAAGCTCCCGCGCCGTCACGGCGATCTCGTCGCACGCGAGGCCCCCGGCGCATCCGACGTCTACCGTCAGGGGGAGCGGCACGTGCGCGACGGCGGCGCCCGCCGCGCTCACCCGGCGCACGCTCGCGTCTGCGGGCGCGTCGCGCGTCGTGGCGATCGCGTCGATGGGAACGTGCAGGGCCGCGCCGAGCGCCTCCAGCGTCGCGTCGGAGGCGTCCTCGGGCGGGTCGTCGAGGCGCCCGTCGCTGACGACGACCACCGCGGCGGGGCGCTCCTCGGCGGACGACGAGAGCGCGCGGATCGCGGCGCCCAGCGCGCTGTGCGGTGCGCGCGTCGTGAGCTCGCCGGCGTCGCCGTCGGGCGACAGGGGCAGGGGCGCGGGGGGCCCCGAGCCGAACCCGAGGACCGAAAGGCGTACGTTGGGTGCGCTGCGTGCGATTGCGGCGATCGCGCGATCGCGCGCTTGCCAGCGCCGCCCGTCGTCCTGCTCGAGCGCCATCGAACGCGACGCGTCGGCGAGGACGACCACGCGCGCACCGACGACGCTCTCTCGGGCCGAGACGCGCGCCGGGCGCAGCACGGCCGCGAGGAGCGCGGCGACGGCGAGCAAGCCGGTGCCTGCGATCAGCGCACCGGCGCGCTCGCGCCGGCGCATCTCGACGAAGAGGAAGCCCAGGCTCGCCGCCGCCAGCGCGACCGCGAGCCATACGGCCCAGGGTGCCAGATCGCCGGAGGGGCCGAGGTGCGTCGAGAGCATTTCAGGCGGCCCTCACGGCCCGCTCAGGGCGCGTCGGCGCATGAGGAACGGCGCGTGCACCTGGTCGTCCTTGTAGTTCGAGCAGAGCACGTACATCGCGATGTTGACCGCCAGGCGAATCGCCCGCTCGCGCTGGAAGTCGCCTCCCGGGATGACCGGACGCTCCCACATACCCGAGGCGCTGCGAGCCAGCGCACCTCCCAGATCGTGCTCGCTGAAGATCACCTGCGCCTGCCCGCCGCGCACGATCGCCTCGAGCGTGGGCGGCCCCTCGATGCGTCCTTCGGCACGCCGGAGCAAGTAGAAAGTGCGGAACACGACGTGATCGGGGCCGATCGGCACCGGGGTGCTGTCGACGAGCACGCGGGCGATCTCGCGGCGCGCGCTCCGTCCGAACGCGCTCGCCTCGCCGCGATCGCCCGGGGCGGCGTCGTCGACGAGCAGGACGCCGCCGAGGGCAAAGAAGCGCCGCAGTCCGCTCACCTCGGCGCTGGTCAGCGGCGCGACCTCGGAGTCGCCGCTCCAGTACAGGAACGGCGCGTCGACGATCGCCGGTTCGTCGGCGCGAACGACGCTGGGCCGCAGCCGCGCCGGCGCGCTCGTTCGCTGGACGAGCTCCCAGGACCAGCGAGCCGGCGCGGTCGCGCGGGCGGGGCCGGTCTGACTGCCCGTGAGGAGTACGCGCGGATCGAACGCTCCGGCTTCGCCGAAGGCGCGAGCCGGCCGCGGTAGCAGCAGCCAGACGGCGGTCGCCAGAGCCATGGCAAGGGGGAAGAGGGATCGGGCGCGCATCGCTGCACTCCATCTCGGTCAGTCGAAATCGTCCACGCGCCAGACGCCGCCGTCGCGCTTCAGTTTCACCTGGTGGCCACCGGGCACGGGGACCACGGCGCTGTCGCCGCTCACTTGAACGGTCAGCGTCCCCGGCTCCGACAGGCCGTCCACCAGCGAGCGAAGGTCGTTCTCCACGGCTGCGCGCGTCGCCGGAGACAGAACGCGCATCAGCCCGGCGTAGCTGCGCCGCGCGAGCACACGGCGAAGCTGCTCGAGGGCTCCTTCGGGCGTGCGCGCTCCGCCGGGCAGGGCGCCCGCCGCCGTGACCCAGTAGTGTCCGCCGCGTAGCTCGAGTGCGGCCTCTTCGCCGTCGGCGTAATGCAGGCGCGCCGTGGCATCGACGCGGAGGTCGCCATGGGAAAGGTCCTTCGCCCGCTCGGCGAGCTCGACGCGCTCCTCGGAGATCGTTTTCTCGAGGTCCCCCCGGCTCCGGGCCTGCCGCGAGGACGCGGTCAGCATTGCGTAGAGCGCGTCGACGTCGCCCCGGGCGGCCGCGGCGGCGTAGGCCGCGGCCGCCGCGTGCGGATCCGGCACGCGGCTCGATGCGCACGAGCACACCGCCAGCGCCGCACCCACGGCCGCCACCCTCCCGCTCACGAAACCTCCGCCTTTGCGATCCCGACGTCGAGATCGTACTCGTCCCTCCACATCGAAGCCTTCGCTCCCACCGTCCATTCCTCGAGCTCGCGATCGTCGCTCCCGCGCAGAAACAGCGTGACTTGCCCAGCGCCTCGGTCGACCGCGGCGCGCACGCTCTCGATCTTCTGCTTGTGCTCGCGATCGAGCGCGTCTGCGATCCGCAGGATGGCCGCCAGGCCGCGAACCTTACCGCGGGCCTCCTTCGAGAGGTCGCGGAAGTTCGGGTGCGACGGATCCGGCGGGCCCTTCCGGTGGTAGCGCGCGATGTTCGCGACGATGGCGCGCTCGTCCGGCGTGAGGCCCATGATGTCGGCGTGCTGGATCAAGTAGTAGCTGTGCTTGTGGTGGCCGGAGTAGTGGATGTAGTCGCCGATATCGTGCAGGATGGCCGCCGCCCTGAGCAGCATGCGGTCGCGCACACCGAACGCGTGGACCGGCTGCAGGTCGTCGAAGAGCTGCGTCGCGAACCGCGAGACGTGCCGTGCGTGGGCCTCGTCGAAGTGGTACCGACGCCCGAGCCGCACGCACGTGTCGACCACGCGCTCGGCCTCGCCTGCGGAGTCCCACACGTGGAAGAACTTGTCCACGAGCTCCTCGAGGACGCCCGCCGCCAGCCCCACGCCCGGCGCGAGGATGCTCGAGAGCTCGAGCTTCTTCGCGAGGCGAAGGAAGATCGCAGTCGCCGGAACGATCGTGTCGGCGCGATCGGGCCTCAGCTGGTACGCGTCGCGCCGTTCGCTGTTGGACATCGCGCACATCTTGCGGAAGAGCGAGCGCGCCGAGTGAACGTCCACCGCCCGGCCGCCGCCCTTCACCGGACAGAGGTCGAAGAGCGTGTCGACGTTCCCTCCGGTGCCGACGAGGACGTCCACCTTCCCGAGCTGCGGGAGCGCCTCTCCCAGGGCGCGATCGATCGCCTCCTCGAGAAGGCGCTCGCGCGCGCGATCGACCGTCTTTACGCCCTTCAGGTAGGCCTCGAGCATCCGTACGGTGCCGAGCGGCAGGGACATCGTGAACGCGGTCTCCCCGCGCTCGAGCAGCGTGAGCTCCGTCGAGCCGCCGCCCACGTCGACGAGCAGCGCGCGGCGGTCGCCGACCGGGACGCGCCGCGTGACCGCGAGCTGGATGAGGCGCGCCTCCTCTATCCCCTCGATCGCCTCGAGCTCGATGCCGGCTTCGCGGCGCGCCCGTTCGACGAGCGTCGCCCCGTTCTTGGCCTCCCTTACGGCGCTCGTCGCGATGGCGCGGTACGCGTCCACCTTCGCGCGGTCCATCTCGGCCTTGAACTCGCGGAGGGCGGTGCACGCCTGCCCGATGGACGCCGGCGCCAGTCTACCCGAGAGGAACACCTCGGCGCCAAGCCGGACCGGAGACCGCAGGGTCGCGAGGTCGCGCCAGGGCTCCTCGTCCGTCGCGACGAGCGCGAGCTGCGCACTCCGAGCGGCGGCGTCGCCGCTGCCGTGTATCGCGGCCGAGGCGGCCCGCGGTGCGGACGCCTCGACGAGGCGAAGCCGGAGCGCGTTCGATCCTACGTCGATGGCGGCAAAGCGCGGCATGAGCAGAAACTAGCGGTAGCCAGGGTCATGGGCTAGCGTTTGGGGCGGTGTTCGCAAGGGTCGCCCTGCTGTCCCTCGCCGCACTCGTGGCGGTGATCGCCGCCGGTTGCGGGGGAGATCCGCCTCACGCGCCGACCGTCCTTCGCCCGATCGACGAGCCGCACGCCGTCTCGATCATGGCGCGCGCGTTCCGGGAGCTGGGTCTCGAGCCGGTCCGGAACCGCATCATCCGTTTCGGCCCGAACGATGCCGAGCTTCGGCTGGACGTCGCGGCCAAAGAGAAACGGTTCGGCATCGCCTACATCACCTGGCAGGACGCCGACAAGCTGGGCGACAGTCTGCCCAAGCGCCGCGACCCCGACGCCATCATCGTCGTCCGGGGCAACGGCGACGACGACGACGTGCACGCCGCTCTGCTCTTCGCTGCCGATTACATGCAAGACGACCTCTCCGGGGAGTCGCACACGGCCACCAGCATCGCCGCCGAGAAAAAGCTCGACCTCGCGACCCGCGACATCTTGCGCCGGGCGCAGCACGAGGGCTGGCCGTGACGCCCCGGCGCTGGCTCGTCGCGGGCGCCGCCCTGACGGTCGTCGGGCTGGCGATCGCCGCGACCGCGCCGATTGTCGGGACCGAAGGCGCCGAGCGCGCGCTCGACCAGCAGGTCACCGGCGGGTTCGTCGTTCTCCTGGGTTGGGTCGCGCTCGGGTGGGGAATCCACCGCTTCGGACGTCTCCCCGATTCGTCGTCAAGGCCGCGCTCGGTCGTGCCTTAGTCCACGCGCGTGCCCGAGGGTGCGTCCCTGCCGCGTCGCTGAACCTGGACGACGTCGTCGCGCGTGTCCTGGATCCAAACCGGCGCGCCTGACGCGTCCATCTCGCGACGGTCGACCCGTGACGGACGAGAGTCGACCCAGAGTCGACCCGTGGTCGACCCGTGCCCGTGCCCGTGCCCGTGACGGACGACCCGTGCCCGTGACGGACGAGAACCCGTGCCCGTGACGGACGAGAAGAGAAGAGAAGAAGACGAGAAGAGAAATGAGAAGCATGCCACTCAGCTTGCCCGGGAGTTGCAGGAGCCTATCTTTCCATGTTGCGTATGACCGCCGAGGCCGCTCATGTGGTCACGTTCGTCGTCATGTTTTGCGACCGCGCTCCTCTGTCTACTCTGCGTGTGGCCTTGGGCCGCTGGAGCTGGCACCGAGCCCAAGCACCAGACCATCAAGGTCGCTGCGTATGACCTGAATCCATACGTCTCTGCCGAGCGCGCCGAGCATGGCTATCTCTACGAGATCGTCGCCCGCGCGTTTGCCGCCGCGGGCTACAAGGTCGAATTCGAATTCTACTCGCCCGCGAGGGCGAAGAGGCGCGTGGAGTCCGGACAGGCTGACGTCCTGATCCCCTCCTACGGCTCGCTCGCGGATTCGGACGCATTCAGCTTCTCGCAGCCGATACACGGCAGCCAGGTGGGGTCGTTTCAGCTATCGACCAACACGACGCCGCCCTCACCGGTGGAGGAGCTTCATGGCGACGACCAGGAATCGACGCCAGACTCCCTCTTCGGCGAAAAGGACGGAGTCATCACGTCCTCCTCGGCGCGAATCGTACAGATGGTCGACATGCTCGCCGCCGGACGGATGAAGGTGGCTGTCGCCGACAAGTTTCAGGTCGCAGACGTACTCGTTAACGAGCGACCCAATCTCATCGGCAAGGTGGTCTTCATGGGGACTCTCGCCACCAAGGACTTCCGCGTCGCGGTCGGCAGGAAGAACCATAATTCAAATAATATGCTCGACGATTTCAATCGCGGCTTGGAATCCATCGAGCAAAGCGGTGAGTACGAGCAGATCCTGATGCGCTACGGATACCGGATTCGAGCGTCCGACGACCACGAGATCAGCGTCGCCGCAGTCGGTCATTTCGACATGCAGATCCTGCGCGATATGAGCACCATATTCACTGCCGCGCATCCTGGGACCAAGATCAGGTGGTACTTGTTCGAAGAAAACCTCCTGCGCCGCACGATCCTCGGCGGCCTCGCCCTGAATGAAAGCGTCTTCGACGTCGTGACGATCGGGAACTACGACACGCCCATCTATGCTTCCCACGGTTGGATCGAGCCCCTGTCGCCGCCGCCATCCTACGACCTTGACGACATCTGGCTCCCGATTAGGCAGAGTCTTTCGCTCAATGGCGAACTCTATGCTTTGCCTTTTTACGGCGAGTCTTCGGTCACTTACTACCGAAAGGATCTCTTCGAAAAGGCGGGGCTCGCCATGCCGGAGCAGCCCAACTACACGCAGATCGAGAGCTTCGCGCGAGCACTTCACGACCCCGGCAACGGGGTCAATGGCATTTGCTTGCGGGGCAAGCCCGGCTGGGGAGAGAGCATGGCGTTCATCACGACGATGGTGAACGTATTCGGGGGCAGCTGGTTCGACGAAAACGGCGAGCCCGCGCTCATGTCGGAGCCCTGGGTCAAGGCGGTCCGCGAGTATGCGGATCTGCTTGGCAAGTACGGCCCGCCAGCGCCCTATGAGAACGGCTACCCGGAGAATCTCGCGCTGTTCGCCGGGGGTCACTGCGCCATGTGGATCGATGCCACGGTTGCGGCGAGCTACCTGTGGGACCCGAGGACCTCGACGGTGTCGAACTCCACCGGCTTGGCTCGGGCTCCGGTCATGTCCGTGCAGCGGGGTAGTCACTGGTTCTGGACATGGGCGCTGGCCGTGCCGAAGGCTGCGAAGAACAAGACCCTGGCGAAGGAGTTCGTCCTCTGGGCGACTTCGAAGGAGTATATTCACGCGGTAGCACGCAAGAAGGGCTGGCTCTTGGTGCCGCCCGGCGCGCGGTTCCAGTCGATTTACGGCGCTGAACCGTACGAACGGGCCGCGCCGTTCGGCCGATTCGTGCAGGGGCAAATCGAATCGGCTGTCAAGGACGAGCCGCACGACGACATTGGTCGCCCGAAGAGCGGCACGCAGTTTGTGTCCATACCGGCGTTCACGGCGATGGGAACATCGACCGGTATCAACATCGGACTCATGCTTCGGAAGCAGCTCTCGGTCGAACAAGCGCTCGAGCTTTCCGAGCAGGAGGCCAAAGCGATCATGGGGAGATCCAGACTGGACGGAGGTGCCGTACGACCTTGAGCTTCTGGCCGTCGCGCCGACGCGCGCCATTCCGTTTGCTCCAAGGAGCGAGCCGGATCGAACGCGTCTCGAAGCCCGCTGATGAGCAGCCAAGCGGCTGCCCGTGTGGGGAGAGCACGGAGCGCGGCGAGCCGCGCGGGGCGGTGAAAGGGGGCCCACTGGCACGACTTCAACTTCGGTTGCGGAACCTGTCGACGTCGGTACTGGTGGCGCTCAGCCTGGTGGGGGTCGCCTCCCTCTCTCTCGGCACCATGGGTTATGCCGCCTATCGGTCGTACCAGAGTCATCTCTGGGCGGCGCTGCAGACCAAGAACGCGCTCATGGCCGACGAGCTCGCGCACAGTCTCCTCTTACCGTTTTGGAACCTCGATCGCCCCCAGATGCTCAAGATCATCGAGAGCACGATGCAGGACCAGGACCTCTACGCAGTGGTCGTCGTGGAGAGCGACCCGTATGGGGAGACGTTCGCTCGGGTGCGCGGCATCGAGGATACCGTGCCGGACGCCGACCTTCCCCGCCTGCTCTCAGCGCCTCCTTTCCAGAAGGAGACCCGAGAGATCGCTTTTGCGAAGGAAATCATCGGTACCCTGAGCGTCTATGTCACACGCGAGCGCATCGAGCACCAGTTGAGGCGAGTCCAGGTGTCGATGTTCGGAGCGATCCTCCTATTGGGCGGTATCCTATTTCTCAGTCTATATGCGCTTTTATGGTACAATGTCTTGAGACCTCTCAAACGCATCGAACACTACGCCATCGAAGTTTGCAACGGAAACCAGAATCGAATTCCCCATGGCGCCAAGCGTCTGCGCGGTGAGTTCGAGGTCCTGCGGAGCGTGCTCGGACGCCTCCTCAACGAAAAGGTCTCTCTCTATCGTCGCGAGCACCTGCTGAACTTGGGGCTCGCACAACAGAAGGTCGCGCTGCAGCACGCGTTGAACGCGCGCGAGGAGTTCCTCGTCATCGCCTCTCACGAGCTCAAGACGCCGATCACCTCTCTCCAGCTTCACCTCCAGCTCCTGCTACGGAGGTTCAAGTCCGAGCTCGTGAGTCCGTCGATGTCCCTGCTTTCTAGGTCGCTCGAGAGTTGCGCGGTGCAGGTGCAGCGACTCACGCGCCTCATCGACGGTATGCTGGACATGACGAGCATGCGGTCCGGGATGCTGAGCTTGCATCCCGAGGCGATGAACCTCACCGACCTGATTCACGAGGTGGCCGAGCGGCTCGCGCCCGACCTCACCGCGGCGCACTGTCTGCTCACCGTCGACGCGCCGTCGGACATCGAAGTCTTTTGGGATCGCGCGCGGATCGAACAGGTACTCACGAATCTCGTGGCGAACGCGATCAAGTACGCAACGGGATCCCCCATACGGATCGGCGCGGCCCAGCGCGGCGAGGAGACGACGTTCTCGGTCCACGACGAGGGGGCCGGTATTTCCAAGGACAAGCAAGGAGTGATCTTCGAATGCTGCGAACGGGGCACGGCGCCGACCAGTGTGGCCGGGCTCGGTCTTGGCCTCTACATCTGCCGGAGGATCGTCGAGGCTCACGGCGGAACCATCCGGGTCGAGAGCGAGGAAGGGCAAGGCGCGACGTTCATAGTGGCACTCCCGACGCGGGCGCATCCACGCGCCGAAACGTTGGCGGCGCGCGCGTCGTCCGTCGAGGCGACGAGCAGCCGGTCGTAGCGGCGGTGTTCGGGAAACGGGCGCGCGGGGATACCGGGCATCTTCGAGTAGTCTCGGGGCGATGGGTCGACCGCATCGATCGAATTGGGCCCGCTGCCTGACCTACGGCGCGACGGAGGTCGTCGCGCCTTCAGGGATCGAGGAGGTCGTGGAGACGGTCCGCCGATGCTCCGCCGTGAAGGCGCTGGGAACGGGCCACTCGTTCAGCGACATCGCGGATACGGACGGTACGCTCCTGTCGACCGAGAACCTGAACCATGTGCTGGAGATCAGCGCGGAGGGTCGCTTTGTTCGGGTGGAGTCCGGCATCCGGTACGGTGAGCTGTCGCAATGTCTCAATGGGCATGGCCTCGCTCTCCACAACCTCGCGTCACTCCCGCACATCTCGGTCGCCGGCGCATGCGCCACGGCGACCCACGGGTCCGGCGTGCGAAACGGCAGCCTTGCAAGCGCAGTCACAGCGCTGTCGTTCGTTGCGGGAGACGGATCGCTGGTCGCCCTGTCCCGCGCGGAAGACCCCGCCGAGTTCCACGGCGCCGTCGTGTCGCTGGGCGCGCTCGGCGTGGTCACCGAGTTGACGCTGGAGATCGAGCCAGCGTACGAGATGACCCAGACCGTCTACGACGATCTACCGCTCGCTGCCTTGAGAGGGCATTTCGACGAGGTCATGTCCTCCGCGTACAGCGTGAGCCTGTTCACGCGCTGGACGAGCCCGAACGTCGATCAAGTGTGGATCAAGCGGCGGCTGGATTCGGACTCCGGCGGCGTCGATCTCGTCCGCCTCGGCGCGATACCGGCCCGATGCAAGCGTTCACCGGTGCCGGAGGGCGTCGTCGAGAACTGCACCGACCAACTGGGCGCGCCGGGACCCTGGTGCGATAGACTGCCCCACTTCCGACTCGGCTTTACGCCGAGCAGCGGCGAAGAGCTGCAGACGGAGTACTTCGTGGCCCGTGAGCATGCCTGGGAGGCGTTGGAGCTGTTGGACGGGATCCGAGGCGCGATCGCGCCGATTCTCCAGACTACCGAGATCAGGACGATCGCGGCCGACTCCTATTGGATGAGTCCCTGCTTCGAGCGCGATTCCGTCGCCATCCACTTCACCTGGAAGAAGGATTGGGATCGGGTCGGCGCCCTCTTGCCGAGGATCGAATCGATGCTTGCGCCCTTCGAGCCGCGGCCGCATTGGGCCAAGCTCTGCGCGTTCGATCCAGCTGCCTTGCGGCGGCGATATCCTTTGCTCGGCAAGTTCAAGGAACTGAAGGAGAAATACGACCCGAGGGGGAAATTCGCGAACCGTTGTCTCCGGTCGCTCCTCAGATAAGCGACCCGTCGGACGTTTCTCCTGGGCAAGGCCGCTCCGGCGAACGGTTGAACGGAGGCGCCGACGGCGGGCACTGGAGGCCGGAGGTATTCATGAAGCTCCGGTTTCTTCTCCTTCCCGTGTTCGTTGCATTCGCCGGCGCTGCCGCGTGTGGCGGCGCTACGACCTCGTCGTCATCCTCGCCCGAAGGGGGCGCGACCAAGGACGCCGACGTCGGCGTGTGCGGACCGCTGCTCGATTCCGGGCTCCGCTGCGAGGCCTGCTTCGCCCGCGAATGCTGCGGTCAGTTGTCCGCCTGTGCCGGGGATGCCGACGGCGTCCAGTACACCGACTGCATCACCAGTTGCCTCGAGTCGCCCGACGCCGCGGCGCTGTCGAACTGCCAGTCGTCGTGTGCGTCCGCGCACCCGAACGGCGCCGCGGCCTGTCAGCCTTACTACGACTGCGCCGCGCAACGCTGCATCACGCCGGGCTGCTGACGGCGCGCCCGTCAGAGCTCGCTTCGTAGAACGGCTACGCCGGTGTCGGCCGCCAGCTTCGGCGTGCGCGCCGCCGCCCAGCCAAACGCGCGATCGGTCAGCGATAGCGTCCCTTGCGTGGGGCCGCCCGCGGTGTTCGCGAGCAGATCGAGCCCCGCGAGCGCCTGCTCGTCGACCTGGGGCGTCATCGGAGCGGGGTACACACCCGACTTGTCGAACACGGCGACGTAGAAGACCGGGAGCTTCCCTTCGTTACCGGCGGCCTTCGCTTCGTCCACGAGGCGATCCTTCAGCGACTCTTGCAGGTGACGCGCGAAGTACCGGTAGGTCCATCCGGTGACGAATACCGCGCCCGTCGCACCGTCCCCCGTCTTCACCGGGATGCCGGCGACCCAGTCCTTGTCGGGACCGCTCTTGCCCGGGGCGTTCGGGAAGGAGCCGGTCGTGGTCACGAAGTTCGTGGTCGACCGCGCGAGCGATGGGAAAATCGAGAAGAGGTTCTGCCCCGCCATCACGTCTTCTTCGAGGTCGTTCCGGATCGCCACGCCGCTCGTGTCCGCCAGGGCGAAGAACGTAGATTTCGCGATCCCGAGGTCGACGACGTCCCGGCGAACGCGCAGCAGCGCCTTCCGTACGGCGGCGACGTCCTGCTTCGGGTCGGCTCCGGCCGCCACCAGCGACGACAGCCGCTTGGCCCCCTCCGGCATGCCGCGCTCTACTTCGGCCACGTCCTTGTCCACGAGCGCCACCAGCGTCCCCGCGTTTCGTGCTGCCTGCACGGCGCTCTCCTTCGCCTGGTCCTTGCAAGCACCGAGAGCAGCGGCACTCACGGCCATCGCGCCAGCGAGCGAGGCCAAACGAGCTGCGGGACGGACGATGTGGCGAATGTGGGTCATGCGGCCGCTCATGGTAGGACGGTTGAGCGGGCTTCGCCCTTGGGTAGCGTGCGCATGGCCGTAAGCGTCCAGAAGAAGAGGCTCATAGCCCCGACGCGCCTCGGCCGTTACGAGGTGCGGGCGAAGATCGCCGATGGCGGGATGGCCGCGGTGTACGTGGCGCGGCGCGACGACGGCCAGGTCGTCGCCATCAAGATGATTCGTGAGGAATTCTCGCGGAACGCCGAGTTTCTCACGATGCTCCTCGACGAGGCCAAGATCGTCTCGCGCCTTCGCCACCCGAACATCGTCCAGTACCACGAGCTCGGCCGTGAAGAGGCCGGCCATACGTTCATCGTCATGGAGCTCCTCTTCGGGCAATCGCTCTGGTCGGTCTGGGAGGCCTGCCGCGCGCGAGGGGTGCGCCTTCGGTACGACATGATCGCATGGCTCGGCGCCCGCGTCGCGGACGGCTTGCACTACGCGCACGAGCTCGTCGGCGACGACGGAAGGGCGGCCGACATCGTGCACAGGGACGTCAACGCCACGAACATCTTTCTGACCTACGAGGGGGGCGTAAAGATCATCGATTTCGGGCTCGCCAAGGCCGCCAACCGCGCCTCCAAGACCGCCGCCGGGGTCATCAAGGGGAAGGTCGCTTACATGTCTCCGGAGCAGGCCGTCGGGGCCTCGGTCGACCGCCGTACCGACGTGTTTGCTCTGGGCACGACGCTCTGGGAGCTCAGCTGCGACCGCCGCCTGTTCAAGCACTCGGACGAAGTCGAGACGCTGCGCCGCGTGCACGCGGCGCAGCGTCTCGACTTCGTCCGAGTGCTTGAACAGGCGGCGGTC
>Ga0102924_1003131_pt1 | contig 17520 bp, 17 predicted proteins | sample PaiPotPPM11metaG_FD_80116 | JGI IMG/M metagenome (GOLD analysis project Ga0102924, IMG submission 80116) | Iron sulfur acid spring bacterial and archeal communities from Banff, Canada, to study Microbial Dark Matter (Phase II) - Paint Pots PPM... ...
CAATCCTTCAAACAGTTCGTCGCCTGCCATCATCGCCTCCGGCAAATCAATGATGCAGGGAATCACATTCCAACAGCACGTGCTATATGGCGCTCCGTCAAACATTCACACGCTCTGAGGTGCGAGCGAAGCGAGCCTCGAAGGGCGACGGCCCGGGCCGTTCATCCTTCGAGGCGCGCCTATGGCGCGCACCTCAGGATGACGGTGAGCGTGCCCCTACAGCGCCATCCCGCCGTCGACGAGATGGGCCTGGCCGGTAATGTAGCTTGCTTCATCGCTGGCAAGGAAGAGGGCGAGGGCTGCGACTTCTTGCGTTTTGCCGAGCCGGCCCATCGGCTGGCGGTCGACGAAAGCCTGCCGCACCGTGTCGATCGATTGTCCGGTCGCCTTCGACTGCGCGGCGATCCGGTCTTCGAGCGACGGCGATTCAATCGTGCCGGGGCAGATCGCGTTGCAGCGGATGCCTTGCCGGATGAAGTCGGCGGCGACGGCCTTGGTGAGCCCGATCACCGCGGCCTTGGTCGCGCCGTAAGCGTAACGGTTCGGCACGCCGCGGATCGATGACACCGCCGAAGATATATTGACGATGGAGCCGGATTTCTTCGCCAGCATCGCCGGCAGGAATGCCTTGATCATGCGGTGCATGGATTTGACGTTGAGGTCGAAGGAGAAATCCCAATCCTTGTCGGTGCAATCGAGCACCGAGCCGTTGGCGACAAACCCCGCGCAATTGACCAGGATATCGAGCGCGCCGAATTCGCCCGCGACGGACTTTGCCAATGCTTCGACGTTCGGATGCGAGAGCACGTCGAGCTTCTGGCGCTTCTTGGCTTTGAGATCATGAAGCTTGTTGTCGGCAAGGTCTGTGGCAATAACGATGCCGCCTTCGGCAATAAGAGCTTCCGCAATGGCGCGGCCGATGCCCTGCGCGGCTGCCGTGACCAGCGCGACTTTATTTTGCACTCTGCTGCTCATGTTATGTTCCCGGATTTCCATTTGAGCATGATCTTGTCCGACAACCGGTACCCACTTTTCGGGATCATGCTCCGTTCAAAGCCGCGAGACTGGTTTTCTGCTTGCCCTCACGATCAAAATTCTCCGGCGCAAGCCAACGCTCGAAATTGCGCTTGCGCGCCGGCCATTCGCTGTCGAGCATCGAGAACCAGGCATTGTCGCGGTTGCGGCCCTTGGCAATGAGGTGTTGGCGAAACGTCCCTTCGTAAACAAAGCCGTAGCGCAGCGCGGCGCGCCGCGAAGGAGCATTCAAGGCGTTGCACTTCCATTCATGGCGCCGGTAGCCCAGCGTCTCGAAAACGTAACGCGCCAGAAGGTATTGAGTTTCCGTACCCAGCGGCGTGCGTTGCAGCGCGGGCGAATAGAGCACGTGGCCGACCTCGATCACCCGCATTTCCGGCTCGATCCGCAACAGCGTCACGTAGCCGACGGCGCGATCCGCCAGGTCGATGATGGCATAAGCATAGGGATCGCTCGCCGCCGCCCGTTTCGCGATGAAAGGCGTGAACTCGGCTTCCGTGGCGAACGGCCCGTCGGTCGAAATATAGGTCCAGACCGGATTATGCCCGCCGAACGCCGTCCAAAGGTCTGCGGCGTGATCTGGCCGGAGCTTTTCGAGGCGCCCATAACGGCCTTTCAGCACCACCGGACCCGGACGCTGAGCCGGCGCCGTATCCACCGGCAGACCGATCGGTTGCCCGGTTTGCGGATGAGGTTCGGAATTGTCCGTCATGTTGCGCCCTGCTTGCGGTCCTCGCTGAAGAACTTGTTCAACTCCGCATTCGTGATCAGCCCGTCGAAGCCGTCGAACTTGCCCTCTTTCGCAATCTCGGTCGCGACGCGGATAAAGGCATGCATGGCGACACGGGCGAGCGACCCGCCGACGCTGATCCGGCGCACCCCCATCGCGGCAATATTGTCCACCGTGAAGCCGAAAGCGCCGCTATTGAGGAAATTCACCGGCTTCGGCGCCACCGCCTTCACCACGGCTTCGATCTGCTCGCGGGTCTTGACGCCGGGCGCATAGAGGCAATCGGCGCCGGCAGCGGCATAGGCCCTTAATCGGCGGATCACATCGTCGAGATCGTTGACGCCGCGGATGAAGTTTTCGGCGCGCGCCGTGAACACGACATCGCCGCCGGCGCGATCGATCGCGGCGCGCGCGGCTTTCACGCGCGCAACCGCGGTGTCGAAATCGTAAAGCGGCGTGGTCGCGTTATTGGGCGAGTCCTCGATCGAGAGGCCGGCGACGCCGGTTTCGACGCAGCGTGTCACGTTCGCGGCCACGCCGTCGGGGTCGGCGCCAAACCCGTCTTCGAAATCGGCATTCAGCGGCACGTCAGCCGCTTCCGCCATTTCGCGGAAATGCGCGAGCACATGGTCGCGATTCTGCGCGCCGTCGGCGTAACCTTGCGAATGGGCATGGCCCGAGCTTGTCGTCGCCAGCGCCTTGAAGCCGAGGCCCTGCAAATAACGCGCGCTGCCGACATTCCACGGATTGGGAATGACGAAGCAGCCTGCCTCGTGAAGCTTACGAAAAGTCTTCCGCTTGTCTGCGGTCGAAGGACGATTCCCGGTCATGATCGATTCCAGCATTTATCAATGCAGAACTCATTAGAGCATGATCCGGAAAAGTGGAAACCGGTTTTCCGAAAAGATCATGCTCCAACGAAAAAGCTAGACCATGATCCGATTCAACTTAATCGGATCATGGTCTAGTGATTATCGCGCGGCACGGATTTTTGCGCCACCCGCTGATACTTCACCGCCGGCTCCAAAACCATGCCGCTGCCGAGCTGGTCGACCATGGCGCGCTGAATCTCCTGCCACGGCGTCTGGCTCGGCGGATAATGATAGCCGCCGTTTTTCTTTAATATCGCAGCGCGCTCCGCCAATTCCTCAGCCGGAATCAAAATATCCGCGGTGCCTTTGTTGAGGTCGATGCGCACGCGGTCGCCGGTCTTGAGAAGCGCGAGCCCGCCGCCAGCCGCGGCTTCCGGCGAGGCGTTGAGAATGGACGGCGAACCCGACGTTCCGGACTGCCGGCCATCGCCGATACAGGCCAATGCGGTGACGCCTTTTTTGATGAGGGTAGCCGGCGGTTGCATGTTCACCACTTCGGCCGAGCCGGGATAGCCGATCGGTCCCGCGCCGCGCATGAACAGAACCGTGTGCTCGTCGATCGCGAGCGCCGCATCGTCGATGCGCTTGTGATAGTCCTCCGGCCCATCGAACACCACGGCGCGGCCGTCGAAGGCATTCGGGTCCTTCGGATTATTCAAATAGCGGGCGCGAAACTCGTCCGAAATCACGCTCGTTTTCATGATGGCGTTATCGAACAGATTGCCGTGCAAAACCTTGAAACCGGCATGTGCTTTCATCGGCTTTTGATAGGAGCGGATGACATCGGAATTGCTCACCTTGGCCGGCGCCACATTGTCCGCCATGGTCCTGCCGTTGATGGTGAGCGCGTCGCCGTTAAGCTTTCCCGCCGCGAGCAATTCATTCATCACCGCCGGCAATCCTCCGGCGCGATAATAATCTTCGCCGAGATAATGGCCGGCCGGCTGCATGTTCACCAGCAGCGGCACGTCATAGCCGACCTTCTCCCAATCCTCGATCGCAAGCTCGACGCCGATATGCCGCGCGATTGCGTTGATGTGGATCGGCGCATTGGTCGAGCCGCCGATGGCGGAGCAAGCGACGATCGCGTTCTCGAACGCGGCACGCGTCAGAATATCGGAGGGCTTGAGATCCTCGCGCACGATCTCCACGGCGCGCAGGCCCGTCGCATAGGCCATTTGCGCGCGCTCGCGATACGGCGCCGGAATTGCGGCGCAGCCGGGCAGCGACATGCCGAGCGCTTCCGCCAGCGCATTCATGGTCGACGCGGTGCCCATCGTGTTGCAGTGACCGACCGATGGCGCGGAGTCCGCAACGATGTCGATGAATTCCTTGTAGCCGATCTTGCCGGCCGCCTGATCCTGGCGCGCTTGCCAGATCAGCGTGCCGGACCCCATCAGCTTGCCGTCGCGGACGTAATCGAGCATCGGGCCGCCGGACAGCACGATCGCCGGCGTGTTGACGGTCGCCGCCGCCATTAGGCACGCGGGCGTGGTCTTGTCGCAGCCGGTCATCAGCACCACGCCGTCGAGCGGATAGCCGAACAGCACTTCGACCAGGCCAAGATAAGCGAGATTGCGGTCGAGCGCCGCGGTCGGGCGCTTGCCGGTTTCTTGAATCGGATGCACCGGAAATTCGAACGCAACGCCGCCGGCGTCGCGAATGCCGGCGCGCACGCGGTGCGCCAGTTCGAGGTGATGGCGATTGCACGGCGACAAATCGGAGCCGGTCTGCGCGATGCCGATGATCGGCCGGCCCGACGTCAGCTCTTCGCGGGTGAGACCATAATTGAGATAGCGCTCGAGATAGAGCGCGGTCATGCCCGGATTATCCGGATTGTCGAACCACAATTGCGACCGCAGACGGCGACCTTGTTGATCCTTGCCGTTTTTACTCATCACCGCCTCCGATTTTATTCCCGCAGGACGTGCGATGCCCGCACGCGATTTCCGCAGTGCGTCCCTCGGCGCTCGGCCTGTATCCCGATTTAACGCCGTAGAGCCGGAAAAATCTGCATCCCATTGGACATAAAAATGGCCTTCGCATCACGGTGGGTTTTGCCCCAATGTAGGGCCGCAACATGTGAGTTGCGATGCAAAAGACAGACGTAAATCGACGTATAAAATTCGCATTAATCCATTGATTCATATAACAATTTTGTGAAACAATCCGCCATTGTGCGGCGCCGAATCTCCATTACGTAGCCGGTCAAGGGTGATGACCGTAGATGGAGATTCCGCATGAAGTCGCTCAACATGAAATTGGCCCTGTCGGCCGTCGCCATTGCCACGTTCGCGACGCCGGCTTTCGCGCAGCGCCCGCATCAGCGCGTTCAGAACGAGCAGTTGCAGTCGCCGCAGGACTATGTCGGCGCCAATTATCAAGGCGGCCAGGCGCTGCACTATCCCGACTTTTCGGCAGGACGTACTGGAAGCTTGGAATCTCAGGAGTCCGGCGCTGAGTTCAGCCTCGGCCGCTGAGCATTCCACGCCATCGACTGTGCGTGGGTTGAGAAGCCCCGGACATCGGTCCGGGGCTTCTCATTTTCAGCACGCAGATTACGTGCAGGAGATTTGCATTTGACCGGTGGTTAGGCTGAACTGTGCCGCGCAACAAAATGCCGGGGAAAACCATGCTGAAGACCGTCGCCGCCTTCGATCGTATCGGCGAGGAAAATGCTTTCGCCGTGCTGGCGCGCGCCATGCAGCTTGCGGCGGCCGGCCGCGACATCATCAATCTCGGCATTGGCCAACCTGATTTCCGCACGCCGGATTTCATCGTCGAGGCGGCGGTGAAGGCGTTGCGCGACGGTCATCACGGCTACACGCCCGCAGTTGGTATTGTTCCGCTGCGCGAGGCAGTGGCCGCCGATCTGCACAAGCGTTTTCAGGTCAGCGTATCGCCGGACGAAGTGATGATCATGCCCGGCGGCAAGCCGACCATGTTCATGTCGATCCTGATGTTCGGCGAGCCGGGCGTCGACATTCTCTATCCGGATCCCGGCTTTCCGATCTATCGCTCGATGATCGAATATACCGGCGCGCGGCCGATTCCCGTTCCGATCCGCGAGGAAAACAATTTTGCCTTCTCTGCGGAGGAGACACTCAGGTTGATCACGCCGCAGACGCGGCTTCTCATTTTGAATTCGCCCGCCAATCCGACCGGCGGCGTTACGCCGAAGGCCGAAGTCGACAAGCTCGTGGCCGGGCTCGAACGCTTTCCCGATGTCGCGGTGATGTCGGACGAGATCTATGACCACATGGTCTATGATGGCGAGACGCATGTTTGTTTGCTGTCGTATCCGTCAATCCGCGATCGGCTGATCCTGCTCAACGGCTGGTCGAAGACTTATGCCATGACCGGCTGGCGGCTCGGCTACGCGATCTGGCCCGGAAAGCTTTACGACCATGCGCGCAAGCTTGCAGTCAATTTGCATTCCTGCGTCAATGCGTCGGCGCAATATGCCGGTCTTGCCGCGCTCACCGGCCCCCAGGACGAAGCGGACAAAATGGTCGCCGAATTCGACAAGCGCCGCAAAATCGTGGTCGCCGGTCTCAACAAGCTTCCCGGCACATCTTGCGCCACGCCGAGAGGCGCGTTCTACGCGTTCCCCAATATCAAGCGCACCGGCTGGAAGGCGAAGGCGCTGGCGTCGGCGCTGCTCGAAGATGCCGGCATTGCGCTGATCGGCGGCCCTGATTTCGGCATTCTCGGCGAAGGCTATATGCGCGTGTCCTACGCCAACTCGACCGAGAATATCTTGAAAGTGCTCGATCGCATGGGCGAGTTTCTGGCGAGCCGCAAAGCGGCGTGACGCTTCGCTGTCGAACCCTACGTCTTCTGCGTCAGCCAGAAGCCGATAACAACGATTACAAGTCCGACGAGCTGAGACGCGCTCGGCACCTCGCCGAGCGCGAGAAATCCGATGAGCAGCGTGAACGGCGGCACCAGCGCGGGAAATAATGCGGCGCGTCCGGCGCCGAGCAAGATCACGGCCCGGGTGAACAGATAGACCGCGCCGGCGCCGGCGAAGACGCCCTGCACCACTGCCTGAATCAGGTTTTGAACGAATCCGGCGGCGAGAAAATTATCCAAGCAGAAAAAGAGAAGCGGCACGCCGGCAAGCGACACGATGCTTGTCAGCGCCACTGCCGGCATCGCCGGAATCCGCCACAACCGCAGCAACATTCCGAACACCGCAAAGGAACTGCCCGCGACAACGAACAACATATCGCCGAGAAAGCCGTGCGCGCCGATCGTGTGCAGCGCCTCGATGCCGATGACAATGAGGCCGGCAATCATTGCCACGGCGCCGAGAATGCGCCGCAGCGGCAGCCTCTCGTTGAGAACGAGACTCGACAGAATAAGACCGCCGAGTGCCGCGCATGACGGCTGAATGATCGCGCCGTGGCCGAGCGGCACATAGACGTAGCCGTAATAGCTCCACAGCGCGAGCGGCAGGCCGCCGAACAGCGTGATGGCGACAGCGCGCCACAACCCGATGCGGCCGAGACCGTCCAAGCCGCCCATGGCGGCGATAGGAATAAGCGCAAGGCCGGCCCAGACATAGCGGTGCAAAGCCAGAACCAACGGCGACATGCCGATCAGGACGCCGTGCCGCGCGGCGACAAAGCCCAGCGCCCAGCACAAAGCCGCGCCTGCGCCGCAGACGACGCCCAGGGCCGTCGGATGCTTGGAAGTCGCGAATTGAGCCGTCTGCGCCGGAGAATCGTCCATCGCGGACAATAGTCTGTTGCGGATTTGCAGGACAACACGCGAATAATCATGCCTGACTTCGCTTATCGCGAAACCGGCGTCAGGCGAACACGTCCGCGTCAGCGTCTCTGAGAAGCTCGATGCCGCCCGTCGCGACGACACGCCCGGCGTCGAGCCGCACCACAGTGGTGGCGATACGGCGCACTTCCGCCGGCGCGTGGCTGACATAGACAATCGGGACTCCGGCGTCGTCGCGCAAGCGCACCAGATAGGGCAAAATCTCGCGCTTGTGCCCGGCGTCGAGCGACGCCAGCGGCTCGTCGAGAAGAAGAAGCCGCGGCCGCATCAGCAGCGCGCGGCCGATGGCGACGCGCTGGCGCTCGCCGCCGGACAGTTTTCCGGGCCGGCGATCGAGCAGGTGCCCGATATCGAGCAGCGCGGCGATGCGCTCGAATTCGTCCGCGTCGCGCGGACGGCCGCTCATGCGGCGTCCGTAGTCGAGATTCTGCCGCACGGATAAATGCGGAAACAGGCGTCCTTCTTGAAACACGTAGCCGATGCGGCGCTGATGCGGCGGCACGTTGATGCCTTTGGTGGCGTCGAACAGCACCGTTTCGTCGAGTGAGATAGAACCGCGATCCGGCGTAAGCAGGCCCGCGATCATATTGACGGCAGAGGTCTTGCCAGCGCCGGACGGACCGAACAACGCCGTCGCACCGTGCGCTACTCCGAACTTTACGCTCAGTTGTAACGCGCCAAGCTGTTTGTCCACGTCGACGGCGAGCACGATCAATCTCCGTGGAAGCGGATTGCGGCGCGCCGGCTGAGCCACTCCGAGGCAAATAGCGCCGCAAACGCCAAAAAGATCGAGATCAGGACCAGCCTCCCCGCAGCCGCGTCGCCGCCGGGAACCTGCGTCAACGTAAAGATCGCCGCGGAAATCGTCTGCGTTTCGCCGGGAATATTGGAGACGAAAGTGATGGTGGCGCCGAATTCGCCGAGCGCGCGTGCGAAGCACAAGACGACGCCCGCGATGATGCCCGGCAAAGCAAGCGGCAGCGTGACGGTGAGGAACACGAGCACACGATTGGCGCCGAGCGTCGAGGCCGCATCCTCAAGCTTGCGGTCGATGGCTTCGAGCGCCAGCCTGATCGGACGGATCATCAGCGGAAAGCCCATCACGCCGCAGGCAAGCGCGGCGCCGGTCCAGCGGAACGAGAACACGATGCCGAAATGATCGTAGAGAAAAGCGCCGATCGGTCCCCTGCGGCCGAACGAAATGAGCAACAGATAGCCGGTCACGACCGGCGGCATTACCAGCGGCAAATGGACAAGTCCGTCGAGCGCGGACTTGCCCCAAAAATTTCTGCGCGCCAGAAGCCAGCCGATGCCGATGCCGAACGGCAGCGCGCACAAAGTGGCGACGATCGAAATGCGGATCGTCAGCTCGACCGCGGTCCAATCAGCAGGGGAAAGGTCGGGCACGGCGGTCTCCCGTCACCCTGAGGTGGCCGCGAAGCGGCCCTCGAAGGGCGACGGCCTGGGCCGTGCATCCTTCGCGGCCCGCGCTACGCGCGGGCACCTCAGAATGACGGTTAAAGTGCTGAGCGTGAGCTGAGTCACGACGTCGGCTTTACCAGAACGATAAAACCGTAGCTGTCGAAAATCGACTTCGCGGCGGCCGAGTGCAGGAACGCGAGATACGGCGTCACGTCCGGCTTGGCGTTTGCCGTGGCGGCGACCGGATAGATGATCGGGTCGTGCGAAACTTCCGGGAACGTAGCGACGACCTTCACGCCGGGCTCGACCTTGGCATCGGTCGAATAAACGATACCGAGCGGCGCCTCGCCGCGTGCGACCAGCGTGAGAGCAGCGCGCACGTTCTGCGTCATCGCCATCTTCGGTTCGACCGCATCCCAAACGCCGAGCTTTTGCAGCGCGGCCTGCGCGTAGAGACCGACCGGCACGGCTTTCACGTCGCCGGTCGCGATGCGCCCGTCGCCGGCGAGCTTCGCCAGATCGAAGCCCGGCTTGATGGTGACATTGTCGATCTTGGAATCCTTGGCGGCAATGAGCACGAGCTGGTTGCCCAGCAGGTTCACGCGGGTGTCGTCCTTGATCAGCTTCTTCTGCGAGCCATAATCCATCCATTTCAGGTCGGCGGACACGAACGCATCAGCCGGCGCTCCGGCCTCGATCTGCTTCATCAGCGCCGAGCTTGCGTCATAGCTGGCGACAACTTTGATGCCGCTCTTCTTCGTGAAGGCTGCGTCGACGTCGTCGAGCGCATTTTTCATCGAGGCGGCGGCAAAAACGGTGATGGATTTGTCTTGCGCCGCGGCAGTTTGAGGCGCGGCGGAAATAACGATGGCGGCGGCGAAAGCCGCGAGGATGGTTCTTTTCAGCACGACGGTTCTCCAATGCAGTAACGCGCGCTAACAATGCGCGCCGGACCCTGTGATCCGTTAAAAGCAAGACGACCGCGGATTATTGCGACAACCTTGGGAACCGTCGTTCCAGGCTCGTCCGACGCGCGCACGGCGCGCCGCATGTCGTTTTCGGATCATAGGCCCTCGGCGAAGACGGGACAAGTTATCGTTCCGCCGCACCCCTTCTCACGCGCGGTGCCGCTGCTATGGTCGCGGAAACACACTGAGCGCCCAAAGGGGAGCGGAGTTTGCCAAAGGCCGAGGGGACCAAGCCAGAGACGATCGCAGGCGACTACGATTACGTCATCGCCGGCGCGGGCTCGGCCGGCTGCATGCTCGCCAACCGGCTGTCCGCCGATCCCGGTAAGCGCGTGTTGGTGCTTGAAGCCGGCGGCCGCGACAATTGGATCTGGTTTCACATTCCCGTCGGCTATCTGTTCGCGATCGGCAATCCGCGCTCGGATTGGTGCTTCAAGACCGAGCCGGAACGGGGCCTCAACGGCCGCAGCCTCAATTATCCGCGCGGCAAGGTGATCGGCGGCTCGTCCGCCATCAACGCCATGATCTATATGCGCGGCCAGGCCGCCGATTACGATCACTGGCGGCAACTCGGGCTTTTCGGCTGGGGCTGGAACGACGTGCTGCCGTATTTCAAGAAACACGAAAATCATTTTCTCGGCGACAGCGAAGCGCATGCCGCCGGCGGCGAATGGCACGTTGCCGCGCCGCGCGTGCGCTGGGATCTGCTTGACGCGTTTCGTACCGCCGCCGAACAGGCCGGCATCAAATCCATCCCCGACTTCAATCGCGGCGACAACGAAGGCTGCAGCGCGTTTCACGTCAACCAGAAGCTTGGCCGGCGCGTCTCGACCGCGCGCGCTTTCCTCAAACCCGTGCTCAACCGGCCAAACCTCCGGCTCGAGACCGGCTGTCTGGTCGAAGGCGTCGTGTTCGAGCAGAAACGCGCCACGGGCCTGCGCTGGACGCAAAACGGCCAAGCGCGCATGGCGCGTTGCCGCGGCGAAGTTATTCTTGCCGCAGGCTCGATCGGCTCGACGCAGATCTTGCAGCTCTCCGGCGTCGGGCCGGCGGCGCATTTGCAGGAGCACGGCGTTCCCGTCGTGCTCGACCGGCCGGGCGTCGGCGCCAATCTGCAAGATCATTTGCAATTGCGCATGATCTACAAGGTCGACGGCATTGCCACGCTCAACGAGCGCTATCATGCGCCGCTCGGCTTCGCGCGCATGCTCGCCGAATATGCGCTGTTCCGGCGCGGCCCGCTGACCATGGCGCCGTCGCAGCTCGGCCTGTTCACGCGCTCCGACAGCGACCAGGAGCGCGCAAACTTGCAGTATCACGTGCAGCCATTGTCGCTCGACAAGTTCGGCGAGCCACTGCACAAATTCCCCGCTTTCACCGCGAGCGTGTGCAATGTGCGGCCGACGAGCCGCGGCTCGGTGCGGCTGCGCTCGGCAAATCCATTCGACCCGCCGGCGATCAAGCCGAATTATCTGTCCACCGACGAAGACCGCCGCATCGCCGCGCGCGCGATCCGGCTGACCCGGCGCATTGCATCGCAGCCGGCGCTGGCGCCGTTTCATCCCGACGAATATCTGCCGGGCTCTTCCGTGCACGACGATGACGAGCAGGCCTTGGTCAAGGCCGCGGGCGATATCGGCACCACCATCTTTCATCCGGTCGGCACCGCGAAAATGGGACTTTTAAGCGATCCGATGATGGTGGTCGACGAACGGCTTCGTGTCGCCGGCCTCGAACGGCTGCGCGTCATCGATGCCTCGGTCATGCCGAGCATCACGTCCGGCAATACCAATGCGCCGACCATGATGATCGCCGAGAAAGGCGCCGCCATGCTGCGCGAAGACGCCAAAGGTCTTGCTTCATGAACGTGGCGCTGCGCGCGAAATCGATCCTGACCGATCCGCTTGTTGAATGGGGAACGATCGAACAGGAGACGGGCGACCCGGCCTTTGTGCTGACGCGTTATGTCGCGCTGCTGGCGATCATTCCAAGCCTGTCCGGTTTCATCGGCGCCTGCCTCATCGGCGTTGTCGCGGCAGGCGGCGCCACGATGCGCGTGCCGATCGTCGACGGCTTGTTCGGCGCGATCTTCGGCTACGTGATGGCCTGCGCGACCGTGCTGGTCATCGCGCTCGTCATCTATTTGCTTGCTCCGGCCTTCGGTGGACGCCGGGATTTCGACAGCGCATTCAAGCTCGCGGTCTATTCCTTCACGCCGGCATGGCTTGCCGGAATCTTTTTGTTGCTTCCTGGCTTGCATTTCCTCGCACTGTTCGGTTTCTACGGTCTCTACATCCTGTGGCTCGGCTTGCCGCGGCTGACCAAAGTGCCGGAAGAAATGTCGCTCATCTTCGCGGTCGCCATTGCCGCCTGCGCGTGCCTGCTCATCTACATCGCCGCGACCGCGCAACACATGATGTTCGGCACGCCGGGACTCTAGCTTTTCGTTGGAGCATGATCTTTTCGGAAAACCGGTTTCCACTTTTCCGGATCATGCTCTACGGCGCGCCGACCACCTGCTTGCACGCCGCCGGCAACCCGGCGAGCGTCATCGCCGGTTTCGGCTTCGGCGGAATGAGCGGCGGGGTCGGGTGCAGCGTTGATTCCTTGAACCAGAAATCGAGCTCATGGCCGCAGCCGTCGCCCGGATCGGGCGGCGGTTGCGGCTTGCATTCGGCACTGCCGGCCGGGCAGGCGATGCGGACGTGAAAATGCTCGGCATGGCCCCACCACGGCCGCACTTTGCTGAGCCAGGCGCGGTCCGATCCGGCCTCGATGCACATTTGCTTCTTGATCGCGGCGTTGACGAAAATGCGCGTCGTCGCCGGATCGATCGCGGCGGTGCGGATGAGCTCCATGCGCTCATGCGTCCACACTTTGGGGTCGACGCCGAGGCCGTCCGGCCGAACCATATTCACCGCGCCGTCCATTTCGCGCTCTTCGCGCGTCAAGACGTGATCCGGCATCGGCGTGAACCAGATGTCGGAATCGAGCCCGATCTGATGGCTGGCATGTCCGGTGATCATCGGGCCGCCGCGCGGCTGCGACATGTCGCCGATCAAGAGCCCGTTCCATTCCTTCTTGGCATGGGCTGCGAAACGTTCGAGGAAGGTAATGAGTTCCGGATTGCCCCAATTGCGATTGCGCGACAGCCGCATCACCTGCCAGTTCGGCCCGGAGATCGGCAGCGCGACGCCGCCCGAAAGACAGCCGTCGGCATAGCCGCCGATCGACCGCGCCGGGCCGGCGAGCGGCGTTATCTTGCGCGCGAACAGATCCTTGGCCGGAACGGCCGGCGATTTCGGATCGGCGAGCGGCGGCAGCGGCGCCGGATTGAGCGTACCCTGCGGCGTCGGATCGGCATTGGCGTCGCCGGCGCGCGCCGAAACGGCGCTCAAGGCCGCCGCGACAATGGCCGCAAAAACGGTTGCAATGTGAAGCAAGCGAAAAGGGGCGAGCATCATGTCTTCCTAGCTGCGGCTTTCTTCGCCCCGGCTGCACCCGCTTTGCTGCGATATGCAACAGCGCGGGCGCGACGAAAATACGCTGCCGCGAGTCGCTCGTTCTGTCCAGTTGCGAAGAGGTCTTCTCCCTCGCCTTCGAGCTTGAGAAGCCGCTGTTCGGTCGCCGCATGCGGCTCAATCGTACCGTCGTGGAGAATGTGGCCGACATTCAGTCCCCGCGCGGCGAGCGCTCGCGCGACCAATAAGCAGCGATGGCATTCGAGCGGCTCGCGTTCCGAGCACATGACGCAGACGCAAGACCGCGCCGTTTCCGCGACAAGGCGATCGAGGCCGGCCTGGAAATCGGCCTGCCGCGCCATGGCTTCGTAGTCGGCGCTGCCGTCGCGATAGAGCGCGGCATCGCGCGGCCGTCCGCCAAGCTCGACGCCATAGGCTGAGTAGCCGATGCCTTCATTCGCCAACAGCGGCGCCAGATTCTTGGCCGAGAACCAGGGGCAAAAGCGTGACAACGGCGTCGAGCGCACATCGGCAATCGCGGTCACGCCGGCGGCGCGCTGCATCGCAACAAAGCGCTCGGCGGGGACGTTGGAATGGCCGATGCTGAACAGATCGAATGCCGTCATCGTTGCTAATTAATGTGTGGCTAGTCTTCCTATTACGCTAGGCTTTGCGCTCGCGATTAACCGTCGAAACGTCGGTAACTTTACAAATATAAACGGTTGAGCGCTAAACTCGATGGCGCGCGGTTATTTGGTTGCAGTTGAGCCGACTGGGAAATGGGGCTGGGAAGTGTCATGTGTCGAAGTGTCCTGCGTCGCTTGGTCTGCATCCGCGTATTTTGCGCCTTGGCCGTGCTCGGCTGCATCGTGTTTGGTGCGGCGGGCCGCGCCGAAGCATCCATCGTGGTTCACATCGACCGCTCGGATCAGCGGATGTCCGTGACGGTGGACGGCGTGCCGCGTTACAACTGGCGGGTCTCGACCGCGCGCGCCGGCTACGTCACGCCGCCCGGCACCTATCATCCGCAAATGCTGGCGCGGCGCTGGTACTCGAAAAAGTACTACAATTCACCGATGCCGCATTCGATCTTCTTCTACGGCGGCTTTGCCATCCACGGCACTTACGAGATTTCGCGATTGGGAGGACCGGCGTCGCATGGCTGCGTGCGGCTCGACCCCGGCAATGCGGCGACATTGTACGGCCTGGTCGAGCGCGAAGGCATGGGCGCGACGACGATTGTGATTCACTAAATTCGCCGACCAAATATCGGTCATCCTCCCGAACTGGCGCGCGGACCGTGAGCTTGGTTGATCGCCCAAACATAAGCGGCGACGGCGGCGACGTCGGAATCCGATAACGGCGCGCCGCCTTTGGGCGGCATCGGCACTTCGTAATTGTGCGGCTTCGGCACGCCATTGGCGATCGTTTCGGCGATCGACTTGAGGCTGCCGTCACCGATCAGCCAGCGGCCTTTCTCCAGCGACGGCGCTTGCGGACCGCCGCGCGCGTCCGAGCCGTGGCAGCCGGTGCAGGTGCCGCCGGCCGCCTCGCCGTGGAAAATGCGGTCGCCCAGCGCGACTTGTTCCTTGGTGGCGCCGGGCGGAACGGGGAGCGATGCCGGGCTCGGCCGGCCGGCGTCGGGATGGATGCCCTCCGGCGGGCCGGACTCGCCGGAATTCGTAGCGACCACCGCGGGCGCCGGCGCCGCCGCGAGCGGCGCATCGGCTGCGCCGTGATAGGTGACGCGCCAGATCCGGCCGTGCTTGTCGTCGGAAATGTAGAGCGCGCCATCCGGCGCCGCAGCAAGACCTGTCGGCCGGAACGCCGCCTGCCCTGGCTCTTTCACCCTGCCGGCAAAGCCGTCGGCAAAGACGATGAAGTCGCCCGCGGCCTTGCCGTCCTTGAGCGGCTGGAACACCACGTTATAGCCGCCTTGCGGCTCCGGCGCGCGATTCCACGAGCCATGGAAGGCGACGAGGGCGCCGTCGTGATAGGCCTTCGGAAACGCGTTGCCGGTATAGATCAAGAGATCGTTGGGGGCCCAATGTCCAGGGAATGACGCAACGGGGGCGGTTTTCTCGGCACAAATGCCGATCTTGTGGCCGCCGTCGCCGCCATATTCCGGCGCCAGCACGAGCTTTTGTTGATCGCGGTCAAAATAGCATTCCGGCCAGCCATAATCGGCGCCCTTTTGCAGCAGCACGACTTCTTCGGCGGGCAGTTCGGCGCTCTGCTTGGGCGTATAGAGCTTGGAGAAATTCTGCGAGAGCTGGTCGCGGCCGTGCTGAGTCGCGAACACGCGTCCCGACGAATCGATGCCAAAGCCTTCGCCGTTGCGCAGCCCGGTGATGAAACGTTCCGCCGGCGAGAAGTGCTGGTCGGACTTATTGGCGTCGTAGAGCCAGGTGCCGGCGCGGGTCTCGAGCTCGGTGCAGGGATCGCGGCCGAGCGAATTCGGCATGCGATTGTCGGCTTGGCAGGAATTCGTCGCCGAGCCGAGATCGATATAGATGCGGCCCTGCGCGTCGATGATGAAAGGATGCATCGGATGGTCGCCGGACAGCGGCAGACCGGAGACAATCGCTAACGGCGCCGTGTTCGGCACAATAGAATCGGACGACAAGGCGTAACGGATGATCTTGTCGTTCTGTTCGGCATAGATCGCACCGTTGTAATAGGCGATGCCGCTGCCGCCGGCCGAGCCTTGCGGCACGCCGGCGCCAAAACGCTCGATCTTATCGGCCTTGCCGCTGCCGTTGGAATCCTTGAGCGCCACCAGAAAACCGCCGGCCGGCGGTGTGTCATTGTGGAAATAGCGGCCGCTCCAGGTGTTGACGTAAAGCACGCCGTTCGGCGCCACGGTCATGTGGCGGACGTGACCGATATTGTCGGCGAAGACAGTCGCGCAAAAGCCCGGTGCGAGGGTGAGGCCGCCATTGTCGCCGGAACAGGCCGCTCCCGGCGCGGCAGGCGGACCGGACTGGGCCGCGCACGGTAGAGAAACTCCGGCGGCCAGCAACACGCCGAGCGTTATTGAGGAAATTTTGGCAATCCCCGCGCTCCGAGGGCGCTGCCCTCGAGGAAGAGTGACGCGATCCGGCATGGCGATCCTCCGAATTCCAAACGGCTTAGTGCGGCAAGATGTTCCGCCAATGCGGCGATTGCATAATTGCGCGCGCAATCGCGGAAAGTTGATCGCGGTTCGTCATAATTGGGCGGGCGGAATTTACGCCGGGATTATTTTCGTCAAACCTTCTCAAGTGCCTTCGCATGTCATGCCTTAGCCGGCGCGCGACTGGCTAACGCGAGGCGCGCTTCTTTCTGGTTTGCGCAGCCTTGCGCGCCGATGCCGAACGCGCCGCGGCCGGACGTTTCGCCGCGGCGCGGCCGCCGAGCCGGCCGCCTTTGCGGGACGAGGCGTAGCTCCTCTTCTTGCCCCGGCCCGAGCCGCTCTTCTTGCCGCCATTCTTCTTGCGACCATGGGTTTCCTTATTGACGGTCGCCCAGGCGCGCTGTTCGGCCTCCTTCTCGCCGATGCCGCGGCTCTCGTAGCCCTCCTCGATATGCTCGGCCATGCGCTTTTGTTTGTTCGAATAACTCGATTTGTCGCTAATCGATTTGCGCTCATTTGGCATCGCGCTCTCCTCCAAATTATTTGCATCGCACAGCGATCGATGTGCGGGCGTGCAAGGGGAAGAACGCTGGCGCAATGAGCCGGTTCCGGCGCGCATGAAACTGGCGAACAGGCTGCGACGGGTCATGATCTCTCTCTCTCTTCGTCCTGCCCCGCAAGCGTTGTTCCCGTCATCCTGAGGTGCGAGCGCAGCGAGCCAATCAAGTTGGCCGTTGCCGACTTGACCATCAACAATGCGAAATCGGGGAAACCGAGTTCGATTGCACCTCGGCCGTCTCCTTCGAGGGCCGCTTCGCGGCCACCTCAGGATGACGGGAAACGCACAAGCTTCCTCGTTCTCGCCACGCATCCGCGCCCGAGCCTTTGCAAATACCGCCACGTCTGAAGTGCGAAGGAGAGTGGCGCGACGGAAAAGAAGGGGTGGTGCCTGCCTTTTGCCGTCCGCTACGCCCGCTTCGTCTGTAGATGGGGTAACGGGCCTGCGGTCTGCCCTGCAAGCAAGGCGCGCTAGCTATGGCGCTGTTGAGTTTGCGCGTGTCGCGCGGCTTGCTTGGAAGGCGGGCGGTCGTCCCTCACACTGATGGTGTGACGGAGTCGAGGG
>Ga0102924_1003136_pt1 | contig 17502 bp, 19 predicted proteins | sample PaiPotPPM11metaG_FD_80116 | JGI IMG/M metagenome (GOLD analysis project Ga0102924, IMG submission 80116) | Iron sulfur acid spring bacterial and archeal communities from Banff, Canada, to study Microbial Dark Matter (Phase II) - Paint Pots PPM... ...
AGAACGCGGGCCACGGCTTAGTGCCCACCGGTGGGGTGCCGACGCCTTCCGTGAGCCAGGTCAACCACATGATCGTCAGTTTCTTCGTTACGCACCTGCTGAGCCGCTGATCATCGTCAGAAAACGTGGCTCCTCCCTCAGTGCGGCGAGGTCACCCTATCGGGGTCGGGCAAGTTGATCGGGAGATCGTAGACGGAACCGCCAGCCTGCCTGCCAGGCGAACGGCGCATCGACGAGATCCGCAAGCGGGACGCCCTCGAGCAGATGCTGGAGCGCCCACCGCGTGGCCGAGTGTCCGACGATGAGGATGCGCGTCTCGTCCCACTGCTGGAAAATCTCGGTCAGGAAGCCGCGCATTCGCTCGGCGGCATCCTGGTAGCTTTCGCCCTCGGGGAACGGCACCTGGATATGTCGCGACCGCTCCGCAGTGACCATTGCCACGGGCATCCCGTTCAGGGCGCCGTAATTGCATTCACGCAGGCGCGCGTCCTGGTGAATTGGTATGCCCGAACCGCCAAAGGCAATTTCGCATGTTTCGACGGCGCGGCGTAAATCCGAGGTGAAAACGGCGGCGATATTGTCGGCTCGGCGCCGTGCTCCAAGCTCGGCGGCGAGCTCTCTACCACGATTCGACAACTCGCCCGGCAGCCAGCCGGTCGCGATACCTCGTTCGTTGTCAGTGCTGATGGAGTGTGTCTCGTAAACAATCTCCACGGTCACAGCCCTGACCCCGACCTTGTGGCACGCCCCGGCCACCAGAGAGTTGCTCGTGGCCGGGGAGGCTGGGCCAGCATTCCGTCCACGTGCAGAAGCCCAGGTTCAACCAGCCGCCGCAGTTCCTGATAGCGATCACTGCCGAGACAGAGCGCACGGGCGGTCCAGGCGATGGCTTCATCGCTGGAGGCAAACCAGGTGTTAGCTTCCTCAGGGTCCCAATCCTGACGCTGAACCTCGAGGCCGGCTTCACGAAGGACAGCCTGGGCGTCATCAGCCGTCGGACGAGTCGGCCGCGGCAGGTTATGAAAGTGCAGCCAGAGGTCGTTCAAGTAAGCCCTTGGATGAACCAGGGTCAACTCCATGACCACCCGCGACCTGGCCTTCTTGGTGAGGCTCAGCGCGAAGTCTTGTAGGTCAGGGACGTTGTAGGCGACGTGGTTGCATACCGCGACGTCAACCGTGGGTGCCTGATCCGCGATGTCCGGCCAGCGGCCCCCGATAGTCAAGAACTGGACGCCGAGCGACCTGGCGCGAGCCGCAAACTCACCCAGTAGGCGGGCATCCGTGTCGACACCAGCAAGAAAGGAGGCTCGGCCGGCCAGAGGCAATGAAGCGGCGCCCGGTCCGCAGCCGACATCGAGCACGCTGCCGCTTTCGGGCAGCGCCTGCCTGGCGATGCTGGTAGATGGAGACTCGTGCGCCGCGGCACGATCGGCGCGGCGTTCCAGGATCCCCGGGGGAAACTCCCACGGTGAGGTCGGCGCGCGGGCAAGGATTTCGGGAGGGATGGCCCAGGCTTCGAGATCGCGAGCCCATCGCGAGGCGGCAGTGTCTTGAGGGGGTCGAGCGGTATCAGCCACGCCGTTAGAGCCTAACCGTAGGGATCAACCGCGCGGTGGATGGGTGTCGTGGTCATCTACCGCGCTGCTCCGATTCGTCGCACTAATGCAGCGACGTCTAGCGCATGGGTCGTCTCCACCTCGACAACGGGCCAACCGCCTGCGACCGGTTGGGCGGCTTCGCCGGTCCACAGTTCGGCGTCCTCGAGTCGCTGTCGATCGAAATGTCCTGGCGCCCGCGTGGATGATCTCGCTGCATAGCGAGACCTCGCCAGTTGCGGGTCGCAGCGGCAGAAGGTCTCGATGACGGGAGCGGGCAGCCTCGCAAGGTCGCGTAGGCAAACCGACCGCCGCCATACGCTTTCAAGCACCCCGAACCCGGAGTCTGCCGCCAACGCGATGAGGACTGCGATCGCAGCCTTTCCGATCCGCCTCGAGGTTTCCACATCCGGCACCTCGGCGCCGGCCATCAGTGCTTCCTTGACCGTGTCCTTCGACAATAGCGGGAAATTCAGCTCATGCGCGAGTGCCCGAGCAACGGTCGTTTTCCCACTCCCCGGCGGTCCCGAAACAACGACGTAGAAGCGGTCCGCTCGCGTTCTCAGCCGTCCAGCGCGCGGACGACAGCAGCCAGATCCTTCCGCCAGATCGGCTCCGGCGTCGGTGGAAGGATGTCGTCCCAGATCGCGGCAAAACTGCCGATGAGCTGCGGCAGCCGGGCCGGCCGTCCCATGAACCACCAGTGCAGGTGCTCGCCGCCGTCGCCAAAACGACACACGTGCACCCGGCCGATGTTGCCAATCGACCGGATGGCTCGCTCGATTCGGGCGAGTAACATTCCAAGCTCGGACGCGAGCTCATCAGGAAGGTCACCCGGCTCACCGTAATGGGCTCGTGGCTCGAGGATCATGACGATGGGGAGTCCCGAGGGTCCGCCGGGGGGCTTGAGCCGCCACCGTTCCGTGGTCCACAGGTAGTCGGAGTCTGGCGCTGCGCATGCGCGGCAATCGACGCCCTCAGCGCCGCGGCGGGGAATTTCCTGCGCGGAGGGAGCCTCGAGTACGCGCGGGCGCATCTCGCCATCGAACGGAAACGTTTCCCAATCCTGGACGGGAGGCATGCTCAAGGTATGGACGGCGCGGGCGTAAAGCTGCTCAGGCGTTTCCGGCATCGTGCCTATGGTAGCTTTGGCCGCCAGTGGAGTGGCCCCAGTCTTTCTATGCGCTCCGGCGTGGCGAGGGCTGCGCGATGTGCGCCCAGGGACGTCCTGACGAAACGAGACATGGTGTTCGGATATTTGCCGGGGCGGTCTCCGATGCGTATTTACAGCGTGCGAATGTCCAGCGGGGCTACACCGTGGTCGTCTGGCGCGGCCGGCATGTGGCTGAGCCGACCGAACTCGAGCCGGATGCCGCAACGGCCTATTGGCTCGAGGTCATGCGGGTGGCGCGAGCACTCGAAACTTACCTGAAGCCGGTGAAGATGAACTACAACCTGCTCGGCAACTCATTGCCGCACCTCCATACTCACCTCATCCCGCGTTTTGCGGACGATCCGAGGCCAGGGTGGCCACTTCCATTTCCGGAAGCCGAGCAGCCGCCGCTCAATCTCGAAGAGTATGGGCGAGATGTCGAGGCGTTGCATTCCCTCCTCTCGCCGTCAGGAAGCTAGGAGGAGCGGGGCCAGCCGTCTCAGGTCGTCAGTGGGAGCAACTGACGGCGTCGGCGTTATCACGTTGACCACCACCTGGTCAGCGCCGGCGGTGCGGTGCTCCAGCACCTTCCTGGCGATCGTTTCATCGTCACCCCAGGCGACGACTGCGTCGAATAGCCGGTCGCTGCCGGTGCCTTGCAGGTCTGCTTCCGGCCAGCCGAGCCGCTCCAAATTCTGGTGGTAGTTCGGCAGTCCAAGGTAGGTCCCGGTGTAGGTATCGCCAGTCTTGCGGGCCTCGGCCCGGTTCCGCGCGAAGACGACCGCATGCTCCGGCGCGAGCACTCTGTCGGCGCCCAGGATGGCGCGTGCCTGCCTGGTGTGTTCAACCGGCACGAAGTAAGGGTGCGCGCCCAGGGTGCGTTCTCTGGCGAGTTCCAGCATCTTCGGTCCGAGTGCCGCCAGCACGATCGGGGCCGGCCTGGGAGGCTGAGGAGCCCGATAGGTCACGTTTTCCATGGCGTCGAGGTACTCGCGCATCGCCGTCAGCGGCTTCTCGTATTGATGTCCGCGAGAGTTGACCAGGCTTGCGTGGCTGACGCCGATCCCGAGGATGAACCGATCGGGCCATGCCTCCGCCAGGGTGCGGGCGCTGTTCGCCATGGCGGTGGCGTCACGTGCCCAAATGTTGGCGATGCCGGTGGCGACCTGGATGCGTTGGGTCGCGGCCAGAACGATGGCGCAGGCGGCAAATGGCTCACGGCCCAGGTGCTCGCCGATCCAGATGGTCCCGAATCCCATCTCCTCGATCTCGGCAACCGCCTGGCGCAGCTGGGTAGCGGGAAGCAGCGCGATGGAGCCGAGGAAGACGCCGGCCTTGACCAGCTTCACTTCAGCGGCGCGCTGGCTGACGCGTGTACTCCTTTATGAACGAGAGCATCTGGCGCCAGGCATCGTCGCAGGCCTCCTTGTGCTGGGCGAAGCTGCGGTCGAAAAATGAGTGCGGTGCTCCCTGGTAGACAACCTTCTGATGAGGAACTCGTGCTTCTGTCAATTCCTGGTCGAACTTGACGAAGTCCTCCTGCGGTGTCGCCTGGTCCGCGCCGGCGATCAGGAGGAGGAGAGGCGCCTTCATCTGGGGGATTGCCTCCCGCACCATCGCGGGTCTCCCATAGAAACCGATCGCGCCGCTCAACCCGGGTTGATCGGCCGACTGGCGCCACGACATCGCGCCGCCGAAACAGAAGCCGACGGTGAAGACGGAGCTGACCGAACCGCCCTCTTTCGATCGCAAGAATTCGATGCTGGCGGCGCAATCGGCGGCAACGGTTTCCCGCTTGGTTTGCGGGATGTGCGCCTTGTAATCGAACTCGTCGCTGCGCTCACCGATACCGGCGGTTCGGCCGAAATAATCCATCACGACGGCATCGATGCCGGCCCCGGCGAACTGCCTGGCAAGTTCCATATAGAAAGGATGGAGGCCGCGGACGTCAGGCATGATCACGATGCCGGCACCGGTGGGCTTCTCAGCTCTTGCGGAGTACGCTCCGAAGCGGTTGCCGTCCCTGGCTGTCAGTACGAGTTCGGGATCGTCGGTCGATCCACCGACTATCGGGGGAAGCGGTGGGCGGGCCTGGTTTGAATAGCACATGTCCGCAATTCTCGCGCCTCGAGCCCTCGTGCCGTTGGATCAGGCTCTGAAGCCCCAGGCCAGCCCCGCAGCCGGGCACCCTACTCGTATAGAGCCGTGGGCCTTGCCGGCGGTTCGCATCTTGGAAACTGCGCATCGTAACCAGGATTCGAACTCGGGATCAAGCTGGACGAACGCCGCCGTGCCAGCTGTGTGTGTTGGCCAGGACCGTTCCCCGGACAGAGACCGCGCGTCCTTTGTGGTGACGACAAATTTGTTCGCGAGCGTTCGAACACATCGATGGTTGCGACCCCGACCGTCCCTTCGGGCCCTGGCTCCTTAGAATCGTCGTCAACCGCGCCATATCGATCACGCGCCGGGTCAACCGGTACCAAAAGTCCTATCCCTGCTCAGGCGAGGACCGGAGCGGAACGACCCGGAAGCTCAAGTCCTGCGAAACGAGTTGCACAGCGTACTCGCTGAGGCGGTCCGGTCACTGGCCGCCGAGGAGCGGGCCGCCCTCACCCTTGCGTTATTTCCTCGACCTCAACGAGGGTGAAATAGCGGAGTCTCTCGGTTGGCCGCTGGGCACCGTCAAGACGCGACTCCATCGCGGACGCGCCCATTTGCGCAAGAAACTCGAAGCGGATGGCGGCGGTTTATGGACCACACAGGCAATGGAAGGTGATTGAGTCAGATGCAAGACCAGATGTTTGACCGTCGACTTGGGATGCTATTCGTTTCCGACGCCGTTAGAGCCATTCCTGATGGAACGTCGGTGCTGGCCGACATCAACAGGCGAGTGGCGCACAAAAGCTCACCCCGACGGCGCTCGCTCGTGATCGTCTCGAGTGTCACCGCTGTGGCCCTCGGCTTGCTTCTCGCAGTCACGCCGGCTCGGGCTGCGGTCGGCGACTTCCTCCGCTTCGCTTTCGTGCAACGGCATCAACGTGTAGCCGCGCTACTTCACCTTGCCGATCCGTCGGTCAGGACGTGTACACGGCAACCATCAGACGGTCGACGGACGGTTGACGGATCGGGTTATCAGTGACTGAGCGGTGTTAGCTGTATCTGCTTTGCAAGCCTGTAGGCGGTCGGGAGATCATTGGCACTCTCGACAAATACACGACCGATAACGAGCACCGAATTGTTCAGCGAAGAAATCAGTGTCATTCCCTGGGACACGGTTCCTTTCCAGCCCGGCCCACTAATGAGGTACTCGCCAGCCCCGGTTCCCGTGGTGCGTTTCCCGACGTAGGCAAAATCCGTGCCATCGGACGGATCGGTGAGCTGCACGCTGTAGTAACGGCCTGCCATGTCCGGAACGTGCAAGACTTGCGGCCCTTTGGAGAGGTCGAGCCAGCCGCCAATGTAGAGCACCTCGTCGGTCCCCGTTGCGAGTAAGCTGGAGGTCGGCGCCGAGGGCGACGCGAGCTTGGGGACCGCGTACAGTGTATTGACGGGGATTGGGTCGCCGCCGAGGCCATGCTGCACTGCTCTCTTGAAGGCACTGTACGTGATAGGCGGCCAAAAATAAATGAAAACGAGCGTGCCGAGTCCCCATACGAGGACTGCCACGACGGCGAACGGAATGAGCTCGCTCCTCCGCACAGAGAACTCCCTATAGACGACCCATGCGAGGACTGCCAATATGGCGAACGTAATGGGATATGCGTACTTCAGAATGAACCGGTTCATGTCAGTGCACTTTCATGACTGGCGGCACGTGGTATTCGCCGTCAAGGACAGCGCGGCCGGGCAGATACGCGCGGAGCATCAGCTTGAACTTGCCTGCCGGTGCAGGCAGCCAATTGGACTCGTGCCCGGCAGGAGCCGTCCGCTGAATATAGATGTCGATTGAGCCATCGGCGTTCGGCACGAGGCCGGAGCGACCGCCGACGCTGTAGCGATCGATTGGGTTAGACACCATGTAACCGACAACATCGGTCATTGCCAGCGACCAGAATGCGTCGTTGGGCGGGAGTTGTCCAACAGGAAAATTCAGGACGTACTCGTGCTGGCCGTTCAGCCTCCGCCCCGCGCCGTCGACGACCGTTGTCCAGTACGCAGCCTCTTGCGCCACATTGGTGCCGGGCAGAATTTTGGCGCATCCGGCCCGTAGGAGGATGCCATTGCCAGGCTGGCCGCATTTCAAGATGGTGCTCCAACCGTTGGCGGTCGTTGTCATGGCTTTCACCGCAGCGTTCATGAGGATATTTGCGGTGAGAAACGCCAGCACGCAGCCGACAATGATTGGTTGCACGAGGTGAGAGACCGAGAGCATTGTGAGGAGTTTAGTCTCGGACTCGCGACCTCAGCCGCCCCACCCACCGCAGCAGGAGCGGCCAAATCGGTCCGTGCAGACCAACGATTGATTTAGGCCGCCACCCCTAAGTAGCGTCGGCTGTTAAGGGCCGATAAAGCTTTCGTCCAGTCGCGCGATCATCTGGAGGAACGCCGCCGTGCCAGCTCGTGTGTTCGCCAGGATCGGCCCTGGCAGCTGCTGCGCGGAGCTAATCGAACAAAGCGTAGGCCCACGCCGTTCCGTCTTCGGGCCGACACGGGATCTAGGCATCGACCTGCGGACGACCCTCCTCCCAATCGCGAGCGCGTTGCATAACTTGCGCGATGAACGGCGCCTTCTTATCACCCTTCATCCGGGCCCAGGCGTGCGTCTTACCTATATGCAGACGGATCCGCCGCTCAAAGGTTCCGAGCGCACCTGCCGAGGCCGGTCGAAGCACCAGATACCCATCGCAGGGCGATGGGCCACGGCGGTCGGCCTGATCACATCAGATTGAAGACAATTGCTGATTTAACGCCTCTGCTTACTAATGAGGCAGCGGGATGAAGCAATCGAGGAGGTCGGGATGGATGTCGGGTCCGCAGCAACGGCAGTAGGCCTCTTCATAGTTGGTGTGGTCGCTGTAATCTGGGCGACCGAGCGGCTTCTTGAGGGTCTGGTGGGACTCGGAAAGCTCCTCCGTCTCGCTCCCTTCGCGATCGCGGCGATCTTCTCAGGGTTCGAAGCGGAAAACATCGCCGTGGGAGTCACGGCCGCCAAGGCCGGGGCGTCCCAAATCGCACTCGGGACGGTCTTTGGCGGCGCCATATTCCTCGTCTGCGTTGCCCTCGGCCTGGGCGCGATCATTGCTCCGCTGCATGTTCAGGTTCCGCGCGGAATCCTGTTCATGCTTGCGTTGACTCCTCTCGCGGCTGGACTCCCGTTGGTCGGCGCGACGACACCTCGACTCGCTGGCCTGGTGCTCCTGCTGGCCTCGGTCGGGTGCTTGGCGCACTTGGTGTACGCGTCAGGCCGGCACCAGTTCTTTGAGTCAAAGGAAGTCTTTGAGGTGCTTCGGGAGCAACCGTCCTGGCTGTCGGCTGTCGGGCTGACCGTGCTTGGGATCGCGGTCATCGCGGTTGGCGGTGAGCTCGTTACCAGTGGGGCTACCCGAATCGTGGGCACATTTGGCGTATCGGCCGCCGTTATGGGAATGCTCGTGACGCCGGCGGCCATCGAGTTAGAGGAAGTGATTCGTCAAGCGGTCCCCGCGAGGGAGGGAAGGCCAGATGTGAGCGCCGGTAACCTGTCCGGCACCTTGATCTTCTTTATCCTCTTTAACTTCGGCTTGATCACGCTCCTCGCTCCAATCTCGGTCGCACCCTTGACGCGTTCGCTCGACTGGCCTTTCCTCATCGGTAGTACCTGGCTGGCGCTGATCTTTCTGGCACGAGGCCGGGTTGGCCGCCTTCAAGGCTTCGCGCTTCTTGGCGTCTACGGTGTCTATTGGATTCTCCACCTGCTGCTCACGGGATAAGACAGCCAAGGCAGCGCAAGTGGCGTGGACCACGGCGCGCACGACGCCAGCGTGCCGGGGTTTTCAACAAGAACCCCGACTCTCAGCGGGTGGGGCTCATGCCCGATCCGGCTCACCCAGTTCAGCGAGCAGCCACCAGGTCAGGCGCGGAATATGTATTGATGCGTTTAGCTTCCGAGGGCGGATCGGAGCGCGACCGTAAGCCCGCGAGCACGCTCGTCCCCATAGCCGCCCATCTGATTGCTGCAATAGGCGAATCCCACGCGGTAGTCGGGATCGGCGAAGGCGAGCTGCCCGCCGGCGCCGGCATGACCGAAGCTCCGCGGGCCTAGCATCGGCTGGGTCGGGGGCGAGGAGAGTTGGAAGCCGGTTCCCCACCGCGTCCCGTCGTCCGGCATACCTGAGAGCTGCGGTCCCGTCGAGCGAACTTGGGTCGCGTCGTCGATCGAAGAGTCGATCAGCAGTCGGTCCGCGCCGAGGTCTGTGACGCATGCTACGTAGAGGCGAGCGAGTGACCTCGGTGTCGCGATGCCATTCGCGCCGGGAATCTCGGCGCTCTGGATCGCGGGGTCATTGAACGTGACGACGTCGCCGTCGGCTGGGAACGCGAAGGCCCCGCCGAGCGAAAGACTCCGCTCTACGCATCGGTTTGTGCCGAGGACGCGCGCGGCCTCACGCGCCGCCTCCGAATCCTCGCCTGGCAGCGGCGCCTCCATCCAGGCGACGGTCCGCCGAGCGGACGCCGGGAGTCCGATCCACGCGTGCAGTTCAAGCGGATCTCCGATCGCCATGCGGAAGTACGCGCCCGGCAAAAAGCCGGTGACGCGATGAATCACTTCCCCGACAAGCCAGCCATATGTGAGCGCGTGGTAGAAGTGACCAGCCTCCGGGGGAAACAGCGCCTGCTGGTCTTCGATCGCGCGGATGACGGGGTCCCACGCGATAACATCCTCCTTCGTGAGATCGACGTCGAGGCATGGGAGGCCGGCGCGATGAGACATCGCCTGACGGACGGTGATGGCGTCTTTACCACACCGCGCGAAGGTGGGCCAGTACAGGGCCACAGGCGCGTCGAGATCGAGCCGGCCCTGCTGCGCAAGTAGGTAGGCGCAGATCGCAAGGATGCCCTTGGAGACGGAGAAGATGACTGCCGCAGTGTTCTCTTCCCAGGGCCTTCGCGTTCGCCGCTCCGCGATGCCTCCCCAGAGATCGACGACCGGTCTACCGTCAACGTACACGGCGCAGCCGGCACCGACGTCGCGGTGCTCGACGAGGTTGGCGACGAAGGCATCTACCACGTTCCCATAGTCTTCGTCGGCGAACCCGTACAGGCGCCGTCCGTCGTCCAACTCGGTAAGGGTTGTCGCTGGTGGGCGGGGGCGTCCGACGGTCGGCGTCATCCCCTTACGGCACCCTCCACGAGGGCTGCTATCACCTGCCGCTGGAACAGGATGAACACGAGGAGCGTCGGCAGCAGAATCAGGATAGTGCCCGCGCTGAGCAGCGGGATGTCGGTCGCGTAGTGACCTTGGAACGCTCCGAGCGCTCCAGCCATCGTCCGCTGCAGCGGGTCCTCGACGAGCACCAGGGACAGGAGGAACTGGTTCCATGTCCAGACAGCCATCAGGATGCCCAGCGACGCGATCGCTGGCCGCGCGAGGGGAACATGGATCCGCCAGAGGAGATCCCACGTTGTTGCGCCGTCCACTCGTGCCGCATCCGACACCTCGGCCGGCATGTTGATGAAGTGGGCGCGCATCCAGAACACCGCGAAGGGCATGTACAGGCCGATCAGCGGCAGGACGATCGCGAACCGTGTGTTGAGGATCCCCATCTGTTGCTCGAGGAAATAGAGCGGGATGACGATGCCCTCGAACGGCAGCGTCAGGCCGAAAACAAACAAGAGGAAAAGCAGGCGCGCGCCGGGGATGCGGAGGAGTCCGATGGCGAACCCGGCCATGGTCGCGATTGCCAGCGACACCGGCACGACCGCAAGCACGATAAACGTGCTGGACGCGAGGAGCACGCTCATGTTTGCTACCTTGAAGGCCTCGATGAAGTTCCCCCACTGCGGGTCCGCCGGCCATGCGATCCCGCTCGGGACTGTTCCCGAGGGGTGCAGCGCGGTGGTGAAGATACTGATGAACGGCACGATCGTGATCGCCATGAGCACGACGAGGAGCGTCCGGCCAGCGTAGAGCTCGGCGCGCGCCAGCCTCATCGCGGGCTCTCCCGGCTGAGCCATTGCAGCGGGAGGACGACTGCCAAGACCAGCACCATGAGGAGCACGGCGAGGGCGGAGGCGAGACCCACCTGGCGCACGACAAAGGCGAGGATGTAGATCTGGATCCCCGGGACGGCCGTCGCGTGACCCGGCCCGCCGCCGGTCGAGATGTACACGATGTCGAAGGCGGCGAGCGCCGCGATCACCGTGACGGTGAGACAGACCGCGATCTCATAGCGGAGCGACGGAACGGTAATCGCCTTCAACTCGGTGAACCAGCCCGCGCCATCGATCCTTGCCGACTCGTAGAGCGCGGGGTCGATCTTGGTCATGCCGGTGAGCAGGAGCACGGTGCAGAAACCCAAAAGGACCCAGATGCCGATGATCCCGACGGCGGGAAGCGCAGTATCGAAGTCGCCGAGCCAGGCCCTGGCTAAGTTGCGGAGCCCGATCGCCCCGAGAATCTCGTTGACGAGGCCTGTGAGCGCCAGTAGCCAGCCCCAGATGATTCCCGCCGCGACGAGCGGGATGACCTGGGGCAGGAAGAGCACGGTCCGAGCCATCGTGCCGAGCGCACCGGTCGCCACGCGGTGAATCACGCTTGCGACGACAAGCCCGAGGGTCACGGGGATCAGGCTGAAAAAGACGGCCAACCGGAATGCGTTGAAGATCGTCTCGAGGAGATCCGGCACGGTGAGAACCGTGATGTAGTTCGAGAGTCCGACCCACGTCGCGAGACCGATGCCATCCCAGCGATAGAGCGAGTACTGGATCGTCAGCAGAAGGGGTCCTAGCACGAATAACGCGTACACCAAGAGCGCCGGCAGGACGAGGAGCCACCCGACGACCGGTTCCCGGCGGAACCATGCGCTCGGCGAGAATCGCGAGGCAGCGAGCAGCCCCTCGCGCCGGCGCGTGCTCGTCGAGGCGGCCGGCCGAGACACTGCCCTACCGGGCTCGAGCACTAGTGAGCGATTTCCCTCTGGTACTCCGCCTGAACGGCCTTGAGCAGACCGGCGGCATCCTGCTTGCCGCCGACCATCTTCTGGAGCTCGGGCGTCCAGCCTTGCGCGAAGATCGAGCTCGTCGCGTTGGCAATGAAGTCCATCGCGGTCCCGGCCTTGCCGATGACGTTGCCCGCGGCCAAGGTTTCACTCGTGACCGAGCCCGCGGGAACGGATGACAGCGGGGCACCCGCCGGCCCACCCGGGTTCGAACCGCCGACGCTCACGTCGATCTGGCGCCCGGTCCGATTCGTCGCGACCCAGTTGAAGAAGAAGGCGGCGCAGTCGGCGTGCTTCGCCTTGGCGGCGATACCGAAGGTCAGGGGCGCGGACATCGCCCCCGGTTTGCCGCTCGGCTGCGACGCCGGCATCAGAAAGAACCCGGTGTTGCCGGACAAATTTTTGTCGTAGTCGGCGTTCTCCCAGTCCCCGTTGAAGGTGAAAATGCCCTCGCCCTTTGTGAAGCGCCCGTTCGAATCGGTGTACTCGATGGCGTTGATGTCCGAAGGGAAGTACCCGTTCTTGATCCACTGGGCGAGACGCTTTGCCGCCTCGAGGTTCGAGGGCGTGTCGATGGTCGCCCCCCGCTTCTGGAAGATCCAGTCGTTGATCGGCCCAACCGGGCCGAGCGATGCCATGAGCGCCTGTAGTGGGAACGCGAGGCCCATGCCGCTCTTCGCGCTACCCCACTCCATGATCGGCAGGAGCCCAGCGGCCTTCGCCTTGGCGAGGAAGTCCTGGAATTCGACAAGCGTCTTCGGCGGCTCAGTCATGCCGATCTGCGCCGCCAGCTTCTTGTTGTAGAAGACGCCGGTCAGGCTGTAGTTCAAACCCATGGCGTACAGCGAGCCCGACCCGCGGGTCCCGTCCGAGCTGACGCGGTTCTGGCTGAGCTGCGGCACCGGCCACTTGTCCCAGCCGAACCCCGTGGCGTAGGGGTCGAGGTTCTTCAGCAACCCCTCCTTGGCGAACGATGCCATCGTGGGCAGCCGGATGAGATCAGGGGGATCGTTGCTCGCGAGCACACGGGGTGTTTCGTTGATGAGGTTCGTGAACTGGTCCTGCTTGATGTCCCACGTGACGTTTGGGAACTGCTTCGTGAACTCCTCGCTGAGTTTGAACGGCAGGTCGAACCCGGTCTCGAAGTACGCGTTCAACTTGACCGGAGCAGTCCCGCAGCCCGACGTTCCGCCCGAGGGTGCTCCCGACGAGGACGTCGTTCCGGCTCCCGGTGGGGCGCACGCACCGACCAGGGCTACCGCTAAGAGCAACACCGGCAGACTGCGAAGTCCTACGCCCGTGCACCGAGGCGATCTGTAGCTCATAATCACGTTCCTCCGCCTCAAGAAAATAACCAGCCAGATGCCAACGTTGTCATTTATAACATGGGGTCGCCGGGCTGGCAAGCACTAATTGGCTGCGCCCATTTTGGCTTAGAGTACGTTTGCATGATGCAACGTTGACAAGCACGAAGGAAGCCGTCACCAGATCCCGGCCAACCATGCGTGAAGTGGCTGCCCTGGCCGGGGTCAGCATCAAGACCGTGTCGCGCGTGATCAACGGCGAGCAGGCGGTCTCCGCCGACCTGACCACCCGGGTGACGGCCGCCATCGATCGCTTGGATTACCGCCACAACATGACCGCCAGCAGCCTGCGCCGATCGGACGGACGCACTGGGACCATCGGCGTTGTGCTCGAGGACGTCGCCAACCCATTCTCTTCTGCTTTGCATCGCTCGATCGAAGACGTGGCTGTGGAGCGCGGCGTGCTGGTGCTTGCGGGCAGCTCCGACGAAGACGAGAATCGGGAACGGCGCTTGGTCTCTGCCTTCGCCTCGCGCCGCGTGGATGGATTGGTCATCCAGCCCGCGACCCACGATCACAGCTTTCTGATCTCCGAGCGCAATGCCGGTACTGCCATCGTGTTCGTCGACCGTCCACCCGCATTCTTCGATGCCGACACCGTTGTGACCGACAACGCGGCTGGAGTGCGTCGAGGCGTCCGTCACATGGTCGATCACGGCCATGACCACATCGGCTATCTGGGCGACCTACATACCATCGCCACCGCCGCTGAACGGTATCAGGGATATGTTGCCGAGCTTGCGGCGCAAAACATAAACCTGGACCCGCGGCGCGTACGGCTCGACATTCGCGGCATAGAGAACGCGGCGGCCGCGGTGACCGAGATGCTTGAAGGATCCAATCCACCGACCGCCCTGTTTACCGCCCAGAACCTGATCACCATCGGAGCGTTCCGCGCACTCCGAAAGCTCGGTCTGCACAAGAAGATCGCCCTAATCGGATTCGACGAGATCCTGCTTGCCGATCTCCTGGAGCCGGCGATCACCGTCATCGCACAGGATCCGGCGGCCATCGGGAGGATCGCTGCCGAAACGCTATTTCGACGCCTCGACGGCGATCGCACACCTGCGCAACATCATGTCGTCCCCACGCGGCTGATAGCGCGGGGCTCGGGCGAGTTCCGTCCGTGATAGTGGTCTGCGGCGAAGCGCTCATGGATGTCATCCACAACGGTGAAGGCACGCAGCGCGCGGTGCCGGGCGGCGGACCGTTCAATACCGCGCGTGCACTCGCCCGGCTCGGCGTCCCTACCTCCTTCCTTGGGCACCTTTCAGACGACCCGTTCGGCCGGGAGCTGGCCGAGTTGCTTAAGTCCGACGGAGCCAGTCTGGCTCTGGCCACTTTCGGACCCGAGAAAACCACGATTGCTATGGCAGACGTCGATAGCGACGGTCTTGCGGAATATCAGTTCCTGGTGCAAGGCACCTCCGCTCCTCAATTAACGCTCTCCATGCTGCCTGACCAGCTCAGCCCAGAGGTCAATGCCCTCCACCTCGGAACGCTCGGCATGGTCCTCGAGCCCATGGCTTCTACTCTGGTGGAGTTCATTCACCGCGAGCGCGACACACGCGTGGTAATGCTCGATCCCAACGTTCGCGCGGGACTGATTCCGGACGACATCTATCGAGAACGCCTGCGTGACGCTGTGTCTCACAGCACGATCGTGAAAGCAAGTGAGGACGATCTCGTGTGGATGTTTCCGGGACTGGGCTATCGCGACGCAGCCGAACGGCTGTTGAGTAGTGGCGTGCGTCTCGTGGTCGTCACTCTCGGGGCCGCCGGTTCGTTCGGGTTGCATCGAGACCTAAGGATCAGCGTGGAAGCCGTACCAGTCTCTCTTGTGGATACGATCGGCGCCGGCGATGCCTTTGGCGCTGCGCTGCTGGCGTGGCTGCACGACAACGGATACCTCAAGCGAGATCTCAGATTGGAGTCAGATCAGTTGCGGGCGGCCCTGCAGTACGCCAGCGCCGCCGCGGCCATCACTTGCTCCCGCGCCGGGGCCGACCCTCCCGGGAAGCATGAGATGCAATAGCACCGGCGCGCCGCAGTTCAGCGCGCTCATCACGCTCAGCGGCGGTTGCGAGCGGGCGACTGGCGTCCGCTTTCGCCGTGGCGAAATGCGCGCCCTTCATTGACGCGGCGCTTGTTGCGCCTCGTGGTGGAGCTTACGAGCACTAAACCCTGTCGCGATCCTTGTGCCGAGGTGGGGTTTGTCTACCTGACGAAGCCAAATGGGTGCGGCTGGCACAGTTCAGCCTGGACCGCTCGTCGAGCAGTTCCGGAGCTTAGTAACTGTGGGCCGGGAGCGGGTCGAACCCCGATTTCGCGGCGTTAAGAACCGATGAAGGTTTCGTCCAGTCACGCGATCATCTGGACGAAGGCCGCGGTAGCAAAGGCTGCCGTCTGGAGACTTGCCTCAGCGGCGCGCGTAGACAAATAACCGGTCCTCGGATGAATGCCATCGAGGGACGGCTACTACCTCGATACGCCGCCAGGACCGCTCCAGCCGCGCCTGAAAGTCCTCACTCCCAGGACCTTCCTCGCCCGGTTCACCCACCACCGCGACGTGCTCGCCCGGATAGGCGAGCAGCGAGGCTTCGTCAAAACCGCTCCAGGGATCCGGCCAGCACAGTAGGAGGGTTCGCTCAGAATGGCGCAGAAGGACTTCCGGACCGCCTTGCAGGACCTCCGTCCAGAGCACAGGCTCCGCGAGCTGCGGATGCGGCCGAGCCACAATCGCACGCGTGCCGCGATGTCGAATCTCCGTCACGATGGATGGACGGAACCAGGAACGCCATGAGTCACCCATGATGTCGTAGGCGACGATATCCACGCCTCGCTCGCGCAGGCAACGAGCCCAGTATCCTGTGCCGGCACCGATTTCGACGAGGGGCCCGTATTGGGCGAGACAGTCGAGCGCGTAATTGCCTGGGACTCCGAACGCGTACTTGTGGCTGAGATGGTCTCTGATCTGCAGCCTGCTGTTCTCGTCTTCTTTCCAGCACGCCATCATTCGGTACTCCGACGGGTCGGTACCCAGCTCGGAGCAACAGATCCAACCAGGAACGCGCGAGCCATTCGCAGCGGCCCATTCCTCAAGGTATGGATTCCAAGGCATGGCCAAGATGCTAGTGAATCGGACGCGGCCACGACCCTTTGGATCCCCGTGTCAAGCTGAGTGCTACGAGGTGCCGCGCCGACCAAGCTGGCGAAGGTTCATAGCCCCTTGCGGACACTAATCGAAACGTGCAACGACGACAATAAGACCCGGCTTCGGAAGCTAACCCACTCCGAGGCCGCGGTATTTCTTTTTGCCTACCGATCCCGAACCAGCAGGACGACGAGGACCGCGCCCACGATCAGCACGACCACGACGGCCGCGAGGATGATGAGCCGGCTGGAGACGAGGATGTTGGTGTTGGTCATGTCATCGATGGCTCTGAGCATCGCAAATCGATCCAACGCGAACCTTTTCTCTATGCGGCGGAAGCCGGGCGGAGGGGGCTCAAACCCGGCCGTTGAAAAGGCGACGGCTCTACTAGCGATTACGGGTCAGACGCTGTAGGAATCGCCAAGTATAGAAGACGATTGCGGTCACGGCCACGATCACAGCGACCATGGCCAGAATCGCCAAGACAACACCAAACCCAGTCGATTCCTATCGACACCTTACCTCACCACGAACTTGCGTAGTGCGGTAGCCTGACCGATCAGCGGCTTGGTCACTTGAGGCGCGAATTCCCGGCGACGGACCTCGACGTGTTGCGGGCGCATCATGAATCTCGCTCGGAGCCATACCCTGAAACGCTGACTTCTTCATGTAGAGGTTCTCGACCGGCTTGTTGGCCACGTCATCCGGTTCTTTGTAGCGGATCGAGTTCTTCGTTTCCTTCTCGAACTCCATGTGACGCTGTTTCCGTTGGTAGCCCGTGGCGGATTCGAACAGGCCCGCTCTTAAGTGGTCGGCGCAGTCGAAGGGCTCGCAATTGGGAGCGCGAAGAGGGACTGGTGGGGACCCCAGTCCCCGTTAAGAATGGGCGGCGCGAAGACTATATCGTCTTCGTAGATGATCTCGGCGGTTGACCCTTACTTCGCACATTCAGCAAGTTGCCCTCGCTGTCCTTGAACCAGGCCGCCCTGAATGGTCCATCCACCGAGACGCCGTTGACGAACCGACGGTCGGGAAACTCCTCAAACACAACACCTCGCGAGCGCAGGTCGGCCACCTCTGCCTCAACATCGTCCACCAC
>Ga0102924_1003137_pt1 | contig 17500 bp, 16 predicted proteins | sample PaiPotPPM11metaG_FD_80116 | JGI IMG/M metagenome (GOLD analysis project Ga0102924, IMG submission 80116) | Iron sulfur acid spring bacterial and archeal communities from Banff, Canada, to study Microbial Dark Matter (Phase II) - Paint Pots PPM... ...
GTATCTTGACGTGGATCTGATGCCTGGAACCAGGAAGCCATGGTGGTTCGGCTATGGCGCGCAGGTGGCGAACGCGGCCGAGGCCTTTGTGGATTTCCAATTTGCTCGTGGAATGGGACGCCGGCTAATCGGGGGTATCCACTCGATTCCGTTAATTAGCCGGCGCAAACTATGAAGAGATACTGATTCAGTTAAACCGATGTGTGATTACCTTTCGCCGTGCTCCTGGTAATACCTCTCGCCTTCCTGAACTTGCTGGATGGCCTGATTCACAAGTTCCATGGCCTTTTCCCGGTGCCCCCCCTTGTTGGGGGTAGCCCGTTGGAGTTCTTCTTTAGCCTGTTGTAGATGTCCGAGCGCCGCGCTCATGTGTGGCTCATGGCGAGCCATCTGAGCATTTTGGGCGTGTAACGCGGAATACAAACCTAGTCCGATCAAAAGCGTAACTGTACTGAGTATCGCTGTGAATCTGTTGCGCATGTTTCCTCCAGTGTGTGATTTGGACGGGACTGAGACGGTGCTGCTCACGCGCGGGTTGCTCGGTGCCCAGGAATTCGTAAGGGCGGTCTGTGCGTCTGCTACACTGTCTCGCTCTGGCGCACTCAGGAGACAGCTGGGAAGCGATGAATTACGTGCTGGGAATTGACGTTGGTACCGGCGGAACCCGTGCGGTCCTGGCTGGCCGTGATGGAGAAATCATCAGCTCGGCAACTTGCGAGCATGTGCCATTTGCATCACCCAAAACTGGATGGGCAGAGCAAGACCCGCAGGACTGGTATCAGGCGACTGGGTCGGCAATACGGCAAGCCATCACCACGGTGGCAATAAATCCCTCTGATATTTCTGCTGTTGGGCTGGCCGGGCAGATGCATGGCGCCGTTCTGTTGGACAATGACGATCAAGTCTTGCGGCCTGCCCTGATTTGGTGCGATCAGCGCACACAGGCGCAATGCGACTGGCTCAACGCAAAGCTTGGCGAACGAAAAATTATTGAGCTCACTTGCAATCCCGCCCTGACCAATTTCACGCTCACCAAATTGTTGTGGGTGCGCGATCACGAACCTGAAATCTGGAAACGCTTCCGCCGAGTGCTTCTGCCGAAAGATTACGTACGCTTCCGACTCACCGGCGAGCACGCAATGGATGTCGCAGATGCTTCGGGCACATTAATGCTGGATGTAGCCCATCGCCGATGGTCCCAAGAAATGATGTCCGCTGTCGGCCTTCCGATGAGCTGCTTGCCGAAATTGTATGAATCGCCTGAGGTCTGCGGTCGCATCTGCGAAGCTGGAGCTGCTCACACGGGACTAAAACAGGGTACGCCGGTAGTGGCTGGCGCCGGTGATCAGGCAGGCGGAGCCGTAGGCATGGGCATCGTCCGCACCGGAGCGGTGAGCGCGACCATAGGCACGTCCGGGGTTGTGTTTGCTGCCACCGACTCTCCCAACATGGATCCCAAAGGGCGCGTACATACTTTCTGCCACGCGGTACCAGGGCGGTGGCACGTGATGGGCGTCACCCAGGCGGCGGGATTATCTTTCCGCTGGTTCCGCGATTTGTTGCGTGCCTCTCCAGGTTTTTCTTATGACGATCTCACTCGCGAAGCAGCCACCGTTCCTCCTGGTTCCGATGGCGTGCTGTGGGCGCCGTATCTGATGGGCGAGCGCACGCCGCACCTTGATCCGAATGCGCGTGCTACGCTGACCGGGCTGGCTGCAAGCCACACTCGCGCACACGTTACGCGCGCCATTCTTGAAGGAGTGGCATTCAGCCTGCGAGACACGTTTTCGCTTTTCGACGAAATGCGAGTTCCAGTTCGCAATATTCGGCTGAGCGGCGGGGGAGCGCGTTCGCCGCTTTGGAGACAGATCCAGGCAGATGTGTACGGTCATGAAGTGGAAATATTGGCCGCGGAAGAAGGCGCCGCTTATGGAGCAGCGCTGCTGGCCGGAGTTGGAGCGAAGTTCTGGAAATCGGTTGATGAAGCCTGCGATGCTGTTATCAAAGTGCAGCAGCGCATACGTCCCGATCCGAGTGCGATAAAGACCCTGGCGATTCAATACGAAAACTTCCGCAGGCTTTATCCCGCTTTGAAGCCATTATTTGCGGACATGAACCCGGGCGTGTAGTTCGGCGCCGACCTGTTATCGTTAATTATGGTTGAGGTGACATGCAGTGGATTGCTTTTTGATCTCGATGGGGTGCTGGTGGATTCCACTCCCGCCGTCGCTCGGGTCTGGGCGAAATGGGCAATTGCACACGGCTTTGATCCCGAAGAAACGGTCAGGCAAGCACATGGCCGTCCGAGCATAGCCACAATCCGAGACATTCTTCCGGGCGCCGACTACGATAAAGAAAATGAAGTGATTTTGCGGGGCGAGATCGACGATACCGATGGTGTTGTCCCCCTCCCAGGCGCACGCGAGCTGCTGAGTTCGCTTCCCGAGAATCAGTGGGCACTGGTGACTTCATGCGCACGTCCGCTTGCGGAGGTGCGGCTGAAGGTTGCCGGCTTGCCAATGCCGCGCAACATAGTAACGTGCGATGACGTGCGAAACGGCAAGCCAGATCCAGAGCCCTATATAAAGGGTGCCGCGCTCTTAGGTGTTCCTCCGGCGAAGTGTGTGGTATTTGAAGATGCGCCCGCTGGAATTCGCGCCGGAAAGGCCGCCGGTGCTTTGGTGATTGCTTTGCCGACCACGTCCCCGGATTCCGAGCTCGAACAAGCAGGCGCTGACTGGATTTTGCCTGGTTACCAGAACCTTTCAGTTAGTGCATCTGACCACGGCTCGAACTCGTTACGGTTATTGCTGCAAATGTAAAATGCCAGGGGGCGAAACGATTCCGATGGAAGAGACGTTCAGAACTCTGCGCGGGTTCTTGGCCGGAGAGGAACCCGATGAGAAAACTTATTTTGCATACTCGGCTACTCTCCGCATCTTTGGTGACGGGGTCAATTTCAACGAAATCACTGCCCGGCTGGGCCTTCAGCCAACAACGGTTCACCGCAAAGGTGAGAAACCGGATCCTCGCCATGCTGGGTATCGCCATGACATGTGGTCGTACACTCCTTCGCTAGACAAAGCCCGGACTCTCGCCGAACACATTGACGCTCTCTGGAAGGATCTGAAGCCGCACAAAGGCTATTTGATAGGGCTAAAGAAGTCGCTAGAGGTCGACGTATTTTTGGGCTATCGATCAAATTGCGACAATGCTGGTATAGAGGTCCGCTACAAATCATTGGAGATATATACGGAACTGGAGATTCCGTTCGGAGTGTCCATTATCATCACGTGAGTCGGGTTGACGTAAACTACTAAATGAAGCGCCTTGCGCAACCGCGTGTACATGTAAAAAGATTGTCAAGCGTAGGGCAGGATCGTCAAAGATCGCGCAAGTGGTAGTAACCTTGATCTTAGTTCTCAGATTTCACGTGAGGACAAAAGGGGCAGGCTATGCTGCGCGTCGCAGAGAACCCAACTTCACCATCCTTTCCGGTCAACCCACAGAAATTTCAGCAGCGTGTGAACGCCGCTCCTTCAGAGCGGATTCTGGTCGTCGAAGACGATCATGCGGTACAAAAAGCGTTGCGGCGACTGTTTGAGGCCGAAGGATATGCGGTACAGATTGCGCCCGACGGCAATGCCGCTGTGGAGACCTTTAAGACATCCGCGCCCTCAGCCGTGGTGCTCGATCTTCGGCTGCCAGGATTGTCCGGACGCGAAGTGTGCCGCGAATTCAAGCAGAGTTCTCCGGCGGTGCCGATCATCGTGCTGAGCGCGACCAGCGATGTTTCCGATAAAGTTCTTCTGCTTGAGCTTGGCGCGGACGATTACGTAACCAAGCCATTCAGCCCGCGCGAGCTGCTGGCAAGGGTACGGGCTGCATTGCGCAGGACGGTACGGCCGGCCCCAACTGAGAAATTCTCGTTTGAGGACATCTTTGTTGATTTCACGAAAATGGAAGTCATTCGCGAGGGCAAGCCCATTGCCTTGACGGCGCAGGAATTCAAGACCCTGAAATTCATGGTCCAGAATCCCGAGCGTGTAATCACGCGCGACGAACTTCTGAATGAGGTGTGGGGATACCACAATTACCCTTCCACCCGCACCGTGGATAATCACATCCTCAAGCTGCGCCAAAAGCTGGAAAAGGACCCGGCAAATCCGATTCATTTTCGCACCATCCACGGTGTAGGCTATAAATTCGTAGCCTGAAATGGCGTCTCCGGTAAAAGGCACCGTATGGTAACAATCCGGCTCAGAACCAAATTTTTGCTCTCGATGGTTCTAATCTCAGCCGGATTGACCTCGTTGAGCCTGCTGTTGGTGCGGCAAAGTGTGCAGTCGGCAGTCCGGCAGGAAATTTTTTCCGACCTCTACAATTCCGTCAGCACCTTCGAAAGTTTTCAGCAAGAACAAGAGATCACGCTAAGTCATTCAGCCGACCTTCTGGCAGACCTGCCGAACCTTCGCGCATTGATGACAACGAATCACGAAGCCACCATCCAGGACGGCTCAACGCCATTGTGGCAGCTCGCCGGCAGCGACCTTTTCGTCCTGGCAAATCGAAGTGGTCAAGTGGTGGCCTTGCACACCAATCTTCCCGGGTTCACATCAGAGATGGCGCAGAGTTCACTCACCTCATCATTGCAATCGGAGCAGCAGGAGCGATGGTGGTTCGGGGCTAAACACCTTTACGAGATCTTTCTGAAACCAATTTATTTCGGACCGGCATCGGCGGGCCGTTTGCTTGGCTTTCTTGTGATCGGGCGTGAAATTGATCAGCAGGTCGCAGCGCAAATCGGACGGGTCGCGAGCAGTCGGGTCGCTTTCTTCTACGGCGATGCAATTGTCACCAGCACGCTGACTCCGGCGAACCAATTGGAACTGATGAAGCAGAAGTTACCCGGCTCCAGACGGTCGCAACCCGCAGCCCTGGAATTGGGAAGCGAGCGTTTTCTTGCGACCACCCTGGATCTGTCTCCACAGGGAAGTCAGAGTGTCAGATTGACCGTCCTCAAGTCCTACGACGAGGCCACGGCCTTTCTGCAAAAAATTAATCGCCTGCTGCTGGCGCTGGGACTGCTCGCAGTGCTGGTGGGAAGCGCGCTGGTATTTTTCATTTCGCACACGTTCACCAGGCCCCTTTCGAGCCTGTTGGCGGGAGTTGCGGCCCTTGAGCGCGGCGATTTCACTTACGTGTTGGATGGGAGAGGCGGAGATGAAGTCGCGGAGCTGACCCGCGCCTTCGACCGCATGAGAGAAAGTCTGGCGAGGACGCAGCAAAATCTGCTTGAATCCGAGCGGCTTGCCACCATTGGAAGAATGGCTAGCTCCATTTCTCACGACCTGCGGCACTCGCTGGCAGCTATTGTGGCCAATGCCGAATTTCTCTGCGAACCACACCTTTCGCCTGGGCAGAGGGAAGAGCTGTATCAGGAAGTGCGTTCTGCGGTCGGTCGCATGACCGAACTAATTGACTCGTTGCTTGAGTTCTCCCGCACCAGTGCTTCACTTCGCCCTACTTACGGCAGTTTGCGGGATACGGTTGACGGCGCCATCGACGCGGTGAAATCCAATCCGCAGTTCCGCGACGTACCGATCGCTGTACGTGAGAGCGGCAACGTTGAAGGCTGGTTTGACCACCGTAAGCTGGAGAGAGCATTTTTCAATCTTCTTCTGAACTCCTGCGAATCGGTCAATCCACATATCGGCAAAATCGATGCATCGATCTCGGAGATGTTGGAGGGCGTTGAAATTACAATTTCCGATAACGGGCGCGGTGTACCGAACTCAGTTAGGGGGACCCTGTTTGAACCTTTTGTGAGCCAGGGCAAGGAGAACGGAACCGGACTTGGACTGACGGTTGTACAGAAAATTATCCAAGACCACGGCGGCGAAGTTGCAGTTGAGCGGACTTCGCCCGAAGGCACAGTCTTCCGTATCACACTTCCACGCCCTGCACCTACCGCGGCGGTCGGCGAGCAGGGAACAAGTGAGGATTCGGTTCCTGCAGCCAGCGTAAACTCTACGAAACGGGTTTAGGCTAAGTCCGTCTTACCCACTGATACGTATTCGGGAGGGAACTTGAAACCGCGAACCGTCCATTTCAGCCGTTCCGTGAAAGTTTTTGCCGCGGCAATCACCTTCGGCGCCGGCACTTTCCTCGCCTCAGCGCAGCAAACGACCAGTGTCACACAGGATTCCGACTTGGCAGATTCTGTTCGACAGTTGCGCGAACAGGTTCAAGAGTTGCGCACGGCCGTCTCTGAAATCAGATCGGAATCAGCACAGTACCGTGCCGAGAACCAGGAGCTACGCAACCAACTGGAGAGCATCCTGGCGAAATCAGGCGCGGCGCAGACCAGGCCGGCCGAGAACCCTTCCGCAGCTCAGAATAATGCAGAGGCTCAAAATAATAATAATGTCTCAAGCGCTCCAACCGAGCAGCGCGTTTCCTCCCTGGAAGAGACCACCCAAGTTATGCAGAGCGAGTTGCGCACTCTCTACCAGACGAAAGTTGAGAGCGCTTCAAAATACCGCGTGCGGCTCTCGGGTCTGGTGCTGCTGAATCTGTTTCATAATCGCGGCGAGGTGGATAACTTCGACGTTCCCACTTATGCATCCTCGACTGGACCTTACGGCGTCACGCCCGGATTTGGAGCGACGTTGCGCCAATCCGAACTTGGCCTCGAAGTTTTCGGGCCGGAACTGGCGGGAGCCAAAACGCGGGGGGAAGTCCAATTGGATTTCGGTGGAGGTTTCCCGGCGGGCGCACTCGACGGCATCAACACAGGGATCGTGCGGCTGCGTACAGCAAACATGCGGCTGGATTGGGAGAACACTTCTTTGATCGTCGGGCAGGACAGTCTGTTCATTTCGCCGAACTCGCCGACCTCTTTCGCATCTCTGCTGGTGCCGAGCCTCGGCTACTCGGGCAATCTGTGGGCGTGGACTCCGCAAATACGGGTTGAACACAAGTTCAATCTTAGCGACGATCAGAATATTTCTATTCAGGGCGGAATTTTGGACAACGTCACCGGAGAGCCTTCCTACGGTTCGCACCGCCTGCCGCAGGCCGGCGAAGCATCGGGGCAGCCCGCGTATGCCGGCCGGACTGCATGGACGAGAAGCATGAATGGAAGACCGCTCACCTTGGGCGCGAGCGGATATTACTCCCCGCAAACCTGGGGTCCGGGTTGGACCACGAATGGGTGGACGGCGATCGGCGACTGGCGTATTCCGATCTATTCCAGACTTGAATTCTCAGGGGAGTTTTACCGGGGCAAGGCCGTGGGCGGCCTGGGTGGTGGGATCGGGCAGTCGGTGCTTTTTGAGAGTAACCCCCTCAGTCCAGGTCCGGGTTTCCGGCCTCTGAACTCCGCGGGTGGATGGTCGCAGCTCAAGTTTACCGCCACCTCGCGACTCGAATTCAATGGAGCGTTTGGGGTTGATAATCCTTTTGCGAGTGATATTCATGCACTGGCGTCGCCGGTAGGTATCTACCCATCTGTGCTGACGGCGAATCGAAGTGAAATGCTGAATTTCATTTACCGGCCTCGTTCCGACTTACTGTTTTCAGGCGAATACCGGCATTTGCGAACTACCCAAATCGGCAATTACTACAGCGCCGATCACGTGAATCTTATGATGGGAGTGTTGTTCTGATGCGGCACCGGATTTGCGCGGTATTAATTTGTGCTACTGGCTTGCTCTGCGCAGAGGGGTATGGAGACGCGCAAGAGGTCACGCTCTCAGCCCGAGTTAAGGTCACAGAGAATGACCGCAATTTGGAATCATTACATGCTGAGAACGTTGTGGTGTGGCTGACTCCGATTGGCGCACAGCCGGTAACCAAGTTCGTTCCCAAGCAGCCGATGCGCCTGACGCAGCACAATAAGAGCTTCGAGCCGCATCTCTTGGTGGTTCCGGTGGGGGCCATGGTGCAGTTTCCTAACCGTGACCCTTTCTTCCATAACGTGTTTTCGCTTTTTGAGGGGAAAAGGTTCGACTTGGGACTCTATGAGGCTGGAACCACTCGCAACGTGAGCTTTGATCGTCCCGGGATCTCTTTCATTTTTTGTAATATTCATGCCGAGATGAGCGCTATCGTGATCGCCCTGGAGACTCCCTACTATGGGATTTCCAATCGCAAGGGCGAGATTGTCATTCCGAGGATTCCGGTCGGGCATTACACGATGAGGGCCTGGTCGGAAACAGCATTACCGGAAAATCTCAACGCGCTGACTCGCGAAATTACGGTTTCAGAGAACAGCTCCAGCCTAGGTGTTTTGCAGATCACCGGCGGGACGATCTCCACTGCGCACAAGAATAAATTTGGAATGGACTACGAACCCCCCGCTCCCAACACCCCCGCCTACGACCGGCCCTGAAAGTTCTGACAAGAAAATGACCGCGCGTTGAAAAAGTGATGACACTTCTACAGGGCGTTTGGCCGACGATGGTCTCAATTGCGGACGGACGACCTTCCATGAGTCCGTTCCTGGTGGCAGGTCCCTTCGCTGCTCCGGCGGCAAATGTAGGTGACGGCGAAGGGACCTTGGGTTATCAGCTACGCTTGCCTGAATGGATGAAGCGGTTTTTGAAAGCAGGTTGGCCGAAGAATGGACTTGAGTCGAGTAATCACCCAACCTTTAGAACAGGACTCATAAATACACTCTTCTTGCGAGTCGTGGGCCAGCCCAGTGGGCTGGCCATTTTCTTTGGCCAGTGATTTGTTGGGATTGTTCGCTGCCGATTTTCGAAAAGTTCTATGCAGGGTACCGGCGTGGGGCTTGCGATTGCTAATGCGATCGTCTAAGTGCACGGGTGCTCGATTTCGGTTACCAGCCATCCCGGACAAGGCTCAGTTTTCTGGTTCAGCTTGTCGACCCACTCTCCGTAAGACCCAGTCCGTAGAAGTAACTTTTTCCATCAAACCCGACTCCGGCCAGAGGCCCGCATAGCGGCAGCTGCAACGGCTTAAGAACGTTAGAGGCACGTTCGACGCCAACCGGCTTAGGGGCTTGCGTGTCTTTGGTTACTCTCGGGAAAGTACTTTAGGTATGTGGGTGAGCTCTCTCATTGTGCCTATCATTGGATAACGATGAGAGAAGAGTCGACAAAACGTAGAAGGGTCTTTGCCGGTTCCGGCGGCTTCAGCGTCCTGGAACTCGTCATTGTTTGTGCGGTAGCACTGTGTCTCTTAGCCATAATGTCGCCTGAGTTCTTAAGAATTTCCTACAACATACGCTTAAAATCCGCGGCGTTCAATCTTTCGGGGTTAATGCAGCGGGCCAGGATTCTTGCAGCAAAACAGAATGCGACTTACGGTATTGCCTACGGTGCGATCAACGGTGCAGAAGTCGCATGCATTGACTTGAACCTGAGTAACACGTGCAATTCGGGCGAGCCCCTGGTCACCTTCAGCCCGACAATTCTGCCAGCTTCCGGCGCTCCCACTGGGGCTAGTGGGCAGCCAACCGCTTATGTTCTGGTCGGAGATACCGGGACAACTAACTATGACAATGCGACAATTCTGGCCTACTCGCCACGGGGTTTGCCGTGTGCCTACGTTAGCTCGACCTGCAGCATTCCCGCGGCTGGTTACTTTGTTTACTACTTAGAAGATACGAGGCCCGACGGAAGCATCGGCTGGGCAGCGGTAGTTGTGACCAGGGCTGGAAGAACCAAGACTCTGACATGGAATGGATCATCATGGAACTGATCATTCGCAAGAAACCCAAGCGGGCGGCTCGTGGGCAGGACGGACTGACGATTATTGAGTTGATGATTGCAATGGTCGTGCTGGCGGTGGGAATTCTCGCCTCGATGTCTCTGGTAATCATGGCGATCACCGGCGATGCCCGCAGCAAACAGCAGAGCAATTCAACCGCGCTGGCTCAAATGGTGACGGAAAAGATTATGAGCATTCCTGCTTATACATCTCCCACACTTACGCTTGTCGACTGCACGAACACCAGCTTTAACTTAAGCACGACCGGGAGCTCAACTGGGTCCGGAGCCCCGTTAGCATCCTCTGGGAGCGTGGATTACACGCAAGCCACGGTGTCGAACTACTACATGCCTTATACGGACTGTGCCACTCAAGCGAACCGTCAAACGACATATGACGTGCGATGGAATATCAAGACACTCACGCCCTACGCCAAGCTCCTGACCGTTTCCTCGCGCCTGAGATATACAGGCACCGGAGGGAGCATGTTTGCACCCGTAGTCACAATTACTACCGTGATCGGCCAGGGAACATAAGCATGAAAAACTATCTCAAACGCCGCAACGTGCACGAGCGTGGGTTCTCGCTTGTCGAGATGTTGATCGTGATTGCCATCCTGGCCACGGTTACGGGTGGAATTTTTCTGCAGCTCAATACTGCGCAGCAGCGCATCAACACCGAGCAAGTCAAAGTCGACAACTTCGATGAAGCCCGCGACTTTGTGGACCAGTTCTTTCGCGACATCAACCAGATTGGCTATCCCAACCAGCGGATGCTGAATTTCTCGCCGGCTGTCACTACCAGTAGTCCGAACGTGGCGGTCGGCTTGGTAAAGGTTGACTCCAACGCAATCTGGTTCGAGGGAGACGTATACGGCACCGGAGTCGTGCAGAGCGTCCAGTACAAGATCAATGGATCTACAACTTGCACCCTTTGTCTGCAGCGCAGTTCTACGCCCAAAGTGAATGCCGACCCTGAGAGCGGCCAATCAACTCCTTCGTGGGGAACGGAAGTAAACGATGTCATCACCAGCCCGATCTTTGCCTACTACGATACCAATGGCGCCGCAGTTACGGGCTTGCCATTAGACATCACTAGCAATGGCTCAACCCTGGCAACGATTAAGACCATCCACATTAGTCTGGCTATTCGAGACAATGCAGTGATGGATCCAAAAACAGGTCAGCCAATTGAAACTGCGTTTGAAGGAGAAGTTTCGATTAATAACTGTTCGATGGCCACCACGGGTTACGTGGGAATCAGCTGCCAATGAGGTTTACACAGATGACTAAAGTTGAGAACAAGAAGGATGTTCGGCGTTCGGAGCGCGGCATTGCGCTGTTTATAGCGATTTTTGTCTTGCTGCTGATCACCGCGATCGCGGCCGGCATGATCATGCTGACCAATACTGATTCGAACATCAGCGCGAACTTTCGCGACGAGCAAACCGCTTTTTTTGCCGCGAAAGCCGGACTTGAAGAAGTCCGCGATCGTATGCGGGTCAACGCTGTCAACAGCACCCCTGCGAGCATCAGCCTTAACAACCCTACGTCTCCAGGGGTTCAAGTTCTTCCAGGTGCTGCTAGCCCGAACTCTGCCCCTCCAATGTTGGGTTCGGCAAATGCGGTCCTATACGTTACTAATCCGTTGAACGGTGAAAGCGATACGCCGTGGGTCACCAATGGAAGCGCGTATCCTGACGATGAAATTTGTACAGAAGCTGGGTACACCGGTTCGGGCAATGGCTGCAGCGGCAATCCGCCTAGACCGCGGGGTACTTCGAATTGGTACGTCACCGCTAGTGCGAACTCAACCTACGCCTCCAACCCGGTTCAGCCGTGGAAGTGGGTCCGGGTCACGGTTAAGACGAACCAAACATCATCGGGCACCACAACCATTAGCACTGTGGATGGCAACACGGCTGATTACAACCTGGTCTGCTGGAATGGCAATACTGAGCTTGCCGTCTCTTCCGGAAGCTGTGCCTCTGCGGGTGCTGCACTCGTCCCGGCACAGAACTATATGCCAGTGTATGTGCTCACAGCGCTGGCGGTGACGCCCAGCGGTTCACGTCGAATGGTGCAGATGGACGTCGCCACCGATATCATTCCTAACATTCCGGGCGCGATGGTGATGGATGGCCCCACAGCCGCAGCGAATTTCGGTCCTGGGAGTTCGAACGCATTCAGTGCGACTGGCTTCGATACGAGCAGCAGCAGCAATACCTTGCGTCCGCAGAATGGAACTGTATGCCCGCCGCCGGGAAACGAACCCGCTCTTGGAGGTTATAACGCCGCCTCGGCGGCGAACCTCACCAACAGTTTTACTGGCCCCCCCAACCGTTCCGGTAACTATCTTGGTTCGCCCGCCAACGTTGCGAACATAGGTACGCCACTGGGTGCCGGCGGCATGAACACGGTCCAAGGGTTGAACCAGCTAGTTAACGTTATAACTTCAAGCGCCCTTCCCGCGAATACTTACACCAATACCGGAGCACTTGCTAACCCCGGTACCCCCGCCAATCCCGTCGTCAATGTTGTGACCGGAGACTACAACGGTAGCCTAAGCGGATCCGGCATTCTGCTGGTTGAGGGCAATCTCACTTTTGGCGGTAATCCTAGCTACAACGGCGTGATATTGGTGATTGGAAAGGGTAATGTCAGCTGGTCCGGCGGTGGTAACGGCACCATTGATGGTGCGATGCTAGTGGCCAATCTCTACAACTCGAGCAACCAGCTGATCACCTCGGGTACCCCCGGCATACCGAACATCAGTTTTAGCGGCGGCGGCAACATGACTGTGCAATACGACAGTTGCTGGGTCGCGGCCATGAATCAGATGACCCCCTACAAGAGTCTGGGCGTCCGCGAGATGGCGTACTAACCTGTTCGCAGTAAGACAGCAGCCTAGCCGACCATTGCAGGCAGATGGGGCTGGGCTGCTTCCATTTTTGGGCAAAGCGACAGGCAGACTTGGTGGGCCGAAGTTATCGTTTGCCTCGAGCGCGTTTTACTTTCCCTTGGGGATTCTGAACTTAAGCACCAGTGTTTCTAGGCCGCCGAAGACTCCGTGGTCAGAAGCTGCTTTAGTTGCTCGGAGGTATTGACCGGCGGCTTGCAACTGAATCCGGAACATACTACCGCGGTTGTCCTTCCCGCCTTCACTGCTGGTAATTCAGGGACCGTCGCGGCCAATGCCGGAGGCAGATTCTGCGCCACCGCCTGGCTGAATTTCAGCTTGATGGCTGACCGTCCGAAGACGGGCGACGAAATCGCCTGCGAGTAAAGCTGCGACGACGTTTCATCCTCGCCGACAATGACGACCTGGCTGTGTTGATAGGACGCGTACACGGCGGCAATTCCATAGGTCGCGGCGAATAGGCCATACTGCCCGCCGGCCCCAGCCAGTAGATTTAATGTGTTCTCTGCCTTTTCACGGTATCCGTCTTCGCCGGTGTAGCCGTGCATACGAAAAAGCGCAATTGCGGCAACTGGGTTCCCGGCCGGCGTGGGCGAGTCCTGGAACGGTTTCCGCGGCGTTGCCAGCACGCCAAGTGAGTTGGGCTTGGGAGCGCTGTCGAAGAACCCGCCGGAAGTCAAATCGTAGAACTTTTCAATCATCTTATTGGTGATCTGCTGGGCTTCGCGAAAATATGAAAGGACTGCAGTCGATTCGTACGCGTCCAGGCACGCATTAGCTGTGAACGCATAATCATCGAGGAAGCCTTCAGCGTCGCGCTTGCCGGAAGCGGCGTCCGAATACGCGACCACATGCTTGAGCCCGGATTCTGGATTCCAGGCTTGCGCTAGTATGCGGTCCAGAGATCGCAGGGCGAATCGCCGTGCGTCTTCCAGGTCAAGGGCAGTTGCGGCTTTCAAATAGGCCGAGATGAAAAGCGCGTTCCAATTCACATAAATTGTTTTGTCTATGTATGGCGTTGGCCGCTTCAAACGCGCGGTGTACATTTTTTGTTTTGCGGACTGTAGAAGTTCAAGTACTCGCTCGGCTGACAGCTTCAAGCGCGCTGCGATTTCGTCAATCGAAGCCCGTTGGAATAGTACGTTCTTCATCGGGTCGTGCTGCATCTCTCCGATTTCGTTGATGTCATAGTGCAGGGTTGCAACCTGCGCTTCCTCTTCGTTCAGGACGGATTTAGCTTCTTCCAAAGTCCAAGTGAAGTAATCGCCATCATCATCAAGTGAGATATCCGCATCCTGGGAAGCATAGAAACCGCCGTGCTTGCGGTCGCTCAGCCATTCATCGATCCAACGAATGATGTCTCGGGCAACATCGGCGAAAAACTGATTGCCAGTTGCCTGATAGGCGTGCACATAATTCTTGAGCAGCTCCGAGTTGTCGTAGGACATCTTCTCGAAGTGCGGTACGATCCAGCGCTCATCGACGGAATAGCGATGGAAGCCTCCGGCAAGCTGGTCGTACACGCCACCGCGGGCCATTTTCTCCAGCGTGGTGGTGAATACATGTCGAAGCTTCTCACCATCGCTTGTGGAGCGACGGCCGTCCTCGCCCGTCTGGGCATTGTCCATGTGGGGACGGACGCCCTCGTCCGTCCTGCGGAGCCCTGCTCCGCTTGAACGCACATATTGGTCGATGAGCAGATCCAGAATCGAAGGATGGGGAAATTTCGGCGCGCTGCCGAAGCCGCCGTTGGTCTCGTCAAACATCCGCAGCGAGGCGTCGATAATCTCCTGAATTACCGTCGGCGAAAACTCGCTGGTTTTTCCGGCGAATGATTCGGCATGCGCAAGCGCGCCTTCGACCATCTTCGCTTGCTCCAGCACATCGCCATTCTTCTCGCGGAAGGCGTCAGAGATCGCGAGCAGCACACGGCGAAAGCTTGGGCGCCCCTGCAGGTCGTAAGGAGGGAAGTAGGTGCCGCCATAAAATGGCCTGCCGTCGGGCGTTAGGAAGCCGGTAAGCGGCCAGCCGCCTTGCCCGCTGATGGCCTGCACTGCGACCTGGTAACGGCTGTCGATGTCGGGCCGCTCATCGCGGTCTACTTTGATCGCGACGAATCGCTCATTGACGATCTGCGCAACTTCGGGATCTTCGTACGATTCGCGATCCATGACATGACACCAGTGGCACCACACCGCGCCAATGTCTAGCAGGATGGGTTTGTTCTCCCGCTTAGCTTTTTCGAATGCCTCTTCGCCCCACTCGTGCCACTGCACGGGTTGGTGCATAGCGGAGCGCAGGTAGGAGGAGGCGGCACGGGCGAGAGAGTTGAGGGTAGAGGTGGTCATGAGTCAAGTCTAAAGCTACGGCGTCGATTTCGTTTGACTGACTTTCCGTTGTGCTCGTATTATGCGCCGAAAGCAATCCAGGACTCGACGAAGTAACCAACATGGCTGAGAAGGGACCGACACCAAGGCCCAAGCAGTCGCGGCAGCAGTAGTGGTGTGACTGCTCATGCGTGAATTGCGACATTGGCGCACACGAACACTGCACCTCCAAAGAATGTCACATGCCCAAATGGAAGGACATCAAGAAAGAAAAGGACTAGCACTTTTTAAGGTTCTTTTGCGCAAACTGGCGAAACTGGAACTCAAACTCCTCTGGCGAGTAAATGCCCTTTTGAACCAGCAGCGTGTTCATAGCATATACGGTGGCTCGAAATCGCTCCTCCCGCGGGAGCCGGTTCATCGCTTCGTCAAAAGTAATTAGGTTGTGGTTTTCTCTTGAACCCTGGGCATGAGGCGCTGATGTGGTTGCCATAGATATCCCTCAGAAAACTGTACTTGCTGGGATGAGGCTCGTCAATTGCATGATCCCGGTTCACAAGGTGATTTGCCGAGAGCTGCCCGCACCAGCTGACAAACGCGCAAGCGCAAGAAGCGCCGAGCAAGACCCCAATTGAGGTCACGATCACCGAGCTGTCGCTGCATCCCCAGGAATTCGATGGACGTCTTGTGTGTAAACTTCCGGCCACGCAAGCAAGTGCGATCACCGTAAGACACAGCGGCCGATAAACATTTTTAAGAGCACGCATCAGCTTCTTAGCAATTGCACAATATAACTACGCTGAAGCCTCCCGGCGCCGAACACATAATCGCGATAGCGCGTTGATACAACTTCTAGCTCGGTGGCGGCAGCAGTTGTTGCTTGAAGTCAAAGCAATCAGACATATCGTCGGAAGCTTTGTCTCGATCGTTTAGTGGGCTCAGCCCAAATGTGACTTCGCAGAACTTCACCAGGCTCACATGCGAGTGAAAGACGTTGGAAATTCCACGCTTGGAGTAAGGACTAATCACCAGACACCCAACCCGCGTACCGTAACTGAATTGGGTATTCGTATAGCTGGGTCCGGTGGATGGACCTCCTCCGGTCCATTTGTCCTTCTGCGGCGGCGGATCGACATGGTCGTGCCAGCCGCCCCAATCGTCCCAGGTAATAAAAATCACAGACTTCGTCCAAAGCTGGCTCTGACCGAGATTGTGCACGCGATCGGCTGTCCACTGGCTGCCCAGCTTTACCGTCTGCTGTCCAGCGTTTTTCCCGTATGGCGGATGCTCGGAAAGTTCCACGGGACTACCCGGTGCATATACCCAAGAGACATTCGGCAATTTCCCGGCCGCGACGTCCGAGTCGAAGTTCGTCCAAGGCTGAATGTTTTTGCTGCCTTTCAGCTCGACAATTTTCTGGAAGTAACTAAAACTCGAATCGCCATAGGTAGCCCAGGTCAGCTGATTTTTTTCCAGCGCCTTCGGGAGCGTGGGGATGTTGAAAGGTTCTTGCGGCTGGTAGGTTCGAGTCTTGCTTGCATTATCAATAATCGGGGAGCTGGCCGCGATCAGCATCAGATGGTTAGGTTCGGATTGGCTGGCAACTTCGGTGAAGTAGTTGTCGCACAGGGTGAACTGTCTCGCAAGCGAGAAGTATGCAGGAATATCTTTTTCAGAATATTGCAGCTTCACCGCGTGTGTCGCCCGCCGCAGCCACGCTGCATGATCGTGCGGGGGATCGCCACCGACGGGCGGGTCCTGCGCCGGTGGAAGCGTTGCACCATTCGCGCCGGGGAAGGTACCAAAGTAGTTGTCGAAGCTGTGGTTTTCCTTAACGATGATCACGACATGTTCAATTGGATTGTGCGGTTGCATAGCCCGTGGAAAACCGCCATTGCTGTTCGGGTAAGAATCGTTATGAGAGGATTTGCTTGGCGAGGGTGCAATACAATTCTACGGCCTCATGCAGCTGCTTTTTTCCCACATACTCGCCTTCGGTGTGCGCCACGTGGATTGACCCCGGTCCCACTAGCAGAGGCTGTCCCCAATTGCTCAGGGCGGGAATGTCGGTGGTGAATGCTGCAACCATGGTCGGCATGTTTTCAAAGGTGCGGAGGCGCACGAACGGAATTTCCAGGGTGAATTCGACTTTGGCCAAATCGCCAACCGTCTGCGTGATTTCGCGCCGGAGATTTTCGGATGGTCCGATCAACCGGTAGAGCAGAAGCGCACGGGCTTTGTCCGAAATTACGTTTGGCGCGCGGCCCCCTTCGACGGTTCCGATGTTCAGGGTGCACGGCCCGATCTCTGGGTCTGAGGGAAGTTTCATCTTCAGCAGCCGGTGCAGAGCCTCGACCAGTTTGTCGATGGCCGATTCGCCCAGCTCCGGATATGCCGAATGCGCCATGCGTCCGCGTGCGGTCAGTTCGACCCGCAGCGCGCCTTTGGAAGCAACCGCGAGTTTGTTCTCGGTGGGTTCGCCGTTGATGAGAAACTTGCACGCGTTCGTCTGCTGA
>Ga0102924_1003138_pt1 | contig 17496 bp, 15 predicted proteins | sample PaiPotPPM11metaG_FD_80116 | JGI IMG/M metagenome (GOLD analysis project Ga0102924, IMG submission 80116) | Iron sulfur acid spring bacterial and archeal communities from Banff, Canada, to study Microbial Dark Matter (Phase II) - Paint Pots PPM... ...
CCCGGGCGGGCCGTGGGATGAGCTGCCCGCGCCGCGGGATGAGGACGCCCCGCCCGGGGACGGCCTGAACGACCTGCCCGACCCGGACCTGCCCGGCTGGGATCTCGACGACGAGGACGACCACCCCGCCGAGTCCACCCCCGCCTGGCCCGGCCTCGGCGCGATCCCGCCCGCGCTGGCCCGCCGGGGCGGCCCGGCGGACGGGCGGCCTGTGCCCGGGCTTCTGGACGCCGTGCTGCCCTGGGCCACCCTGGCCGGGCTGGCGCAGCGGCCCGGGATGCTCGGGCGCATCGGGCCGGTGACCGCCGCCCAGGCCCGGCTGCTGGCCCGCGCCGCCGCCAGCGACCCCGCTGCCCAGTGGCGCGTGATCGTCACCAACCCGGCCGGGCAGGCCCTCGCGGTCACCCGCATCCGCCGCCCCCGCGCCCGTACCCGCGACCGGCCCGCCCGCGACGGGCTCGTCCGCGCCGGACCGGGGCGCGGCGGACCGGGGCGCGACGGCCTAGCGCCGGTCGGGCCGCCGGATGGGACCGGGCTGGTCGGGCGGATCACCGTCACCATCACTGCCGACGCCCTCACCGCCCTCGGCCAGGCCGGTGGCGCGGGCAGGTCTAGGCCATCCGGTGGGGCCGCGGTGCCAGCGCGGGCCGGGCCGCGGGCCGGGGTGCCAGCGCGGGCCGGGTCGCAGGCTGGGGTGCCAGCGCGGGCCGGGCCGCAGGCGGGAGCGCTGGCGCCGGTCGCGGACGCCGCGTTGCGGGCCGCGGCTCGGGCCCTGGGCCGCGCGACTGAGCGCGCCGCGGCGGATCAGGCGGCGGGCGGGTGCGCGCATGGCGATGGGTCGTCGGCGTACCGGCCGCCGCCGCGGCTGCGCGAGCAGGTCATCGCCCGAGACCTGACCTGCCGCCACCCGGTCTGCCGCCAGCCTGCCTGGCGCGCCGACCTCGACCACACCCGGCCCTACGACCAACACGGCCGCACCTGCACCTGCAACCTCGGCGGCGGGTGCCGCACCCACCACCAGCTCAAGCAGAACCCCCGCTGGAAACTCCAGCAAACCCAGCCCGGGTGGTTCATCTGGACCACACCCGGCGGACGCTGCTACACCAAGGGACCCGACACCCACCCGATCTGACGGGTCGGCGGCGCTTTACGATCGGCGGCATGCCGTGGCACGGGCCAGACGGTCGCCGCCTCTATTACGAAGACACCGGGCGCGGTGACGCGGTGGTGCTCATGCCGGGCTGGGCCGGGAACATCATCGAGTTCGGCTGGTTGCGTGCGGCTCTTTCGCCGGGCTTCCGGGTCGTAGCCGTTGACTTGCCCGGTTCGGGCCGGTCGGAGCCGCAGCCTCGAGGCTATGCCGCCAGCTACTACCACGACGACGCCCGGGTGCTGCTCGGCCTGCTCGATGCCCTGGGCGTTTCCGCGGCTCACCTGGCGGGTTTCAGCGACGGGGGCGAGGAGGCCGTGCTGATGGCCGCGCTGCGGCCGGGCCTGGCCTTGTCCCTGTTCACCTGGGGCGCGGCCGGGAAGATCGAGGTCACGCCGGATGAGCTGACCTCCATCGAGAACGTCGTGGACCAGCCGACTGACGGCCTAGCCCCGCTCGCGGCCTACCTCGCCACGGCCTACGGGCCGGACAGCGCGCGGATCATGACCAGGTCCTGGGCGCAGGCGATGCGCGACCTCGTCGCCGCGGGCGGTGACATAAGCCGGGGCTCGGCGCACCTGATCACCTGCCCGGCGCTGATCGTGGCGGGCACCTACGACCCGTACTGCCCGCCCGCCCTGACCGGGGAGCTGGCCGCGCTGATCCCGAAGGGTCAGTTCCTGGAAGCACCAGGCGCCGGGCATGAGGTGCACGTGTCGCACGCCGCCTGGCTCGCGGGCCAGCTGACCCGCTGGCTCGCCGGCCACTAGATCATCTAGGCGAGCTTGATCGCGACCGTCTAGGCCAGCGCGATCGCTACGTTCTTGGTGGTGAGGAACTCCATGATGCCGTGGCGGCCGCCCTCGCGGCCGTAGCCGCTGTCCTTGACCCCGCCGAACGGGGCGGCGTACCCGGCGGGCGCGCCGGCCCCGTTGATCCCGACGTTGCCCGCGGTCAGCGCCGAGGCCAGCCGCAGCCCGCGGTCGATGTCGCGGGTGTGCACGTAGGCGGCCAGTCCGTAGCGGGTCCCGTTGGCCAGCGCGACGGCCTCTTCCTCGGTGGTGAACCGGGTGATGGCCAGCACCGGGCCGAACACCTCGCTCTGCGCGATCTCGCTGGCCGGGTCGACGTCGCCGAAGACCGTTACCGGCAGGAAGTAGCCGCCGGCCAGCTCACCGCCGAGCCGCCCGCCGCCGAGCCGCCCGCCGCCGAGCCGCCCGCCGCCGAGCCGCCTGCCATCCAGCCGCTCGCCGCCCAGCAGCAGGCGGCCGGACGCCCGGGCCCGGTCGGGTGCAGCCCTGCCCGTTGATCGAGGTCAGGATCGCGCTGAACGCGCAGAGCCGGTCGAGGTCCGCGTCGGGGAACACGAGGTTCGCCGACTTGCCGCCCAGCTCGAGGACCAGCGGGGTCAGGCTGTCCGCGGCGGCCCGCTGGATCTGCGCGGCGGCCGCCGGGCCCCCGGTGAAGCTGATCTTGTCCACGTCGGGGTGGCGGACCAGGGCCTCGCCCGCCTCCGGGCCGCCGGTCACGACGTTCACCACGCCGTCCGGAATGCCCGCCTCCCGGCAGAGCTGGCCGAACCGGACCGCGGCGAACGGGGCGAGCTCGGACGGCTTGATCACCACGGTGCACCCGGCGGCCAGGGCGGGGGCGACGCCGATGCCGATCCCGCCGAGCGGCGTGTTCCAGGTCAGGACCTTGGCCACCACTCCGGCCGGCTCCAGCAGGGTGAAGTCCATGACCCGGCCCGGGTTCAGCGGGATCGTGTCGCCGTAGAGCTTGTCGGTCCAGCCCGCTCCTGCAGGACCCCACGGCGCCGGGCCGGCGCCCACGTCCGCCACCCGGCGAACGCCGCGCGCGCCGCGGCGACCGCGGCGTCGACCTGGTCGGGGCCGGCCAGCGGGAAGGTCTGCTGCACCCGCCCGGTCGCGGGATTGACGTGCGTGCCCTCACCGCCCGTGCCCGATGGGATCAGCTCACCGTCGATCAGCAGCCCGGCCGGAAGCTGCAGCGCCTCGGCCGTCACAGACGCAGCCATGCCCGCAGCGTGCTCGGCCGCACGTTATGGGGTGCATTACTGATAACGCTCCGGGTAACAGGACGCGGCCAGGATCGGCGGCGAGGGTAAGCGGCAGAACCGGATGGGAGCGACCCGGCATGGACCACAGCAACCTCGACTGGATGATCTCGGTCGACGATCATGTCCTCGAGCCGCCGGACGTCTGGCAGAAGCGCGTCCCGGCCCGGTACCGCGACCGCGCGCCGAAGCTCGTCTCCGACGCCGACGGCGAGCGGTGGGTGTACGACGGGCGCAACGTCCCGACGTCCGGCCTGTCGGCCGTGGTCGGCAAGGACAGCACCGAGTTCAGCCCCGAGGCCATCAGCTACCGGGACATGCGTCCGGGCTGCTATGACCCGGTGGCGCGCGCCGAGGACATGAACGTCGACGGCGTCATCGCCTCGCTCTGCTTCCCCTCGTTCCCCCGTTTCTGCGGCCAGATCTTCTACGAGGCGGAGGACAAGGACCTCGCGGCCGAGTGCGTGCGGGCCTACAACGACTGGATGATCGACGACTGGTGCGCCGCGGTGCCGGGCCGGTACATCCCGATGGCGATCATGCCGCTGTGGGATCCGCATCTGGCGGTCACCGAGATCGAGCGCGTCTCGGCCCTGGGCGCGCGGGCGATCGCGTTCTCCGAGAACCCGGCCCCGCTGGGCATGCCGACCATCCACGACCCGGCGGGCTACTGGGACCCGATGCTCGCGGCCGCGGCCGACCATGAGCTCGTGGTCTGCATGCACGTCGGCTCGTCCTCCCAGCTCCCGCGCATTTCGCCGGACGCCCCGGTGCTGGCCAACATGTCCTGGGGCTCGGTCCGCACCGCGGGCGCCATGCTGGAGTGGCTGTTCAGCGGCAAGTTCCAGCAGTTCCCGAGGCTGAAGATCGCGCTGTCGGAGGGGAACATCGGCTGGATCCCGTTCTTCCTCAACCGGGCCGACCAGGTGCTGAACACGCAGAAGTACTGGGCCGGCCGCGGGGTCACGTTCGACCCGGCCGGCGGCACCAAGGGCATGGGGTCCAACCCGGCCGTGGACCTGGACCAGATCGACATCTGGCGGGACTACCGCGAGCACATCTACGGCTGCTTCATCGACGACGCCCCGGGCGTCGCGCTGCTCGACATGGTGGGCGAGGACAACGTCATGATCGAGACGGACTACCCGCACTCCGACTCGACCTGGCCCGGCAGCCGGAAGCTGGCCCAGCAGCGGCTGGGCCACCTGCCGGCCGAGCAGCAGTACAAGATCATGCGGGGCAACGCCGAGCGGCTGTTCCGCTTCACCCCGGCCGAGCCGCCCGAGGTCGTCTGACCGCAGGCTGGCGGCACCGGCTGGCGGCACCGGGCTGGCGGCAACGGGGCCGGCGTCTGCGTGACGCACCAGCCCTCGCGTTACGCCGTCAATGTAATGCCGCTCATAACGAAGAAGTCCTTCACTACTCGGGACGCGGGCGCGGGGCCTGCGCACCAGAGCGGCCGCACGGCGGCGAAGCCGACGCGCGCGCTCCGGTAAGCATCGAGCGACCAGGAGATATCCGTGGTGACGACAATGAGGCTCAGCAAGCGCGCCGCCGCGCTGGCCGGGGCGGCCGCGCTCCTGCTCACCGCCGCGGCGTGCGGGAACGGCTCGGGCTCTTCCGGGGGCGGCGGGAGCGGCACCTCGAACGGTGCCAGCGCCCCGGGGGTGACGGCCAAGTCGGTGAACGTGGGGTTGCTGACCTCGCTCACCGGCCCGGTGGCGGCCGGCTTCACCACCGTGGCGACTGGCTTCAAGGCCCGGATCGCCATGCAGAACGCGCACGGCGGGGTGAACGGCCGGAAGATCAACGTGGTCCTCGGCGACGACCAGGGCTCGACGAGCGGGGCGCTGTCCGGGGCGCAGACGCTGGTGCAGCAGAAGCAGGTGTTCGCGATCGGGATGGTGAGCGTGGTCGGCTTCGCCGCCCAGCCCTATCTGACCCGGGAGGGAGTGCCGGTCACCGGCACCCCGCTGGATGGCCCCGAGTGGTCGCCGCCGAACGACAACATGTTCCCGACCAGCGGCAGCCCGGATGCGAGCTTCCCCGCGCCGGTCACGTTCGGGGCGTTTTTCAAGCGGCAGAACGCTTCCAACGTGGCCGTAGTCGCGAACAACAGCCCGTCGGCGGTGGCGGCGGCCAAGAACGTGGCGGCGTCGTCGAAGGCGGCCGGGCTGAAGGCGACGTACATCAACTACACGATCCCGTTCACGCAGCTGGGCAGCTTCGGCTCGATCGTCCAGCAGATGAAGCAGGAGAACGTCGACGGCATCTACATCGCGATGGAGCCGACCGCGACCTTCGCCTTGCTCGAGGGCATGAAGCAGGCCGGAATGCACGTCAAGGCCTACCTGATGGACCTCGCGCCGCCCGCGGCGGTCCTGCAGAACCCGCAGGCCGCGGCCGCGGCCCAGAACACCTGGGTGGCCAGCCACTGGGTTCCGGTCGGGCTGCACACCGCGGCCACTCAGGCGTTCCAGGCCGCGCTGAGCACCTATGCCCACCAGACCACCAACCCCGACGAGAACGAGTACGACGGGTGGGCCGCGGCCAGCGCGATCATCAAGGGCCTGGAGGTGGCGGGCAAGAACCCGACCCGGGCCTCGTTCACCAAGAGCCTGCGCGCGGTGACCAACTTCAGCGCGGACGGGCTCCTGGTCAGCCCGGAGAACATGAAGGCCAGCTTCGGCACCGACGCCGAGGGACCGGGCCCGGCCCCGGGCGACTGCTACTGGTACTCGCAGTACAAGGGCACGGCCTGGGTCCCCGACCGGCAGCCGGTCTGCGGCGGACTGGTCCCCAACTCGAACGCAGGCTGAGGCCGGGGTCCTAGGGGACGACCCCCCTATAACCCCCCGCCGCGGAGCAGGCACCGCGAAAATAGTGAGGAAGCAACCGGACGATGATCGCAGCCATCCTCGCCGGGTTCGCCCTGGGCGGCGTTTACGCGCTGGCTTCCTCGGGACTCGTGATCACCTACGTGTCCTCGGGAATCCTGAACTTCGCGTACGCCGCCCTGGCGTACTTCGTGGCCCGGTTCTACTACTACCTCCACGTCCAGCACGGCTGGGGGCTGGCCGCGGCGGCGGTCGTGTCGATCGTCGTGACCGGGCCGGTCCTCGGCGTGCTCCTGTGGGCGGTGCTGTTCCGGTTCCTGCGGCTGGCGTCCCCGGTGATCAAGATCGTGGTCACCGTCGGCCTGTCGGTCTGCATCGGCCCGATCGCGATCTTGCTGTTCGGCAACCAGCCGATCGTCAGCCCGCCGGGCCTGGCGCCGCAGCCCGTGCACGTCTTCCACGTGCTCGGCACCGACGTCACCATGGACCAGGTCATCGTCTACGCCTGCGCGATCGTGATCCTGGCCGGCGGGGCGGCGGTGCTGCGCTGGACCGACGCCGGGTTGCTGGTCCGCGCGGTGGTGGACTCGGAGGCCATGGCGTCGCTGTCCGGCATCCGGCCGTCCGCGGTGGCCATCGGCGTGTGGTCGGTGAGCACGTTCATAGCCGGGCTGGCCGGGGTCCTGGCCGCGCCGATCATCGGGCTGGACATCAACTCGTTCACCGTGCTGATCGCGGCGGCGTTCGCCGCGGTGATCGCGGCCCGGCTGCGGAGCCTGGGCACCGCCGTGGTGGTCGGGCTGCTGATGGGCATCGCCACCTCGCTGGTGGAGCGCTACCTGCCCTCGACCAGCCAGTTCACGGCGGACGTGATCCCCAGCATCCCGTTCGTGTTCATCGTGATCTTCCTGGGCTACTCGCTCATCCGGCGCGGGGTGGTGCGCGAGGCCCAGTCCCTGGGCGGGCCGCTGGACCGGGCCATCGCGCCGCAGGGCGGGAGCGACGCGGCGCTGGCCCGCGCGGCCAGCGTCGCGGCGGCCGGGAGACGGCTGACGTCGTGGCCGCTGCCGGTGGCCACGATCGCGGTGGTCGCGATCCTGCCCCTGGTGCTGCACGGGCTCTGGACCGGGATGGTCGCGCTGGGCCTGGGCTACGCGGTCTGCTTCCTCTCCTACACGATCGTCACCGGCGAAGCCGGGATCGTGTGGCTCTGCCAGATCACGTTCGCCGGGATCGGCGCCGTGGTCACCGCCGAGCTCGCGACCAAGCAGGGCTGGCCGGTGCTGGGCGGCGTGCTGGTCGGCGGGCTCGTCTGCGCCCTGATCGGGGCGGTCATCGGCTTCGCCACGCTCCGGCTCGGCGACCTCTACGTGGCCCTGGTCACGCTGGCCTTCGGCCTGCTGGTCGACAACCTGGTCTTCCAGATCAACTCGATCAGCAACTTCGGCGCCGGGATCGCGGTGCCCCCGCCCGGGTTCGCCACCACCGACACCACGCTGAGCTGGCTGGCGCTCGCCTTCTTCGCCGTCCTGGCCCTGGTCGTGGCCACGCTGCGCCGCTCGACGTTCGGCTTCGCGGTGAGCGCCGTGCGATGGAGCGAGCCCGCGGCCCGGACGACCGGCCTGTCCGTGGTGGCCACCAAGGTCTGGGTGTCGGCGCTGGCCGCGACCGCGGCCGGGATCGGCGGCGGGCTGATCGCGATCTACACCGCGGCCGCCGTGCCGGGGTCGTTCGCGACGTTCTCCGGGCTGATCTGGATGGCGGTGCTGGTCACGATCGGGATCCGGTCCACCAGCGCGGCGCTGATCGCCGGCCTGTCGTTCGCGTTCATCCCGGAGATCTTCGCCACCTACCTCCCGACCTCGTGGGGCGAGGTCCCGCCCGCCCTGTTCGGCCTGGGAGCCGTGCTCGTGGCGCGCAACCCCGAGGGCACGCTGGCCATGCACGCCCGTCAGCTGGAACAGGTGATGAGCAGGCGCCGCCGGTCCGGGTCCCTGGTCGACGTGCTCACCGAGCAGACCGGCGAGCTGGCGGGCGCGGCCCCGCCACCGGACCTGGCCCCCGCGGCCCTGGGCAAGGGGGAAGCGTGAACGCCGCGCAGCCCGTGCTCGCGGGCGAGGGGATCTCGGTGCGGTTCGGCGGCCTGCAGGCTCTGAACAACGTGAGCATCGAGGTCCCGCGGCAGGCGATCATGGGCCTCATCGGGCCCAACGGGGCCGGCAAGAGCACGCTGATCGGCGTGCTGTCCGGGCTGCTCGCGCCGACCAGCGGGCGGGTGCGCCTGGACGGGGCCGACGTCACGTCGCAGCCCGCTCAGCAGCGCGCCCGGCGCGGCCTGGCCCGGACGTTCCAGCAGCCCGAGCTGTTCGCGGGCCTATCGATCCGCGAGCACCTGATGCTCGCCTGGCGGGTCCGGCACGACAAGGCCCGGATGTGGCAGGACCTGGTGCTGGGCCGGGCCTGGCGGCGCCCGGACAGCGGCGAGAACGAGCGGGTGGACCAGCTGCTCGAGAGCCTCGGGCTAGCCCGGCTGGGCCACGCGCCGGTGGCCGCGCTGCCGCTCGGCTACAGCCGCCTGGTCGAGATCGGCCGCGCGCTGGCCGCCTCGCCCCAGGTCGTGCTGCTCGACGAGCCGCTGTCCGGCCTGGACGCCCAGGAGTCCGAGCAGGTCGCGGACGTCCTCTACGGGCTGGTCGGCAGCGAGGGCGTCTCGTTCCTGCTCGTCGACCACGACGTGGATACCGTCCTGGAACGCTCCGCCCGGGTCATGGTCCTCGACTTCGGCGAGGTCATCTCCGTGGGCACCGCCGACGAGGTCCGCTCCGACGAGCTCGTGCGCGCGGCCTACCTCGGCGACGCGGTCGACACTGCCACGACCGCCAGCGGCCCGACCGACAAGAAGGTGGGACATGCCTGAGCCAGCCACCATCCTGTCCATCTCGGGTCTCGAGGTCCGGTACGGGGCGGCGCTGGCCATCTCGGACATGAGCCTCGAGGTCGAGGAAGGATCGGTGCTCGCGGTCCTGGGCGCCAACGGCGCGGGCAAGACCAGCCTGGCCCGGGCCTGCTCGGGCCTGGTCCCGGCCGCCCGGGGCACGATCCGCTTCGCGGGCCGGGACATCACGGCGTGGAGCGCGGACCGCCGCCGCCGGGCCGGGCTCATCTACCTGCCGGAGGGCCGCGGGATCTTCCCGGGCCTGACCGTCGGCGAGAACCTGCGGATCGCCGTCCGGCTCGCGCCGTCCCGGTCCGCGGCCCTGGACCGGGCTCTCCAGCTGTTCCCGGCGCTGGCCAAGCGGCGCGGCCAGCAGGCCGGCAGCCTGTCCGGCGGCGAGCAGCAGATGCTGTCGCTGGCCCGGGCCTTCGCCGTGGACCCGAAGCTCGTGGTGGTCGACGAGCCGTCGCTCGGGCTCGCGCCCAAGCTGGTCGACATGGTCTTCGAGACCCTGGAGCAGGCCAAGCGGTCCGGCCTGACCCTGATCGTGATCGAGCAGTTCGCGCACAAGGCGCTGGCCATCGCCGACCGCTGCATCATCATGCGCCGCAGGGAGATCAGCTGGGCGGGCACCGGATCCGAAGCGCTGGCCCAGCTGTCCGCGCACTACTTCGGCGGCAGCGGGCCCGGGCCGGACGGCGGGGCCGGGCCGGGGGAGCGGGTCAGCGGTCGCGCAGAATCGGCGTGAGCGCGTCGAGGACCGAGGCGTCCTCGATCGTGGCCGGGACCGGCTCGTCCTTCCCGCTCGCGATCGCGCGCATGGTCTTGCGCAGGACCTTGCCGGACCTGGTCTTCGGCAGGGCGCTGACCACGCGGACCTCGCGGAAGGCGGCGACCGGGCCCACGTCCCGGCGCACGGCCGCGACCAGGCCCCTTGAGCTCGTCGGGGACGCCGATGACCGCGCACTCGGCCACCGCGGGATGGGTGGCCAGCGCGGCCTCGATCGCCCCGGTGGACAGCCGGTGCCCGGCCACGTTGATCACGTCGTCGGTCCGGCCCATCACGAACAGGTAGCCGCCGGAGTCCAGGAAGCCGGAATCGCCGGTGTGGTAGTAGCCCGGGAACCGGGCCAGGTAGGAGCGCACGAACCGCTCGTCGTCGCCCCACAGGGTCGTGGCCGCGCCGGGCGGCAGGGGCAGCCGGATGACGATCTCGCCTTCCTGGCCGGGCGGCACCGGCTCCCCGCTGTCGCTCGCCACCCGGACGTCCCACCCCGGCACCCGCAGCGCCCGCGCCGCCCAGTGGTAGGTCTCCGGGTCCAGCCGCTCCCCGGCCAGGAACAGCGACCGCAAAGCGCCGGTGTCGTACTTGGCCAGCTCGCCGGCGTCCGGGTCGGCCCGCTTGATGGCCCGGATCGCGGTCGGCGCGGTGAAGATCGTCTTCACTGCGTGCTGCTGGACGACGCGCCAGAACGCGCCGGCGTCCGGCGTGCCCACCGGCTTGCCCTCGTACATCACGGTCGTGGCCCCGGCGAGCAGCGGGGCGTAGACGATGTAGCTGTGGCCGACCACCCAGCCGATGTCCGAGGCGCTCCAGAACACCTCCACGTGCCGGTCCAGCGCGTTCGCGCAGGTGTTGAGCTCGCCGTCCGGATACCACCGGTAGAACGGCGGCCGGCTGGCGTCGAGCGCCGCCGACGGCCGCACCGTCCAGTCGACCAGCCCGGCCGCCTCCAGCCAGAACCCCTCCGGGTCAGCCAGGCTCCGCCGATAGGCCTCCGCGTACGCTCCCACGACCGAATCCTCCCGGGCGGGTCAGCCGGTGGTGGTGATCGCGCGCTCGGGGCAGTTCAGGACCGCCTCCTTGACCTTGCCCTCGTATTCGGGCGGGACGTGCGCCGCGATGACCACGGAGAACCCCGCCTCGTCCAGGTCGAAGACCTCGGGGCAGATCAGGTTGCACCGGGCGTGGCCCTGGCAGAGGTTCTCGTCCACGGAAACGTCCACCGGCTGGACCTCCTCGTCTACGTTGTCGAGCGCGGCCGGGCCGACGCCGCGGCCGCGCGTCCGGCCAGGTAACCGAAGGTCATCCCGGGGCCGAGGGTAGCGCCGCTGGCCGGCGCGGTGTCGCCGAACAGCTGCGCGGTGATGTTACCCGCCGCGTACAGGCCCGGGACCGGCGCTCCGGTGGTGTCCACCACCCGCGCCTCGGCGTCGATCCTCGGCCCGCCCGTGGTGCCGGAGCAGCCCGCGTACACCCGGGTGGCGTGGAAGGGGCCGCGCTCCAGCGGGGCCAGGCAGGAACGTGCGCCGTCCAGGGTGGCGTCGCCCCATTCGCGGTCGGTCGCGGCCTCGCCCCGGCCGAACTCGGGGTCGAGCCCGTCGGCGGCTGGCTTGTTGAACCGCTCCAGCGTCTGGACGAGCGAGTCGGCCGGGACGCCGATGAGCCCGGCCAGGTCGGCCGGCGTGCCCGCGGTGAGCCAGTGCGGCGGCTCCAGCGGGCGGTCCCCGAAGCATGCCTGCCGGTACGAATCGACGAACGCCTGGTCCGCGATCAGCCACGCGGGGCGGCGGCCGTCGGCGCGGCCCGCGAGCGCGCGGCCGAAGTCCTGGTACAGCGCGGCCTCGTTGGCGAACCGCCGGCCGCGAGAGTCCACGATGACCGACCCGGGCAGGTTGCGCGCCGGGCTGGCGTCGGCGAACAGCGGGGCGCCCTCGAGCCGGTCGTCGGACAGCCGCAGCAGCGCGTACCACTGCGCCTCGCCCATCGCGCTCAGCCGGGCCCCGGCCGACAGGGCCATGGCCAGGCCGTCGCCCTCGTTCCCCGGGCAGCTCCACGCGCCCTCGAGCGCCTCCCCGACCCACTCGTGCAATAGGTCCGGGTTGAACTCGAAGCCGCCGCTGGCCAGCACGACGTGCGGGGCCCGCAGGTCCCCGGAGCCGGTCCGGACCCCGGCCACGGCGCCGCCGGTGAGCAGCAGCCCGGTGACCCGGCAGCCGGTCCGGATCTCCGCCCCGGCCCGCGCGCACGCCGCCACCAGGTGCGCGATCACGGCCATGCCCGCCGTCCACGGCGCGGCCTCGCTGTCCCGGTACGGCGACCGGCGGATGCGGGCGGCCAGGTCGCCGAGCGACGCGGGGTCGAACGGCTGGGCGGCCAGGACGTGCCCGGCCACGGCGCCCGGCACGTCCCGGTAGTAGTCGACCACGCCGGTGAGCCGGAGCGCGATCCCGGCGTCGAGCAGTTCGTCGACCAGGCGCGGGGCCGCGTCGAGGAACGCGCCGAGCAGGGCCTGGTCGATCGGCCGCCGCGCCACCGCCTGGAGATAGCCCTCCACGCCGGCCCGGTCGAACTCGTGCCCGGCGTCGGCGGCCAGCCGCGAGCCCGGCGCGTAGACCAGCCCGCCCGACATGGCCGAGGTCCCGCCGATGGCACCGGTGCGCTCGAGCACGACCGTGCGCAGGCCGGCCCGCGCCGCGGTCAGCGCCGCAGCCAGCGCGGCCGCGCCCGACCCCACGACGATCACGTCGAACGATTCATTCGCTGTTGTCATGATGGGGCCTTCGTATCGCCTGCGGCGTTATCGGGGTCATTAACCGCCGGGACCTCGTCCCGGTACACCGGCGGGCGGCGCTCACGCAGCGCGGTCACCGCCTCCCGGGCATCCGGCTCCGCGACCAGCCGCCCGGTCATCCGCTGCTCGAACTCGTAGCCGCTCTTGAGGTCCATGAACTCGATCGCGTTGAGGCTCTCCTTGCAGGCGGGCCAGGTGCCGTGCCCCGCCCATCACGCCCACCCCGACCTCGGGCGTCCCGAACCGCGCGCTGCGGGAGGCCACGACCAGGTCGCAGCAGGCGGCGATGGCCAGCCCGGTACCGAGCGCCGCGCCGCGCACGGCGCCGATGACCGGGACCGGGCAGTCGTAGAGGGCGGCGAACGCATCCCGCACCAGGCGCATCCGCCCGGCCGCGTTGACCTCGTCCAGGGTGAGGAACTCATCCAGGTCGTTGCCCGCGCAGAAGTGAGGCCCGGCCCCGGTGAGCACCACGGCCTTCACCCCCGGCAGCACCTCGTCGAACCGGCCGAACAGGTCCCGGATCTGCGCGTACATGGCCTGGCTGACCGCGTTCACCGGCGGGCGGTCCAGCGTGACCACGGCCGTGGCGCCCGCCCGCTCGACCGGGAGGTGCTCCCCGTCCATCGCTACCGGTCCCGGCACAGCAGGCGCGCCTCGGCCACGACCCGCTCGGCCGAGGGCAGCCACGCCCGCTCCAGTGGGGGACTATACGGAACGGGAGTCGGGGCGCCGTGGACGCGCCGCACCGGGGCGTCCAGCGACCAGAACCCGGCGTCGACCGCGCGCGCCGCCAGTTCGGCCCCCACGCCGAAGTCGCCCGCTCCCTCGCTGACCACGAGCAGCCGGCTGGTGCGGCCCAGCGAGGCGAGCACCGTGTCGGCGTCCAGCGGGGCGATCGTGCGCAGGTCGATCACCTCGCACGAGATGCCGTCCTCGGCGGCGAGCGTGCCGGCCGCGTCCAGCGCGGTGTACAGCGCGCGGGAGACCGTGACGATCGTCAGGTCCGTGCCGGGCCGCACGACGCTGGCCCGGCCGATCGGCGTGCGGAACCCCGGGGGCGGGGCGGCGTCCTTCCGCTCGTAGAGCAGCCGGTTCTCGATCACCACCACCGGCGCGGGCACGTCGATGGCCGAACGCAGCAGGCCGTACATGTCCGCGACCGTGGCGGGCATCACCACGATCAGCCCGGGCACCTGGCCCAGCAGCGCCTCCAGGCTCTGCGAGTGCTGGCTGCCCGAGGATCGGCCCACGCCGTACTGGGTGCGCACGACCAGGCCGATCTCCGCGGCGCCGCCGGTCATGAAGCCGAGCTTGGCCGCCTGGTTCATGATCTGGTCCAGGCAGACCCCGACGAAGTCGAGGTACATGAGCTCGACCACCGGCCGCAGCCCGGCCATGGCCGCGCCGACCCCCAGGCCCATGATCGCGGTCTCCGAGATCGGCGTGTCGAACAGCCGCCCCGGGTACTTCGCGGCCAGCCCTTTGGCCGCGCCGAACACGCCCCCGCCCGCCACGTCGATCCCGGCCAGGAACACCCGCGGATCGTCAGCCAGCGCATCGCCGAGCGCCAGCCGCACCGCGCGCCCCCCGCTGACCGGGTCCGACCCAGAGCTCGTACTAAACGGTTTAGTAGCGGATTGGGGAATGGCTGCCGGGGACCCGGCCGGCGGGGTGGTGGCTTGGGCCCCCGGCGGCAGGCCTTCGACTGTCGTACTAAACGGTTTAGTAGAGAAATGGGAGGTGGTGGTTGGCGACTCGGGCGGCGGGGTGACCTTCGCGGCCCGGGCCACGACCTGCCGCACGTCGCCGATTTCTAGAGCTCGGGCGGGCTCCGGCCACGGAGCGTCGCGCGCGGCGGCCACGGCCGCGTCGACCTCGGCCCGGACCTCCGCGTCGACCTGGTCGAGCCGCTCGGGCGCGACGCCGTCGGCGAGCAAGGCGTCACGGGAGCGGTCGAGCGGGTCCGGTGCCGGGCGCGACTCCGTGTTCCGGTATCGCTGGGGATCGCCCTCGTAGTGGCCGCGGCCGCGCTCGGTGACGGCCTCGAGCAGGATGGGGCCCTCGCCGCGGCGCAGCCGGCCGACCAGCTCGCGGGCGGCCTGCGCGACCGCCTCGACGTCGTTGCCGTCGACCTGCTGGTAGCCGAGCCCGTAGCCGGCCGCCCGCTGGGCGAGCGGCACCGGGTGCTGGTCCGCGGTGCGGCTGAACTCCGCGAAGCCGTTGTTCTCGCAGACCAGCAGCACCGGCAGGCGCCAGAGCGCGGCCAGGTTGACCGCCTCGTGGAACGCGCCGGTGGCCACGGCGCCGTCGCCGAAGAACGCGGCGACCACGCGGTCGCTGCCCTGCAGCCGGGCCGCGAACGCGGCGCCCGCGGCGATCGGCAGGCCGGCGCCCACGATGCCGTTCGCGCCGAACACGCCGAGGGCCGGGTCGGCGATGTGCATGGAGCCGCCGAAGCCGCCGCAGATCCCGGTGGCCCGCCCCATCAGCTCGGCGAACATGCCGGTCATGTCCAGTCCCTTGGCCATCACGTGGCCGTGCCCGCGGTGCGTCGAGGTGATCACGTCGTCGGCCCGGAGCTGGGAGCACACGCCGACGGCCACGGCCTCCTGGCCGACCGACAGGTGCACGAAGCCGGGCACGACGCCCTCGCGGTACAGCAGCGCGGTGCGGGATTCGAACTCCCGGATCCGGCGCATCTGGCGGTAGCGGTCGAGCGGTGCGCTCGTCGGCCGCGCGGTGGCGGCGGTCTGCGTCACGGGAGCAGGTGCCCGGCGAACCAGGAGGTGGCGTGGTCCGCGGCCATCTGCAGCTTGGCCTGGTCGCTGTAGAGGGTCATGTGCGTCGTGTGCGGCAGCGTCACGAGTTCCTTCTTGGCCGTGGGTATCGCGTTAAACGCCCCGATCTCCAGGTCCCACAGCGTGAGGTCGTCCGCCTCGGCCACGATCATGAGCGACGGCGTGTCGTAGATGCGCCGCGCGAACGGCAGCACGTCGTATTCGAGGAGCAGGTCCACGCTCTCGACCGTGCTCCGGTTCTGGTAGAGCGGGGCTTCTGCTTCTTTCAGAGCTTTGAACGTGTGGTACGTCTCCGGGAACGGCCAGGTGCCGAGGTCCCGGGGCGGATCCGCGGTGGCGTGCGGGATGTACAGCCGCTCGCCGGGCTTGTCGTAGCGCAGCGCCCGGTCGGCGAGGATCTCCTGCCAGAGCCTGCGGTAGCCGATCGTCCCGTGCACGCGCCGCATGTTCTCGTAGCCGTCGACCACCGGGATCTGGCTGACCAGGCACTTCACTCGGGGTCGGTCGCGCCGAGGATCAGCGCGTGGCCGCCGGAGTAGGAGATGCCCCAGACCCCGAGCCGGGCGGCGTCGACGTCGTCGTGCCGCTCGAGGAAGCTCAGCGCGCTGCGGTAGTCGCGGATCTGCGCCCAGGGGTCGAGGTGCTGGCGGTTGTCCCCGTCGGACACGCCCAGGTTGCGGTAGTCGAAGACCAGGGCGGCGATCCCGGCGGCCGCGAACGCCTCGGCGTAGTACGGCATGACCAGCTCGCGCACGTAGCACCAGCCGCCGGCCAGCGCCACCGCGGGGAACGGCCCGGGGCCGCCGGGCCGGTAGAGCCAGCCGCGGCACGTGGTGCCCTCGCTGGAGAACTCGACGTCGGTTCGTGGCATCGCGTGGTCTCCCGTCTGAGATGAGTCAGGCCGGCCCGCAGCCGCGCTCCGCGTGCGCGGCGACGACGTCGGCGAAGTTGCTGAGCAGCGAGCGGACGATCCGGGCCGCGCCGTCTGGCAGCCGGCAGACCCCGCGGCCCGACAGGGTGGCCATGAACCGCTCGAGCTCGGCCAGCGTGCCGGCGTCGGCCGTGCCCTTCTCCAGGTCGTCCAGGATCGCGGCCATGTCCGGCAGGCCCCGGTGGCACGGCGGGCACTGGCTGGCGGTCTGCTCGCCGAAGTAGCGGACGATCTCGGCCACGACCCGCACCGGGCAGTCGTCCGGCCCGAGCACCTGGACCGACTTGGTGCCCAGCGACGCCCCGGCCGCGCGCAGCGCCCGCGGCGTGAGCGCGACGTCGAGCTGGTCCGGGGTCAGCAGCCCGCCCGAGTAGCCGCCGACCAGCACGGCCCGGGCTCCGCGCCGCAGGCCGCGGGAGTCCAGGACCGACGCCAGCGAGCGGCCGAACTCGACCTCGGTGACCGCGAACTCGCCGCCGAACGGTCCGACGGTGAACACCCCGCTGCCCGGGCAGTCGGGCGGCCCCGCGGCGCGGAACGCGGCCGCGCCCCCGGCCGCCGCGACCGCGAGCTGGGCCAGGGTCTCGACGTTCTGCACGAGCGTGGGCCGCCCGAACACGCCGACCTCGCTCGGGTACGGCGGGCGGATCCGGGGGAGCGGGTCGAACCCCTCGATCACCGAGATCAGCGCGGTCTCCTCGCCGGCCACGTACCGGGTCGGCACCCGCTGGAACCGGATTTCCAGGTCGCCGAGCAGCCCGCCGGCCCGGGCGGCGTCGACGGCCGCGGTCATCCGCGCGGCGGCCTCGTGCGCGTCGTCGTCGACGCAGACGTACCCCAGCGCGGCGCCGACGGCGCGGGCGGCCAGCCGCAGCCCGTCCAGGACCAGGAACGGCCGGTGCGCCATCAGGTACCGGTCCTTGCCGGTGCCAGGCTCACGTTCGGCCCCGTTCGCCACCACGACCGGCTGGTCCGCGCCGGCCAGGTGCCGCCACTTGGCGGCCGTGGGGAAGCCCGCGCCGCCCTGCCCGGCCAGGCCCGCGCTCGCGGCGAGGCCGGGCAGCTCAGCCGGGGCGTGATCGCCGAATCCGCCCCGGGAACGCCACTCGTCCAGGGGCTCGGTCCGCTCGCCGATCACCAGCCGCGGCGTGAACGCGGCGCCCGCCGGGGCGGGCGCTTCGGCGGGGGCG
>Ga0102924_1003139_pt1 | contig 17496 bp, 18 predicted proteins | sample PaiPotPPM11metaG_FD_80116 | JGI IMG/M metagenome (GOLD analysis project Ga0102924, IMG submission 80116) | Iron sulfur acid spring bacterial and archeal communities from Banff, Canada, to study Microbial Dark Matter (Phase II) - Paint Pots PPM... ...
ATATATACTCTTGCGCTCTCGACGGCAGCGACGTGCGGCGGCACACGCATCACGGCGAATACTACGTGCGCTTCCCGTCGACCGATGGAAAACGCATCGCGTACACAGCCGGCGGCGCGCTATTTTGTTACGACGTCGAGACCGGTGAAACGCGCGAGCTGAACGTCACCGCGCCGTCGGCGGCTTCGCAAACGGTTCGCAAGTTCTTGCCGGGCGCGGAGACGCTGGATGAGTTCGCGCCGTCGCCCGACGGCACCAAGATCGCGGCGATCGTGCGCGGACAGCCGTTTACGATGCCGTTCTGGGAAGAGGCGCCCGTTCGTTACGGCTCGGGCAGCAAAGTGCGGTATCGCTGCATTGCCTGGATGCACGACGGCCGCCGTTTCGTAACGACCACCGACGTCAGCGGATTCGAACAACTGGCCGTGCATGAAAGCAACGGTTCGGCGGAACCGCTGCTCGTAACGGCCGGCGACATCGGCCGCGTGACCGAGCTCGTCTGCTCGCCGGTCAAAGACGTCATCGCGTTTGCGAATCATCGCTACGAACTGATCGCGGTCGATCTGCGCGACGGCACGCCGCGCGTTCTCGACAAGAGCGTGGGTTTCCGCATTACGGATCTGGCGTTTTCGCCCGACGGACGTTACCTCGCGTACGCTTGGTGGCCTCTCGGTGAGGGCGTCGCCGTCATTCGCGTCGTCAAGCTCAAATCGGGCGAGATTGCGGACGTCACGCCGCAGCTGCGCGTCGACCAAAGCCCGGCTTGGGATCCGGAAGGGCGCTACCTATATTTCATCTCGACGCGCGACTTCGATCCGGTCTACGACGCGCTGCAATTCGACTTGAGCTTTCCGCAGGCGCAGCGTCCGTTCGTGGTAACGCTGCGCGCCGATGTCCCCAATCCGTTCACGCCTAAGCCGAAGCCCGTTCATCGCGAGGTCGATCATGGCGATCAAAAGGAGAAAAAGAAAGAGACCGGTCCACCGCGCATCGATATCGATTTCGAAGGGATCCAAGGCCGCATTTTAGCTTTTCCCGTCGACGAAGGCGAGTACGGCGCGATCGTTGCCGTACGCAATCGCGCGCTCTTCACCAAATTCGAAGTTCGCGGCATCAAACCGCAAGCGCGTTCGTGGGACGAAGAGGACGTGGCCGGCATGTTGCTGGCTTACGACTTCGAAACACAGCGTAGCGCGACGATCGCCGGCGACGTCTCGGAGATCGCACTGGCCGCCGACCACCACACCCTGCTCTACCGCTCGCGCGACAAACTGCGCGCAATTGATGCGCTGGCCGAGCTCCCGGAAGATCACGACGATCCGAAACCTCCGCCGGAACCCGGGCGCAAAAGCGGCTGGATCGATCTCGACCGCATCAGCGTGGAGATAGAGCCGCGCGACGAGTGGCGGCAAATGTATCGCGAAGCGTGGCGGCTGCAGACCGAGCACTATTGGCTCGAAGACATGGCCGACATCGATTGGGATCGCGTGCGCGACCGCTACGAAGCGGTGCTGCCGCGCGTGCGTACGCGCGCGGAGCTCTCCGATCTCATTTGGGAGATGCACGGCGAGCTCGGCACGTCGCACGCGTATGAATACGGCGGCGATCTGCGCGAGCCCCCGCAATACCGGCGCGGATATTTGGGCGCGGACTACACATTCGATGAAGGCGCCGGCGGCTGGCGCATCACGCAGATATTGCGCGGCGACTCTTGGAACCGCGAAAGCGACTCTCCGCTGGCCGAGCCGGGCTTGAACGTGCACGAAGGCGACGTGTTGGCCGCGATCGGCGGAAAGAATTTGACGCGCGAGTTTGGGCCGGACCAGGCGCTGGTGAACACGTCCGGCCGCGAAGTCAGCGTCGTCATTCGATCGCATGGCGAAGAACGGCGCATCGCGGTCAAGGCGCTCGCAAGCGAGCAGAGCTTGCGGTACCGGGCGTGGGTCGAAGCGCAGCGGCGCTACGTGCACGAAGCAACGGCCCAGAAGATCGGCTACGTGCACATTCCCGACATGGGGCCGTGGGGATTCTCAGAGTTTCATCGCGGCTATCTCTCGGAATTTGATCGCAGCGGCCTGATCGTCGACGTGCGTTACAATCGCGGCGGCCACGTATCGCCGCTGCTGCTCGAGAAGCTCGCGCGCAAGCGCGTCGGTTACGACATCGCGCGCTACAGCCAAAAACCGTTTCCCTATCCGCCCGAATCGGTTGCGGGCCCGCTCGTTGCGATTACCAACCAGTTCGCAGGCTCCGACGGCGACATCTTCAGCCACTGTTTCAAGCTCTACAAGTTAGGGCCGCTCGTCGGAAAACGCACGTGGGGCGGCGTGGTCGGCATCAATCCTTACCACCGCCTGGTGGACGGGACGATCACGACGCAGCCGGAGTTCTCCTTTTGGTTCAAAGATGTCGGGTGGGGCGTCGAAAACTACGGAACCGATCCGGACTACGATGTGGATATCGCTCCGCATCACTACCGCGAAGGAAAAGATCCGCAGTTGGAATTTGCGATCCGGCTGGCGCTGACAGCGGCAGAGAGCTTCCGCGAAGCATATCCGGATCTCGCCACGAGACCGTCCCTCTCGCTGCCCGCGCTGCCGTAGTGTCCATCGTCGTCAGCCAAATATCGCCGCTCCAGATCGAGCGCCGGGCGCAGCTGCGCGATATGTTTCTGCTCAGCCCCTTCGTGTGGCGCGAAGGACCGACGTACAAGATGCTGCTGCGCGCCGTGCCGAGCTCGGATGATCCCGCGCAAAAGATCGCGCGCGTGCAGTACGCAGAATCGAACGACGGTCTGCGTTTCACGTTGCCGGACAAAGCGGCGATCGCACCTGGCCCGTCGGCAGACGACAAAGACGGCTGCGAAGACCCGACCGTGTGTATCGTTGACGCCTGTTATTACGTCTATTACACCGGCTGGAACGAAACCGAGAAGCGCGGCCGGCTGATGCTGGCCGCGGGCGCCGACGTGCAAAGCTTGGAAAAACGCGGCACCGCAATGGCCTGGACGCCCGAGCGAAAAAATCCGAAAGAAGCGACCGTAGTGCAAGCGGCTGACGGGAGCTGGCGGATGTTTTTCGAGTATGCGGCAGACGAGAAATCGAAGATCGGATTGGCTTCCGCGCCGGCCGTCAACGGACCGTGGGACGTTTTGGAACCGCTCTTCGAAGCGCGCGCGGACTTTTGGGATTCCTGGCATGTGAGCACGGGGCCAATCGTCACGAACAAATCCGGGGCGGTAATGTTTTACAACGGCGCAACACGCGATGCCGCGTGGCGTATCGGCTGGATAAGGTTCGATGCAGGATATTCGCGCGTCGAAGCACGCTGTGAGGAACCGCTCATCGTTCCGCCGCCGCAACGCGAATCGGGCGCGACGGACATCGCTTTCGCGGCATCGGCTTTACAAGAAGATGGTATCGTACAGCTTTACTACTCGATCGCCGACAGAGACATGTGTCGCGCGACGTTGGTCAGCACTTAAGTCTACTACCCTTCAGAGCCGCCATGTCCATAAAATAAGTCGGGATGAATTTTAGCCGGCAAAGAAGCGCACGATCGTCTTTCACGAAATTGATGAAGCCCGCCACCTGCGCGCTGGGCTGGCCGTTGGTGAACATGTGCTCGTACGACCAGTATTTATACTTGTTGCTTTCGAGATTCGCAACGGCCGGCTGGATGCCGTCGATCGACACTGCAGTCTGCTGCCCCGGTTTCACGTAAGCCATTCCGGCATAAGAGATCGCACCTGGTGTCTGAGCAACCATTGCCGCGACCGTACCGGAAGAGTCTTGCGTCAGCCCCCTCTCCGACGGTTCTTTTCCGCCGAGAATGTTTTGCACCAAGACGGCGCGCGTCCCGGAACTGCGCGGGCGGTTGATGATCGTGATCGGCGCGCTGCGGCCTCCCGCCTGGCTCCAATTCGTAGTCCTGCCGCTAAAGATACTGCGAATCTGCGCGGTCGTGAGATTCTTCACGCCGGTTTGCGGATTCACGACGATGCCGAACGTGACGACGGCCACGCGGTGGTCGACCAAGCTCGGCTCATTCGGCGCCGGGATGTCCGAGTCGCCGATGTCGACCGCGCGTTGTGCGACTTGCGTAATGCCGACGCGCGAGCCGCCGCCGGCGACGCTGATCTTCACGTTCGGGTGCGCGTTTTGATATTCGACCGCCCCTTCTTTGACGAGCGGCAGCAGCGCCGTGGACCCGGAGATCACGATCGAGCCCGGCGTGCCGGCGTTGGTGTTCGTGTTGTTCGGCTGAGAGTAGCCGCAACCCGCGACGAGCAGCGCCGCCGCCGGAATAAGAAATATGCACTTCATCCCGCGGTTGTACTTGATCGTCACTGCGGCACCTCCATAGTTTTCTGGATGAATTGAAGCAAAACCGGATAGACGATATCGATTCGCGGTTCGGCATTTTCCGGATCGATGATGTCGTGGTTCGAAGGCAAGTCCGTGAACCGGTAGTACTCGCTTGCGTTGGGGCGGTGCGCTTGCCACTGCGCCGCCACCTCCTCGGCCGCGCGATTGTTGACGGCGGGATCGCGCTCATTTGTAACGATCGTCGCGCGGCCGGCCGCCGGCGGCGACATCTGCGAGCAGGCGTACACATCGTCGCCGATCAGCAGGCATTGCGCCAGTCCGTGCGTTGAAAAGCGCGGATAGCCCGTTGGCGGAGGTATGTTTTCTTTATTGCGCGGATCCCACCACATGAAAAAGTCCGGCAACGCCCGCAGCGCCGCGGCGATCATGCGGCTTTGCCAGTAGGCAAATTTCAGCAGCGCGAAAACCGGGCTCACCGCAATTGCGTGCGTGACGTCCTGGCGATGCTGTGCGAAATACGCGCACAGTAAACCGCTGGTGGAGATTCCCAACACGCACACGCGATCGCCCAATCCGCACGCGATGTCGACGGCTTCGGTCGCCGACGCCAGCAGCATCGGAGCGGTCAAGCGCGCGAGTCGCGCCGTCATGCGGTTGCGGTCACCCTGTTCGGGCAGGCGCGGCACGAAAACGCTCGCGCCCAATTGCTGCACCAGCGGAGCTAATCGCACGAACTGCGCGGGATGGTTCGTCAACCCGTGCAGCAAGACGACGGCAAGCCCGGTGCGCTCGCCGCAGTCGTAGAGCCTGGTATAGGCTTGCGGCAGAATACTCGCATCGTCGAGCGATTTGAACTTCTCGACGCGTTCCTTTGCCTCGGCATACGACCGGGCCGGACTGGAGGCTGAATTCAGCGGCATTGCGAGTATCTGAAACAAGTTCTCAGGTGATCGTTCACCATGCCGACGGCCTGCATAAACGAATAGCAAATTGTCGATCCGACAAACGTGAAACCGCGCCGCCGCAAATCCGCGCTCAGTTTGTCGGAGACAGGCGTGGTCGCCGGCACTTGCGAGGGGCTCTTCCAGCCGCCGCGCACCGTTTTGCCGCCGACGAAGGCCCAAACGTACGCATCGAAGCTCCCGACCTCGCGCTGCACGCGTAGAAACGCCTTCGCGTTTCGCACCGCGCCGTAAACCTTTAGGCGGTTTCGAACGATGCCCGGATCGGCGAGCATGCGCTCGAGTTTCGCCTCGCCGAATCGGGCCACGCGCTTCGGATCGAACTCGGCGAACAGCTTGCGATATTGTTCGCGCTTGGCCAGGATCGTGCTCCAGCTCAAACCCGCCTGAGCGCCTTCGAGCAGCAAGAATTCAAAGAGCCGCGTGTCGTCGTGAACAGGAACCCCCCACTCGCGATCGTGATAGGCGATCATCGGCCCGGAAACGGCCCAAGAACAGCGTTTCAATGCCCTACCCATCGATCAAATCCACCAACCGCGGCAACAGGCGCTGTGCAACATCGGGGTATCGCTTCGGCTCGATCACGTCGTGCGCGAACGGCAAATCCCCAAAGCGCTCGACGCGCACGTTCGCGCCGTGCGCTTGCCAAACTGTCGCGAGTTTCAGGGCCGCGCGATTGCTGACGGCAGGCTCGCGCGTGTTGATCGCCACGATCAACCGGTGCGTTGCGGGGGGCGCCGCGCGCGCCGCGTCCATCAGTTCCTGCGCAAGCTTCAGTCCTTGCGCCAGTGCGTGCGTGGAATAGCGCGGGTACCCATGTATGGGGAGCTGCCGCTCGCGAAGCCACGGATCCCACCAGAAGAAACGATTCGGTATCTGCAGCGCGAAGCGCGTTAAACTTTGGCGCAATCGCGTGGGCAGCCAGATCAACCCTAAGAACGGAACGATTGCCACGGCTTTATGCAGCGGTACCGACTGCGCCGCGCATGCCGCCAGCAATCCGCCGAGCGAAAAACCGGCGACGCTGATTTCATCGCCCAATCCGCGGACGACGTCCAATGAATCACGCAAACACGCTTTCAGCTGTTCCGCCGTCATGGCTGCCAGCGCCGCCGACATGCGATCTTGCCGCCCGTGCTGCGGAAGGCGCGGAACAAAAACGTTGTGTCCGCGTTCGTGCAGCGCGCGCGCAATTCCGACGAATTGCGCCGGGCTCGCGCTCAAGCCGTGAAACAAAAGCATTGCGCGGCGCGTGCGCCGGCCATGATCGAAAACAAGCGAACGCCCCAGTTCGCCGATCTCCGCGCGATCGCGAGCTCGAAAACGCGCAAGCCCTTCTTGCGCTGCCGCGTACTCTGCGTCAATCATGAATAAAGAGGGAACGCTCTTAAAGCGGACGGAACCGCATTCCTACAATGCAAGAAATCGATCGTACCGCCGCCTTCATCGAACTCGAGGAGCGCTACGGCGCCCATAATTACCAGCCGCTCGATCTCGTCGTCGAGAGGGCCGAGGGCGTCTGGCTTTACGACGTCGCCGGAAAGCGTTACTTGGATTGCGTCAGCGCATATTCTGCAGTCAGCCAAGGGCACTGCCATCCGCGCATCCGCGCGGCGCTCATTGAACAGGCCGGGAAACTTTCGCTGAGTTCGCGCGCCATGCGCAACGACAAGCTCGGTCCTTTTCTGCAGCGGCTGACGGAGTTTTGCGGATACGAATCTGCGCTGCCCATGAACACGGGCGTCGAAGCCGTTGAGACCGCGGTCAAGCTCGCGCGCCGTTATGCGTACGAACGCAAGCACGTCGCGCCGAATGCAGCCGAGATCGTCGTCTTCGAGAACAACTTTCACGGCCGCACCACGGCGGCGATCAGCGCGAGTACGACCGAGCTCTACCGGCATGATTTTGGACCGTTCACACCGGGCTTCGTGCCGGTTCCCTTCGGAGACTTCGACGCGCTCGCGTCGGCACTCAACGAACGTACGTGCGCGATTTTGATAGAACCGGTTCAAGGCGAGGGCGGCGTCATCGTGCCGCCGCCTGGTTTTTTAAAACGCGCATGGGGACTCTGCCGCGAGCATCGCGTGCTCTTCATGGCCGACGAGATCCAAACGGGCTTGGGACGCACCGGCGATCTGTTCGCCTGCGATCACGACGGCGTCAAACCGGATGTGATGATCGTGGGCAAAGCGCTGGGCGGCGGTTACTATCCGATCTCCGCGATTCTGGCAAGCCGCGAATTGATGGAGCTTTTCGGCCCCGGCGATCACGGCAGCACGTTCGGCGGAAATCCGCTGGCATGCGCGGTCGGCGTCGCATCGCTCGACGTTATCGAGAGCGAGAATCTTCCGGCCCGGGCGCGTTATGCGGGCGCGCGGCTGATGCGCGGCCTGCGCGAGCTGGCGTCGCCCGCCATCAGCGAAGTGCGCGGCCGCGGGTTGCTGATCGGACTCGAGCTCACCGTGCCGGCTCGACGCGTCGCCGAACTCTTGCTGGAACGCGGCGTCGTGGCCAAGGATACGCACGCAACCGTGCTGCGGATCGCGCCGCCGCTCGTGATCGCGGACGCCGAGATCGATCTTCTGCTCGAAGCGATCGCCGCGGCGCTTAAGGCAGCTCTTTAAAGGACTGCTTTAGGCGGAACTCGCTGCCCGGATATTTCGCGCGCAGCATCGCCCACTGATGGAGCAACTCGTTGCCTTCGGGATCGCGCCGGTACCGCGTAACTCCCAAATAGTATTGGGCTTCGGGCGCGGCCCACGCGGTTGGAAAACGCTTGAGCAGCTCGACGAAGTGCGCTTCGGCGCGATCGAAGTCTCGCAAACGCAAGTGTGATTGTCCTACTCCCGCGAGCGCGCGCGCGGCGAACTCCGCCGGCGGCAAATAGCCTTGCCAACCGTACAACTCGACGCCGTCGCCGTCGAGCAAGCGGATGTCGGGCGTCCAGATGTGGCGGTAACGTTTGAGGGCCGCTTCATTTTCAGGCTTCGAGTTGTCGAGCTGAACCGGGATCGTGCGGTTGACGATCTCGACGACTGCATTTTCGGGATACGTCACGGTATCCAGCGCTTGGCATCCGCCTCAACCAGGGTTAAACACGTCCAAGAAAACGATTTTCGAATCGCGCTTGCCTTCTTGCAGTGCTGCGTCGAGATCTTTGCGCCAAGAAATCATAAGCTCTCCCTTTCGCTATAGGAGTCAGGCTATGCCTTGCGAAGACGATGCCTGTCAGAGGTGTGCCCATGGTGACTTTCCTCGCTTTACTAGTCTCGCTGGAAACGGCTACGCCGTCTCCTGTTCCGTGTAGCCGCGATGCTACCGTATTGCATCAAACCTCACCCGATTATCCCCAGACTGCACGGGAGCTCGGCCTTGGCCAACGCACGGTGGGGATCCGCGTCTACCTTACTCCCCAAGGAACTATCGCGGCCCTGCGCGTTCTCAACTCCAGCGGGAATAACTTTTTGGACCAAGCCGCTCTTGGCGCGGCAGCTCAATCAACTTTTTCGCCGCGCGTCAAAGATTGCAAACCAACGTTTGGACTGTACCTTTTCAAAGTCACATTCGACCCAAACCAATGATTCTAAACCTGCTTGCAATGCTTTTAGCGCTGCAATCCACGCCGCCGGCCGCCTCGCCCGAACCATCGAACAGTGCCACCTGTAACTTTTCGGCGAGAGTTCTTCATTTGGGTCCGGTGTTTGTGCCCCCGAACCTTTCAGGTACGCGACCGGTGGTTCTGGATGTCACCGTTGACAACACGGGACGCTTCCTAGATGCGAAAATTGTGCGCGCAGCTGAACACGGCTTTCTGAATCAAGCGGTGCTGCAAACGGCGAAAGATGCAGACTATGCGCCAGGCGCGAGCAACTGTAAGCTGATTGGCGGAATCGTGCGCGTCACCATCAACTTCGAAAACAAACAGTTCGACTGCGATCGCGACGTGACGGTTGTTAAAGAAATGGCGCCCGCGGTTCCAGGTGACGCTTGGGCCGGCCGGCCGACAGGAACCGAAAGGACGGCGACGGTCCGCGTTAGCGTCGGTCCAGATGGAAAGCTCACCGGCGCACGGATTGCCGAATCCACCGGAATCCCGGTCATGGACGCTGCCGCGCTAGCGGCGGCGCAGCAAAGCACGTACCTCCCAAGAATGGTGAACTGCCGTCCCGTCGCAGGGGATGCCTATTTCAAGGTGAGTTTCTTCCACAATCAATAGCGACCGCCGATTTCGGGTACACCCTGCTTATGGAGCAAGGATCTCTCCCGACGCTGCCCGCCTATCCTATTAAGCAGCGTCTGGAAATAGACGGCGTGAACGTGCTGTTGCTGAACGTGCCGCCGGATCAGGCCTATCCGCAGAATGTTTTTGGCGTGAGCGAAAAAGGCGACGTGCTGTGGCAAATCGAGCCCCGGTCTTCGCCGTCTCCCAATCCGCGCTACACGTCGATCCGCGACGAGGTCGGCGTGGTCGTCGCTCGGACCGAAGATAACATCCAGCGCAAGATCGATCCAAAGACGGGCAAGGTTTTAACCGAAGAGCAGGCGGCCGGCTAGGCGGCCGGCTAGGCGCCTTGACGTTCCCCGGGCGCCCTGGTATGCTCCGTAAGCCGAAGTGGGGCCCAGGGCCCTCACCGGATGCCTGAGGGCGATCCGGTCTTCATCGAGAGACCGCCGGCCGGTTTCGCGAAGGGGTCACCAATTCGGCGATGCCCTTTTTTATTTGTAAGAATACAGGAGTAACGCAATAGCTCGACCGCTCAGAATAAACGACCAGATCCGCATTCGCCAAGTCCGCGTGATCGACGAAGACGGCACGCAACTTGGGGTCCTGTTCACGGAGGATGCGCTAGCGCGTGCGCGTGCTGCCGGGCTCGACCTGATCGAAGTTTCGCCCACCGCGACACCTCCCGTCTGCAAGATCGCCGATTACGGACGTTTGAAATACGAGCAGTCGAAAAAAGACAAAGACGCCCGCAAGAAACAAAAGAGCTTCGAACTCAAAGAAGTGAAGCTTCGCCCGAAAATCGAGACCCACGATTACGAGACCAAAGCCCGCATGGCCGAACGTCTCCTGCTCGACGGCAGCAAGATCAAAGTCACGATCATGTTTCGCGGACGCGAGATAACCTATACGTCCTTCGGGAAGCGCCTGCTGGATCGCATGGCTGAAGACATGACGCCGATCGCCACGATCGAACGCGATGCGAAACTCGAAGGAAAAAACATGTTCATGATCCTGGCGCCGCGCTCAGTGCCAACCGGTCCGCCGAAGTTCACGAGCCTGGCAGCCAAGGACAAGGAGAAAAAAAGTGCCTAAGATTCGTACCCACCGCGGTACAGCAAAACGCGTGAAGGTCAGCGCCAACGGAAAGGTGACGCATCGTCATCAGTTCAGCGGCTGCGGCCACATCATGAGCAAACGCACGCGCAAGCGTAAACGGAAGTTCCGTAAGGATCAGCCGGTCTTTCCGGGCGATCTCAAGCGCTTGGCGCCGACGATCCCCTACCTGGTGTAAGGAGCTGCGACATGGCACGAATCAAACGCGGCGTCAGCGGACTCAAACACCGGCGCAAGGTGATGAAGCTCGTCAAAGGCTTCCGGGCGGCCCGGCGGCGCAACTACCGGGTAGCGAACGAAGCGCTACTGCACTCGCTGGCGTATGCGTATCGCGACCGGCGCGTTCGCAAGCGCGATTTCCGCGCGCTGTGGATAAGCCGCATCAATTCGGCGGCGCGTAAAGAAGGCTTGAGCTATTCGGTCTTTATGAGCGGCTTGAAGAAGTCCGGAATCACGCTGAACCGCAAGACGCTTGCAGAGTTGGCGGTCTCCGACGCGGCCGCGTTCGGCTCGCTGCTGAAAACGGTTAAAAAAACTCTTACTTAGTCGTCGCCGTTGGCTAATCGCCGGCCGGTGGCTTCGATGACTTTGCCGAGCATGCTGACGGCCTCGGCGCGGGACGCATTGCTGAACATGTACTTCAGCTTGTCGTCGCTGTCTTCAACGATGAGGACGGCGCGTTTGCCGGAGCGGACTGCTGCCACGAGCTTGTTCAAATACGCTTCGTCGTCGGCTGCCAGCACCGACGCAGCGATGTGCTCGGCCTTGCCGTCGCTCAAAAGATATTTGAGGACTTCATTAATGTCCCATGGAGTATTCACCGCCAGCCTCCCATAACAAGAACCCGCCGCCTCTATTAAAACTCATCTGGCGGAGGTTTGCAGCTAGGTTATCGGACTCTTGACGAAATTAGTTAAATCGGGCGCCTGCTCAACCAAAGAAGCGCTACCATCGTTTTCATATCGACGATCTCGCCGCTTGCTTGCATTCGCCAAGCGTCTTGAAATGATACGTGCCGCACTTCGATGCGCTCATCCTCCTGCGGTTCCGCAGGACCCGCGTGCAGGCCGCGCGCGACGTAAATATCCACGCGCTCGGTGCAAAAACCGGGCGTCGGAAACAGACTGCTTAACAGCTCCCAAGAGTCGGCCAAGCAACCGGTTTCTTCCCGCAACTCGCGCCGCGCGCCGGCGTCGTGCGGTTCGCCGGGCTCCGCGGTGCCCGCGGGAATCTCCCAAAGGCTGAGGCCCGCCGGGTGGCGATACTGACGCACGAGCACGATCGTGTCGTCCGCCGGCAACGCGGCAATCGCAAACGATCCGGGATGAACCACGAGCTCCATATCGCGCCGCTTGCCGTCCTGTTCGACGGTATCGACCCGCACGCGAAATATTCTTCCGTCGTAGATTTCTCTGGTCGCTACTACTTTCGGGGCGCCGGACGTATCGCTCATGTGCGTACCCATTGACGGGATACTCCGGGCAAGCCTCGTAGAAGCAAGCGTGCGGCGGCAAACGTCGATCGGGCAAGAGATCTTGTGGCTGTTGATTTTTCTCGTCCTTTTCGGGCTGGTGGCGGCGCTTGGGCTCAACTATGCAGCCGCCCACCGCTTCAACGATCGCATCGCCATCGCACTGGCCGCAATCTTCGCGGGGACGATCATGATCGCGCTGCGCGCGCGCTTCGTAGGGCGGAATGCTCGGCGCCCATAACCCGCGGCTCGAACGGGTCCGCGCCTTACGCACCAAAAAAGGAAGACGCGAGCAAGGACGCTTTGCGATCGAAGGCCCCACCCTATTGCACGAGGCGGTGCGCAGCGGCACGCCGATCGAAGAACTCTATGGGACGCCCGAGGCGCTGCAGGCGAGTGAGGTCGCCCGGCGAGTGGAGTCCGGCGGCGTGCCGGTCTATTCGATCGACGAGCGCGCGATGCGGCGGCTGTCGGACCTCGATACGCCGCCCGGTTTGCTGGCCGTCGCGCCGGTATCGCTGCGCGACGTTTCCGATCTCTTTTCCTCGGCCGGGCTCGTGCTCGCGCTCGCCGGTGTCAGCGATCCCGGGAACGCCGGAGCTTTGCTGCGGGCAGCCGAGGCGTTCGGCGTTACGAGGGTCGTTTTCGACCGATCTGCCGTCGAGCCGTATGCCCCGAAAGTCGTCCGGGGCGCGATGGGCTCGCTGTTCCGCCTGGCGCTCGCGGTGGCTTCCGCCGCGGAGACGAGCGAAGCGGCGAAAGGCTGGGAGATAACCAGCCTCGACTCCGGGGGCAGCCCGATTGAGGGGCTGCCATGGGCTCCGCGCAGCCTTCTGGTGGTCGGCCAGGAGCGCCACGGCCTGGGAGACTGGAAGAACGTCAGTGCGCGGCTGGCGGCTATCTCCATGAAGGGAAACGCCGAGAGCCTAAACGCCGCCGTGGCCGGCGGAATCGCCCTCTACCAGGCGGCCAAGCGCATGGACGCCGGCGCCGAAAGCTGATGGCGTTCCGGTCTGTCATGAGAGAGCGACTCTCGCCGTAACCGGCGAAATCGCCTCTCTACCAGGCGGCCAAGCGCATGGACGCCGGCGCCAAAAGCTGATGGGGTTCGGGTCTGTCAAGAGAGTCTAGACAGGCCAAAAAGTCAAGACTACCCTGTGGAAAAGTCGCATGCTATACTGCTTGCATTCGCATGGGGGCCGGGCTTGCCCCGACCCAGCAAGGAGACCGATGGCCACGTCCGAGTTCTTCTGGAAACTCTTCAAGTCAACGGGATCGATCAACGCATATCTGATTTATCGGCACCTTCACCCGACGTCGGTACCAACCTGACGCGGAAGCGAAAGGCGGACTCCAAAGCGCCCGGAACTAAAACCGGGCGTTTTTATTTGCCCTTCGACACGGCTCAGGATGACAAGGCCCGCCTCAACACATGAATCTGACCAGTAATCTCGAGCAACTGCGCGCCCGGTTTGAGGCTGCGCTGAAACAATCTGCCGACGCGCGCTCGCTCGATTCGGCACGCATCGCGTTTCTTGGACGCAGCGGCGAGGTCACGGCGCTTCGGCGCACGATCGGAAAACTGCCCGCGGCCGAACGGCCCGCCGCCGGTTCGCGGATAAACGAAGTTGTCGAGGCGATGGAGGCGAGCTTCCGCGAAGCGCATGCCCGGATCGATGCACTCGACGTCGGCGCCAGCCTCTCGCAGCGCATCGATGTAACGTTTCCGTCTGTAGCGCCGCAGCAAGGTTCGATTCATCCGATGAAGCGCGTGATGCACGACGTCTGCGCGTACTTCGAGCGCCATGGTTTCGCCGTCGTCGTGGGCCCGGAAATGGAACCGGACTATTACAATTTCGACGCGCTCAATATTCCGCCGGATCATCCCGCGCGCGAGGGCTTCGACTCGTTCTTTGTGACGCCCAATCTCTTGCTGCGCCCGCACACGTCGCCCATGCAGATTCGCACGATGCAGCAGCACCGTCCGCCGGTGGCGGTCGTCGTGCCCGGCACGTGCTACCGCCGCGACGCCGTCGATGCGCGCCACCTGTTTCAGTTCAATCAGTGTGAGGGCTTGCTGGTCGACGAGGGCGTGCACATGGGACATCTCAAAGGCATGCTCACCGGAATGTGCCGCGAGCTCTTCGGTTCCGAGCAGCAGGTCCGTTTTCGTCCTTCGTATTTTCCTTTCACCGAACCAAGCGCCGAAGTCGACACGACGTGCCCCCTCTGCCGCGGAGACGGCGGCGAGTGCCGCATGTGCGGCGGATCCGGCTGGATCGAACTGGGCGGCGCCGGCATGGTGCATCCGAACGTGCTGCGCAACGTCGACTACGATCCGGACGTGTATTCCGGCTGGGCGTTTGGTTTCGGCCTCGAGCGAATGGCGCTCGTCCGCTACGACGTGGATGACATCCGGCGCTTCTTTGAAAATGATCCCGCGTTCTTGGAACAGCTGGCATAGTGCGCGTTCCCTTAGGCTGGCTCCGGGATTACGTCGAGCTCCCGGCCGATCCCAGCGCGATCGCAACCATGCTTGCGGAACTCGGATTTCCGGTGGCTGCGATCGAAACGCGCCCAGTCATAACCGGCGTCATCGCCGGACGCATTGCGGAACTCGGCAAGCATCCCAATGCGGATCGTCTGCAAGTCGGCCGGATCGAAATCGGTGACGGCGCGCCGCTGACGATCGCGACCGCCGCCACCAACGTCGCCGCAGGCCAAACGATCGCGATCGCGACGATCGGCGCGCGCCTGCCGCAACTCACGATCGAGCGCCGCAAGATGCGCGGCCTCGAATCGGAAGGCATGATGATCTCGGCCGACGAGCTGGCGCTGCCGGCCGAGTGGTTCGAGGACGGCATCATGCAGTTCGAGCCGGCCCTGCAGCCGGGCACCGACGTCGTCGAATACTTTCGTTTGGGAGAAGCCGTGCTCGACGTCGAGATCACGAGCAATCGCGTCGACGCGATGTCGATGATCGGGCTGGCGCGCGAGCTCGCAGCTTATCAAGGCGTTCCGCTGAGGCTTCCCGAGCTCGTTCATCCGGGCGCCGGATCGCGCGGACCCAAACCGAAGGTTACGATCGAGTCGCCCGATTGCAGGCGGTTCGTTTCACAAATTTTCAGCGGCGTGCAAGCCGGTGCCTCGCCTGCGTGGATGCGCATTCGGCTCGCGCTTGCAGGGCAGCGGCCGATCAACCGGCTCGTGGATATTTCGAATTACGTGATGCTCGAAACGAGTCAGCCGCTGCATTTTTACGATGCCGCCAAGATTCCGCACCATCATCTGATCGTGCGCGGCGCGCGCGCCGGTGAACGCTTCGTTGCGCTCGACGGTTCGGTGCGCGAGCTTACCCCAGAAACGCTCGTCATCGCGAGCGAAACCTCGGCTGAATGTCTGGCGGGCTTGATGGGCGCGCGCAGCAGTGAAGTGACCGAGACGACGCGCGAACTCATCCTGGAATCGGCGAATTTCAACGGCGGGCGCATTCGCCGCACGGCTCAGGAGTTGGGGCTCCGCACCGAAGCCAGTTCGCGCCACGAGAAATCGCTTGCTCCGGCTCTTACCGACATGGGCGCGGCTCGCGCAGCTCAGTTGCTCGCGCAATCCGGCGCAACGCCGCACGAACCGGCCGCATTCGGTCAACCGCCGGCGCCGCCCGCGCCGGTCGAGTTCGAAACGCGCGACGTAAAGCGCATTTTGGGGTTCGAACTGCCCGTGCAAGAGATCCGGGAACAGCTCGACCGGCTTGGTTTCAAAGTAGAAACGGCCGGCAAGAGTGCATTGCGCATCGTGGCTCCGGCGTGGCGTACCGACGTCACGTCGGGCGCAGACGTGTTAGAAGAGATCGCGCGCATGACCGGCTACGACCGCATCGCGGCGGAGATTCCCACAGTTCGCGCCCACGAGATTCCCAGCAGCGACTACCGGCGCGAACGGAAAGTTGCGGCGACGCTTGCGGCGCTGGGTTATCGCGAGATCGTCACCTACTCGCTGCACGGCGCGCAGGTTTACGAAAAGATCCGGCGAGCCGGACTCGAGCCGCCCGCACGACCGGTCGAAGTCCTCAATCCCCTTAGCGAGGAGCAGCGCTACCTGCGCCACTCGCTGGGACCGGCGATGGTGACGCATCTCGCGCACGCGAACGGACCCGCGCGCGCATTCGAGATTGGGCGCATCTTTTACACCGAAGACCGGCAGCCGCTGGAGACGTCGATGGCGTTCTTCGCATTTTCTGCCGAACCGCAGGACGAACCGGATTGGCGCGATACGAATTTTCTGCGCGCGAAAGGCGATTGCGAAGCGTTTCTGCGCGCAATGACCGGAGAAAGCCATTTCGAAACCGCCGCCGACGAGCGCGAGGGCTTTCATCCCGGAAAGACCGGCGTCGTCTTGATGGGCGGTCGAGAGATTTCGGTCGTAGGACAAGTCGATCCCCGTTTGCTGCGCACCTTTGAAGCGCGGCTTCCGATCTACGCCTGCCGTACGATCTTATCGACCTTGCCGCCGTACGACGTTCCCCAGTTCAAACCGCCGTCGAAGTTTCCGTCGACGTATCGCGACCTCGCGCTCGTCTGCGACGTCGATTTACCGGCGCAACAGCTCGAAAACGCGCTCCGATCGGCCGCGGGCCCCTGGTGCACGGCGGTGAGAACTTTCGACGAGTACCGCGGACCGCAAGTACCGGCCGGCAAGAAGAGCCTCGCGATTCGCCTGACCTTGCAAAAACCCGATGCGACGATTACCGATGCCGAGGCGGATGAGGTCATCGCAAAGGCCGTCAAAGCGCTGCGCACAGAATTCGGCGTAACGCTGCGAGCATGAGCTGGCCGGATATTTTGATCGCCGCGATCGTGCTCGTCGCGGCGCTCAAAGGTTACAAACGCGGCTTCGTTCTGGAACTGAGCGGCGCCATCGCGCTGGTCGCTTCACTGATCGTGCCCTGGTTTTACCGCGGCTCGTTCGATGGATTCTTGCGGAGCACGATGCACCTGGGCGGCGGCTCGGCGCACGTCGTGGCAATGTTTCTGGTCGGGCTGGCAACCTATGTAGCAATCTTGTTAATAGCGCGCGCGCTCAACACCGTCACGAAGCTGCCCTTCCTCGGACTCGGCAACGCGATCGCCGGGGCTGCGGTCGGCGTCGTCAAAGCGGTCGTGTTGATTTGGCTCTTGCTGTATATCGCGCTGTTCTTTCCGCTCTCGCGCGACATTCGCGCCGACCTGCACCGTTCGGTGCTCGTAGGTTACGAGACGAGCCCGAACGATCGCGTGGACGGCGCTATCATAGGGACGTTCCCGTGGTTTGCGCGCCCATTCGTGCATTACGTTTTTGCGCATCACCGGGTGTAGCGCCGTCGAGATTTAGAAAAACGCTGAGCGCGGCTTTTCCGGC
>Ga0102924_1003140_pt1 | contig 17494 bp, 17 predicted proteins | sample PaiPotPPM11metaG_FD_80116 | JGI IMG/M metagenome (GOLD analysis project Ga0102924, IMG submission 80116) | Iron sulfur acid spring bacterial and archeal communities from Banff, Canada, to study Microbial Dark Matter (Phase II) - Paint Pots PPM... ...
GGGTGGCCGGGGACGGGGTCGCGGTCGTGCACATCACCCACCGGCTGGAGGAGACCGCGGGGGCGGCGCCGGTGGTCCGCATGGCCGAGGGACGCATCGTCGACGGCGACGACGCCCCGATGCGACGGCCGGGGGACCGGGAGCTCCCCGATCCGGGCGAGGTCCTCGTGCGGTTGCGGGCGGTCGGGCACGAGTATTCCTCCGGTACGCCGTGGGCCCACCGCGCGCTCAGCGACGTGAACCTCGACCTGCGACGCGGCGAGGGCGTCCTCGTGGTGGGGAGCAACGGGTCCGGGAAGTCGACGCTGGCATGGATCCTGACGGGCCTCCTCGCCCCCAGCGAGGGAGAGGCGACAATCGGCGACGCCGAGTTGACCGCCGCGGTCGGGACGGTGGGCCTGTCGTTCCAGCACGCCCGCCTGCAGTTGCTGCGCGACACCGTCGAGGCCGACGTGCGGGCCGCCTCGGGTGCCGACGAGGCCCGGGCGGAGGCCGCAATGCGGAAGGTCGGCCTCGACCCCGCGGTGTTCGGGCCGCGGTCGGTGGACCAGCTGAGCGGTGGGGAACAGCGGAGGGCCGCCCTCGCCGGCCTGCTCGCATCCCAGCCGCGGATCCTCGTGCTGGACGAGCCGTTCGCCGGCCTCGACGCCCGGAGCCGAGCCGACCTCGCTGCCATCCTCGCCGAGCTTCGCGCTGACGGCCTGACCCTGGTGGTCGTGTCCCACGACACCGACGCCCTCGACGGGGTGGTCGAGCGGGTGGTGCGGCTGGAATCGGGGCGGATCGTTTCCGGAGGGGAGATCGTGCCGACCGCCGAACCCGTCCGGGTCGCACGCCGATCGCGCGAGCTCAACCTGCTGCGCGTCGTGCCGGGATCGTCAGGCCTGCACCGCCTGTGGGCTGGAACCAAGTTGCTCTGCCTCGTCGCGATCGCGCTCACGTTGTCAGTGCGACCCACCTGGCCTGTCATCGGGGCCATGGCCGGGGTCGTCGCCCTGGGTGTCGGCGCGTCCCGCATCCCGATCGGGGCCGTGCCGCGGCTGCCGCGCTGGTTCTGGATCGCGATCGCGCTGAGCGCGGCACTGGCCGCCACAGCCGGCGGTCCTCCGCAGCTCCACCTCGCCGGCCAGTCCATCGGCTTCGGCGCGCTGGCCGATTGGGCCCGAGCCTCGGTCATCGCCGCCGTCGTGATCACCGGTGCCGCGCTCGTTTCGTGGACGACCCCGGTCGGGGAGGTCGCGCCCGCGTTCCGCCGCCTGGGAGCGCCCTTGCGCGTCGTCCGCCTCCCGGTCGATGAATGGTCCGCTGCGATCGGGCTGTCATTCCGGTGCCTGCCGCTGCTCATCGACGAGGTGCGCACCCTGGCCGCGGTGCGCCGGCTGCGCGCCCCGCACGCTCCTCCCGTCGAGCACAGCCGCCGCGGGCTGCGCAAGCTGGTCGACGATCAGATGGGCCTCCTGCTGGCGGCGCTGATCGTGGCCTTGCGCCGGGCCGCCGAACTGGCAACCGCCATCGAGGCCCGGGGCGGGCTCGGCGTGACATCGGCCGATCGGAGCGGCCCCGAGGCCATCGATTTCGCCGTCCTCGGCGCGATGGCGATGGTCGCCGTCGCGATGTTGATTCGCTAACCGCTGCGCGAGGATGGCCTCGTGGACTACACCCGACTTGGCCAGACCGGACTCGAGGTGTCGAGGATCTGCCTCGGCTGCATGAGCTACGGCGTCCCCGACGCCGGAGCCCACCCGTGGTCGCTCGACGAAGAGACTGCTCTTCCGTTCTTCCGGCAGGCTCTCGACGCCGGGATCAACTTCTTCGATACGGCCAACGTCTACTCCGCCGGTACCAGCGAGGAGATCACGGGCCGGTCGCTCCTCGGCCTCACCGCCCGCGAGAACCTCGTCATCGCGACCAAGGTCCACGGGGCGATGCGGCCCGGACCCAACGGCGGCGGCCTGTCCCGCAAGGCGATCATGCACGAGGTCGACCAGAGCCTGCGCCGGCTCGGCACCGACTATGTGGACCTGTACCAGATCCACCGCTTCGATCGCCGCACGCCGATCGAGGAGACGCTCGAGGCACTCCACGATGTGGTGCGGGCCGGCAAGGCGCTCTACATCGGCGCGTCATCGATGTATGCCTGGCAGTTCGCCAAGGCCCTCTTCCTCGCCGACCGCCACGGCTGGACCCGTTTCGTCAGCATGCAGGACCACTACAACCTCCTCTACCGGGAGGAAGAGCGCGAGATGATCCCGCTGTGCCGGGATCAGGGCATCGGGATCATCCCGTGGAGCCCGCTGGCCCGGGGCCGGCTCGCGCGCCCGTGGGATGAGCAGACGGCACGCTCGGAGACCGACGAGTTCGGGCGCACCCTCTACAGCGACGGAGACCGTCCGATCGTCGAACGCGTCGTCGAGATCGCCGACAAGCGCGGGATCGCGCCGGCCACGGTCGCGTTGGCGTGGATGCTGGCCAAGCCGGGCGTGACCGCGCCGATCATCGGCGCAACGAAGCCCAACCACATCGACGATGCAGTGGCGGCCCTCGGGGTCACGCTCGATCCCGACGAGATCGCCAGTCTGGAGAAGCCGTACCGCCACCGCGGCGTCCGCGGTCACCAATGACGCCGAGGGAGCGCCGCTAGAGCGCTCGGACCCGCTTGCCGAGCCTCCGTCCGCGGCACCGCCGAGCTCATTGTGAGACGATTCACAAGTGACGGTTCGCCCTCACGTGGTCATCGTCGGTGCCGGCTTCGGGGGGCTCGACTGCGCCAAGGAACTGGTCGGTAAGCGGTTGCAGGTGACCCTCGTCGACCGGCACAACTTCCACACCTTCCAGCCGTTGCTCTATCAGGTTGCTACGGCGGGGCTGTCGTCGAGTGACGTCGCGTACCCGGTACGGGGCATCTTCCATGGGGCCACGAACGTGAGGTTCCGGACCGGCGAGGTCGAGGGGGTGGACTGGGCGGGCAGAACGCTGCGGCTTCGCGACGAGGCCGACCTGCCGTTCGATCACCTCGTCCTGGCGGCCGGGGCCACCACCAACTGGTTCGGGATACCGGGCGCGAGTGAGCACGCCTTCCCGTTGTACGTCCTCGAGGACGCGATCCGGGTCCGCAACCACGTCATCGGCCAGTTCGAGCGGGCCGACACGGACCCATCGCTCCTCGCCGAAGGCGCGCTGCGGTTCGTCGTGCTCGGAGGAGGCCCGACGGGTGTCGAGACCGCCGGGGCACTCACCGAGCTGGTCCGGATGGTCCTGGCCAAGGACTTCCCAGACGTCGACGTCGGCGCCGCGCAGGTGGTTCTGATCGAGATGAGCGACGCCGTGCTGGCTTCGTTCAGCGGCCGGGCCCAACGCCACGGCGTGGACCAGCTTCGAGCGCGCGGGGTCGACGTGCGGCTCAACCAGCGGGTGGTCGAAGTCGGCGCCGCCTCGGTGACGCTGGACTCTGGCGAAGTGATCCCGACCAGGACGGTCATCTGGGCTGCGGGCGTCCGGGCCAGCCCGCTGGCCGATCGACTGGAGGTGGCCCAGGGGCGCGGCGGTCGCATCGTCGTCGGCCCCGATCTGCGCATCCCCGATCATCCGAAGGCGTTCGTGATCGGCGACCTGGCCGCGATCACCGCTCGCAACGGCGAGCTGGTCCCTCAGGTGGCTCAGGTCGCGAAGCAGTCCGGCCGCTACGTGGGTCGCCTGCTCGCTCACCCTCCGACCGGGCGCCCGCCCAAACCGTTCCGCTACCGGGACCGGGGCAGCATGGCGACGATCGGCCGCCACGCCGCCGTCGCCGATCTGCCACTCGGCATCGAGCTGACCGGGCTGGTCGCCTGGGTGGCGTGGCTGTTGCTCCATCTGCTCTACCTGGTCGGGTTCCGCAACCGGCTCAGCGTGCTCGTCAGCTGGGCCTGGAGCTATCTCACGTGGGACCGAGGACCGCGTCTGATCCTCGAGCCGGAGCCTCGGCCCGATGGGTAGCGGGACCTAGGTCCGTCAGATACCGAAGTGGACCTTGAGGACGACGAACGGCCAGACAGCCACGGCCAACACCGCGGACAGGATCCGCGACAGCGTCGTGAGGTGGCTGAGGAAGCGGTTGTTGGCGGCGACGAGCATCCCGACGATGATCCAGAGCACCACGCCGAGCGACACCTGGCGACCACGCATGGCCCCATCCTCGCAAACTCCGCGACCCCGTCCCGCCCGGGAGCGGCCGCAACTCCGGCGATCCCTGTCCCGCCTCGGGCGGCGCAACCCCGCGACACCCTTCGGGCTCGGGAGGGCGCAACCGAGGACAACGTCACGTTCCCCGGAATACGCGGCACCGCCCACCGGTTAGCCGTACCATCGCGATATATCGTGATACACCGACTACCAGAGGAGATGGCACGATGCACACCCATCATGACGAATCATTTGGCGGCCACCATGGCCCACCCCCGTGGGCCCGGGGCATGAGGAACGGTCGGCGCGGCCGAGGTTTTCCGCCCGGATCCCCGGGCTCGTTCTTCGGTCACGGCCCCCGGGCCGGGCGGGGCGATGTCCGGGCCGCGATCCTCGCCCTGCTCGCGGAGTCCCCGATGCACGGCTACCAGATCATCCGGGAGATCACAGAGCGCAGCGGTGGGGTGTGGACCCCGAGCCCGGGTTCGGTCTATCCCACGCTCCAACAACTCGAGGACGAGGAACTGGTCACGTCCGATTCCTCGGAGGGCAAGAAGGTCTTCTCCCTCACCGAGGCCGGGCTCGCAGCCAACGCGGCGCGCGCTGACAGCCGGACCCCGTGGGAGGAGGTCGGTGGCGACGTCGACACCGCTCTGATCGACCTGCGCGACGGCATCGCCCAGGTGGCCGCCGCCGTCCGCCAGATCGCCCGGGGAGGGACCTCACCCCAGGTCTCGGCAGCCAAGGCCATCCTGGCCGACACCCGGCGGGCGCTGTACCGGATCCTCGCCGAAGACGAGGCCTGACCGCCCATACGGTGGGTGCGAACCCCCAGCCAACCGGAGCCACTCATGATCATCGACGTCGACCACGTCTCCAAGTCCTTCGGCCCGACCCGCGCCCTCGTCGACGTGGACCTGCACGTCCCGGCGGGGACCGTGCAGGGCCTGCTCGGGCCGAACGGGGCAGGGAAGACGACGTTGGTGCGCATCCTCGCCACGTTGTTACAGCCCGACGCAGGCCGGACGAGGGTCGCCGGAATCGACGTCGGGCAGGACCCCAACACCGTTCGATCGATGATCGGGCTCGCGGGCCAGTACGCCGCCGTGGACGAGGCGCTGACGGGGCGCGAGAACCTCGTCATGGTCGGGCGCCTCTACCGCCTCTCCTCGGCCGAGGCCAAAGCCCGCGCCAGTGAGTCACTGGAGCGCCTCGGTCTGGTCGACGCGGCCGACCGGGAGGTCCGCACCTACTCAGGCGGCATGCGGCGCCGCCTCGACCTCGGCGCCAGCCTGGTCGGGCGGCCCCGGGTCTTGATCCTCGACGAGCCGACTACCGGCCTCGACCCCCGTACCCGCCTCGACCTGTGGGCCTTCATCCGGGAGCTCGTCGCAGGCGGCACGACCGTGCTGCTGACCACCCAGTACCTGGAGGAGGCCGACCAACTCGCCGACCACATCGTGGTCATCGACCGGGGCAGCCTGATCGCGTCGGGCACCTCCGACGAGCTCAAGACCCAACTCGGATCCGACGTGCTCGAGGTGGAGGTTGCGGCGGGAGATCTCGGCCGCACGGTGGAGGCGCTTTCTGGGATCGGGGCCGGTTCCTCCGATGTCGACGCCGACGGTGGCCGGGTCACGATCCGCACGCACGAGCCCGTGCCCGACCTGATGGCCGCGGTGCGGGCACTCGACCGTGGTGGCATCGTCCCCACCGACATCGGCGTCCGGCGGCCGTCGCTCGACGACGTGTTCCTGTCCCTGACCGGGCACGGAGCCGATTCTGAAGAACCCGCGCTGGCCGACAGGAGTCGCTCATGACCACCACCGACGGCCCTGTCGCTCCTCGCGCCCCTCTCGCCCGTCTCGCCCCTTTCGCCCCTCTCGCCCCTCTCGCCCCAGTGCGGCTCCCTCGTTCGGCGATGTTCGTCGACGCCGTGGTGCTCGCCCGGCGCAACCTGATACGGATCGGGCGCACGCCGCAGCTGCTGTTCTTCGCCACGATCCAGCCGATCATGTTCGTGCTGTTGTTCCGCTATGTGTTCGGAGGCGCGATCCGCATCCCCGGCATGTCCTACGTCGACTACCTGATCCCCGGAATCATCGTCCAGACCGTCGTTTTCGGGGCAACATCCACCGCGGTGGGCTTGGCCGAGGACATGAACAACGGGATCGTGGACCGGTTCCGCTCGCTGCCGATGGCGCGTTCAGCGGTGCTGGCCGGGCGCACGCTGGCCGATCTGATCCGCAACGTGCTGGTCGTCGCGCTCATGGTCATCGTGGGGACGCTCGTCGGCTTCCGGTTCCACAACGGGTTCCTGCCTGCGCTGGCGGCGATGGGGATCGCGCTCCTGCTGGGGTATTGCCTGTCGTGGGTGTTCGCGCTGATCGGCCTTACCGCCTCGTCCCCGGAGACGGCCCAACTGGCGGGATTCCTCCCCATTTTCCCGCTCGTGTTCGCCAGTTCGGTGTTCACCTCGATACGGAGCATGCCCGGGTGGCTGCAGGGCTTCGCCAAGGTCCAGCCCATCACCCGGGCCGCGAACTCGGTGCGGGCGCTGACCCAGGGAGGCCCGGTCGCGACCAACGTGTTCTGGACACTGATCTGGAGCGCGGCGATCCTCGCCGTGTTCGCCCCTCTCGCCGTGCGCCAGTATCGGAGGGGGTAGCCGGTGGTGGTGCTGCTTGTGGCTGCAGGCCTGGTCGCTGTTGCCGACTGGTGGGCAGTCGCCACCGATCGTCGGGCGGTCGAGTATGTCTGCAAGCCGCTCACGCTGGTTCTGTTGATCGGGGTGGCCGTCGTATTCCATCCGGAGGTCGGCGCCCGACGAGACTGGTTCGTCGCAGGCCTCGTGCTGTCGCTGGCGGGCGACATCTTTTTGATGTTGCCGCGGGATCTGTTCGTGCCCGGGCTCGCCAGCTTCCTCGCCGGGCACGTCTGTTACATCGTCGGCCTGACCCGGGACGGCCCCTCCGTGGGGCGGATCGCCGTCGCGGCCATCGTCGTGGCCGCGATCGGCGTGCTTCCCGCGTCGCGGATCCTGCCCGCGGTGCGCCGCCATGACCTGAAGATGGTTGGTCCGGTGACGGCATACATGGTCGTCATCTCGGCCATGGTGGCCACCGCAGCCGCGACAGGGATTGTCCTTGCCGCGCTCGGGGCGGCGCTGTTCTACGTGAGCGACGCGAGCATCGCGTGGGACCGTTTCGTGACCCGCTGGAGCTGGGCCCGGACGTGGATCATGGTCACCTACCACCTCGGGCAGGCGGGTCTCGTCCTATCGTTGACCCGGTAGGCCGGCCTCGGTGGTCTTCGGCTTTGGGCAGCCTCGGTGGTCTTCGGCTGTGGGCCGCCGCGCCGGTCAGGCCGGGAGGTTGACCTCGATTGCGCCGGTGACCTCGGCTGCCTCGGGCTCGACCTGGGGACGGAAACGAGCTACTACTGCCCCGTCCGGGCTAACCAGGAACTTCTCGAAGTTCCACGTGATGTCGCCCGCCTTGCCCTCCGCATCGGGCGCCTTGGTGAGCTCCGCGTAGAGGGGATGGCGGTCGTCGCCGTTGACGTCGATCTTCTCGTACAGCGGGAACGTCACCCCGTAGGTGGTCGAGCAGAACGTCGCGATCTCGTCCGCCGAACCCGGCTCTTGGCCCATGAACTGGTTACACGGAAACCCGAGCACGGAGAAGCCCCGGTCCTCGAAGCGCTTCTGGATCCGTTCGAGTCCTTCGTATTGCGGGGTGAGCCCACACTTGGAGGCCACGTTCACGAGGAGAAGAGCCTTGCCCTTGTGCTCGGCCAAGGAGGTGGGCTCGCCGCTCAGGGTCGAGATCGGGATGTCGTAGATGGTCACGCCCCTTTCCTAGCCGCGTGGGCGCTTGGGTGCTTGCGCGAGTCCCGCGACGATTGGGCAGTGGCGAGGCCTCCGATTGACGTGGCGTTCCTACACGGCTTCGCTGCGTCTGCCTTCACCCGGGACGCGTGACGGCACTGGTGCTGCTGGCGCCGGTGCTCGATCGGGCCGCGCCGGTCCCGGTCCGCTGGTTGGCCCGGGCAGCCGGAATGTCAACGGTCGCGCCCGGCCTCCTTCGCGCCGCGACCCGGGTGGGATTCGAGACGGTCCCGCGAAGGGCTTGGTCCGACCGGTCGCGCCTCACCGCCGAGATCGTCGACGGCTACCGCCGCCCTCTCCTCGCGCCTGGGGTAGCCGAGGCGATGTGGGCGATGACAGCCGAGCACGTCGCGGCGGAGATCAGCCGGTTCATCGCCGAACTGTGACCATGAGGACGGGCGCTCGGTCCTGGTCCTCGTCTGGAGCCGGTACCCGCTCGCGTCCGGGGCCTCCGTGGTGGCGCCGTAGCGTGTCGGCGTGATCCCCCCACGTGGCCCGCGACCCGCCGGACCGACCAGCCCGCCTCGGGAACCCGCAGTGGCACGGCCGGTATGACCGAGCCCGCCGCTGCCCCTTTCCCGCGCCGGTGGTGGACCCTCGGCGTGCTGTGCCTGAGCCTGCTCATCGTCTTCGTCGGCAATTCGAGCCTCAACGTCACGATCCCCACGTTGTCGCGCGAGCTCCACGCGTCGACCTCGCAACTGCAGTGGGTCGTCGCCGCGTACTCCCTCGTCTTCGCCGGGTTGCTGTTCACCGCGGGGGCCCTCGGCGACCGCTTCGGACGCAAAGGCGCGCTCCAACTCGGGCTGCTCGGCTTCCTGGCCGGGGTTGCACTGGCTGCAGCATCCACCCAGATGTGGCAGCTCATCGCGTGCCGGGCGCTGATGGGCGGGTGCGCCGCGTTCATCATGCCGTCCACGCTGTCGATCCTGGTCAACATCTTTCCAGCTGACGAGCGGGCCAAGGCCATCGCGATCTGGGCCGGCGTGACGGGCGCCGCCGGCGCCATCGGCCCCGTGGCCAGCGGCTGGCTGCTCGGCCACTTCTGGTACGGGTCGGTGTTCCTCGTCAACGTGCCGATCATCGTGACCGCGCTGGGGCTCGGCGTGTTCCTGGTCCCCCGTTCCAAAGATCCCGACGAGGCGCAACTGGACCTGGTCGGCGCGGCGTTGTCCATCGTGGCGATCTCCTCCCTCGTCTACGGGCTCATCCAGGCGCCGGAGGCCGGCTGGGCCAGCGGGCAGACGCTCGGGGCATTCACCCTCGGTCTCGCCGTGCTCGTCGTGTTCGTGCTCTGGGAGCGGTCCCGTCGCGACCCGATGCTCGACATGCGGTACTTCGGCAACCCGGCGTTCAGCACCGCCACCGGCGGGATGGTCCTGGTCTTCATGTCGATGTTCGGCGTGATGTTCCTCATCACGCAGTACTTCCAGCTGGTGTTGGGCTACAGCGCGCTGTCCTCCGCAGTGCGCTTCCTCCCGATGGCTCCGATCATGATCATCGTGTCGCCACTCACCCCGCGGATCATCGCCCGCCTCGGTCACAACCGAACGGTGTCCGCCGGCATGGCGCTCGTGGCTGTCGGCTTCCTGCTCTTCAGCGGTCTGCGGGTGACGACTCCATATGCGTACGTGCTGCTTTGTGTGCTGTTCCTCGTGTCGGGCATCGCCTTGACGATGTCGCCCATGACCGCAGCGATCATGTCCGCAGTGCCCCCTCGCCGCGCCGGGGCCGGCTCGGCGATGAACGATGCGACGCGAGAGCTCGGCGCGGCACTCGGGGTGGCGGTTCTCGGGAGCGTGGCCGCGTCGCGCTATGGCAGTCACCTGATGCCGGCTCTGGGCGGGCTGAGCGCATCCGATCAGGCGGCGACAAAGGCGTCGCTTGCGTCCGCCCTCCAAACGGCCGGACACCAGCCTGGCGCCGCCGGAACCCTCCTCGTCCTCGCCGCGAAGCGCGCCTTCGTGTCGGGAATTCACGTGGCCGCGCTGACCGGGGCCGTGCTCGCCGCGGCGGCATCGTTCATCGTCCTGCGATACCTCCCCCGCCACATCGCACAGCACGGCGGCCCGCGTTCTGCCGTGGACTCCCTCGAGGACATCGCCGAGCTCGGCATCGCCGGCATCCCGCCCGTCTTCGCCGACCACCTCGAATCGAGGCCCGAGCCGAGCAACTGATCCTGCCGGTTGTCCCGTGAGGCGCGGGTTTGCGAGGCGTCGTGGCGAGCGCGGGGCTTGGCTAGGCGTCGCCCCGAGCGCCCAGCGCGGCGCACACCAACGGGACCAGCTGGTCGACCACCTCGTCGTCGACCGTCTCGCCAGTGACCAGGATGCGGTAGAGCAAAGGGCCACAGAGCACGGAAACGGCTATGCCGGCGTCCGAGACCGGCGGGATCTCACCACGAACGGCGGCCCGATCAAGGATGTGCTCGATCTGGATTCGCAAGGGCGCCAGGAGCCGTTCACGAGCTACCTGGCCCAGGTGGGGATGGCTCCCCATCTCCGCGGCCAGGCTGAGGAAGAGCAACCGCCGCTCAGGCGTCATCCTCGACAGCAGTCGGCCGAACGTCTCCGTGACGTCGCCCCGCAGCGTTCTCGTCCCCGTGTCAGTCGGCGCGGAAGGCTCGATCAGCGTCTCGAGCGCGCTGACGACGAGCTCCTCTTTTGATGCGAACCGCCGGTAGAGGGTGGCTGTCGATACGCCGGCGCGGGCGGCAACCCCGGCCATCGTGAGCTCGCCATATCCGAACTGGCCGAGCAGCGCGATCGTCGCGGCGGCGATCGCCCGGTCCGCGTCTGCGCTCCGTGGCCGCCCGCGGGAAGCGGGGCCGGTGGGGAGCGTGGAGGCGGCCCGGCTCGACCCGATGAGCGCGGTCCTCATCCCCGGTCTCCGACCGGCACGTGTGCCCGGCCAAGCGCGGTTTCCTCTCCCGCAAGCGTGACCACGCCCGCACCGAAGGATTCGGCCGCAGCCTCGACGGCCTCGGGGGCGAAAGAATCGGCCACGCCGGTGACGGGGGCACCCGCGGCGGGCGCCCGGTTGGGGAGCCACACAAGCGCTCGAGCATCGGGTGGTCCGAGTGCAACTCCCACCACACGAACGCACCAACAAGCACGAGGCCCACGACGAAGGCCCCGAGGACCTGAGGGGCACCCCAGCCCCGGCCGGGCGCTTCGATGATGCCGTAGAGGACACCGACCAGACCGGCGATCGACAGCACCGTTCCGACCGGATCGAGACGCAGTGTGGGCAGGGCGACGTTGAGGATCGTGTTGTCCATTCCGGTGATGAGCAGGCTGAAGCACAGCACCGCCAGGATCCGGTAGACCTCATCGCATGCAGATCGGCGTCGTCTTCCCCCAGACCGAGCTTGGTGACGACCGGGGAGCGCTCCGGGCCTACGCCGAAGCCGCCGAGGACCTCGGCTTCGCTCATCTGCTCGCCTACGACCATGTGCTTGGGGCCGACCCCACGGTGCATCAGCCATGGCTCGGCCCATACGACATCGACACCACGTTCCACGAGCCGTTCGTGATGTTCGGGTTCCTCGCCGCGATCACGTCCCTCGAGCTCGTCACTGGCGTCATCATCCTCCCGCAACGCCAGACCGCCTTGGTCGCCAAGCAGGCGGCGGAGGTCGACCGCCTGACCGGCGGGAGGTTCCGCCTCGGCGTCGGCGTCGGTTGGAACGCGGTCGAGTACGAAGCGCTCGGGGAAGACTTCACGACCAGGGGACGGCGCATGGACGAGCAGGTCGGGCTCCTACGCCGGCTCTGGACGGAGCGCAGTGTGACCGCGACGGGTACCTTCGACCGGATCAACGCGGCCGGGCTGGCCCCGGCGCCGATCCAACGTCCCATCCCGGTGTGGTTCGGCGGCTCGTCGCCGGCCGCGTACCGTCGAATCGGCCGGCTGGCGGACGGGTGGTTCCCTCAGGTCCCCCCGGGGGCGCGGCTGGACGAGGCCCGCGAGGTGATCGAGGCGGCTGCCGCGCAGGCAGGCCGGGATCCGACCGGGCTGGGGATGGAGGGCCAGGTCAGCTGGAGCGACGAGGGGGCCGAGAAGCTCGTGCGTCAAGCTGACCGGTGGCGCCACGCAGGGGCTACGCACCTATCGGTCAACACCATGCGGGCCGGGCTGGGCGGGGTCGAGGGCCACATAGGCGCACTCACCACTGCCGCCGCTGCGCTCGGACTGGGCAAAGACGCCTGATCCGTGTGTTGTTTGCGTCAGGAAAGATCTTCGATGACGTTGAGGTTGTAGAAGGTCGGAGGACCATCTGCGAGCGCCATCATCTTCTTCGCGAACTCCTGAGTCGCAGGCAGGTTGGAGTTCTCCATCGCATCGTCGTAGGAGTCGAAGAACACCACGTTGAAGTAACGGCCGGCGTTGTCCCGGTCTTCGCAGAGCACCCGCCTCCGAGCCTTGCGACCGTCCGCCGCGGCCGCTTCCCACTCATTGCCGACCGCCTGCATTTCCTTCATCTTCGATGTGCGGAACTCGATGATCTGAACAAAGCCCATCTGGTCGCCCTCCCGGTTGATGCCGCCTCGCGGACCACCCTAGATCTGAGGAGTCGCCCACGCTTGGGGGGCCAGCTGATTCAGGCCATCAGCCGGTCAGACGAGGGCGAGCGCACCGGCGATGGCGAAGGCGCAACCGGCAAGACCCAGCACTCGTCGCCACGGGTTCACGCCCCGAATCACCTCGTCGACGGCCCACCATCCGAGCGCGGCCACGCCCACCACGTCGACGGCTGTCCTCAGTGCAGTCCCACCCGACACCACCCAGCGCAGGGCCACGGTGGCCAGGAAGATCCACAACGCGACGTTGGGGAACTGAGCGATCGTGATGCGTCCGGTGTCGCGGCTCCGGAACATCCAACCGAGCAAGGATCGGGTCCGCTGGTCTCCCAACTGTTCTTTCGACTGGGATTTTGACGAGGCGCTCACCGATGCAGTCTGCCCCGGCGTGCGTGACATAACCACGCGCCGGCCCAACAGCTGGGCCGAGACGCTCAGCCGAAGTGGAGGCCCTCGAACGTGCCGGAGCGCCGCCACTCATCAATAAAGCGGAAGTAGGCCATGGCGCCCTGCGGGTAGCCAACGTTCAGGCGAGCGCGGGGGCCGGCGTCCTGGCCTTCGTTGTTGTAGTAGCCGGGGGTGCAATCGGGAGATCCGAGCATCATCCCGCCTCCCGACAACAACAGGTCGACCCAGCCGTCCTCGGCCGTTTCCGTGACCTCCACGCGCTCGTAGCCGTTCGCAACGAGGTGACTGACGACGGTGGCGATCGTCTGGCCCGCTTCGGTCAGGTTGTGCGGGATGTTGGAGATCAGGTTCGCTCCCTGCGTCGGCTGCACGAGGAAAGCGTTGGGGAAGCCGTGCACGTGGATGCCGTGGAGGGTGCGCATGCCGTCGGCCCAGTGCTCTGACAGCTTCACACCGTTCCGGCCGGTCAGATCGAAACCGGCACGCCGGGTGAACGCGGTGCCCACCTCAAAGCCCGACGCATAGATGATGCAGTCGACCTCGTAGTGCGTACCGGCTGCCACCACGCCGGTCTCGGTGATCCGCTCGACTCCCTTGCCGTCGGTGTCGACCAGATAGGTGTGGGGGAGGTTGAACGCCTGCAAGTACTCGTCGTGGAAGCACGGCCGCTTGCAGAGTTGGCGATACCAGGCCTTCAGCGCCTGCGCCGTCTGCACATCTTCGACAACTGAGTCGACGCGCGCTCTGATCTCCTCCATCTTGGCGAAGTCGGAATCCTCGAAGGCCTCCATCATCTTTGCCGGTGTCATGTCCTCTGGTGGCAACGCCATGATCTTGGACCGGATCCGCCGTGCGAGATCGGTCCAGCCGTCCATGACGAGGTCCTCCTCCGCCATGGCTCCGGTCTGGTTCGCGGTGAAGTTCTCCAACCAACGCTGCTGCCATCCCGGCGTGGCCATCTCTGCGAACCACGCCGGATCGGTGGGCCGGTTGTCGCGCACATCGACCGAGGAAGGTGTGCGCTGGAACACGTACAGCTCGCCCGCGGCACGGGCCAGGTGTGGAACGCACTGCACAGCGGTCGCCCCGGTCCCGATGATCGCGACTCTCTTGTCGGCGAGCTTGTCCATGGGTGCAGCCGTCGGGTCACCCCCGGTGTAGTAGTAGTCCCACCGGCTGGTGTGGAACGAGTGGCCGCGGAACGACGTGATCCCCGCGATGCCCGGCAGCTTCGGGACGTGGAGGGGTCCCGTTCCCATGGCGAGGAACTGGGCGGTGAAGCGGTCGCCCCGGTCGGTTCGGACAGTCCAGCGTGCAGTGGCGTCGTCCCACACCAGATCGACGACCTCCGTGTGGAAAAGGGCGTGGTCGTAGAGGCCGTAGTGCTTCCCGATGCGCTGGCAGTGCTGGAGGATCTCAGGCCCGCGCGCGTACTTCTCCGTCGGCATGTAGTTGGTCTCTTCGAGCAGCGGCATGTAGACGAACGACGCGGTGTCGCACTGCGCGCCGGGGTAGCGGTTCCAATACCAGGTTCCGCCGAAGTCGCCGGCCTTGTCGATGATGCGGACATCATCGATGCCTGCTTCCTTGAGCCGGGCACCGGTCACGAGCCCGGCGAACCCGCCACCGATGAAGGCCACCGTGACGTGATCGGTGACCGGCTCCCGCTCGACCCGAGGGGTGTGCGGATCGTCGAGGTACTGGGCGAGCTGCCCGCTCAGGCGCAGGTACTGATCGTTGCCGTCCGGCCGGAGCCGCTTGGCGCGCTCCTCCCGATATTTGCGCCTGAGTGCTTCCTTATCGATGACGGGGTCAGGCATCTTCGCTCCAAGGGTCGGCCGCTCCCAGCAAGGCCGGCACGAAATCTACGGGAACGGGCCGAACCGCGGCAGTCCGGGAGTGGCGCGAGTTTCGGCCGGGTTCGGCGTGATCAGGACCCCCCGGGGCGGGACCCCCAGGAGCGGCGCCCCCGGAGCGGGGACCCCGGAGGGGGCCCCGGAGGGGGACACCCTGCTCAGCGCGGGCGCTTGTGGGCGGCGGTCGGTGCCGGCTTCGGTGCTGGCGTCGGTTGCGGGGCGGTCGGTACCGCGGCGGGGGCGGAGACGCTCGCCGGCGCGGTGAAACCCTCGACCGGCAGCGGAGCGAGCGCCGCCGTCATGTACCCACTCCACATTCGCGCCGGGTAGCTACCCCCGACCACATCGATCCCCCCGATCCCGCGCATCGGCTGCTCGCCCACGGGATCACCCATCCACACCGCCGAGGCCAGGTTGGGGGTGTACCCCACGAACCACGCGTCCTGGTAGTTCTCGGCCGTCCCGGTCTTGCCTGCGACCGGCCGACCGGCCAGGGCGGCAGCCTGGCCCGTGCCGGCGATCACCACCTGTTGGAGCACCTGCGTCGCTTCCCGCGCGATCTCGGGAGGGATGACCTGCTTGCCCGGGCTGGTGTTGCGGAACAGAACGCTTCCATCGGGCCGGTCGACCCGCTCGACCAGGTGGGGCTGGTGGTACACGCCATCGGCGGCGAGGGTGGCATACGCGCTGGCCATCTGGAGCGGCGTAACGTCGTTGGTGCCCAACGTCATCGACGGGACCACGTTGAGGTGCGCAGTGATGCCCATGTCGTGCGCGGTCTGGGCCACATGGGTCAGTCCCACCCGCAGCGCCAGACGGGCGTACGCGCAGTTGACCGAATAGGCGGTGGCATCAGTGAGGCTCATCGGACCGAACACCTCCCCCTCGTAGTTGTTGGGCTGCCACGGGTCGGGGTGCCCGCCGGGGTTCGGGATCGAGCACGGTGTCGAGCCGTCCACGACGTCGTTGGGTGAGATGCCCTGCTCGAGCGCGGTGACGAGCGTGAACACCTTGAACGACGACCCGGGCTGACGGCCCGCCCCGCCGAGCGCGGCGTTGTACTGGTTGGCCCCGAACGACGTTCCTCCGACGACGGCCCGGATCGCCCCGGTGGCAGGGTCGACGCTGGCGACCGCCGCGCTCAAGGGCATCGCCGCCGTCGGCAGGCCCACTGCGACCGCCGCCTCGGCATCCTGCTGCATCCGCCGATCGAGGGTGGTGTGGATCTGGAGGCCGCCGGTGAGCAGGGCCTTGTTGCGGGCGTCGGCGGTGGGTCCGAGGCGCGGGTCGGCGAGCAGCTCCTGGCGGACGGCCTCGGTGAAGTAGTCACGTCCCTGCGGGAAGTGGTTGATCTGGGTGGGCAGCGAATCGCGGTTGGCTGCCGCGGCCCCCGGCGGATCTAGGTGGTGGTGGCTGACCAGGAGGTCGAGCACAGCCTGGCGCCGGACCCGGGCGCCGGCCGGGTTCCGGACCGGGTCGTGACCGTTCGGGTCCTGGATGATCCCGGCAAGCAGCGCGGCCTGGGCCGGGTTGAGGCGCGAGGCGTAGGTCCCGAAATAGGTCTCGGCCGCGGATTCGATGCCGTACGCGCCTTCACCGAAGTAGACGGTGTTGAGGTAGCGCTCCAGCACCGCCGGCTTGCCGTAGCGGCGCTCGATGCGGTCAGCGAGGACCATCTCGGTCAGCTTGCGCCCGAGGTTTCGCTTCGGGGTGAGCAGCGCGTTCTTCACCAGCTGCTGGGTGATCGTCGAACCCCCCTGGCTTGCGGTCCCGGTGCTGATGTCGCGGGTGAGAGCCCGGAGGATGCCGCGGGGATCGATGCCACCGTGCGACCAGAACCGGTCGTCCTCGGTGTCGACCACGGCGTTGATCGCCACCGGCGAGATCTGGTCGAGCCGCACCGGCTGGCGGTCCTGGTCTCCGTGGAGGACCGCGGTCGGGCTGTTGTCGGACGCGAACACCACCGAGCGCTGCGGGAGCGGCGGCAACGTCACCGCCTGGGAGTCCAGGACGAGGGACTGCCCGGCGTGGCCGATCGCGAATCTCAACGCCACACCGCACGCAGCCAGGCCCGCCGCCACCACGACCGCGCTACCGCACACGACCGCGCCGATCCGGGCCGCGACCCGCGGGGGCGAGGCGGGTGGCGCGTCGACTTCGGCTAGACGGAGCCGGCGCGACCACCGGCGACGGGAGGAGCCCACCTCGACGAGACCGCGGAGCGACGCCCCGGCGTGCCGGACGCCAGCGCCGATCGCGGAGCCGATCCGGACGTCGACCGCCACGCTCGCGACGACGAGCGCGCCGTCGATCCGGCGCAGGGCCCGCACCAAGAGGGTGACGGCCATCCACGCCGTGAGCCAGAAGGCGACGAAGGAGTGAGCGCTCCGGCGGCGCATGCCCGGCCACTGCTCGCGCCGGAGCAGGTCGACCCGGCGGGCAGCGGCTCGCCGCCCCCGGGCCCACGCCCTGCGAGCCAACGGCGACGCACCGCGAACCAACGGACTCGCCCGACCCCACGCCCCGCGAACCAACGGGCTCGCACGATCCCACGCCCCGCGGAGGAACAGCCACGCCCGGGCCAGGCCAGCGGCGAC
>Ga0102924_1003141_pt1 | contig 17474 bp, 19 predicted proteins | sample PaiPotPPM11metaG_FD_80116 | JGI IMG/M metagenome (GOLD analysis project Ga0102924, IMG submission 80116) | Iron sulfur acid spring bacterial and archeal communities from Banff, Canada, to study Microbial Dark Matter (Phase II) - Paint Pots PPM... ...
CACGCCGTGAAACGTCAGATCGCCGACCACGCTGAACGCTTGCAGCGTTCCGGTCACGGACTTCGAAACGAACGTCATCGTCGGGTACTTGTCGACCTCGAACCAGTCCGGCGAGCGCAGGTCCCGGTCGCGATCGGCGCTCTGCGTGTCGATGTCCTTGACGCTCAGCGTGGTGTTGATCGACGTCGGGAGGCCGCTCTCGCCGAGCGCGACGGTGCCTGCGGTCAGCGGAACTTTCCCCGTGACGCGCGAGATCGCGAGGTGCGTCACCGTGAACGTGGCCTGCGTGTGGTTCGGGTCGATCGCATAGTCGGCGGCGAGAGCCGGGACGGTGCACGCTGCAACGAGCGCGGCGACAAAGAGTGAGCGAAGCAAAGCAGAGCCTCCGGGAAGTGAGCGCGCGCGCCGATCGTATGCGGCGCTCGTGAAAGAAGTCTGACGGACAACGCGCGAGGAGCGCAAGCAATTGCAGGGAAGCGGCGTTCGGTGTCTTCGAACTGCCGCTTCTTCGCCGTCGCAGCGCTCGCCGCTCTGCTGGGTGCATCACCCGTTCCGTCGGCCGAGCCGAGCGCGGGCGGCTCGACGGCGGGGCCGGACGCGGCCTACGGTGCCCTCGCACAGGCCTACTTCGGCGAAACGTTCCGGGCCAATCCGGTCAACGCGACGCAGGCGGGAATACACGAGTACGACGCGCGGCTGGGCTCGTACGGAAGCGCGGACTACGCGGCGCAGATCGCCCGCGACCACCGTTATCTCGACCGGCTCGCCGCGCTCGATCCCGCCACGCTCTCGCCGCGGATCGCGCTCGACCGCCGGATGCTCGAGAACTCGCTGCGCGACGACGTGCTGCTGAACGAATCGATGCAGCTGTGGCGCCACCAGCCCGACGGCTACGTGCAGACGGCGAGCAACGCGGTCTTCCTGCTCGTCTCGCGGAAGTTCGCGCCGCCGGTCGTGCGGCTGAACGACGCAATCGCCCGCGAAGTGCAGATTCCGCGCTTGTTCGCGCAAGCGCGCGCGAACCTGAGCGCGGTCGACCGCGACACCGCTTCGATCGCCGTCGAGGACGCCGCCGGCACCGTCGAGCTGCTGCGGCAGACCGTTCCGAAGGCGTTCGCCGGCGTCGGCGATGCGCGCACCCGCGTACGTTTCCGTCGCTCGACCGCGACGGCCGTTGCGGCGACGAAGGCGTTCGCGACGTATCTGAAGACGCGCTGGGTAGCGCATCCGTCCGGCGCGTATGCGATCGGCGCCGCGAACTACAGCGCGCGGCTGAAGTACGAAGAGGGGATCGACATCCCGCTCGACCGCTATCTCGCGATCGGCGAGAAAGCGCTCGCAAAGACGCACGCGCAGATGGTCGCGACGGCGAAGCTGATCGACCCGCACGCCTCGACGGAAGCCGTCCTCGCGCGGCTCTACCGGATCCACCCGTCGTCGGCGCATCTGCTCGCGGCGGCGCAAGCGGACCTGGTGAAGCTGCGCGCGTTCGTCATCGCCCGCCACATCATCGACCTGCCGCCCGACGCCGACATCACCGTCACACCGACACCCGAGTTCTTGCGCGCCACGACCGAAGCGTCGATGGACGCGCCGGGTCCGCTGGAGCGCGTCGCGACGAAGGCCTACTACAACGTCACCCCGGTCGATCCGCACGACCCGCCGGCGGTCCAGGAGCAGTATCTCGAGGCCTTCAACGACTTCGAGCGCCCGATCATCTCGGCGCATGAAGTGTATCCGGGTCATTTCGTCAACTTCACCATCGACAAGCATCTGCCGCTCACGCTGACCGAAAAGTTGGTCAGCGCGACCTCGTTCGTCGAAGGCTGGGCGCACTACGACGAGCAGATGATGGTCGACGAAGGCTGGGGCAACGGCGACCCGCGCGTGCGCCTGATGCAGTTGCGCGAGGCGATCTGGCGCAACGCGCGCTACGTCGTCGGCGTGAAGATGCACACGCAAGGGATGACCGTCGCCCAAGCCGAGGCATTCTTCCGGACGCAGGCGTTCCTGGATCCCGCGAGCGCACGGGCCGAAGCCAAACGCGGAACGCAGGACGCCACCTACGGCTACTACACGCTCGGCAAACTCGAAATCCTCAAATTGCGCGACGACTACAAGAAGAAGCTGGGCAAGGAGTTCACCCTCGCCCGGTTCCACCACGATCTCTTGCAGTACGGCGACCCCGCGCTGCCGCTGTTGCGTCCGCTGCTGCTGGGGGCCGACGACGACGGCAAGGTGCTCCCGGACTGAAGGGTCCGGTTCGGCCGTCCTTCATGCGTGTTCGTCTCCCCGGGCTGGGTACGATCGGTCCATGCCACGGGGAAAAAATCGCGAGTTCGCGCCGCTGCCTTCGACGCTCGAACGCTCGCCGAAAAAAGCTCAAGACACCTACGAACAGACGCTAGAACACGCCGAAGAAGAGTACGGCGGCGACGAGGAGCGGGCGCATCGGGTAGCCTGGTCGGCGGTGAAACATTCGTTCGAACGCACGGGCGATCACTGGGAACCCAAAGAGCAGCGGGGCCCCTCGGACCCGCGCGCCGAGCAGGGCGGCCCGAACGCGTCGGGCCGTTCGTTCGGCGGCGTCGACGTCGAGGGGCAGACCAAGGAGCAGTTGATCGAAGAGGCCCGCCGCAACGGGGCGCACGTCACCTCGCACATGACCAAAGCCGAGATCGCAGATACGATCGAAAAGGCGATTCACGCAAACGACCGCAAGCGTCGCGAGCGCGAATAGGGACAGCGCGCGCGGCGTGAGGGCACGCACGACGAATCTTTGCTTGACTAGAGAAGGTACGGGTTCGTCCGTCGCTCGATGCCGATGGTGGTCGCCGGCCCATGACCGGGAACGACCACCGCCGCATCGTCATGGTCGAGCAGCTTGGTCCGAATGGACCGAACGATGTCGGCGAGCGACGTCCCGCCGAGATCCCAGCGGCCCACCGCGCCGGCAAAGAGCGTATCGCCGGTGAACAGCAGCGTCCCGCCCGGGTCTTCGAGCGCGAACGACGTCGAGCCCGGCGTGTGGCCGGGTGTGTGCAGGCAGCGCAGCGCGAGCGCGCCGGCGCGCAGGACGTCGCCGTCGACGAGGTCGCCGTCGAGCGCAACGATCTGCGGCGGGCGAACCATCCCCAGCCACAGCGCCTGCTCGCTGAGCGTCCCGTACAGCGGCAGGTCGCCGGGGTGCAGCAAAGCGTGGCCGCCGACCCGTTCGCGCAAGGGTCCGAGCGCGCCGATGTGGTCGATGTGCGCGTGCGTGTGCACCAGATAGCGCGCGCGCAATCCGTGCGCGTGCAGCCGTCGCGCGATCTCCGGCACGTCGTCGCCGCCGTCGATCACGATCGCCTCCCCGCTTGCGGGATCGCAGAGGATCGTGCAGTTGCATTGCAGCATCCCGACGGGGAACGTCTCGACGATCATGAGTCCTCACCAAGGCGCGTGTCGTCGTCACCCTGCGGCGGTCGTAGCGCGAAGTCTCGATAGGCGCGGTTGAAGTATCCCAGCGGCTCGCCGTCGCGCCAGCCGGCGTCGACGACGGTGCCGAGAAAGATCGTGTGCGTCGACGCCGTCAATTCCTCGGCCAGCGCGCAATCGACGTGCGCGAGCGTGCCGTCGAGAATCGGCGACCCGCTGCGCCCGATGCGGTATCGAACGCCGTCGAAGCGCGAGCGCGGTTCGCCCCCCGCGAAGCGCACCGCGAGTTCGCGCTGCTCGAGCGAAAGGATGTTGACGCAAAACCGCTGCGATTCCGCGATCAGCGGGTGCGCGGTCGCCTCGCGGTTGACGCAGATCAGCACGGTCGGCGGCGCGGCCGAAACGCTCGCGAAGGCGTTGACGGTGAAGCCGTGGATGCGCCCCTCGTGCTCCGTCGTGACGATCGCGACGCCGGTCGCGAAGCGGCGCATCGCGGCCAGGAAGTCATCAGTCGACGCGTGCACCGATGCCGATCCCGTCGCCGATCGGTACGATGGTCGCGTCCAAATCCGGATGGTTCAAGAATGCTTTGTTGAAGGCGCGAATCGCCTTGACGTCAGGGCTGTCGGTGCTGCGCGGCGGCTCGGCGGCCTCACCGTGCCACAGCAGATTGTCCACGACCACGATCCCGGACCGTTTGAGCATCGGAACGACCAGCTCGAGGTAGGCTTCGTACTCGGTCTTCACCGCATCGATGAAGACGATGTCGAGGTTGCGCTGCGGGAACCAGTCGAGCACCTCGAGCGCCGAATGGTTGATGATCTCGATGCGGTCTTCGACCCCGGCCCGCCGGAAGTAGCTCGAGGCGATCGCGGTCCGCTCCATGTCGGGGTCGATCGTCCAGATCCGTCCCGCGGGCGGCAACGCCATCGCCATCCAAAGCGTGGAGTAGCCGTAGGCCGTCCCCAGTTCTAGGATCCGGTTGGCCTGCATGCAGTGGACGAGGACGGAGAGGAAGCGCCCAGCCGCCCGGTCCACGATGGGAATCCCTTCGCGGAGGCCGTGCTGTTCAAGCTCAAGGAGCAACGGCGACGGCTCCCGGTGGAGCCGTGTGAGGTAAGCCAGATCGCGCACGATGGACGATGTTTGCCGCCCGTCGCAGGCGGGAACCTGCCGATACCTCGCATGCTCGTTGAAGCCCTCATCCGGAAGGCACGCGGGACGGGGGCATCATGTGCGTCGTCGAAGCATTGGCTCTTCCAGAATGACACCGTAGGAGGCTTCCGTTGGCAACGCTCGCCCAACAATCGTATGCGCCGAAGAAGTTCGATCTCGCCGGACTGCAAGGAATCTCGGACAACACCTTGCAGGTCCACTTCGGACTCTACGAGGGCTACGTCAAGAACACCAACCTGCTCAACGAGCAGATCGCCGGACTGATCGCCGAGGGCAAGGCTGCCGGCGCCAATCCGGGCTTCGCAGAACTGACCCGCCGGCTCGGCTTCGAGTACAACGGGATGGTGCTGCACGAATACTATTTCGGAAACATGACCAAGAGCGCCAGTGCGCAGCCGACGTCTGCAGTCCAAGACGCGGTCGGCGGGACGTACGGGGACTTCGAAACCTGGAAGAAGGACTTCTCGGCCGTCGGCGGCATGCGCGGCGTCGGTTGGGCGATCGCGTACTTCGATCCGAACACCGGACGTATCTCCAACCATTGGATCACGCTGCACGAAGACGGCAACGTCGCAGGCTTCGTGCCGCTGCTGGTCATGGACGTGTGGGAACACGCGTTCCTGCTCGACTACAAGCCGGCCGAGCGCCCGAAGTACATCGAGTCCTTCTTCGCCAACGTCGACTGGAACGTCGTGAACGCGCGCCTCACCGCGGCCAAGGCCGGACGCACGGTCTGATGGGCGTCTGACGTGGGGGACACGGGAGTGCTGCGGCTCTTCCCGCTCAACACCGTGCTGTTTCCCGGCGCGGTGCTCAACCTCCACGTTTTCGAAGAGCGCTATCGCACGATGATCGCCGAATGCCTCGATGCGCACGAGGCATTCGGCGTCGTCCTGATCCGGGACGGTGCGGAAGCCGGTGATCCCGACGTGATGCCGCATGAGATCGGCACCACCGCGGAGATCTCGGAGGTCACCCCGCTGCCCGCGGGACGCTACTACATCAGCACCACGGGGAAGCGGCGCTTCCGCATCGAGCGCATCGTCAGCCGCGAACCGTATCTTCTCGCCGAGGTCGAGTTCATCGACGACGAGGAGGTCGAGGACGACGACGAACGCGCCTGCGAGCTGACCCATCGAGTGCTCGGCGAGTTTCGCGAATACGTGCGCCTGCTGATCGCGTTTTCGGGCGCCGCGCACGAGGTCGACGTGCCGCACGACCCGGTCGACGCGAGCTACGTCGTCGGCGACGCATTGCAGGTCGCCGACAACCTCAAGCAGCGATTGCTGGAGCTGCGCTCGGCCGAAGCGCGCCTCGGCGCCGAACTCGGCTTCTTACGCCGCCTCTTGCCGCAGATGCGTGCGCTGCTGGAGCGCAAGAAGCAGCAGCACGACGTCGTGCGCGACGACGCCCCCGGCGGCGAGTCGCGCGCGCACCAAGAGCGCTACTTCGGCAAACACTTCTCGCAGAACTAACGTCACGCGGGGGCGGAAAGACGCTCCGCGGCGAGCACGACGTTGCGCAGGAGCGCGACGTTGGTGACCGGGCCGACGCCGCCGGGGACGGGCGTGATCTCGCCGGCGATCGCGGCGACCTCGTCGTAGGCGACGTCGCCGGCGAGCTTGCCGTCGACGAACGTCGTGCCGACGTCGATCACGGTGGCGCCCGGCGCGACCATGTCCGCGCGCACCAAGCCCGGCACGCCGGCCGCGGCGACGATCACCTCGGCGTCGCGCGTGTGGTGCGCAAGGTCGCGCGTCTCGCGGTGGACGACGGTGACCGTGGCGTTGCGCGCCATCAGCAGCAGGGAGACGGGAAGGCCGACGACGTTGGAGCGGCCGATCACGCAGCAGCGGACGCCGGTCGGCGGCCACCGGCTGCTGCGCTCCAGCAGCAGCATCACCGCGAGCGGCGTCGCCGGAACGAACTCGGTACCGCTGGCGAACGCGAGCCGGCCCAGATTGACCGGGTTGCCGCCGTCGACGTCTTTGTGCGGCGGCAGCGCTTCGGCGATGCGCCGAATCGCCAGGTGCGCGGGGAGCGGTTGTTGCAGGATCACACCGTGAACGAGCGGATCGTCGCCGAGCGCGCGCAGCCGGGCGCGCAGGTCTTCCTCGCCGACGCCGGCCTCCAGCGTCTCGACGCCGACGTCGACGCCGACTTTCGCCGCGACCCGTTCGATGCTGCGGACGTAGGCATGGCTCGCCGCGTCTTCGCCGACGATCGTGACGACCAGCCGCGGAACGACCCCGCGCTCGCGCAAGCTCGCGGCCCGCGCCGCGACTTCGCCGCGCAATTCGGCCGCGAGCGCGCGTCCGTCCAATATGTCAGCCGGCATCGACCGGCCCGTTCGTTCGGGTAGGGCACGAGCCCTGGAACGCGTGCGCTGGACCGTGACGCTCGGCACCGCCTTCGACGAACCCGCGTTCGAGCGGGCATTGGCGGGCTTTCGGCGGCTTTACAACGTCGCGCCCGAACGGGTCCTGTGTGCGCCCGACGTGCTCGGACGTTTCGCCGCGCTGATGGAACGCTCGTCCGACGATGCGCTCCGCCGCGACATGCGCTACGACGGCTTGCCGGTCGTCTCGGCGATCCTCGCGCCGGGAACGATCGTCTTCGAAGGCGAGGTCGACGAAGAGCGGATGGGAGACTGGTAGCGCGTCAGACGCGATGCATGCGAACGATCCGGATCGGCGGCGCGAGCACCTCGCCGTTCGCCGGCGCGGTGTGGATCTTCGCGACCACGTCGCCGCCGCGGACGACTTTCGCGAACACCGCGTACCCTTGGTGATCGGCGAACTGATCGCCGTCGAGCCAGCGATCGTCGGCGGCGTTGATGAAGAACTCCGCCGTGGCGGAATTCGGCTCGCTGGTGCGCGCCATCGCGAGCGTCCCTGCCGTGTTGTGCAAGCCTGTCGTGCGCGTGCTCTCCACCGGAATCGGAGCGAACGGCTTCGCGGCGGGCGTTTGCTCCAGCCCGCCTTGGACCACTTGAATGCGCGGCATCGGCTGACCGAACACCGGCCGCACCGTGCGATAGAACGACGACCCGTCGTACTTGTGCGCGTCGACGTAGCGCAGGAAGTTGGCGCTGGTCAGCGGTGCCTTCGCCGTCTCCACGCGCACGACGATCGTCCCGGCGCTGGTCTCGATCGCGACGTCGACGGGTTTGGGGGCGCGCGGCGCCGCCCCGAGCAGCGTGAGCGCGGCCGCGACCGCAAGCAACGAACGGTAGTGCATCGGCGCGTCCTTCGACACGTCAAGCCAAGAATGCTCGCAGGGCGGCACCGAGTTCCTCGGGCTGCTCGATGATGCCCAAGTGTCCGCTGCGTTCCAGCACGAGCGTCTGCGCGCGCGGGTACACGCGCACGACCTCGCGCAGCGCCGCGACGCGGATGAACCGATCGTGCGCGCCCCACGCGCAGAAGACCGGTCCGGCGTAGCGAGCGAAGCCGGCGGCCACGTCGCGCCGGTTGGCGAACGCGGCGATCGCGCCGGCGTACACCGCGGCGAACGCGCGGCGCACGCGAACGTCCTGCGAGAGTTCGAAGGTGCGTTCGATCGTCGCCGGATCGAGCGCCTTGGGATCGACGACGCTGCGCCGCAGCATGCCGGTCACGAACCGGCGCGACGGGCGCCGGGTGAACGCCCAGCGAGCCCAGCCGCCGGCCAGCGCATACACGAGATAGCGCGCCGGATGCGCGAAGCCGGCCGGCGCGAGCAAGCCGAGCCGCCGAACGCGTTCGGGATGAGCGCCGGCGTACTCCGCGGCGATGCAGCCGCCGAGCGAATGACCGACCAGCGCGAATCGGTCCAGACCGCGCTGCAGGACGGCGGCCTCGAGCGTCGCGGTGAAAAACGGCAGATCGTACCGCGCGTCGGGCTTTTCGCTCGCCCCGAAGCCGGGCAAGTCGAACGCGACGTAGCGGCAGGATGGGTCGAGCTGCGGGACGAGCCTGCTCCACGCTCCCTCGCTCCAGTGCCCCAAGCCGTGCAAGAGGACGACTGCGGCAGCGTCGGGCGAAGTGCTGCCGGCCTCGAACGCGGCGAGCTGCACGCCCGCGGCGCGCACCGTCGTCGCTCGCCATGCGGGCGGAGCGGTCCGTTTCACCCCGAAGGGACTTCGCGTGCGGAGGTCTCTCGTCATCGCGCTGGTCGTGCTCCTTGGGGGCTGCTATTCGGCGCCCGACCCGAAGGCTGCCGGCAGCGGCGGGCCGAGCACGCTCGCCGGCGCACCGGCCCAATCGTTCGATCTGCGCCGCACCGACGGACGCGTCGATTCGCTCGCGGCGCATCGCGGGCAGGTCGTGCTGATGAATTTGTGGGCCACGTGGTGTCCCCCGTGTCGTGAGGAGATGCCGGCGCTCGAAGGATTCGCGCGCGCCTACGCGGGGCGCGTGGTCGTGCTCAGCGTCGACCAAGGTGAGGCGGCGTCGGTGGCGGCGGCGTTCGCGCGCGAGCGCGGCGTGACGTTTCCGATCCTCGTCGATGAGAACCAGCAATACGGCCGCACGTACCAGGGCGTCGGCTTGCCCACGACGGTGATCGTCGGACGCGACGGCCACGTCGTGCGCGGCATCGACGGCGCGATGACCTTGGAGCAGATGCGCGCCGCGGTCGCACCCGCGCTCGCGCCGCCCGGGCCGCGCGCGGTCTCGCGGTGAACTCGCGCATCGCGGCGCTGGTCGTCGGGGCGATCGCGATCGGGCTCGTGCTCGCGCAAGATCTCGCGCCGCGCACGCCGCTGTACCACACCTGGCAGTACGCGCTCTCGCTCGCGATCGCGCTCGCCGTGCTCCTCGCGTACGCCAACGGCGTTCGCCGCGGTGACGACGGCGTCGTGGGGAAGCGGCTGCTCGTCGCAGTGGCGGGCGCAGCCGTGGTGATCTGCGGCGGACTCGCGGCCGGCTTGCTCGGCCCGGACACCGCAAGCGTGGTCGGCACCCCGGGAACGGTCGTACCGATCCCGGCGCTCGGCGCGGCGGCGTTCTTCGCGCCCGCCGATGCTGCGGCCGTCGCTCGCGGCGATGCGATCGTCACGCTGCGCCGGCGCGAGGGTGCCGCACTCGAGGTCGGTGCGCGCGGACGTCCGCTCGGCGAATCATTGCTGTACCTCGACCCGCGACCGGCCGCCTACATCGAGGCGTGGGACGAGCACGGCGCGCACCTTACCGTCACGCAGCCGACGAGCGCGTCGTTCTTGTCTCCGGTGCTGGCGTTCCGTCAGCAGCAGCGCATCGGCGAGTTCGACGTGCCGTACGACACGTTCGCGACGCCCTCGCTGCACCGCGTCTTCCGCGCGCTGTACTTCACGCCGCGCGACTTGGCCGCGTTTCCGCGTGCCGTCGAGGACAAGACGCACCCCGCCGTGATCCTCTACGCCGCCGACGACCGCGGCGCGCAGCTCGGCATCACGTTCGCGCCGTCGGGCAAAGACGTCACGATCGCCGGCGTGCGCGTGCGCGCGACGCTCGGGACGTACCCCGCGCTTGCGATCGCCGCCGCGCCGCCGGCGTGGGCGCTCGTGACCGGCATCGCGCTCTTCGTCGCCGGGATCGGCCGGAGCGCGAGCCGGCGCACCGCACGCGGCACGCCGCGAGAACCGCAGGCTCAAGGAGTCTGAGTGCCGGGAACGGTCGCCGTGCAGTCGTGCACGACGGCCGAGCCCGCGACCGTCAGCGGCGGGTTCGCCAGCGTGCCGACCGCGTACAGCGCGTGCAGCGCGATCGGCGGCGCGAGCGCGCGCGGGACGATCGCGCTCAAACGGCGCGTGTCGCGGAAATCGAGCGCGCGCGCGAACGTGATCGTCGCGCGATCGCCGTAGCGATCGGAGAGCGTCGCGCGCAGCGCGGCACCCGCGCCGTCGGCGTCGATCGCGCACGACAGCGCGGTCACGTCGCCGAGTGGCAGGTCTCCGGTCGCGACCGCGTATGCCGCGCGTACGCCGCTGGTGAAATCGTAGTTGAGGGTCAGACGGCCGGCATCGACGGCGACGGCGCCGCTCCCGTTCGCCGGCACGGTCGCGAGCTTCCATGCCGCTTCGTGCGCCGCGTCGAAGAGTGCGAGCGAAACGTCGTGGTGGCCGACCGGTATCGTCGCGCTCACGACGGCACCGCCGGCCGCGGCGGTGACGACCGCGTCGCGGTCGCCCGCGCTCAGCCGCCCGCGTTCGTCGATCGTCGCGCCGGTCGCACTCCAATGCGCGGTTCCGCCGACCGCGACCGGACGATCGCGTCCGTCGAAGGCCTCGAGGGTCAGCGCAACGCTGCCGTGCGGTTCCGCTTCGGCGCGGGGCGGTCCGATCGCCAAGCGCGCGACGCGCCCGACGATCTCCAGCGGCACGTCGGTCGAGGTTCCCCCGCGAGCGACGTGCAGCAGATACGTTCCGCTGCGCGACCCCACGTGCAGAACGTCGTCGGCGCCGATCGAGGCCACGTCCGGTGCGGCGTCGACGTGCCACGGACCGGCCGCGTCGCCGAGGCCGTGGCCGTTCACATCGACCATCCGCGAGCGGAGCGGCAGATGCGCGCCGGCGAGCGCCACTACCCGTTCCGGCCGAACGACCAGTCGCGACGGTGGCCCGACCGGAGCGTCGCTGTACACGAAGAGTCCGTCGGCGACGGCGCGTTCGATTCCGTCCGAGGGCTCGTTGACGACGCTCGGCGCCGCGTCGCCGAGGACGCGCGCGACGAGCGTCGCCGAACCGCCGCTGTCGAACAGCATCGCGTCGGTCGCGCCGAGCGCCTGCAGCAGCGCGATCAGCTCGGCGCGACTCACGCCGATCGACGTCGCCGGATGCCGCCCGTCGACGACGATCAGGCCGACCGTTCCGTCGGGAAAGCGCGCGACGGCCGCGGCCGGGATGCGGCGATCCCGCTCCGCGTAATTGGGAGAACCGGGATCGTCGACCGGGACGCCGTCGCGCAGCAGCATCGGCCCGCCGCCGATCGCGATCGCGACTGAAGCCAGCGGCGGATCGGTGTCGTACGACAGCGTCACGACGTCGCCGACGTCGGGGAGCGCGCCGAACGGTTGCGCGGAGGGACCATATGCGAGACGTAGCGCGGGACCGCCGGGAAACGGGCCGCCCTGCGTGACCGACGTGACGCGATAGCGCGGCGCGCTCGCGCTTGCGGAAGCGAACGGCGCAAGCTCCAGTACCGAGGTGGCCGGCGCCGGCGGCGGCACGCCGAACGCGCGCGTGAGCACCGTCGCTCCGGCTTCGGGCGGCCATCTGTTGACAGCCGTCAAGGGCACGCGCACCGCGCCGAAGTCGACCGATCCGGCGAACCGGTAGGGCTCGAAACGGATCCGGCGGTCCGTCGTCACCGTGAGCGCAGGGCGCGCGCTCGGCGAGCGATCGAGCGTGCCGTCGCGCACCAGAACGCCGACCGGCGCACCGCTGGCGTTGATGTCGAAGTAGTCGCCGTTGATCCCGGCGACTGCGCCGGTGCGGTGCGCCATCGACGAGACGGGTTCGTCTTTGGAGACGATCGTGTCGTGCGCGAGGACGGCGCCGAGTCGGACCGAGGGCTCCTTGAGGTCGGCCGTCACCAGCGAGACGACGAGCGGGCCGGCCGACGTGATCAGGCGATAGATCGCGCGGCTGACGCCCGGTGCGACGCTCTCGCGCTCGACGCTCGCGCCGGTGGCCAGCGGGAACGGTGCAAGCGGCGCGAGCGCAGGTGCGGCGTCCGGGATTGCCGCCCCGGCTGGGCAAGCGAGCGCTGCGGCGAATGCCAGCGCGCACAGCCTTCGATACATGTGACGCATGCGGCTAGCTTTGGTCTGCGCTCGATGAGGATGCCGTGTGGTAGAGTTCACCGGTGCGTCTCCTCGCCGTCGCTGTGCTTGTCGTGGTCGTCGCGTCGTTTGGCGCGGCCACGCCGCTGCGCGCGCAGGACGAGACCTCGATGCTGCTTGCCAAGCTCGCCGCTGCGGACCCCGGCTTGCAAACGTATCGCGCCGACGTCGCGTTCGACGTCGGGCTGAGGACCTTCCCGTTCTTGCGCAAGACCGTGCACGGGAACGCGTACTTCAAGCGCCCGGCGCGCATGGAGGTCGTGTTCACCGATCTGCCGTCGTACGCGCGCGGCTTCAGCAACCTCTACGTGGGTCTCGGGACGCCGAGCGACTGGGAGAAGAAGTTCGTCATCGGCTCGGCGCAGGAGCGCATCGACGGCCGCGCGGTCACGTATCTCGTGCTCACGCCGCGCAACGCGGACCATCGTCTGCGCGAGGTCGACGTCTACGTCGATCCGGCCTCGGCGCTGCCGGGCCGTATCGTGTGGCGCTACGGCAACGGGCGCATCGAACTGCGTCAGCGTTTCGCGCAGGTGGAAGGCCACGATCTGGTCGTCGCACAGGACACCGACATCCGCCTGCCGCCCCTGCATGCATTCGTCAACTCGCGCATCTCGAACTATGCGCTCAACGTCGACGTGCAGGACTCGGTGTTCACGAAGAAACCGGAACCCTCGACGCCCTAGCAGGTTGCTGCTAACGCAACAGCCCGTAGGCGAAGATCAGCAGGCCGAGGCCCGATGCGGCGCCGGCGACGATGGGAAGCAAACGCGATCCGACCAGCGCCGTGATCGAAACGAGCACGATCGACACTTCGAACAAGGTGGTCGCGACCTCGATCGTCTCGTGCTGCGCGAGCAGGTGTTCCGAACGCGCGTTGTCGCGTTCCGCTTCGCGCTCGAACCGCGCGGCCTTCTCGAGGAGGGGCGCCCCTTTGGCCGACTCGCGTTTGGCGTTCGCCTTCAGCCGCCGGAGGTTTCCGCCCGGACCGACGCCCGCATCGATGGCGGATTGCGAGACGTAGAACTTGAGCCGGCCGGCCTGGAACTCGTTGTACGTGTCCGAGGTGCGGGTGATGGCGACGATCGAGTCGTTCTTGGCGATCAGCGCGCCGGTCGAGCGCAAGTTCGACAAGTACCCGCTGAGCGCCGCGAGGACGGCCAGCGCCGCCGCAGCGACCGGCACCCAGCGCGGTCCTTCGGACCCGTGGGCGTGACGCTCGCGCGCCTCTTCGAACGCGTTCGCCGGCGTCGTCATCGGCGCGCGCCCGAGGTGAGTTCTGCAATCCGCACGAGGGCTTCTCGTACGTCGGTCTGCGGCGCAACCCTCCACACGTCGGTGCGTTTGCGATCGAACGCGAACGCGGTCAATTCGAACTCCCCGAACGTTCCGCACACGAGCGTACCGTCGGGATCGGCCGCGAAGGCGCGGCGCCGCGGTGTGTCGAGGACGGCCACGTAGCAGCGCAGCTCGGCAGCGCGCGTGCGCGCGTACCGTACCGCCCAGCCGCCGTCGATCGACGTGTTCCAGACGAACAGCCTCACGCCGGCGAGCCGCGGCGCGACGAGGGCGCGCGGATCGAGCATCGCTTCGTCGTCGACCAGCGCGACGTCGTCGCTGGCCGGATGCGAATGCGGATCGATCGTGAAATCGGCGTCGGCGACCGAGGCCAGCTCGTGAAGTGCCGGATCGGCATGCGCGGCCAGCCCGATGCGGGCGGCATCGGGAAGCCGGTCGCCGGAGAGCCGCAGGACGCCGGATGGTTCCGCGCGGAGCCGCACGATCGGGGGTCCCAGCGCGATCGTTCCGTGCAGCGTCATCTCTTCGTCCTGCGGAGCGATGGCGACGATCGTGCCGTCGGCGGCGACGATCTGACTCTTGCCGCAATACGCCACGCTGCGCGCTTCGACGCCGATCTTGTTGGCGGCGACGAGCGGAACGCCGTTCTCGCGCGCCCGCACGGGGATCATCAGATCCGCTTGCACGTTCTCCAGCACAAGCGGATCGCGCCCGCTGCTGACCCACGCGGTAGGGACGACGAGCACCTCGGCGCCGCGCTCCACGAGCGTGCTGGCGATCGTGGGGATGCGCCCGTCGGCGCAAATGAACACGCCGAGTTTTCCCAGCGGTGTGTCGATCGGCTCGAGCGACGCACCGGTGCTGAACCAGCGGCGGTCGAAGTGCCACAGGAAGCACTTGTCGGCGAAGCCGGCGATGCCGCCGCGCGTGACGACGTACGCGCTGTTTGCAGTGCCGCCTTCGTGCGCCCGCGCGGCACCGTACACGATCGTCGCGCCGCTGCGGGATGCGACGCCGATCACGTCGCGCGCAGCGTCCTCGAGTTGTTGCGGGTCGACGGGGTCCGAGCCGATAACGTAAGCGGGAACGGTCCCTTCGGGGACAACGATCAACCGCGCGCCCGCGTCGGCGGCAGCGGCGATCCGCACGAGCAGTGACGGCCAGCGTTCCGGGAACGCGGCACGGTCGTGCGCCCGCGGCTGCACGGCTGCGACGGGTGTCGGGCGAGCACTCAAGGAAATACACTCTCAATTACGATGAGGGACGTCGCTTGAAACGACTGATCGCCTGTGTTTCGCTCGTGGCGGCCACCGCAACTGCGGCCGCATCGGCGAGAGCGCCGGCCTCCCCACCCAAGCCGCACGCCGCGGCCAAACCGGTCGCCCACGCCAAAGCCCCGAAATGTAAGGTCGCGCCGGCCGACGAGTATTTCGGCAAGCTGAAGATGAGCATCCTCGGCATCCGCAACGTCATCAAGGACCAGGGTCTCAAGATCGACGTGTATCCGGAGAAGGCCGATTCGACGCTGAATTCCATCGCGCTGGCGGAAGACGCCGTGCACGACTGGCAGCACAAATATCCGTGCGACAGCTGGCTCCCTGGGACGATCTACGCCATCGAACACTTCTACGGCAAGATCCATACCAGCGCCGGGGTTAAGCACGTCCACGCCGCGTTCGCGTGGCTGCGCCACGACTACCCCAAGAGCCGCCTCGTGGTGGTGGCGCTCAAGGAAGACGGCGCAGCCGCGCTGCCGAGCCCGGGTCCGCCGGTCGCCACCGACGGTTCGCCCTCACCCGTGCCGTCGGGCTCGCCGTCGGCCAGCAACTGATCCGGCGCACGAAGAAACCCCCGGCGTAGCCGGGACTTCCGATTCGGTCCGCTCCGTGCTAGAACTTGATGCCCAGACCAGCGTACCCGGCATTGTGCGAGGCATCGGACGGCGCGAGGTTCTTGCCGCGGATGGTGTCGCCGAGGAACCCGGCGTCGAGGAACAGCCCCGAGTCGCCGAGTTTGAGCGTTCCCCCGACCTGATACTTCAGGAAACGCTGCTGGAACTCGTCGGTCGTACCGACGAGTGCGGGCGGCGCGCCTGGCGGAAAAGTGAAGTTGCCCGAGATGCTCGGGTAATACCACACGCTGCCGTACGGCGAGAGGCGCTGATCGAGGTCGGGAAGTTTCTCGGCGCCGAAACCCACGCCAATCTGTTTCGGATAGCCGTAGTTTTCCTCACGATGGAGGTAGCCGACGCCGATGTAGATTCGCGGTTCGGCGATCTTCAGCCCCAATCGCGCGTCGAAGTCGGTGTCGTGCGCCTGGAATGAGTCGACCGGAGTCTGGCCGTACGCGCCGATCACCGTTACACAACCCTCGTTGCCGGCGGCGATGAACGGTCCCTTACCGCTCGGATTCGGGCACGGGTTCGGCCCGAGCAAGACCGGAGCGGTGATTCCGCTGTTGTGCGGATAGTTGTACCAGCGATAGTCGCCCGCGAGCATCCACGGCAATCCGAACGCCGGAAACTCGACGGCACCGCGAGCGGCGAACGATCCGACGCCGTAGTTGCCGGGCGAGAATTCGTTGTAGACCCGCGGCGAGAACACGTAGTCGCCGACGACGTAGTGCTCGTAGGGATTCTTCGCGACCGGGGTTGGGGTCGGCCTCGGGGTTGGTTTGAGGCTCGGCGGGGCCGTGACGATCGGCGCCGGCGTCGCGATTGGCGGCGCGGGCGTCGTAACGATCGCCGGGACGTAGCGGACGACGACGATGCGACGATCGGGAACCCACTGCACGTAGGCGCCCATGCCCTCGGAGACCACGCGAATGGGCACGACGACCGCGCCCTTGTAGATCTCCGGAGGAACGTCGAGCGGACGGCTCTCGCCGTTGATGACCACTTCCCGCTGACCGACGGTCACTTTGAGGTCGGAACCCGGCTTCGAGACGTCGACCGTCTTGGAAGCCGAATCGTACGAAACCGTGGCGCCCATCTGCTCGAACATCGAGCGGAGCGGGATGAGGATAGTGTTGCCGCGCACCAGCGCCGCGAGGACGCGGTTCGCTTTGAGGCGATCCGGCTTCGCGTAGACGTGATGGTCGTTGTAGAGGATCGGAACCTCGCCGGACGGCGGCGTACCGAAGTCGGGCGCCGGCATGGAGGTTTGCGCCGACGCAAGCGTCGTTGCGAGGCCGACCGTGGCCAGCAGGGCGGCGAGGCGAAGAGCGACGGGTTTCAGGGAGGGTCCTCCTTGTCGGCGATTTGGGTGGTCCCTTGGGGAGCACGGGCACGGTTATCTCTCAATGCAAAACGAAAAAGCCCCCGGCGTGAGCCGGGGGCTTTTTGCAGTGCGCCGCGCGTCTAGAACTTGATGCCCAGACCCACGTAGCCGCCGGCATGCGACGCATCGGACGGCGCGAGGTTCTTGCCGCGGATGGTGTCGCCCAGGAATCCGGCGTCGAGGAACAGCCCCGAGTTGCCGAGGTTCAAAGTGCCGCCGATCTGATACTTCAGGAAGCGCTGCTGGAACTTGTCGGTGGTGCCGACGAGCGAGGGCGGCGCGCCCAGCGGGAAGGTGAAGTCCCCCGAGATGCTCGGGTAGTACCAGACGCTGCCGTAGACGGAGATCGGCTGGTCGAGGTCGGGGAGCTTCTCGGCGCCGAAGCCGAAGCCGTTCTGCTTCGGATAGCCGTAGTTTTCTTCGCGATGGAGGTAGCCGACGCCGATGTAGATGCGCGGTTCGGCGATCTTGAGGCCGAGGCGCCCGTCGAAGTCGGTGTCA
>Ga0102924_1003142_pt1 | contig 17473 bp, 13 predicted proteins | sample PaiPotPPM11metaG_FD_80116 | JGI IMG/M metagenome (GOLD analysis project Ga0102924, IMG submission 80116) | Iron sulfur acid spring bacterial and archeal communities from Banff, Canada, to study Microbial Dark Matter (Phase II) - Paint Pots PPM... ...
CTCCCGCCCCACCCATCTCATTTATCCTCACATTCGGCTGTTAGACTGAGTGCTCGCACCCGGCAGCAGTATCCGCCACGTTTCGCGAATCCACGCCGCAAGCCAAAGAGAATCGAGTGTCAGAAGCGTCCTCCAATTCGCCCGCCGAACACCACGCAGACCAGGCCACTTCCGACGTGGCCCAGCCCGCGCATTCGCCCGCCAAATCAGCTGCCGCCAGGACCTCGCACACTTACGCCGACGCCGGCGTCGACATCACCTCCGGCGACCGCGCCAAGCAACGCATCAAGATGCTCGCGCGCAAGACCTTCAACAAGCATGTGTTGTCGGAAATCGGCGGATTCGGCGGCCTTTTCTCGCTCGACCTGGAGAAATTCCCCCAGCCCGTGCTCGTCTCCAGCGCGGACGGGGTCGGCACCAAGCTGAAGGTCGCCTTCGAACTCGGCATCCACCACACCGTCGGCGCCGACCTCGTCAACCACTGCGTCAACGACATCGCCGTGCAGGGCGCTACACCGCTCTTCTTCCTCGACTACCTCGCTACCGGCAAGCTCCGCCCGCAGGACTCCGAGACCGTCGAAACTGTCGTCCGGGGCCTCTCCGAAGCCTGCCGTGCCAACAATTGCGCCCTCATTGGCGGCGAGACCGCCCAGATGCCTGGCTTCTACGCCGACGGCGAGTACGACCTCGCCGGCACCATCGTCGGCTGTGTCAACCGCCCCGACATCATTACCGGCGACGACATCCAGATCGGCGACGTCCTCATCGGCCTACCCTCGAACGGCCTCCACACCAACGGCTATTCGCTCGCCCGCAAACTGCTCTTCGAAGTCGCCAAATATGGCCCCGACCAGTACGTCAACGAGCTGAAAGACAAGACCGGCGCAGCCCTCATGCGCACGCACCGCAGCTATCTCTCCATCATTAAGAAGCTCACCGCCTCCGGCCCGGAGGAGCGTCTGATCAAGGGCATGGCGCACATCACCGGCGGCGGCATCACGGAGAACCTGCCCCGCATCCTCCCCCGCGGAACCGCCGCCGTCGTCGACCTCGCCAGTTGGACCGTGCCCCCGCTCTTCGAGCACCTCCAACACCTCGGCAATGTCGAGCGGGACGAGATGCTGCGTACCTTCAACATGGGAATCGGCCTCATCTGCGTGGTCCCGGCTGAGCAGGTTAAGAAAGCCAAAGCGATCCTGAACCGCGCCAATGAGCGCCACTGCATCATCGGCAGGATCGTCCGCGGCAACCGCACCGTTACCTACAACTAGCTGAGTCGCTCACTGCGGAGCAGGCGGCCACACCGCTACCGAAGGTTGGTGCCTCAGCGAATGTTCGCTTGCCGAGCTATGACCGGTCCGCGAATGGGCCGTTGCCCGCGCCCCATCAGGCTTCGCAGGCACCGAACCCCACGGGGCTGCTGTTGGCAACTCCGCCTTCGGGGAAGCGGTCACCGCCGGCGGATCGCCCGCCACCGGAACGCCCGGCACATCTCCGTCGGTCTGTGCCTCCGGCGCCAGGCCGTGATAGACGTAGTGATGCACGGGGTGGAGCGAACGGAAAAGAACCACTCCCGCCAGTGGACACGCAACAATAAGGAACGCAGCGAAAACGCCGAGCGCCATGTGGAAGTAAAGCCGGGAGGCTTCCGACTGGTAGACCACGGCGATCGGAAGCTTCGAAGAGTGGTCAACGATCGCGCCTCGCGAAGCCAGGCCCGCCAGCGTGGGATTCGCCGGTGTCGCCACCGGCAGCGCAGGAGCTGCCACTGCGGCCGCCATCAGGGCAGAATCCGGAACCGCAAACACAACCGGCGAAGCCGCTTCAACCGGAGGAATGAATGCGACCGGAGGCGGAGGCGGCGGCGAAGCAACATAAGCAACTGGCGCAACCACAACCGGCATAACCAGCGAACGTAACTCCGGTACAGGCGTGTTTGGCGGCAGCCGCCGCCCCGGATTCAAATAGGCGTGCCGCGCCATAAACTTGTCTTCCTTCACCGGGTCCGGCTGGCCAATCAGAAGTGGCTCATCCAGCGCCAACGGAGAGGTCGGTGCGGGAGCTGACACCAACGACGGCCCCAGGGTCGCCGCAGCCGCGGCCTTCGAACTCTCGCCAATGTCGCGCACCTTCGTCGGCCGCTCGGAACTCTCCGCCGGCGACAGCCCTGGCCCGGTCAACTCGTTGACCTGCGGCTTAATCCGCGTCATGCGGTGCTCGATCTCTTCCAGCAGCTTCGTCAGTTCGCTGATCGTCAGCCCCTCGATGCTCGTTCCCGGCATCGTCGCAGTCCGCGGAGGCAGCTCAAACGCCGACTCCGTCTTCGCCATCAACAGGGCTTCCTGTACCGTCCGCGTTCCCGCAGGCCGCGCCACTGTGGGCCGCATAGTTGGCGGGGCTGGCTCGGCTGCAGTTTCGGCCGGATGATGTGGAAATGGAATCGGCTCGTTCACCGGAGCCGACTGCCGCACCGGCGGCCAGGTATCGTCCGCATCCAGATGGCGGTTCGACCAGGCATCGTATCCACTCAGAAACGCCTTGCGCGCACCCTCCGGAACGCCCATCTCGGGATCATCGAGCGCGCGGGAAATCAGGTCCAGCAACTGCTCCCCGGAAAGATCCTCATCGGCCATGTGGCTGATCGCCGTACACAACGTAAAAAGCTGGCTGCGAAACGTGTCTTTAGAAGCAAGCAAAGACTCGAATTGCGCAAAACTGCCCGCCTCGCCGGTCTCAATCCGGTGACGCTTGAACAGGCCGAACAGGTCGCCGACAAACTGCGCGTCGGACACTCGTCTCGGTAGCGGGATCGACCCCAGGGACATCAGCAATGCCTCCAACAGGTACGGGGCCCGTGAGCCGGGTGACTAACCGGACTCATAACCAAAGAGGTTACCATCGTCACACAGAAAGGTGCGAGGGCGTATAGAATACACCCCCACCCGCCGCGAGCCAACCAGAAACTTCGTGCCGGAAGAATGGGTTTTCGCTCCACCTTCAGTGCAGTCAAGTCAGCCCCTCACTGGTCGGTCAGGCTAGTGGGATGCAACCGCCGCGGCCGCCGCCACCTGCCCCGCATCCACTCCCAACGGAGTCGTGATCGCCATCTGGAATTGCCACCCCGCATCGAACAGAACGAAATCGGTATTCCGATTTCTGTGCCCGAGCACGAGTCCCAACGTCAGCAGGGCGACCGTGACGCCCCCAACCACTCCGAAGACCAACGCCTTCGACGGCCCCACCTGCGGAAGTGGCTGCAGGGTCGGCGCAGGTTGGGTGGGGAACTGGCCCTCGCCGCCGAAGAACGCAGTCCTCGGCCCGACCCCCGCCATTCCGCCCGAGTCAGCCCGCAACACCGGCGAAGCCGTCCCCGGAGTCTCGTTGCTGGCCTGCGTACTCTCGGCATCGAGCCGCGCCGTATAGCCGTTGGCATACACCAGACGCGTGAAGTGGATCTCCACTACCGGTTGGCGCGTCTTCTTTGCCTGCGCCGTCAGCGAAGTCACAACGCCCTCCACGTACGTCCCCGCCGGAATCGCCACCTGCCCACCTACGGTGATTGGAAACGCCACCACCGCGCGCACCGCGTCCCCGACCTTCGTCGACTTGCTCTTGATGGGACTCACCAGCGTCATCGGAACCACCGTCCCGGGCGGTACCGTAAGGGTCGGCGCCACCGTACCGGCCGCCGGCACACCCTGCGAGGCTGCCTGCTCGTGCTGAACCGCCAGGATCGTTCGCCCTGCGGCCTTCGCTGTTTGTACCAGGCAGAAAGACAAAAGCACCACAACCGCAATCAGCCGAAGCTGCAATTCAAGTACGCTGCGTTTCATCGTTGACCGCCTTTTCTTGATAACCGCGCCCTATCACTGCTGCCCGTATCTCACCTTCGTCTTCTTAGGTGGAATCGGCGTCTGCTTCACCGTCACACCCGGCGCACTGGAGATCACCAGCGGCGGCGCGGGACACACCGTTCCCGCCGTCCCCGGAGTCCCCGGCATCCCGGGCGTGCCCGGCGTTCCCGGAATCACAATGTCCGGCGTTCCCGGCGTGCCCGGCGAGTCAGCGGTCCCCGGCGTCCCGGGTGTGCCCGGAATAACGGTGGCCGGCGTCCCTGGAGTACCCGGAGTTCCCGGAGTGCCCGAATCGCCCGCCGTAGGCCGGCACAGCGTCGCCGGCCGGAACTGTCCCGGCGCAGGCGCGTGCGACAACGAAATCGCCTGCGCCACCCTCGCCCCATCCAGAGCCAACGGAGCCTCCAGCGTCATCTCGATCTGCGATCCGTTGTCCAGCAGAATGTCGTTATTCCGGCTCACCTGCACCGTGACCGCGCTCAACGTCGCCGCCGGCCCACCGCCCTGCGCAGCAAGATCCTCCGATCCGGGCAGGGTCACCGCATAGCCATCCGCAAAGATGATCTGGTTGAAGTGAACGTCGATCTCCGCCCGATTGACCCTGCGCGTCGGAGCCACAATCGCGTCAATCGTCCCTTCAACGAACGTCCCCGCCGGAATCCCAATCCGATTCCCAGCCGTTACCGGAAACACCGTCTCGAAGTAGAGCGGATCGCCCGCCTTCGCCTTCGCCGCCCATACCGGCCGCGTCAGCGCCATCTCCACCTTGCTCCCCGCCGGAAGCGTAAGCGATGTAGAACCAGGCGGCACTTGTGAATCCTGTGCCATCACATTTGCAGACTGTGCCCACCCACCGCCTGCTCCCGATACCGCCAACGCCAGTCCTACGAGCCCTGTCCAGCGCATCTGGTTCACCTGCGGTCAAATACGGACACCCCCGCAGAATTGTTTCAAACGCAAGAACCGGCCTTGCTGGCTTAGCCGCGCTTCATCCCCCGGTCCATCGCCTCGTTCGCCAGCCGGTCCGCGTCCTTGTTCTTGTGACGCAGCGCATGCACAATCTCGAACTTCTCCAGTTGCGCAATCTTCTTCTTCGCCTGCTCATACAGAGGCCGCAGCCCCGGGCTCTTCACCTGGTACTTCCCCTGGATCTGCTTCACCATCAGTTCCGAGTCCGACACCACCCGCAGCCGCCGGTGTCCGTGGCCGAGCGCATAGTCCAGCGACGCCAGCAGCCCCGAATACTCGGCGAAATTGTTCGTCTGGATCCCCAGAAACTCCGATAACTCGGCCAGCACCTTCCCATCCGCGTCCTGGATCAGCGCCCCAAAGCCGGCCGGCCCGGGATTGCCCCGCGCACCCCCATCGCAGTGAGCCGAAATCCACGAACCAGAAGCAGTAGACGAAGTTGGAGGCGGGGGAAAAAGGCTGGGCGCAACAGAATCTCTAGGCATATCCCCAGTCTATCGGAGCACCCCAACCAGTTTTCAACCGACAACCGACAACCAGCAACCAGCAACTTTTTCCGCTCACCTTTTCCCCCCCACCCGGTCTATTCAACAGGATCCATTCCCTGACTACCGGAGTCAGATACATGAACGCAGATGCATTGAGCCTGGAAGCCGGCGGCGAGCTCGCACCGGCGTTATCGGCAATCGCCGGCAACACCCGCAGGCGTACCGCGACGACCTTTCCCCCGGCGGCACGGATTACCGCATTGCTCGACGCCTCCGCCACCTCGTGCGCAGCCACGCTGGGAACGATAGAATCGTCCCCAACGATGCCAAAGGCAGCGGCGCACACAGGCAGGACTAGCAACGGGGCCAAACTCACCCAGGCTCAACTCGACGCCCGCGCCCAGCAGCGCACCGAGGACGACGAACTCATCCGCGAAGCCCAGCGGGGAGACCGCACCGCCTTCGACTCGCTGGTCCGGCGCTACGACCAATCCGTCCTCCGCCTCGCTCTGCACATGCTCGGCAACGAGCAGGACGCCCAGGACGTTCACCAGGAGGCCTTTCTCAAAGCCTACCGCCACCTCGGAAACTTCCGGTTCGAATGCTCCTTCTACACCTGGCTCTACCGGATCGTCACCAATCTTTGCCTGGACCACCTCCGCCGCCGCAAGAGCCGCCGCGAAGACCCAGCCACCGTAGTCGATTCCCGCGGCGACGAGATGGACCTCATGGCCAACATCTCCGACACACGCTCGATGGCCAACCCCGCCCGCGAACTCGACCGCAAACGCATGGGCGAGTGCATCAACGACGCGCTCTCCAAACTCACTCCGCGCGAACGCACGGTCTTTGAACTGAAGCACTACCAGGGATTGAAACTGCGGACCATCGGTGAAATGCTCTCGACCACCGAGGAAACCGCAAAGAACACACTTTTCCGGGCGACCCGCAAACTGCGGGCCCACCTGGCGGACCTGAAAGAACGCAAGGCTTAAATCCTGTTCTTTACAAGAAGGTAGTACCGGCAGAAAAAAGGGCAGACACCAAAGACCCGAAGAGACGCAAAAATCAGTCGTTCGCTCACAGCTCATCCCTGATAGCTCACGGCTGAAACGGAAAAACTTGAGGCTGGTTGAGGAAACGCAAATGAAGTGCGAAACAGCGCAACAGAATATCGTCTTGGTCACGTACGGCGAGCTGCCCGATGAACAGATGGCCTCGCTCGAACTCCATCTCGCCGAGTGCGAGGACTGCAGCCGCGAACTGAAGGCGCTGCTGGCCATGCATGAGGCCCTGGCCTACCGCCCCATGGTCGACCCCTCGCCGAACCTGCTCGCGCACTCGCGCATGCGCCTCGACGAAGAACTCGACGCCATGCCGCCGCACGGCTTCCTCACCCGCCTCCGCACCAACCTCTACACCTGGCTCGGCCACCTGCAGAGCGCCCCTGCGCTGGCGACGCTGCTCCTCGGAGTGGGCTTCCTCGGCGGCACCTTTACCAATCGCTACCAGGTCGCGCATCAGCAAAAGCTCCCCGGCACGGTTGCACTCACGGACACGGCTCACAGCGCCGTTGCCAACATCACCGGCATCGTGCAGACCCCCAACCCCGAGATCGTCCAGGTCACTTACAACCGCGTAGTCCCGGAGACGCTGCAGGGTTCGCTCGATGACCCCGCCATCCGCAACCTGCTGCTCATCGGCACCAAGGCCGCCGCCGACAACGGCGTGCGCACCAACTCCGTCTCCCTGCTGGCGCGGGAGTGTCAGGCCGGTCACCAGTGCCTCGGCGGCGACGGCAGCATCCGCAACGGCCTGCTCGTCAGCCTGCGCTACGACAAGAATCCCGGCGTCCGCATGAAGGCGCTTGAAGGCCTGCAGAAGTACGTCGCCGAAGACCAGAACGTCCGCGACGGCGTACTCGAAGCCGTTATGCACGATCCCTCCTCCGAGGTGCGGATGCGTGCCATCAGCCTGCTCGCGCCGGTCGAGTCTGACTCCAGCGTGCGCCAGGTCATGCGCACCGTCTCCACCACCGACGACAACCCCTACATCCGCACCGTCAGCACTCACGCGCTGGCCGGTACTGCGGACATTCAGTAGACATGTTTTTCTGATATACCCGGACTGTCGGCAAAGACCGGCCCGGCTTAAGAAATTCTTGAAGAGGCGATCAAGCAATGAAGAGAGCAGTCGGTTACGGATTGGTTCTGCTGGTAGCTTCGACCACTGCCACCCGAAGCGCACTAGCCTGGGTCAACGGCGACGCAGACGTCGCGTCAGCAGACGTCTCCGCCCAGTTCTTCCTGAGCAACGGCGCAACCACCCACGCGGCCCAGGGCTACCTCGGCGTCGACGTCCGCGACGTCAACACCGACCAGCTCGCTGCGCTCAAGCTCAAAGACGCCCGCGGCGCGGAGATCGTCCTCGTCGACCACGACGCCCCTGCCGGCAAGGCCGGCCTCCGCGAACACGACATCGTCCTCCAGATGAACGGCCAGGCCATCGACGGCCAGGATCAACTCCGCCGCATGCTGCACGACTCGCCTCCCGGCAAGACCATCACCCTGCTCATCAGTCGAGACGGCCAGCAACTCTCCGTCAGCGTCCAGATGGCCAACCGCGAGGAGGTCGAGCGCCAGGCCTGGGAAAAGCACCTCACCGTCCCTGAACCAGCCACCCCGCCCACCGACTCCACCGACGAATCCCCCGGCCCAGCCACGCCCGCGCCGACCTTCCGCGGCGGCAACAGCTTCATCGGCACCCTGCTGATGAATCCCTCCTACACCGGCGCAATGCTTGAGAAGATGAGCACTCAGCTCGCCGACTACTTCGGCGTCTCCAGTGGAGCAGGCCTGCTCGTCCGCAGCGTCCAGCCGAACTCGCCCGCGGCCGTCGCCGGAATGCGCGCTGGAGACGTGGTCCTCAGCGCAGACTCTCACACCGTCACCACCACCGGCGACTGGGCCAAGGCGCTCAAGAACAGCAAGGGTAAGCCGCTCACCATCATCGTCATTCGCGACAAGAAGCAGCAGACGCTCACCCTCACCCCGGACACCAAGAAGCGCTCCAGCCTCGACGAACCCGCCGAGCCCGACTCACCCGCCATCGCCCACCTCGGCTTCTCCTGGATGCCCCGCTCCTAGGGTCTCGACTTCTTCGCATCCCGCGCATCCCGCACAAAATCGTGCGCCGTCAGAATGTCCGTCTGTTGTTGGACCAGCAACTGCCGAACCGGCAGCGGCAGGTCGTGGCTCAACGCATCCTTATACGCATCCTTCGCCTCGTCCTCCGCACTCTCGGCCGTCTCCAGCAGCGCGTGATCTCCGCCACCTAACCGGGCCTTCAACCCCGCCCACGCCCGGTAGAGCGCTCCCGACGTCGTTCCGGACTCATGCACATCATGCACCCCCTGGCGATGAAGCTCATTCTCCAATTCGCCGCGGAAGTTCGCCCGCTTCAGCGATTCCGCCAGAAAGAAATGCTTGAGATTCTCATCCTTCAAATGTTCCCCAATTTCCTCCATCCCCTTCTGCCCGTCTTCCAGTACGTTGATCACCGACTTCAGTACGCTCACCAGTTCGGAATGCTTCGCTGTATCCGTTGCCATCAATCCCGCCCCCTCTACATTTTCAGGTTGTCCGTGCTGCTCGAAGAGAAACAGGGCTGGAGGGTCCGCCGGCTGTCCGCGATTCTCCTGCGCCGGTGACAAGCGGGAGAAATCGCGAAAACCCCGCTCCCCTGCCAGCCCCACTGCTGCCATCACGCATGCTGCTGCATTCCCTGCTACTTACCGCTAAGGTCCGCCCGGGAAACATCTCCCCGGCCGGCGAGTATGCGGGTATAGATGCCTCCCCTCACCCATGGGTTTGCATCCTGAGTCCACCTGCCCCTCTTTTCGTTCATCCCGCTTGCGCTCTGGGATAATCAACCTTAGCTCTGTCGGTCCCGGCCCCTCATGAAACCACTACGTCTGGTCTCGACTCCAACCCGTAATCGGCGTCTCAACGAGATCATCGGCCTCGTCGTCCTTGCCTGCGCCTTCCTCCTCTTCCTCGCGCTCGCCACCTACACGCCTAACGATCCCTCGCTCAACACCGTCGGCGGCGTCACCGCCCGCTTCGGCGCCCACAACTGGACCGGCCTCATCGGCGCCTGGCTGGCCGACGCCGTCCTCCAGTCCATCGGCATCGCCGCATTCTTCCTCCCCATCGTTCTTGGCCGCGTCGGCTTCTGCTGGATGCGCCAGCGCGCCGCCGGTTCCGCGACCGCCCGTTTCCTCGGTCTCGGCCTCTGGATCGTCTTCGCCCCCGCCGCCTTCGGCCTGCTCCCCCACACCCTCTGGCGTCAAACCCTTCCCCTCGAAGGCGTCACCGGCCGTCTGCTCTCCGACGCCATGGTGCACTACCTCAACCTCCCCGGCGCCGCCATCGTCCTCACGCTGATGGTGACCCTCTCGCTCTACCTCGCCACCACCTTCAGCTTCCACACCGCCGCCGAGTGGCTCGACACCCACTTCTCCTTCATCCGCCGCATCTCCGAGCGCATCCAGGACTGGAAGGTCCGCCGCGCCTTCAAGCGCGCCGAAAAGCTCGGCCTCACCGACGACGCGCAGCAGGAACGCCCCCTCAATCCCGCCGCCGGCGTCTTCGCCAGCAAGCGCGAACAGAACCTCACCCAGGCCGCCCAAACCCTCGAACGCGATCGCGTCACAGCCGAGCCCACCACGCTGCTCAGCGGCCTCCTCGGCTGGTGGGGCCGTCTCCGCCGCAAGAAGACCGCACCCGTCGCCCAGCAAGACACCACCGACAACCAGCCCGCGGAAGCTCCCGCCTCCGTCTGGCAGTCGATGCCGCGAACCAACGTCGACGCGCCCCCCGTCACCGCGCTCAGCACCGCCGCAGCCGCAGCCGCACCCTACGCGGAAGCCCTCGCCGCAGCGGCCGCGCCCGTGCGCGACGCCGACGAGAACCCGCGCCTCAAACTCACCGATCTCCCCGAACTTCTGCCCGCACGCACCCCGCAAACTCCGGCCGCGGCCATTGCACAGGGTCCGGGTGCCCCATCCAAGCTCCGCTTGGGTGGGATGAACGATGCCGCACCGGCCACCGAACAGCCGTCAACCGCCGGCCCCCAGGCCATCTCCTTCGGCAAGCGCGCCGACGCCGACATCAAGCCCGTCACGATCGTTCCAAAGTCCATCCGCGGTTACAAATTGCCGCCGTCCTCGTTGCTTTACCGTTCCGACGAGACCCCCATCGTCCGCGAGCAGGCCCTGCGGGACGAAGCCCGCACCCTCGTCACCAAGTGTGCCGAGTTCGGCGTCGATGGCCAGGTCACGCAGATCAACCCCGGCCCCGTCGTCACCACCTTCGAGTTCCGCCCCGATGCCGGCGTCAAATACTCCCGCGTGACCGGCCTGGCCGACGACCTCTGCCTCGCCATGGCCGCCGAATCCATCCTCATCGAGCGCATGGCCGGCAAATCCACGGTCGGCATCCAGGTCCCCAACCACGGCCGCGAAACCATCTGGCTCCGCGACGTCGTCGAATGCGAGTCCTTCGCCCAGAGCAAGGGCCGCCTCGCCGTGGCCATGGGCAAAGACATCAACGGCCGCATCGTCACCGCCGACCTCGCCTCCATGCCGCACGTCCTCATCGCCGGCTCCACCGGCTCCGGCAAATCCGTCGCCATCAACGCCATGATCATGTCCATCCTGTTCAAGTCCACCCCCGAACAGGTCCGCATGATCCTCGTCGACCCCAAGCGCGTCGAGCTCGGCATGTACGAGGGCATCCCCCACCTCTTCACGCCCATCATCACCGAGGCGAAACTCGCAGCCAACGCGCTGCGCAACGCCGTCCGCGAGATGGAGCGCCGCCTCAAGCTGCTCGCCGCCAACCACGTGCGCAACATCGACCAGTTCAACAAGCTCTTCGACCACGGCTCCGAGTACCTCTTCGAAGACAAGGATCAGGAGCCGCTGCCCTACATCGTCATCATCATCGACGAGCTCGCCGACCTGATGATGCTCGACCGCGCCAACGTTGAGGAATCCATCACCCGCCTCGCCCAGATGGCCCGCGCCGTCGGCATCCACCTCGTGCTCGCGACCCAGCGCCCGTCAGTCGACGTCATCACCGGCCTCATCAAGGCCAACGTGCCCACCCGCATGTCCTTCCGTCTCGCCACCAAGGTCGACTCGCGCACCATCATCGACTCCAACGGCGCCGAATCCCTGCTCGGCAAAGGCGACATGCTTTACCTGCCCCCCGGCACCAGCCGCGTTCAGCGCCTGCACGCGCCATTTGTAACCGAAAAAGAAATCTCCGCCGTGACCGAATTCTGGAAGGCCCAGGGCGAGGCCGAGTACGTCCACGGCTTCCTCGAAGGCCCCAAGGACGAAGCCGGCAAAGACATCGACCCCAACGCCGAAACCAGCCAGGAAGACGACGACCTCTTCGACGACGCCGTCCGCCTCGTCTTCGAGTTCGGCAAGGCCAGCACCAGTCTGCTGCAGCGCCGGTTACGGATTGGCTACGGCCGCGCCGCCCACCTCATCGACATGATGGAGCGCGATGGCCTGGTCGGCCCCGCCGACGGCTCGAAGCCCCGCGAAATCCTCAAAGCCCCCGACTACTACAAAGAAGTCGACACCGCCCTCCGCTAACCTGACACACTGAATGCCCTCCACGTTTGTCATGCCCCCTCCACGTTTGTCATTCTGAGCGAAGCGAAGAACCCCCGCATTTGTCTTTGCTCTTGCTGTTGCCCTTCTTACCATTGGCTAGAGTCGCTCATAGCTCACACCTCACAGCTCAAAGCTCATTCACAAGAACCGTCGTTCCACTCCCGCAGCCAACCAGGTCCGCAGCACAAACTGATTCCGCTGCACCTGCTGACCGCCGACTAGCTGATAGCTGATAGCTGATTCATGAAACGCATTCGTTCCACGCTGCCATGAGGAATCAGCTACCGGACGCATGAGTGACAGCCGTCACCAATCATCCTTCGACCGGCACGATACACTTTCTGAAAGGGAGCAGCAGAATCCACCCGCCTCAGGATTGTGTTTTTCCAAATCTCCAAAGAAACCATAACCCCAGTGTTTTGTTGATCCTGCAAATTAACTGGCTTATTTTCAGCTATTTGCAAATCGTCAAAATCGGTAAGTGGTTTGTTTGGAAGATTATGCAGAAATTCGATACCCCAGGGGGGTGCACGATGCCGCCGCAATTTCGGAGAATCAACAGCGATCGGAGCTGTCGGATCCAACGCCCGCCATCACCGACCCACATTCCGTCCGGCCCGCAGCGCCACCACCCCCAGCACGCAGATCACCGCAATCAGCGCAATCCACAACACCTCTGGATGCCGCTCCGTAAACGGCAGCTCCTCTTCGGGCGCCGCGCGATACACCGGATTCGTCACCTCAGGTCCCAACGCCACCGGCAGTGGTTGATCCGACGCCGTGAACAGCCGCTCATAGTCGTACACCGGAGCCGCCAGCCGCGCATCGCCGTAATACAACGCCAACTCCGCACCCGCCGCCGGCACATCGAAGCACAATTTCCGCTGCCGCATCTCCAGCCGCACCGCCGCCATCGGCAGCGGCTGGTCGTCCCCGTTCTCGATCGCCACCTCCACCTTCGCCGGCCGCTGCAAATTCGCCCCCAGGATCGCCGGCACGCCAAGCTCCTCCGTCCGAATCTCGCGCCCCGCCTCGGTCGCGTGCACCCGCAGAATTGTGCCGCTCACGTCTTCCGGCAGCGGCGCCCGCCCCTCCGCATCCGGCGCGCCCTCAGCGGTCGCCGTCACTCGCACATCCCGGCTGAAGTTCCCTTTGAACCCCGCCGCCGGCACAAATTCCACCCGCTCCACCGGCACTCGCATCGGGATCTCAAACGTCGCCTTGCTCTCGCGCCCCACCGTCACCACCGACGAAGTCTCCGCCACCATCGAATACAGAATCTGCGCCTCGCGGCTCGGCGGCACCTCCGCGCCATCGACCATCGCCGGAACAAAACCGCCCGCAGGCGCCTTCGCACCCGGCGCCGCCGATACGTTCAGCACCACGTGCAAATATCGAAACGTCGACTCCTGCAACGGCAGTGTCGTATCCCGCGACAGATGCTGCGACGCCAGATCGAACAGCGTAAACGACCCCAGTGCCGTCGTCTTTCCTCTGCCGCCCAGCTCATCCATCCCGGCCACGATCGCGGTCGCAATAAAGTCGTGAACGTCCGCGTCGAGATCCAGCGTCACCCCCGTGTACGCCCGCGCCGGCATCTCCAGGTCGAACACAATCTTCCCGCGACCGCCGCCCGCACTTCCAGAACCCAGGTTCAGCACCCGCGCCGTCTCGGTCTCTTCCGTCATCGCTTCGCTCAGCGTAATCGCGTACGGCACCTCGCGCGCGCCGGCACCCTGCACTGGAAAAATCCGCAGGTCCCGCAACGACGGCGCCGCGTGCGGAAAGATCTCCGCATCCAGCACCGCGCATGCCTGCCCCGCGCCTTCCCCGACACTCAGCGCGCGCTCATACTGCAGATACGCCGGATTCGCCACCGGCGGCTCCGTCCCTGCAGCGGCCTGCAACAACAGCACTCCCAGCAGCGCGGCAGCCCTCATCCCGCCGCCCCCGCATCCCCGCCTGCATCCTTGCCCGCAGTCGCAGTCACGCCGCGCTTCTCTTCCGCCCCGCGCAGATTCAGCCAGTCCTTCTGGTACGCAAAACTGATCGCCATCAGCAGCGCACCCAACCCCAGCAAGCTCGCCACGCGATACCCCTGGCTCAGACTCCGCATGTCATACAGGAACGTCTTGCCAATCGTAAACACCAGCAGCACCAGCGCCTGCCACCTCAGGAAGCCGCTCCGCCTCCAGAAGCCCACACCCAGCAACACCGCTCCATACAGCATCAGGAATCCCGAGATCGCCAGCGCCTGCTGCAGCCCCGCCTCCGCATTCCACGCGTTCGGCGGCGGCGCCCACACCGCGCTTACCTCGCGCACGCCCGTCAGCACCGCAATCAGGTTAAACCCGATCGTTGCGATGGCCGCGCAATTCGTCCAGAACTCCTCCCCCACGCGCTCGGCCGCAACGCGCAACGACGTCGCGATCACGCCTGCAAGAATCACCAGCCCGACCAACGCCGTAAAGAAGTCCGCGGATTGAAACGCAGGATGCGCATTCGAGGGATACTCCCCAAACCACGATGTGCCCAACTCACGCACGCTGAGCAGCCCGGCGATCACCACGATCAGCAGAAACGCCACTACGGCAATCGTTCCCCATGCATGACGATCTTCGGCTTGACCTCTTCCAGTCTCCTGGCCCGACGGCATCGCCAACCACGCCACTGCGGCAAACACGGCAACTCCAGTCAGCGCCGTGCCCAGCCCGTCGTTCCACAACGGAGCATTCAGCAGCTCCGTGATGGCCAGCACGTGAACACAGACGCCGCAGAACCCGAGCAGCAGCGAACCCACTCCCAGCCAGCGCAGAGTACGCGTCGCATAGGCTCCCGCCGCATCGCCCGTCAGACGCGTCGCCACCCACAGCAGTGCCAGTCCTTCCACCAGCCAGCTCACGGTAATCCAGTGCCCGCTCGCCTTCAGCGGAACCGCGATCGTCAGCAACACCACCGCAATCGACAAGTGAATCGCCGACGCCACCGCCGTCTGCCGCACTCGCATCACGCCCAGGTACATCGCCGCCAGAACCACCATCTCCCACGGCAGCCAATCATGATGCCCCGCATCCTGCAGCACCGAATAAAACGCCAGCGCCACAAACGCCGCATTCGCCAGCGGCAGCAGGATGTCTTCCAGCAGCGTCATTCGCCGCAGCAAACGGCCGCCTACCTCCGCCTTCTCATCCTCATTCCGCAGCAACGGCACACTCGCAAACGCCGCGCCGAACAACGCGATAAACACCGAGGTCAACCCCAGTGCTTCGGTCCGGTAGAACTCCACATACCAGCCAACAAAGAACGCCACCGTCAGCGGAAACGCCCCCAGCAGCAATCGCGGCCAGGCGCGCAGCCGCACCAGCGCGACCATCGCTACATCGATCGCCAGCAGATACGTAAACAGAAACGTCTCGTGATTCTCTCCTGTCGACAGCAGCATCGGCGTCGCAAATCCGCCCGCCAGCGCGTACGCCGCCAGCAGCTCCGAGTCCTGCGCCCACGCCATATACCCATTCCACGCGGTCACCAGCACCATCAGCACCAGGGCCACCGAAGCCGGGATCAAATCGAAAAGATGGAACGCCGCCCACAGCGACAGGTACAACACGCCCGAGCCCACCGCCTTCAGCGAGTAGGAAAACGTCGCGTAGCCATTCCGCCGGAATCGCTCCGACCACACCACCAGCGCAGCGCCCGCGATCAACCCTGCGATCACCCGTGCCGCCGGATTAATCCACCCGCGGTCCACGGCCAGCTTCATGAAGTACGCAGCTCCAACCAGCAGCAGGACAATTGCAATCCGATTGAAGATTTGCGACCCCAACCGGCTCTCCAGCGACTCACCCCCAGCCGCGGCAGGCCTCTTCTCCCACGCCTCCAGCCGTTGAAAGCCCGCTCTCGCCGCATCCATTCCCGCAGCCGCAGCGGCCGGCATCCGCGGAGGCGGCGGTGGCGGCGGCGGCGGCGTTGCCCGCACTTCCGGAGCAACCTTAACCATCACAGGCTGGGGCGCTTCGCCGGACATCTGCCGCCGCAGTGCCGCCAGGTCGAACTCCAACCGCGCGACCCGTTCTTCCAGTGCCTTCAATTCCTGTGGCCGCGCCGAATCGTCCTCGTTTGCCATGGCCACTACTCTAGTGCATTCTCCCTGCCGGGACAGTACGAATTTAAGCGGGGAAAGTTTCAGACTTTTGCATCCCCCTGCGTCCAACGAGAATCGTTCTGCGTCCAACTTGCAGAACGACTCCCCACCGCGCCTGATACTCTTCTCGCCACAATGCCTCCGCAATCCAATCCCGTGCGCATCCTGGTCGTCGATGACGACACCATGAGCCGCGAACTCCTCGGCGTTCTCCTCGAAGGCGAAGGTTACACCGTCGAATCCTCCGACTCCGGCGAATCCGCGCTCACCTTGCTCCGCACCACCGCGCAGCCCCCCGACGTCATCCTCTCCGACATCAACATGCCCGGCACCGCGGGCGCCGCGCTCGCCTACGAACTTCGCACCGCCTGTGGCCCCGCCACTCTCCTCCTCGCCATGAGCGGAACTGCCCAGCCCGAATCCGCGCTCTCCGCCTTCGACGGCTTCCTGCTCAAGCCCTTCACCATGCAGCAATTTGCCGACGCCCTGGGAGCCCCGCGCCCGAAGATTTCCACATCCAATCCGGCGACGGTTCATACCTCCGCGTCCCAGGGGGCATCCAAACCTTTCATGCAGCAGGTCCAGAATCCACCGTTCTCGCCGGAAGCCGCCGCCTCGACAGCGCCCGTGTTGAACGAGATCATCTATCAGAAACTCGCTGGCTCGATGCCGACCGGTCAACTCCAGGAGCTCTACCTGCTCTGCGTCAACGATGCGCGCAAACGCATCAACGTCATGCGCGGACTCGTCGCCGCACACGACGCCGACCGCTTCGTCCGCGAGGCACATACCATCAAGGGCAGCTGCGGCATGCTCGGCGCCACCCAGTTGCACGGCATGGCCGCAGAACTCGAAGAGCGCGGACTCGATACCGCCGGCTCCCACGAGGCCGATGAGGTTAACTCTTTAGATGAGCTGTCCGCTGCGTGTGACCGCCTAGAGCGTATGCTGGGGTCACGAGTCTGAGGCGCAATATCCCCAGCCAATCTGTGCGAGGTTAGCCGTAATGGATCAGCAAGCCGCAAAGAAAACTCCTGCTGCCGCATCCGGTGCGGCCAACATCCGTATCGTCGTGGCTGACGATCATCCCGTAGTCCGCTTCGGCGTCCGCAACATGCTCCAGAACGAGCCCGGCTTTGATGTCATTGGCGAAGCCGAAGACGGCGACGACGCCATCACGCAGACCCTCGAACTCGAACCCGACATCCTCCTCCTCGACCTGGCCATGCCGCGCCTCCCCGGCCTCGAAGCCATGCGCGCCATCATGACCAAGTCGCCGCGCGTCAAGATCGTGCTCCTCACCAGCACCATCTCCGTGCAGCAGATC
>Ga0102924_1003143_pt1 | contig 17470 bp, 14 predicted proteins | sample PaiPotPPM11metaG_FD_80116 | JGI IMG/M metagenome (GOLD analysis project Ga0102924, IMG submission 80116) | Iron sulfur acid spring bacterial and archeal communities from Banff, Canada, to study Microbial Dark Matter (Phase II) - Paint Pots PPM... ...
ATCTATATTACTTGGGCGCGGCCGGCGGCGGCGTTTGGAAATCGACCGACGGCGCGGAGACGTGGCGGCCTGTTTTCGAAAAACAAAAAGTTTCCGCGATTGGCGCGGTGGCGATCGATCCCAGCAACGATGACGTCGTCTGGGTTGGCACGGGCGAATCGAATCCGCGCAACGACGTCAGTTACGGCGACGGCGTGTACAAGTCGACCGACGCCGGCAAGACGTGGACCAATGTCGGCCTAACGCTGACGCGCCACATCTCGCGCATCCTGATCGATCCGCGCAATCCCAACCACGTGATCGTCGGCGCCCTGGGCGACGTTTTTGGGCCCAGTGAAAATCGCGGCGTGTACGTTACGCAAGACGGCGGAAAAACGTGGAGCAAGACGCTGTACGTGAGCGATCAAAGCGGCGTTTCCGACATGGCGATGGACCTGCAGCATCCCAATGTCGTGTACGCCGGCATGTGGCACTTCTTGCGCCAGCCCTGGAATTTCACGAGCGGCGGACCCGACGACGGGCTCTATCGCTCGAGCGACGGCGGCCTCACCTGGACGAAGCTGACCGGAACGGCGAAAGGTTTGCCGGCGGGAATCACCGGCCGCATCGGCTTGGCGGTTTCGCCGAGCGACGGTAACCGCGTCTATGCGATCATCGAATCGGCCGACGGCATTCTGTGGCGTTCCGACGACGCCGGCTCGACGTGGAGCATGGTCAGCAACGATACGCTGGTCGATCAGCGGCCGTTCTACTTCACGCACATCGCGGTCGATCCGAAGGATCCCAACCGAGTCTACGCCGTCTCTGAGTTTCTAGCCGTGTCAACCGACGGCGGTAAGAAATTCAAAGAAACCGCGCAGCAAGTGCACGTCGACTATCACGCGATCTGGATCGCGCCCGACAATCCGAACCGTATCATTATCGGCGCGGACGGCGGAATTGCGCGCACGGTCGACGGCGGCGACAAATGGTTCTTCGATCGCAACATTCCGATCGGGGAAGTCTATCACGTCGCCGTTTCCAACGAGAATCCGTATTGGGTTTGCGGCGGCTGGCAAGACAACAGCGGCTGGTGCGGGCCTTCCAACTCGCTCGATTCTTCGGGTTTGCTCAACAAGTATTGGGTTCAAGCCGTCGGCGGCGACGGCGAGTGGGTCGTTCCCGATCCGGCCGATCCCAACTGGCTTTGGGGCGACTCGGAGAACGGCGCCCTCTTCATTTACAACAAGGTGACCAAAGACGGCATCTTCGCGATGCCCTACATCCAAAATTCGATCGAGGGCTACGATCTCTCCAAGAGCAAGTACCGTTTCAATTGGGACTCGCCGATCGCGTTTGCACCGTGGAATCCGCACATCGGCTGGCTGGGCGGCAACGCGCTCTTCCAAACGATGGATCGCGGGCGCCATTGGACGATCATCAGTCCCGATCTCACGCTCAACGATAAATCGCATCAGCAGCCGACGGGCGGACCGCTGGTGCACGACGTTTCGGGCGCGGAATACTCCGACAACCTCATTTATATTGAAGGCTCGACGCTGCACAAGGGCGAGATTTGGGTCGGCACCGATGACGGTCTGGTTCAAGTGACGCTCAACGGCGGCAAGAGCTGGCAGAACGTAACGCCGCCGGGCATTCCACCGTACGGGCGCGTTGAAACCGTGGCACCGTCCACGCTGCACGACGGGACGGTTTTCGTGAACATCGACCGGCACAGATCCGGCGATTTCAAACCGTACCTTTTTGTTTCGAACAACTTCGGCAAGACGTGGACCTCAATTACGAACAATCTGCCGGTGGATCAATACGTGCGCTCGATCCGGCAAGACATTCACGACGCGAATATCTTGTACGCCGGCACCGAAAACGGCGTGTGGCTCTCGTTCGATGCCGGCAAATCGTGGCAAGACTTCCGGAATAACATTCCAGCTGTCTCCGTGCGCGATATTCGGTTCCAGCCGCAGTTTGACGACCTCGTCATCGCAACGCACGGACGCGCGCTGTACATCATGGACGATATGCGGGTAATCCAGCAATTGCAGCGTGCGATCGCGCAGGGTTCGCTCGTCATCGGACCGCGCACGGCGTACGAGTACTCGCAGCACTCCGACGACGAAGGAACGTACACCGATTACACGGGCTCGAACCCGCCCTATGGCGCGGTCGTGTACTTTTATCAGAAGACCGCCGGCAAGACGGCGCCGGCCGTTCAGATTCTGAATTCCGCCGGCCAAGTGATTCGCACGGTGCAAGGCTCACGCCACTCGGATAGTGGTAAGGACACCCCGCGCGTCACCAACAAAGTCGGCATCAATCGCTACGTCTGGGACTTTCAGGTCGACGGCCCGGTGAAGTGGCTCGGCGCCGCCAAAGTGTCGTATCAAGGCCCGGACGAGGGCGCATATGTTCCGCCAGGACGCTATGCGGTGCGCATGACCGTTGGCGGAAAGACATTCACTCAGCCGTTTACGGTTAAGCCGGATCCGCGCTCGCAGTTCAAACAGGCGGATTACGTGCGTAGCTATGGGTTCGTCAAGCGATACGCGCGCGAGTTCTCGGTGGTCGACACGATGCTCAACAACCTCGACTCGATCAAGAAGCAGCTCGATGCGGCCAATGCGGATCCGAAAGCCAAGGCCGATGCGGCTTTGCAGGCGCAGATCGCGGCGGCACTGACTGCGCGGGACACGCTCTTCCATCAGTTGACGGCCGACTATCACAATGACGAAGACGGGATTCAGAAGCCCGGCGCGTTACGCGAAGACCTACAGGGAGTATTTTTCTTCGGCTTCGGCTTGATCACGCCGGCAATCGCAGAGTTCGGCAAGCGGCTCGACGTTGAATACGGCGCCGGCGTTGGAAGTTACAACGTTTTCGTACGGGCGACAATCTCGGCGCTGAATCCTGCGCTGCAAAAAGCCGGACTCAAAACGATCACGGATGCCACGCCGGTTGCAGCCGGCATTTAGCTAGGTTCAAATGCGAATAGCGCGATTCTTTGCATGTATTCTTTTCTGCTTATTCGCGCCGCTGTTTGCGGCGCACGCAATTGCCGCAGATCCCGGATACGCTCACTTGAAGTGGCGTTCGATTGGCCCGGCTCTCTCCGGTGGCCGCGTGCCGGCCGTCGCCGGAACGGCAGCCGATCCAAATCTGTACTACATCGGTTCGGCGGGCGGCGGAGTCTGGAAATCCGAGAACGGCGGCGCGACCTGGAGTGCCGTGTTCGAAAAGCAGGACGTTTCGGCAATCGGCGCCGTCACGATCGATCCGACCGACGAGAACATCGTCTGGGTTGGAACCGGCGAATCGAATCCGCGCAACGACGTCAGCTACGGCGACGGCGTCTACAAGTCGACCGACGGCGGCAAGACCTGGACGAACGTCGGTCTGCGCGAGACGCGTCATATTTCGCGTATCATCGTCGATCCGAGCGATCCGAACCACGTCATCGTGGGCGCGAGCGGCGATCCGTTCCGCGACAGCACCGAACGCGGCGTCTTCGTTACCGACGACGGCGGCAAGACGTGGGCGAAAACGCTCTACATCGGTCCGCAGACCGGCGCCTCTGAAGTCGCGATGGATCCGAATCATCCGGCCGTGCTCTATGCGGGCATGTGGCAGTTTCGGCGCGTGCCGTGGACGTTTCACAGCGGCGGCCCGCAGGACGGACTCTACAAATCGATCGACGGCGGCAAAACCTGGGCGCAGTTAACCGGCAACGGTCTGCCGGCGGGCGCGATGGGCCGTATCGCAGTGGCAGTTGCTCCGAACAACAGCAATCGCGTGTATGCGGTGATCGAAGCCAAGGGCGGCATTCTGTGGCGCAGCGACGACGCGGGCGCGACTTGGGAGATGGTCAGCGACAACACGATCGTCGATCAGAGGCCGTTCTACTTTACGCACATCAACGTCGATCCAAGCAATGCCAATCATGTGTACGCCGTTTCGAACGACATGGCGGAGAGTCGCGACGGCGGCCGGCATTGGCGTGCGATCGCGAACGCCGTGCACGTTGACTTCCACGCAATGTGGATCGCGCCGAACAATCCGAGCCGCATGATCCTCGGCGAGGACGGCGGCTACGCGCTGACCGTCGACGGCGGCCACGCATGGTCGTTTTCGCGCAATATTCCAATCGGACAGATCTATCACATCGGCCTCTCCAACGAGAATCCGTATTGGATCTGCGCGCCGCTGCAGGACAACAACGCGTTCTGCGGACCGTCGAACTCGCGCAACCGCTCGGGCATTCTGGACGATGACTGGCTCAACGTGGTGGGCGGTGACGGTATGTGGGCCGTGCCCGATCCCGGTAACGGCAACTACATCATGGCCGACTCGCAGACGGGCAACATCAATCTCTACAGTAAGAAGATCGAAGCCGGGCGCGGAGTGATTCCTTACTACGACTTCGATCGCAACTCGTTTAATCTCGCCAACCGCAAGTATCGCTTCAACTGGGATTCGCCGATCGCGTTCGCCCCGTGGGACACCCATATACTGTGGCTGGGCGGCGACGTCGTCTTCCAGTCGACCGATCGCGGCGTGCATTGGAAACCGATCAGCCCGGATCTGACGCGCAACATCAAAGCGCACCAGATTCCGGCTGGCGGGCCGCTGGCGACCGACGTGTCGAGCGCCGAGTTCTCCGACAACCTGCTGTATATCGAAGGCTCGAGCTTGCGAGCGGGCGAGATTTGGGTCGGAACCGACGACGGGCTCGTGCAGATGACGCGTGACGGCGGCAAGCACTGGCGCAACGTCACGCCGGCCGGCGCGCCGTTCCTAGCGCGCGTGGAAACCATCGCGTCGTCAGCGATCGTGGCGGGCACGGCCTACGCGATCTTCGACGACCATCGGTCGGGCAATTACGCGCCGTATCTTTACGTCACGCGCAATTACGGTGCAAGCTGGACGAAGATCGTCAACGGGTTGCCGATCGATCAATACGTGCGCACGGTGCGCCCCGATGGTCACAATCGCAATCTGGTTTTCGCCGGCACCGAGAACGGCTTGTGGGTCTCGTACAACGGCGGCGCGCAGTGGAACGATTTCCGGCTCAATATTCCGGCCGTTTCCGTGCGCGATATTCGCGAGCAGTCGAACTTCAACGACTTGGCGATTGCGACGCACGGCCGCGCTTTGTGGATCTTCGACGACTTGACGTCGCTGCAGCAACTGCCGCAAGCGCAACGCCAGGGCTCGATGCTCTTCAAGCCGCGCACGGCGTATCAGTACATCACGCACTCGAACGACGAAGGACTCTACACGCGTTTCAGCGGCGACAACCCGCCGAACGGCGCGATCATCGATTACTATATCGGCACGGCGCAAAAATCTGCACCGACGATTGAGATTCTAAACGCGAAGGGTAAAGTGGTTCGTCACATTCGTGCGCCGGTGCGGCCGCTGGCGACGGCGGGTGCGGCTGCGTCCGAGCTGCCGTCGTTCGGGGCCGGCATCAACCGCGTCACCTGGAATTTCCGCGAAGACGGTGTGACGCAATGGACAGGCAATCCGGCAGTTCCGGCCGGCGGCGGAAGAGGAGGAGCTGCGGCGCTGGGCGCTTTGGCGGCGCCGGGAACGTATTCCGCGCGCGTGACGCTCGGCGGCCGTACGTACACGCAAAGCTTCCAAGTGAAGAAAGACCCGCTCAACCCGTATTCGCAAGCGGATATGCTCGCGGCGTACAGCTTCGCCAAGAAGTACTTGGGCATGTCGGGCAAGATCAACACGGTTCTCAACAATCTCGACGCGCAAAAGAAAGCGCTGACCGATGCGCAGGCGGCGGTGCAGAAGAGCGGCAACACGGCGTTGCTCGCGCGCGTGACCGCCGCGATGGCGGCGCGCGACGCGATCTTCAGCACGTTCACCGCCAACTATAAGAACGGCGAGGACTCGCTGCAATGGCCGGGAGCATTGCGCGAAGATCTGCCGGGCGGCGGTTTCGGTGCGGCGGGAAGTCCGCCCACGCCGGCGAGGCTCGAATACGCGCGCCGTTACGATCGCGAATATGCGTCGGCCATGGCTCGCTACAACGCCTACGTGAGCGGAACGGTCGTGCCACTCTCGGCGGCGTTAAAGGCGGCGGGCGCCGGCACGATCGCGGGCGCAGCGCAAGTGCACTAATGTGCAACGGCATCTCCCGTGGTTCGTTTCTGGCGGCCGCGGGAGCCGCTGCACTGCCGCTGATCGCAGCTCCGGTCTCGGCGGCCGAATTACCGGCAATCCCAAAGGGGCTCAGCGCCGGTAATGCTTACGCCGCGCAGCTCGCGCGCAACTCGCATTTCATTCGCACGCAGTACGGCGGCGCGCTGCGGCTCGTGCATTCGATCTCCGATCCTCACTTGCGCGCCGATGTATTAGACTTGCTTGCGAATCCGGTGCCGAAATATGCGCGCAAGTACCAAACTGCGCAGGAGCGCACCGCGCTGCGCGACGCGCTTGCGGCCGCGGGTTTCATCAGGCCCGGCGATCCGGTTTCGGGTATCTTTCCTCCCGGGACGGACGGCAGCGCCGTCGTTCAGCCGTTTTGGAGCGCGCCCGGCAGCGCGTACGATTCCCATCACAGCTATCCGGGCGGTTTGCTGGTGCACGAGCTTTTCAATTCGCGCATTGCCGAACACTTCGCGCAAACCTATAATCTTGAGTACTTCAGCGGTCAGCGACAGATCGATCGCGATTTGGTTATTGCAGCGGCCTTTTATCACGACATCATGAAAACCGTCGTGTTCCAGTTCAATGAGGACGGCTCGCTCTTGCCGGAGCTGCAGATCGCGGGCACGGGCGGGCACCATTGTTTATCGGGCGCGGAGGCGATTGCTCGTGGACACGACGCCCGGTTCGTAACGGTGCTGTTGAGCGCACATGCCGCGCCCTCACTAGGGGATGAAGTTAAAGTTGCGCAATGGTGTCGCGCAGCCGCGATGATCGCAGACGTCGATCCCGTCGAGTATGGCTTACTCGATCGCACCGGCAATCTCGCCGGGTTGCCAACAATCGAAGCTTTCATCAGCAACCTGAGCGATCACGATTACGTTCTCAGCGTGCACGCGATGCAGCACGTTAGTACGCGCGTTGAAACACTTTCGCCCTGGCTCGCCGGCACATATAACGCCCGTTGGTGGCGGCACCGCGTGCTTGCGAACGCATCAGGCATCGCACTTTACGAGGTGTTGGCGCGGGATGGCGACGCAGCTTTTGTTAGTGCGGTGCATAAGGCGGCGAAGGCGTAACATTTTGTCATGGTGAGCTTGTCGAACCACGGCCGAGCAGCGCACAAAGTGCGCGTGACGAGGCCCGCGGGCCTCGGCTACGCTCGGCCGCCCTTCGACTTCGCATTTCGCTAAAGGCGAAATGCTTCGCTCAGGATGACACACTTTTGGGCGTTCACAATGCGAACGCGGCTCAGGATGACACACTTTAGGCGCTAAGCGGTCACCAATCGTTTTAAAAATGCTTCGTGCTTGAATGATCCGCCGCCGCCGAAGCGCGCGACCACTAACCGCGCCGACGGGACGACGTAGAGCGCTTGGCCACCCGAACCGCTCGCGTAAACGGTATCGGGCGCGGCCCCTGGCGGCGCAAGCCACCAGCATAGTCCGTAACGCGGATTGGCTTCCGTGCCTTTGAAACACTCCGCGTAATCATGGTGATGCGCTAACACGTATTGCCCGTAGTTCAACCAATTGCGCGCCGCGAGAAAGGCGCCGGTCGGCAGCGGCTGCGTTCCATCCGCTAACTTCCGCCATGATGCTATCTCGACGCCCGCATCGTTTAAAATACGCGCCCGCAAGTAGTCATGCGGCGTTAAACCGTCCGATGCAAGTTTCTCCGTCAGCACCGCGCCGAAGATCTGCAGCGGGATTCCGCCATACGTAAAGCGCGTGCCGGGCGGATCGCGTAATTGCGTCGCGAGCGCCTTTTCGTACGCGGGTACTGCGTTGCCCAGGCCGCCGAACCCGATGCCCGCAGTCAGCGTCAGCAGGTGCCGCAGCGTAACCTTTTTCTTTACCGGATCCTCGCGCCACGATTGGAACGTCTCGCCCACGGTCTCATCGAGCTGCAGCAGCCCTTCGCGCTGGGCGATAATCGCGAGCGGTCCCCAAAAACTTTTCGTTCCGCTATAGAGCGCGTGCGGCTTGTCCGCCGCAAAGCCGTTGTCGTAAGCTTCGTGCACCACGGCGCCGTCGCGCGCCACCAGTAGCGCCTGCGGTTTGTGACGCTCGTGATACGCGACGGCCTCTTGCATGAGGCGACGGTTCTGCGGCGTACTAGGAATGCATGCCCGAATTCAATGCCGGCCACGCCTTAGACGAGGCGATGGAACGTCACGAACAGATCGCGCAAGGCGGCATACTGGTTCCCGTGGCCGCCGCCGTCATCGCGGTCTTTGCCGCGCTCGCAACGCTGTTTGCCAACCACAATTCTATTTCAGGCCTGGCCGAGAAAAACGAAGCGATCCTCTATCAGATCAAATCTGCGGACCAATATGCGTATTACGAATCGAGCCGCATCAAAACGCATGTCTATCAAGCGCTGCTCGCCAGCGGCGTCGTCACTGCGGCAAGCGCCAAATCGCAAATGCGAGGCACCATCGGGCGCGAAGTTGCCAAGGCCGGCAAGATCCTCAAGGTCGCGCAAGGAGAGGACGTCGACGCGAAAAATCACTTCGAGAACTCCGAAACCTATATGAAAGCGTACGAGAAATTCGAAGTTGCCACCACGCTCTTCGAAGTCTCGATTGTCTTGGTCTCGATCACCGCGCTGATGCGTACGCGGGCCATGCTGTTCGTGGCACTCGGCGCTACAAGCGTGGGTCTAGTGTTTTTCGCCCTCGGGTTTACTCACTAGCGCTTCCGCGGCGGCGTTCAATTTCGACGCCAGCTCGCGCGCGTGCTTGGCAACGTTCGTACTGTTGTCGTTGAAGATTTCGCGCCACGTTTCGGCGTTTGAGTTCCCGAGGCGCAGGAGCTCCGTTGCGACGGGCCCGCAGAAATCCTCGACCTCCTTGACCTTTTGCTGACGCACCGTCTTGCTGAACAGCGTAGCCAGCAATTGCGGCACGTGCGAGGTCAGCGCCAGCAGCTCGTCGTGGATAGCAGCGTCGGCCGGAACCGCGCGCGCTCCCATCGATCCAATAAACTCGCGCGCCCGCATTTCGAGCGCTTTGTCGTCCACCGGAATATAGATCCATGGCTTATCGAAAAAAATCGTGGCCCGCGCGGCGCCCGGTCCGCTGCGCTCGGACCCGGCGAGCGGATGCGTTGCAACGAAGTTTGTAACGCCGCGTCCGGCTTCGCACACCGAAGCCTTTATCGAGGCGACGTCCAGTACGAGCCTGGCATGCACGGCGCGGCCGCGGAGTGCTTCGAGTTCCGCCACGGTTGCACGCGGCGGGATCGCGATGACGACGATGTCGGCTTGCTCGTAAATCGCGTCGTGCCCGACGATTTCGCCGACGGCGGCGCATTGCAGGGCAGCTGCGGATTCGGTTGCGTCCGCATCGTACCCGGCGACTCGCCACCCGAGGTCACGGCCGCGCAAACCGATCGATGCGCCGATGAGGCCGGTACCGATAATGCCGAGCGTGGTGGACGGGTTCACGAATTCTTGCCGGCGATATCGGGGCGCAGCACCTGCGCGCCGTCCAGATAGGCGTGTTCGATTTCTGGCTGCGTGCGCGCCGTTTCGACGTGCATCAGCACGCGGATGCAGCGCGGCATCGAACCGGGGACGGCGATTTCGGTAAAGTGCAGCATCGGCACGTACACCCAGCCCATCTCGCGCGCGCCGAGCGCCGGAAAGGCGGCGTGCAGATCCGGCGTCATGCTGAAAAGCACCGACGCGATATCGTCGAGCTCGACCCCGTTACGCTCGGTCATCTCCGTCAGCAGACGTTTGGTTGCGTCGAGGATCGCTTGCGCCTCGTCCGCATCAACGGTGATCGCACCGCGTATGCCGCGCATCTTCATGCGGCGCCTTTCGCCGCATATGGGCGGGCTTACCGCTTCGGCCGGAGAACTTACCACCCGTGGTCGGCCTAGAGCACATTGTTCTACACATCGGCTTATGCAAAGCCGTGGCGCGGCTTGCGCCGGGGACGCCCGTTGCGATGCGCGTTGACCTGACGGACCGGATCAATCGCGTCGTCTACGAGCGCACGGTTCAATTCCAGCGCGACCGCGGCAATGAAGCGCGCGTAGAGTTCGATTCGTCATGGGGCACGTACCGGATCACGATGAGCGTGCCGAAGTACCGGTGCAACGGCGTGGATTACATTCAAATCTTACAAGATCACGATCGCAACATAAACACGGCGATCGTGGATGGCCCGGCCAACCCGATCGCCCCGGTGCTGGTCGTCGGCTCACTGCCGGTGTCCTTTGCATACGTGCAACCGTCGCTCGTGATGTTCCCGGCCACGCTGCGCTGCAACGCGGCCGTCGGCGATCCGCAAACCGCCGGCATCGATAATCAACTCGAGCAAGACGCGTACTATGCGAGTATCCGTACGCCGGCGCTCTATCGCCAACCGATCGCGGTGACGCTAGCGGTGCGGTTCACCGATTCCAGCGGCGGATTTCATTACGTGCGCATGCCGTGGAAATTTCCGTCGGGCTATAATTGGCCGTCGATCGGGCAGCTCAACGTGGACGATGCCTTCGTCGATTGGGCCGCGCAGCAGACCGAAGATATCTTGCTGTGCCCGAAATTCTACGGCACTTCGGTCGGCCATTAGTCCAACAAAAAAGCCCGAATTGCTTCGGGCTTTTTTTATTTGTCCGTACGTTAGTGATAGATGCTTTGGTGCGGTCCCGTGACCATGAAGAAGATCATTGGGATCGAGAGCATCGTGTTGACGCGTGAGGCTAGAAATGCCACGCGGCGTGCCTTGTTTTTCTCTTCGTCGGTAGCGGGGACCATGCCGAGCAGCTTTTTCTGATTCATCCAGATAAAGGTCCACACGTTGATGAGCATAATCGTGCCCAGCCACGCGCCGATGCCGATTGGCGCAAGTGCGCCCTGCAGGCCGAATGCCGACAGAATACCGCTCATGCCATAGTAGCTTCCCAGTAGCGCCGCGCCAAATATCCACGTTGCGACGGCGCCCCAGCGGAAGTAAAGCAGTGCGCGCGGCATGATGTACTTGCTGATCGGGCCGGCTTCGCCGGCGGCGGTTGCTTCTTTGGTTGCGGCTGCGTTTACAAAGTTGAAGAAGTAGAGCAGGCCGATCCACATGATGCCGGCCAGCACGTGCAGCCAGCGTAAAATCGTTTCGTTCCACTCCATCTACGCGGCCGTCCCTGCGGAGCGCACGATCGCTTCCGCAACGTAATAGAGAATGGCGGTCAGGATCACCCCGCAGATGATCGTGCCCCACAATGAGTCCAACGGATTTTTCACTGAGTCTCCTCCGCGGCGATTATCGTGCGTTTCGCTTTTGTGGCCCTTGCTTCGAATCCCTGGCCAAGCGCAGTCAGCCCGGAAGCGGGTACGGTTGGGGCGAAAGGGGAGGATAAATGCGTATCCTAGCGACCGTCCTCTTGCTGTTCGCCTTCGCAGCGGGGGCTCCGAGCCTCGCCGCTCCACGCGCGATCGACGTCAGCCATTCGAAGATCACCGTGTACGTCACCAAGCAAGGCCTGTTCTCGTTTCTTGCCGACAATCACGTCATCGCTGCTCCGATTGCGGCCGGCGCCTGCGACAAGGCGCGCAAGCAGATCGACCTGACCGTGAGCGCCGCGAAGATGCTCGTTCTCGATCCGAAACTGGACGCGGGCCGCCGCGCGCAAGTGCAATCCAATATGACTGGTCCGCAGGTTCTCGACGTTGCCAAGTATCCGACGATCGCGTTTCGCTCCACGAGCATCAATGAATCTAATGCCAATCGCTGGGTCGTTTCGGGCAATCTGACCCTGCATGGGCAGACGCATCCGATCACGTTCCAGCTGCGGAAGCTCGATGCGAATCGCTTCAGCGGATCGGTGACGATTCGTCAGACCGCCTTCGGCATCACGCCGATCAAGATTGCCGGCGGCACTGTGCGGGTAAAGGATAACGTGACTGTGTCATTCCAGGTCGCGCTGAAACCCTAAAAGCGCGGGAAAGGAGCTGCAATGAAACAGTGGATTTTAGGAACGCTCGCGTTGGTCGCGCTCACGCAAACGTCGGTGTCCGTGGCGCGGGCGGCCTGCTCCGGCGCCGATCCGGCGATCGTTTCAGCAACGGCCAAAGGCCCAACGTCCGACGGCCAAATCAATCGGTACGCCGTGAACATACGCGTCGCCAACTTGGGCCGTATGAAGCAGCCGTCAAACCTTTTGCAATCCGTAGAAATCTGGCAGAACGGTATCAAGCTCGATGTCAAGGGCTTGCCGCCGCTCAAACCGGGACAATCCTATGCTTTCACCTATGTCTATCAACGTTCGGCCGATGCGGGCGTAGGCACGTCGACGCTGAACCTTAAGCTCACGATGCGCCAACCCTCGCCGCCTGGAAATATGGATTGTAACCCCAACAATGATAATCGCACGGTGACATTCTGACGTACTGCAGCGCGCCCGGCGCCACGATTGCGGAGTTTTTGCTGCAATAAGTCCACTGGTTGACTATTGGCGGCAAAACGCCGGCTGCGGGCCTAGCTCGATGGAAGGCACAGCGAATCAAGGGCATTTCGCGCCAACTCATTTTCGGGCTTGCCCTGCGAACGCTTATAGGTCGCCACATAGCTCTGTGTCCCCGCCAGCGCAACGATTTGCTCGGCGATTATCGGGTTGAAACCGACCGTTGGGGCGCTTTCAATGTACCAGCCGGCCTGACTCCCACCACAGATCAACTCAGCTCTGAAAGCTCGGACGTTATTCGTACCGATCGCCTGTTCAAGATTTTGCTTCGTAAGTTGCGCGAATTGTTGTCCGGTGATCCCGGCTGGAATCGTCTGGGTCACCAAATTGATGGTTTCACCATTTTGATTATCTCCGGGCGACTGCCATGTGCCAATCGTGGCCACTCCTTCCGATGTTGAACTAGAGTCTAGTCTTGTCCAACCTGATGGCGCGACAAAAGAGTACGTCGATTTTGGCACCTGCGCGAGGGTGGAAAGCGGAACGACCCTCGCGTCCGCCTTAACGGTTGCCGATGAGTTTGGCGATGAGGTCTGTTGTGGAACCGGCAGTGGGATATCGGCCGGCTCTGGTGTCGACGTGTCATTGGCGACGGTTAAGGCTAACGCGTCATCCGGACCTAGCGCGTCTGAAGGCAACGGCATCGGAACAGCATTAGTCGCCTCTCCGCAGATTTTTTGCGGGTGAGCAACCTGCGCAAGATATTTCTGCCCCTTTATTACTTCTAGGTCCTGGTGCGACCCGAACAACCCTTGACGTCGGCGATACTCGCTGCGAATGAAATGCATACGTATCGTGTCGCCACAGAAATTATTTACGCTTTCCACATCGACGCGGAGGTTCGCCGCCTTCCAACCGATGCCATAAATGCCGCCTTGACTGCCCTGCTGACCTTCCAGAACTATTCCGGTAGCTTCATCGCCGGCCTTGGCGATGATATGGCCGTTTATTATAATGTCTTGCACCACGGTGTATGAAAGCGGTTCACGCGACGCAGCAGAATAAGAATTGAGCGCATTATCGAGACTGACGACGATAATCGTGCCACGTGGCACGAGGACCGGATCGACGTTAGTCGTCTTTGTCGATCCTTGTGCTAGGGCCGGAGTCGTACTGGTAGCGTCACCAAAAAGCGCCAAAAAGTCGGCGTTTACCGGCAGCGACGCATCGGGGAGCGTGATGGCCATGTCGCGTATGCGTTCGTCGGTAGCAGCTTTGAATGACGAAATAACTAGTCGCAGTCCATTAGCATCTTTGAGAAGTTGTCCCATAACATAGATCTCGGCGCCAATCGACGCTGCCGCTTCGCCAGCGGCTCTTCCATTAAGGGGCACGATCTTGGTGTCCCAGCCGGGTTCCTGCGAAAGTTTGGCAGCAATCTGCCTTGTGAGAAGGCCCGCGGAGGCCCTCAGTTCAGGCGTGGATCGTATGGCTATGACGGCGACGATTCTTGCCTTCGCATCCGCCGGTGGCTGCGCCAAGGCGATAGAAGCCACGACGACCACGAAAAACGTGAATGATTTAAGGCAAATACGCATATGTTTTCCTCCGCCAAACTGCGCTCACCGCCGAATCCCCGGTACGCAAGCGCCGCGCGCAACCATCGCTCACGCCAATGCGGTTCTTATTCGCCTAAACAGTGCTGTGAAGTTCGCATTGGGTTCTTCGTGGAGAGCAAGCGCTTCGCGCGATCATCGTTCACTCGATCTAAGAAAGGACGACTTTGTAGGACAGGCTATATGCCTGCGCATTGAGTTCCATTACCCCCGTTCGTTCAGGACGCTACCCACTGCTTTCGGGCTGGACCTCTATCCGGTAAGGTCCTGCAATTGCGCCGTCTTAACCTGTCAGACGGCAATGAAACCGCCACCCGCCGCATAAGGCGTGGGCCGTGAATAACTTTGGCGCAACCTTTGGCGGGCGAAAAAAAAACCGTTGTGGCAAGCACAAAGCGGGCTCTAACTAAATTGGTGCAGATGGGGGACTCGAACCCCCGACCCCTTACATGCGAAGCACAAAGGACGGATCAAGCCGAACGAAACAGGACGACGAGAGCAGCGAGTGACGAGTGGTTGTGGCCGATCTCGTTCGCGCCCGTTCTGGGCGATTCGAGCTAAATTGGCGGAGGAATGGCGGAGTAATATTTGCAGCCCGTCTCTTACGACCCAGAGTCTTAAGGAGGACGCGAAGGATCGTCGCCTAGCCTGGCCTTAGCAATAGGCCCGGTGCTCAGCCGAAAAGAACGCACGTACCAACGGATGACGTGCCAAAAAGGGGAGATCGCCATGAAAGATGGTCCATCGGAAGCCGACAACGCGCTACCGACATCGAAACCAACGGCGCCAGAACCGCCCACTCCCGATTCTCAAACGCAGAAGGCGCTGAGCGGGCAGGGCACCGGTGTTCCGCAGCCACCCGATCCCCCTACGCCTGATACGCAGACTATGAACATTCGTGAAAGCGACAAGAATGTCGGATAAGGGCGCTCCGCGAGATGAGCAGGAGTACAGATACCGGATAACCGGAGAGCCGACGAACTACGACGCGCCGGCCGACTTTGACCGCCAATATGACCTTGTGTACCAAAAACTGGAGTCAGAGCGTGCGCGGACAGATAGTCTGGACATCAAGATTGCAGCCGTACTTGCGGCTACGATAGCGGGGATTGGCTTTTCACTTGGTCATGTAAGTAACCGCGCGGAATTGCTCTCCATATCTGCTTTTGCGATCCCGCTGTTGTTGCTGTATTTTGCGTATCGCCCTATACAATTCAAAGACGCACCATCTGGCAGTGAGATGGCGTTCAAGTATCCCTGGTTCCCAGAGAAGACGTTAGCCTCGGCGGCCGTTGCAATGGGCAAGGCCGTCGAACACAATTTTACGAAGATCGAAAAGAAAGCGAATTACTTTAATCGGGCCTTTATAAGCGCGATCTTGGCCATATGCATAGTGGGCGCTGTGAAAGCGGCCACTTATCTTTCTACAGGAGTATACGATGACGGACGGCGATCAAGCGAAACCCAACGAACAGTCGCCACCTGCAGCACCGCAGCCCCCGGAGCAACCCACGCCCGAGTCGCAAACCCAGGAAGCAAGCAAGGCGGGAAAACCCAAGTAAACTAAACGGGATTCGATCTGGCGCCCGATAAGGAATCGGTGTAACCTACGTCGTGTCAGTTGGCTGACGTGTATCCTCACGCTTGATCAACAGCGGCCACGGCAATTGCAGCCTTTCTTCGGGGAAATGCCTCAGGTGGAGGCCAGCGTGCAATATTTCCCTTATTGCGTCCAAGTAGGTCTTAGACGCTACTATAATGCGGTTGTTGTATGTCGCTTTGTCTTTCTGAAATTCACCGTATGCATGTTTCATTCGCTGGCTGAGTATCGCTTGATTCACGGCAAAATACGGTGGACTCATATTCGTCGTGTCTTTACGTTCTCCAAATGCAACCTCCATATCGATCTTCCAATATGGTCGCGAAAGCAGAATTTGTTGTTGCAAGTCGTAACCGCGGCCAAGCATGATGACGCGACGATGTATGTGTTCGTTGCGTAACTCACTAAAAAATTGAAAGAGCGCGCCGTCGGTTACATTCTTGAACCAAATCCGTTTGACATCGTTATGAGAGTTAACATGTGTAAGATAATCACGGGCGCTGTAGGTCGCGGATAAGAACGCTGAGAGGTTATACATGAAGTGCCGCGTGGTGTCCTGAATATCACGCTCTCTGCGTTTTGCAAACGCCCTTTGATACTGGTCCTCAAAAAATCGCATCTGGGAAAGGAAATATTCGCCCTCGTCCAGCTTCCACTGACAATATTCACTCTTCATGGGACTGGTAGGCTTGTGTTGGCCGATGTTAGAGACCCTGCCACTCATCGTTATTATGTGGACGAATGAATGCCCTCGACTCCGCCGTGACAGAACGCGCATGGAAACCGCTGCGGCCCGCTTTACCGCGAAATAGACCGTTGCTTTACGCCGGTTGCCGACGGTCTGATAGGAACCTTGAATCAGAATCTCTGCAACTTCTAGGCTCAGTCGGCGGTTCGATCTGATCAATAGGGAGAAAGTCCATGACATACAAAGCGTACGTGTTCGCACGTCCGGGTGGTGCCGTTATTCTCGGATCAGCGTACGGTCATGAGGCTTTTGGCTTCCAAACTGATGACGAAGACACGACACTTGTGGGCGGCGTTGAGCTCGCCGGCGGCAAGACGTCCCACGTGAGCGACGCGATGGATTTCTGGGTCAGGCTGGTGGACAACCCCTTGCTCTTCATGTCCACGCTTGTCCCCTATGGCCGCCGCACCCGCTACGACATGGCAAAAATTGTTCAAGTGGATAACCCTAACGTTGAGGCCGCGCAAGCTGTGATTGAGCGGATTAAGGCGACGGATTATAGCCTTCTCGCGCAAAACTGCTTGACGGACACTATCGAAGTTCTGGAAGCATTCGGCGTTAAGGGCATCCCTGGCGGGGCCCGCCCGAGTGGCGTGTTTGGAGGAATTAGCGCTCCTGTCATCCCCCTCGTGGATGCGTGGCCCGATCTAACGCTCGATGTATCGATATACGAACAACCCGACCAATTCGGAATACGTACGGATATTACCGACGCCGATGTGGGCGCAACGGGGAATGCTTCCGATCCAAGTGCAGATCAACGAAAAGATAGCCCGGAGGGTCAATACAGCCCACAACCGATCATCAGCTCGGTTTGAAGCTGCCCGGGTTCCGTGGATAGTTTGAGATTGGAAAGTCATGCAGCGGTTTCCCGCTCAAAGACCGCCGGCGATCGGTAGCCGAGTGCGGAGTGCCGGCGGTGAAGATTGTACCACCC
>Ga0102924_1003145_pt1 | contig 17457 bp, 18 predicted proteins | sample PaiPotPPM11metaG_FD_80116 | JGI IMG/M metagenome (GOLD analysis project Ga0102924, IMG submission 80116) | Iron sulfur acid spring bacterial and archeal communities from Banff, Canada, to study Microbial Dark Matter (Phase II) - Paint Pots PPM... ...
CAGGTGCTCGTAGCGACCACAGTCATCGAGGTCGGCATCGACGTGCCCAACGCCACCGTCATGCTGATCGAGAACGCCGAGCGCTTCGGCATCTCCCAGTTGCACCAGCTGCGCGGGCGCGTCGGACGCGGTGCGCATCCGGGCAAATGCTTCTTGCTTGCGCCTGCCGGCTCGCGCGGCTCGCCGCGCCTGCGTGCGCTGGTCGCCCACAGCGACGGCTTTCGCCTGGCCGAGATCGACCTGCAGCTGCGCAGCGAGGGAGAGCTCGTCGGAACCCGCCAATCCGGCCTTGCCGACTTCCGCGTGGCATGCCTGCCCCAGGACACCCAGCTGCTCGAGCGCGCCCGCGCGACGGCCGAGGCGATCATGGGCAGCGACCCACAGCTTGTCGCCCCCGAGCACGTGCTGCTGGGCGCCGCGCTCGAGCAGCGCTTCGGCGCCGACGCGCGCGAGCCGATCCCCGCCTGAGAACCCGAGCCTGGTCAGCTGTCCGGCTACCGTTCGCGCATGCGCGTGATCGCCGGACGCCTTAGGGGCAGGCGCCTGAAGGCGCCCACAGGGACGGTCACGCGGCCCACCTCCGATCGGGTGCGCGAGGCGCTGTTCTCGATGCTCGGCCAGGTCGAGGGATGCCACGTCCTGGACCTGTTCGCCGGCAGCGGCGCGCTTGGCATCGAGGCGCTCTCGCGCGGTGCTTGGAGCGCTGTGTTCGTCGAGCGCAACGCCCGCGTTGTGGCCGTCTTGCGCGCCAATCTGGCCGCGCTGGCGCTGGCCGAGGATGTCGCGCAGGTACGCTGCGTCGACGCGCTGTCCGCGCTGCGCAGCGCACGACAGCGCGCAGAGACATACGATCTGATCTTCATAGACCCTCCCTACAGGCAGGCGCGCGAGTGGGCGGATGAGCTGGCGGCGATCCTGCCGTCGCTGCTGAGCCCCGCCGCGCGCGTGGTCGTCGAGAGCGCCACGCGCGCGCCGCTCGAGCTCCCGCTCGAGATCGAGCGACAGCGGCGCTACGGCGACACTTCGATCACAATCCACCGCCAGCAATGAACCGAGCCGACCAATCGATAGCCGTCTGTCCCGGCTCCTATGACCCGATCACCAACGGCCACCTCGACGTCATCCGCCGAACGGCCAACCTCTACGACGAAGTCGTCGTCGCCGTCGTTAACCGCTCGGTGCGCAAGAGCGGCGCCCTGTTCGGTATCGACGAGCGCGTCGCCTTCATCGAGCACGCCATCGCCGACCTGTCCAGCGTGCGCGTCGAGCCGTTCAGCACGCTCGTCGTCGACTTCGCGCGCAGCGTCGGCGCGCGGGCCATCGTCAAGGGCCTGCGGGCCATATCGGATTTTGAGTATGAGCTGGAGATGAACCAGCTAAACCGTCGCCAGGACCCCGAGATCGAGTCCGTGTACCTGATGGCCTCGCCGCAGTACAGTTTCCTTTCATCGAGCGGCGTCAAGGAGCTCGCCACCTTCGGCGGAAAGATCGACGATCTCGTCCCTGCAGAGGTAGTTGCCCGCTTGCAGGAAGAGCTCATGCGCTGACGAAATGAGGGGCCTGGATGCCCCTCGGAGGTATTCGCCACATATGGATGTCCTGGTACTCATAGACAAGCTCGACGATTTGGTGCACAACGCCAAATCGATTCCGCTGAGCGACTCCGTGCGCGTAGACAAGGAGGAGATCTACGACATCCTCGACCAGATGCGCGCCACGATCCCCGAGGAGATCAAGCAGGCGCGCTGGATCGTCAAGGAGCGCCAGGAGATGCTCGCCGAGGCTAAGAAGGAGGCCGAGCGGATCATCACCGAAGCGCGCGAGCGCCAGGAGCGCCTGGTGGGCGAGGAGGAGGTCACCAAGCAGGCCGAGCGCGCAGCCGAGGACATCGTCGAGGATGCTCGTGCGCGCGAGCGCGAGATCCGGCTCGGCGCCGAGGACTACGCCGACGAGATCCTCAACACCCTCGAGGTCAATCTGTCCAAGTTCATCGCCGCCGTCCAACGCGGACGTGAGCGGCTGCAGGGCAAGGACGAACCGGCCGAAGTCAGCTGAGCGACTGCGAATGCAACACGCGTTCGCGGCCGTCGCCGCGCTTGGGTCGGCGCATTTTGCGGGCCCCTTTCGGGTAGGGTCTGTTGTGTGAACACGCACAAGGCCAGATATAGGCTGCAGGTCGCAAAGACGTTCATGGAGACGGGCATGTTCCGCCCGTCGCGGCCCGACAGGACACTGCGCTCGCTGTCGGCCCTGCACCGCTGGGGACCCACGCCCGCGGCCGCCTACACGGGCGCCGCCGCCCGCTACCCGCAGCGCACCGCCATCATCGACGAGCGCGGCGCGCTCACCTTCTCCGACGTACACAGGCGCACCAACGCGCTCGCCCACGAGCTGCGCCGGGCCGGCATCGGTGAAGGCGCTGGGGTGGCGATCATGTGCCGCAACCACCGCGGCTTTATCGACGCCACCGTCGCGTGCTCCAAGCTGGGCGCCAGCGTGCTCTATCTGAACACCGCCTTCGCCGGGCCCCAGATTGCCGACGTGATCGCCCGCGAGGGCCCTGTTGCGGTCATCTACGACGAGGAGTTCGCGGGGCTGATCGGTGACGCGGCCAGCAATCGCAAACGCTTCATCGCCTGGCAGGACACTCCAGCCACTTCCACCAACGGCTCTGCATCCCCCGCCGACCCGCTGATCGAGGACCTGATCGCCGCCGGGGTGGACGGCAACCTGCGCCCGCCCGCCGAGCGCGGGCGCGTCGTGATCCTCACGTCCGGGACGACCGGAACGCCCAAGGGCGCCGCGCGCAAGGAGCCCGAGTCGATCGAGCCGATGGCCGCGATGTTCTCCAAGATCCCGCTGCGGGCGCGTGAAACCACGGTGATCGCCGCGCCGATGTTCCACTCCTGGGGCTTTGCCCACTTCACCCTTGGCCTGCCGCTCGGCTCGACATTCGTGCTCGCCAGGAAGTTCGATCCGGAGGGGACGCTCGAGGCCGTCGCGCGCCACCGCGCCAGCGCGCTGGCTGTGGTGCCGGTGATGCTCCAACGGATGCTCGAGCTCGATCCGCAGACGATCGCACGCTATGACGTCAGCTCGCTGCGGGTGATCGCGGTCAGCGGCTCGGTGCTGCCCGGCGAGCTCGCCACACGCGCGATGGACCTGTTCGGCGACGTGCTCTACAACCTGTACGGCTCCACCGAGGTGGCCTGGGCGACGATCGCCACCCCCGAGGACCTGCGCGCCGCGCCCGGAACCGCCGGCAGACCGCCGATCGGGACGGTTGTCAAGCTGCTCGACGCCGACGGCCGCGAGGCCCCACCCGGCCAGGGCGGACGGATCTTCGTGGCCAACGAGATGATGTTCGAGGGCTACACCGGCGGCGGCAACAAGGAGATCGTCGGCGGGCTGATGAGCACCGGCGACGTCGGCCACTTCGACGAGGCCGGCAGGCTGTTCGTCGACGGGCGCGACGACGAAATGATCGTCAGCGGCGGCGAGAACGTCTTCCCACGGGAGGTCGAGGACCTGCTCGCCGACCACCGCGAGATCGAAGAGGCCGCCGTGGTTGGCGTCCAGGACAAGGAGTTCGGCCAGCGCCTGATGGCCTTCGTGGTCACCCGCAACGGCGCGCAGCTGACCGAGGAATCCGTCAAGGGCTACGTCAAGGAAAACCTCGCCCGCTACAAGGTTCCCCGCGAGGTCGTCTTCCTAGAGGAACTGCCGCGCAACGCCACCGGCAAGGTTCTCAAGCGCACCCTGGCAGCGCGCGAATAACTCGTCGCTAGCCTGGGAGGCATGGCCGCCCGTACGACCCACTCCATTGACCTCGCCGGCCTGCGCCTGAGCGCCGGCGAGGGGCGCCGCCTTGAGCTCACGGTGCCGATCGAGCCGCTGCTGCTGGGCAGCGAGAGCTACGCCGCCGAGCCCCGCCAGGTTCCGGTGCAGCTCGATGTCTCACGCATGACAGGCGGCGGCTATGCCCTGCGCCTGAGCTTCGCCGCGGCCGTCAGCGGGCCGTGCATGCGCTGCCTGGGGCCCGCCAGCCCCACGATCGATGTCGAGGCGCGCGAGGTCGACAGGCCCGGCGGCGGCGACGAGCTCGACAGCCCCTATGTCGAGAAGGAGACGCTCGATCTCAGCGCCTGGACGCGCGACGCGTTGGCCCTGGCGATGCCCGCCAAGATCCTCTGCCGCGAGGACTGCGCGGGGCTGTGTCCCGTATGCGCTGCCGACCTCAATCTCGCTGGCCCCGACCATCGCCACGAGGCCGCTCCGGACCCGCGCTGGGCCAAGCTGAGCGAGCTGCGCCTGGATTAGAGCGTGGGTCTGCACCGGGTCTACGCCCTCGCGCGGGTGGTCGCGCCCGGCTGGCCGTCGGGCGGCTGGTAGCCTTCACACCGCCATGGCCGTACCCAAGAAAAAGCAATCGCACAGCCGCACCGCCAAGCGCCGCGCGCAGCACAAGATCGGCACACCCGCCGTCAACGCCTGCCCCCAGTGTCACAGCCCGCGCCGGCCGCACCGCGTCTGCCCGGTCTGTGGCACCTACGCCGGGCGCGAGATCGTCGTGCCCGGAGTGCACGATCACGAGCACGACGACGAGTAGCGCGCAGTGACGCCAGGGGACTCGTCCTCCTCGCCGCCAAGCCACCCGGAGCGCCCACACGCGCCGGTCATAGCAGTCGATTGCAACGGCGCAGACCTCGGCCCGGCCGAGGTCGCAGCGGGAGCCGCCATCGCCGTCGGCCAGGGCGCGCGCGTGATCCTGTTCGGGCCCGCCCGCGAGCTCGGCGAGCTGCCGCAAGGCGTCGAGGTGGTCGACGCGCCCATCTCGATCGCCAAGGCGCCCGACCCTGTCAGCGCCGCTCGGACCACGCCGGATGCGTCGATCGTCCAGGCCGCCAGGGCGGTCGCCGACGGCAGGGCCGACGCGCTCGTGTGCGCCGGCGCCACTGGCGCGGCGCTGGCCGCAGGCACGTTCAACATCAGGCGCGCACGCGGCATCTACCGTCCCGCGCTGGCCATCCCGCTGCCCGTGGGGGGGCGCGATCATCATCGGGTCACGCTGCTCGACGTCGGCGCCAACGCCGAGGCCAGGCGCGAGCACCTCGTGCAGTTCGCCTTCATGGGCGCTGCGCTGTCGCGGACCGTGCTCGGGGTATCACGCCCGCGCGTGGCGCTGCTGTCAAACGGGGAGGAGGCCGCGCGCGGCAGCGCGCTCGTGCTCGAGGTCCACGGCGAGCTCGCCAAGCGTGCCCAGGCCGGCATCGACCTGTTCGACTTCGTCGGCAACGTCGAGGGCAACGACGTGGTCACCGGCAGGGCCGACGTGATCGTCTGCGACGGGCTGACAGGCAACATCGCGCTGAAGCTGATGGAGGGTGTATCCCAGGCGATGCTCGCCGCCATCCGCCACGCCGCAACCTCCACCACGCGCGGCAAGGTGGGCGGGGCGCTGCTGCGCTCCTCGCTGGGCGGCCTGCGCGCCGAGCTCGACCCGGAGGCCAGCGGCGGCGCCTACCTGCTCGGGCTGCGCAGCCTGGGCGTCGTGCCCCACGGGCGCTTCACGCGCGCCGGCTTCGCCCAGGCGATCCTGCGCGCGCAGCGTGGAGCCAGCGAGAACATCGTCGCCCAGACCCAGCGCGCGCTCGAACAGGCCGACGCGCTCAGGCGCCCGCCCATGTCCGCGTCTGACGCTAGCCTGCGCCAGGCGCAATGACCCGCGAGCAAGTACTCACCCTGATCCGTACCTACCTGGCCGACGAGCTCGACGTCGACCCCGACACCATCGTCGAAGGCACTCGTTTCAAGGAGGACCTCGAGGCCGACTCGCTGGACCTCTATACGCTCGTGCAGGAGCTCGAGGACAGTTACGGCGTGCGCATGACCGACGAGCAGGCCGCGCAGATCCTCACCGTGGGCGCCGCCGTGGACTTCGTGCTCGCCCAAAACGGGAACCCCGATGAGGCTTGATGATGCTGCTCGACGAGCTGCTGGACGAGCTTCCCGACGATCTCGTGCGTCAGGTCTTCACACACGCCTCCTGGAGCGAGCGGCGCAGCGACTCCTACACGCGCCTGGCGTTCCTGGGCGACAGCGTGCTCGCGCTCGCCGTGACCGCCTACCTGTATCCGCGTCTGGAGGCCGAGCGCTTCGGCGCCGGCCGGCTGACCAAGATCCGTGCGCAGGCTGTCTCGGGCGTCTCCTGTCGCGCTGTCGCCGAACGCCTGGCGCTGCCTGCGCGCCTGCGCGCGGCCGCGCCCGCCGGGGTGGCGCAGAATGCCGCCGCCCTGGTCTCGACCGAGCGTGTGCTCGCCTCGGTGATCGAGGCCGTGATCGGCGCCTGCTACCTGCATGCCGGCTACGAGCGCACCGCGCAGGCCGTCGTGGAGGCCTTCGCGCCGGAGATCGAGACCGCGCTCAACCATCCCGTGGACTTCAAGTCCGCGTTGCAGGAGCTGCTCGCCAGGCGCGGCGCAGAGGTCAGCTACGAGGTCGCCGCCGAGGATGGGCCGCCGCACGCGCGCACCTACTCGGTGGTCGCGCGCGCATGCGACAGACAGCTGGGCACCGGCACGGGCAAGAGCAAGAAGCAGGCCGAGCAGGAGGCAGCACGCGTAGCGGTAGAGCGTTTGGAGAGCGAGTGAAGGGCGGTCGCGCGTGCGCCTGAAGTCGCTCACCCTCGCCGGCTTCAAGTCCTTCCCCGACCGCACGCGCCTGGACTTCGGGCCGGGCGTGAGCGTGGTGGTGGGGCCCAACGGGTCGGGTAAGTCAAACGTCACTGACGCGGTCCTGTGGGCCATGGGCGAGCAGTCGCCGCTGGCCATCCGCGGCCAGTCGATGCAGGACGTCATCTTCGGCGGCGGGCATGGGGTGCAGGCGCGCAGCGCCGCCGAGGTCGAGATCGTGCTCGACAACTCCGACGGCACGGTGGACCTGCCCGTCGGTGAGATATCGATCGTGCGGCGCCTGGATCGCAACGGCGAGGGTGGCTACCGGCTCAACGGCGCGCGCTGTCGCCTGACCGACGTGATCGAGGTGCTGTCCGACACCGGCTTGGGCAAGGAGACGCACACGGTCATCTCTCAGGGACGCGTGGACGCGATCGTCAATTCTAAGCCGCGCGAGCGGCGCCTACTGATCGAGGAGGCCGCAGGGCTGGGCAAGCACCGAAAGCGCCGCCGGCGCGCCCAACTGAAGCTCGAGCGCACGCAGCAGAACCTCGACCGCGCGCTCGATGTCAAGCGCCAGGCCGAGGCCGCGCAGTTGCACGAGCGGCTGGAGCGCCAGCTGCTGCAGGCGCGCCTGGAGCTCGCTCGCGACAGTGCGCGGCGCCTGCGCGCCGAGCTCGCCGGGGCTGAGGCGCGCGTGGGCGAGGCCCGCGCGAAGCGAGGCGACGTGGAGTCCAGGCTGGCCGAGACGGTCGAGCGCAGGGGCGCCGCCGAGCGGGCCCTGGCCGAGCGCGCAGAGCGCCACGACGCCCTCTCCCAGCGCGCCTATGGCGCCCGCTCGGCGCGTGAGCGGCTGGGCCTGCGCGCAGAGCAGGCCGGCACGGCCGCGCACACACTGGCCAGGCGCATAGAGCGCGTCGAGCTCGAGCTCGACGCGCTCGAGCGGGTCGGCGCCCAACCGGGCGACGACCACGCCGCTGACGCGGGTGCCGATCGCATCGGGGTGCTCGAAGCGGAGCTCGCCGCGATCGCTGCCAGCCGAGAGCAGGAGATCGAGCGCGAGACCGCCGAGCTCGAGCGCCTGCGCGACGGTCACGCCGCGCGGCTGCAGGAGCTCCAGGACGCAGCGCAGGATGCCCGCACCGCGAGCGAGCTGGCAGACGCGCAGACCGAGCAGGCGCGCGCGCGGCTGCTGGACGCCGAGCGCAGCACACAGCACGCCCGACGCGAGGCCGAGCGAGTCGGCGCAGAGCTTGCCGCTGCCAACCAGTTCCTGCGCGGGCATGCTCGCGTGGGGGCCGATCGCGCAGACGCGCCCAAGGCGCTCAGCGAGGAACTGCGTGTGCAGGACGGGTTTGAGCTCGCGCTGGCCGCCGCGCTGGGCGGCCGTCTGGACGCGGCGCTCGTGCCCGACGTGGCCGGCGCGCAGGCGCTGCTCGACGGCGCCGGTCCAGATGGGGGCGCCGCGTTGCTGCTGGGTGCCGGACAAGCACAAAACGGCTCCACTGCGGCCGCCATGTCGCCCGGCAGCGAGCCCGTGCCAGGCGCCGTCAGGCTCGCTGACCTCCTCAGCGGGCCCCCCGCGGTGCTGGCTCTGGCCGGGCGTCTGCTCGCCGACGCATGGGTGGTCGAGCGCCTGGAGGACCTGCCGCGTGACTTCGCTGGCCTGGCCGTCACGCGCGGCGGACGGGCGTTGCTCGGCGCCCTGGGCGAGGTGCGCCAGCTCGGCGAGGGCGGCACCGAGCGCGTGCTCGCTCGCCGCAACGAACGCGACAGGCTGATATCGGCGGCCGAGCGTGCCGCCCAGGACGAGCAGGCTGCCCAGGGCGCCTGCGAGCAGGCGTTGGCTGCGGTGCACGCCGCTGAGCAGGCCGGCGCGCAGGCGCAAGCGGCGCTGCGCGAGGCCGAACGTGGCCAGGCCGAGACGAATGAGGCGATGCGCCGCACGAGCTGGCTGATCGAGCAGCGCAGAAGCGCGCCCGAGCACGGCCCGCTGGCGGTCAGGAAGGCCGAGTTGGAGGGCGAGCTGGCGGCCGAGCGCCGGCAGGCCGAGCGCCGCCAACAAGAACGTGTCGAGCGGGCAGCGAGAATTGAGCGACTGCAGGCCCGGCACGCCGCCGACACGGCGCTCGTGCCGCGTGTGCAACGCCTGGCGCAGGCGCTGCACACCGCCATCGAGGCCACACAGGGGCTCATCGCAGCGCTTGAGTCAGAGCTCGCAGCCGACCGCGCCGCCGGCGAGGAGATGACAGCACAGCTGCGTGCCTGCGCCGCCGAGGAGGCAGACATCCAGACCGCGCTGCGCGCGGCCGGTGAGCTGGTCACCGAGGCCGAGGTGGCCGCCCAGCGCCTGCGCGACCAGGCGGCCGACGCCAATGTGGAGCTGGCCGGCATCGCCCAGCGGCTGGGGCTCGCGCCAGACGACGGCGCTGGCGAGCAGGAGGACCTGGACGCCGAGCAGGCGCAGGCGCTGACGGCGCGGGTAGAGCGCCTGACGCGCCGGCGCGAGCAGCTGGGACCCGTCAATCCCCTGGCCCAGGAGGAATACGCCGAGGCGGTCGCGCACGTGGAGGAGCTCGAGCGCCAGCGCACGGACCTGGAGACCGCGCTGCGCGAGCTGCGCACCGTGATCCGCGAGACCGACCGCCAGATCCGGGAGACATTCCAGGAGACCTTCGCGGCCGCCGCGCGCAACTTCGAAGAGCTGGCCGGCGACGTGTTCCCCGGCGGCTCCGGGCGCCTGAGGCTGGTCAAGGACGAGCACTCGCCGCGCCCGGTGCTCGGCGGCCAGCCGCTGTCGGCCAACGGCCAGCAGCCTGATGCCGAGGCGATCGAGGCGGCCGCCGAGGCCGAGGCCGAGCGGGCGCAGCCCGGACACGCCGAAGATGAGGACCTGGAGGGAGTCGAGATCGAGATCACGCCCGCCGGCAAGTCGACCAAGCGGCTGTCGCTTTTGTCGGGGGGTGAGAAGTCGATGACCGCGCTGGCCTTCCTGTTTTCCGTGTTCCTCGCACGCCCCTGCCCCTTCTACATCCTCGACGAGGTCGAGGCTGCGCTGGACGACCTCAACCTCGATCGCTTCCTCGCACTGCTGCGCCGCTACAGCGATCGCGCGCAGTTCATCGTCATCACCCACCAGAAGCGCACGATGGAGGCCGCAGACTGGCTCTACGGCGTGTCCATGGGCGGAGACGGGGTCTCCAAGGTCCTCTCGCGGTCGCTGCCCGCGCCGGATGAGCGCGACGCACAGCCGTCAGATCGCGACGCAGAGGTGGCCGAGGTCGCCTGATATCGTCGCGCGGCCCGTGGCGCGCGACTGGAGCGAACTGTTCATCACCGACGACGACGGCGGCCCGGGCGAGGGCGGATCCTCTTCTGAGCAGCCGGGACGGCGCGGGCTGTTTCGTCGCCTGCGCGAGAGCATGGCCAAGACGCGCCAGGCGCTCGGCTCAGAGATCCAGGCCACGCTGTTCGGCGAGCTGGACGAGGGAACCTGGGAACGCCTGGAGGAGGCGCTGATCATGGCCGACGTGGGAGCGCGCACGACCGCGTCGGTCGTGCAGAAGCTCGAGGCCGAGGCCGGCACGGGGGAGATCGAGGGCGGCCAGGCGCTCAGCGAGCGGTTGATCGCGCTGCTGGCCGACACGGCCACCGTCGCAGACGGGCGCATCGACATTCGCGCGCAGCCCACCGTCATCATGGCCGTCGGCGTCAACGGCACCGGCAAGACCACCACGATCGGCAAGCTCGCCTGGCACCTGCGCCAGGAGCTCGGGCGCAGCGTGCTGCTGGCCGGCGCCGACACGTTCAGGGCGGCCGCCGGCGAGCAGCTGGAAGGCTGGGCGCAGCGCGCCGGCGTGGACATCGTGCGCGGCGCCGAGGACTCAGACCCGGGCGCTGTCGCCTTCGAGGCGGTCGCGCAGGCGCACAGCCAGGGCATCGACGTGGTGATCGTCGACACCGCCGGGCGCCTGCACACCCAGGACGACCTGATGGCCGAGCTGGCCAAGGTGCGCCGGGTGATCGCGCGCCAGCTGCCCGGCGCGCCGCACGAGACGCTGCTCACGCTCGATGCCACCACCGGCCAGAACGGATTGCAACAGGCGCGCCAGTTCACCGCCGCCGCCGGCGTTACCGGCCTGGTCGTGACCAAGCTGGACGGCACGGCTCGCGGGGGCATCGTCGTGGCCATTGCCCGTGAGCTGGGTTTGCCGGTGCGCTTTGTGGGCGTCGGTGAAGGAGCCGACGATCTGATCCCGTTTGAAGCGGAACGCTACGTCGAGGCCCTTTTCGCCAAGGGTTGAGCCCGCCTGCGCCCGATCCCGCTGCGCCGTCTTGACCTGCGGGCGATCCCGGTCACATCATCACAAGACCGACGCGGCTGCGTCCTCATGATGACCGATACCGATTACATGCAGCAGGTCCTGGAGATGGCGGCACAAGCCAGCGCCCTCGCCTCGCCGAACCCGCGCGTCGCCGCGCTGTTGGTGCAGGGAGAAGAGACAGTGGGGCGCGGCGTGCATCACTTCGAACGCCAGACGCACGCCGAGGTGCTGGCCCTGCGCGATGCCGGCGCGCGCGCGCGCGGGGCGACGCTCTACCTCAACCTCGAGCCCTGCTCCCACACCGGACGCACTCCGCCCTGCGTCGAGGCGGTGATTGCCGCCGGCGTGCGCCGCGTGGTGGCGGCCATGCCCGACCCCAACCCGCTGGTCCACGGCCGCGGCCTGGAACGCCTGCGAGCGGCCGGCATCGAGGTGGAGGTGGGCTGCCTGCAACGCCCCGCCCAGCAGCTCAACGAGGCTTTTGCCAAGTGGATTCGGCGTCACCGCCCCTTCGTGACGCTCAAGGCCGGCATCACGCTCGACGGCAAGATCTCGACCCCACCCTCGCGCCAGGATGACGGCACCCGCACCCATGAGTGGATCACCTCGCCGCAGGCGCGTTGGCGGGTGCAACAACTGCGCCATGAGCAGGACGCCATCCTGGTCGGGGTGGGCACCGTCATGGTCGACAACCCGATGCTCACCGACCGCACCGCGCTGCCCCGCCGCCGGCCGCTACTGCGCGTCGTGCTCGACTCCGGGCTGCGCTTGCCGCTCGACTCCCGCCTGGTGCAGACCGCACGCGAGGACCTGGTGGTGTTCTGCTCGTTTGTCGAGACGCGCAAACGGACCGCCTTGGAGCGCCGCGGCGTGCGCGTCTGCCAAGTGAGCGCCTCGCAGGGCGGACGCCCCGACCTCGACCAGGTCCTCGAGCAACTGGGGGCGATGGAGGTCACGTCACTGATCGTCGAGGGCGGTTCGCTGGTCAACTGGGCGGTGCTCAACGAGGGCTGCGTCGACAAGGTGGTGCTCTTTTTCGCGCCCAAGATCCTGGGCGGCGCGGAATCGGTCCCCTTGGCGGGCGGTGACGGCTACCGTCGCCTGAGCGAGGCGGCAACGTTGCGCGAATTCACGCTGCAGCGCTATGGCCCCGATTTCGCGGTCGAAGGCTACCTGACCGACGTTTACCAGTAGCCCCGCAACCTTAGAGTCCCTGTGCCCGCAGGGCGGCAAGCCGCAGCCCGGCCGGCTTGGGTCGCGCGATGGTCAGGGGTTCCAGCAGGCGCGCGACGTGGCGCGCGATCAGGTCGGCTTCCAAGTTCACCGCGTCACCCGGTCTCAAGCCGGCCAGGTTGGTATGGGAATAGGTGAAAGGGATCACCGCGAAGCCCGCCACGTCGCCCGTCAGCTCCGCCACCGTCAGGCTGATGCCCTCCACCGCCAGCGAACCCTTCCAAGCCACCAACCGCAGCATGGCCTCCGGCAGGCGGATGCGCATCCACCATCCGGCCCCGGCCGCGCGCCGGTTCACGCGTTGCAACTCGATCAGGGTTCCGGCGCCATCGATGTGGCCTTGAACCAGGTGGCCGCTCAGCAGGTCGCCCACCCGCAGCGGCAACTCCAGGTTGACCTGGGCGGCGCGGCGCAGGCGATGGAAGGCGGTGCGTTGCAGGGTCTCGGCCGCCAGATCGGCACGAAACGTTGACGGGCGGGGGGCGACGGGCGCTTCCACCTCGGTCACCGTCAAGCAGCATCCGTTGACCGCGACACTGTCGCCCGGCTTTAGACTCCGGAGCAGCGTCGCTGGCCCAGCGACGGTCAGTTGCGCCCCTTGGCGATGGCGGCGCAACGCCTGAATCGTCCCCACGCCCTGAATGATGCCGGTGAACATTGGATCCAAAGCCCCCAGCCAGTGTGCCGGGTCGCGGGACATTGAGCAACGGTTTGCGCCCCCGGTCTGCGGCCCTTCTTGGTCCTTCGCCCCGCGGCGGTGGCTTGACGTGGGTCCGGGGCTTTGCTATATGTAACGACGTGGCGGGTGTCGCCCGCTGCCGTGGACGGATTTAGGGCTCTCGTGAACCGGGAGTACGCTACTTGCAACCACGTTAAAAAAATTGCTAAAGGCGGACAGGGTTTGTGCCACCCCGCCCGCAGCGGGGTTTTTTGTTGCCCGTTGCAAGGGTGAACTCAATGTCCTGTTCGGCCTGCATCGCTGCGGCGGACGCAGCGATTGGCGAACAGCGTGGACGATTTGCAGCGATTGCAGCCACGTTAAACAAAGTGCTAAGCGCGACGTCGTTCGGACGTCAACTCTGGCACTCCGTTTCCGCGCTTCCCGGCGCGGACCAACCGGCCACCGGCGACGGTGACCCGTACGGAGCCCAATCATGAGCACCCAGGCATGGGTCGCGCCCGTTTCCTCCGGCAACCCCGATCTCCTGTCGGCGTTGCACCGTTACAAGAACGTCTGGTTTGAGCAGGACGAGTACTCCGATCCGACCGGCCTGCGCTGGGTGGCGCTGGCGCTGGAGCCGGAGCAGGAGGAGACGGCGCGCCGCATCCTCAGCGACTTGGGCGGCCCGGCGGGCGGCCAGGCGCCCACCGTCTACCCAGAAGCCGGCATCAGCCATCTCTACGCCGATGGGCGCGCCGAGCTGCACGCCATCGTGCAGTTGGAGTTCGCCATCCGGCGTGACCAGATCGTCCCGCTTCTCGACCGTTTGGATCACGCCGGATTGCTCGGCCGTAGCAAGGACCGCATGGTGGTGATCCGCGGCTTGGTGAGCGCCCTGAGCGCCGACTGCCAAATCTTCCCGGCCGGCAGCCGTGCCCCCTATGCGCACTTCATCCGCTGGCGTCAGCGGCCGCGCGACACCAGTGCCGCAGCGGTGATCAGCCCGCGCTGCATTCCGGCCGACGGCGCCCCCGACGAAGAATTTTCGGAGGTCATCGCGGTCTGCTGACGGTGCTCCGCGTCTTCCCTCAGCCGGGCTCACTTATTGGTTATTGTTTTCGTCCGGCCCCAAGGCCGGGCCCGGACGAATGGTCTCGTCCGGCAAGTCGATGGCCAGCGTGTTGCGCAGGAGTTCGATCTCCTCCGGCGCGAAGCGCGACTGGAAGCCGGGGTTGTTGAAGCGCTTGTCGCGCTTTTCCGGCGGCATGGCGTGCAGGTTCCGGTAGGCGCCCAGCAAGGCGCGACGCCGTTTCGGGTCCAACCCCTTCCAGACGGGGAACACCGCCTCCAAGCCGCTGCGTTGTGCCGGAGAGAGTTGTCCCAAAAGTTGGAGCCGTTGCAGTACCTTCTGCTGGCGATCGGGCGGCAACGCATTGAACCACCGCAGACGGTTCATCACTTGCTGCTGCCGTTCGGGTGGTAGTTGCTGAAATGCGGGATCCTGTTGTAGTTTCTGTTCGCGCTCGTCGGGCGGTAGTTGCCGCATCTGCCCCAGCGAGGCGCCCAGCGGACGGCGGGAGTTGGGGTGCGGGTTGAGGCCCGAGTTTGGCCCAGTTTGCGGCTGGTGCGCAGAAGCATGCGACGCTGGAAATCCCGCCGTGCCGCCGCCGGCCGGTCCGGCGCCGCGGCCCATCCCGGCCCCTCCCCCGTGGCCGTGGCCCCCGCCACCGCGTGGCGCGCCGCGCTGCGCCAGCAGGCAAGCTGTCGACAGCGCCGCCGCGAGGGTCACGCCCCGCAGCAGATGCCGCCCAACAGTCAGTCTTGCCGTCCGCCGAGTTGGAGCCCTGCCAAGCATCGTTCCATTCCAGCTTACTGGTTTTCCTCGCTGCGCGTGGCGGGCTCCGGCGCGGTCTCCTGCGAAAGCAGGTCGAAGTTCTCGATCAAATCGCGGTCGCGATCAAGCACTTGCAGATCGCGCACCACGGTCCCGGCCTGCGCCGTGGCGGGACCGCCCACCGGACGCGCGTCCTGCGCCGGACGCATCAGCACCGCCACGCCCAGCATGCCGAGCAGCCCGATACTGGCCAACGACATGGAGGCGTTCCAACCCACCGGGGCAGCCAGCCAGCGGCGTGCCGCAGCCAGCCAGCCCGTCCCCCGGTCCTCGGCCACGCGGATACGGCGCGCCAGCGCCAGGTCAAACTCCGGCGACAGCTCCAACTCCGGCTGCCAACTGTCAAGGAGCTGATGCAGCCGCGCCTGCTGGGCGGCGACCTCGGCGCAGGCGGCGCACCCCGCCACATGGCGCCGAATCGCCGGCTGGGCCTCGGCCTCTCCCCCGACGTTCTCCCACAAGGCTTGTCGTACCGTGTTGCACTTCATAAAGTTCCCCTCGCCCGCGTATTGCCGGCCTGCCAGTTGCCGGCAACCTCGCCGGCTTTATAAAAGGCTGCTCAACTCCGCCCGCAGCGTCTCGTAGGCCCGGAAGAGCAGCGACTTGGTGGCGCTCTCGGATAGCCGGAGCGCCGCGCCGATCTCGCGATAGTCCATGCCCTGATACTTATGCATCAGGACGGCTGATCGTTGTCGTTCCGGCAACCCGGCCACCGCGCGCCGTACCCGGGCCAATCTCTCTTCCTTCAGCATTCCAGACTCCGCCCCGGGCTGGCGGTCCGGCAAGTCCCGCGGCGCTTCCCCGTCCGGCCCCGATTGGTCGAGCGACTCGGAACGCCGCTCATGCCGGTGGTCGCGAATATGGTTCAAAGTCAGGTGGCTCGCGATGCGGTACAACCAGGTCGTGAAGCGCGCCTCCACGGTGTAACGTTCCCGCGACAGAAAGACCCGCAGGAATGCCTCCTGGGTCAACTCCTCGGCCACCCCGGCATCCTGGACCATGCGGTAGATGAAGTGGAGCAGCGGCTTACGATGCCGCAGCACCAGGCTGTCGAAGCACTCCGCCTCGCCGGCCTGAAAACGCAGCATCAGCTGGGCATCCGCATCCACGCTGAGGGTGTGAGTACCGGCGCTCATGACACGCGTGAGCTGTCCCTCGACCACCATGCACCTATCAACCCCTTGCGTCTCAGGAAGTTGCGCGGTCGGGGAGGGCAGGGTCGCCCGCAAGTTGCTGAAAATGCGGACATATGGCCCTTTTTGAGGGGCGGCCCGTCAAAAAAACCGGTGGGGCGCAACACCCGCGCCCGCCAGCCCACCCTCAGTCTTGGCGTTGCCGGGGCCGCGCTTCCGGCATTACTTGGAAAAGTCGACCGTCGGCGGCGCGGCACGCTCGGCCGTGGACGCCTGAAAATAATCCGAGTTGTAGCCGAAGCCTCCCAGCCGGGCCACCAGGCTGTTGGGGAAGGTGCTGATGGCGGTGTTGTAGGTCTGTAGCGCCTCATTGTACTTGCGACGTTCGATCGCGATGCGGTTCTCGCTCCCGGTCAGTTCATCCTGCAGGGCGAGGAAATTGGCATTGCTTTTCAGGTTGGGGTAGTTCTCCACGATCACCAACAGGCGACTCAGTGCGCCATCCAGTTGGTTGTTGGCGGCGATGGTGTCCTTCGGCGTGCGGGCCCCCCCCAGGGCGGCGCGGGCGTCGGTCACCTCACCGATCACCTTCTGTTCCTGGGCGGCAAACCCTTTCACCGTACTGACCAGGTTGGGAATCAGGTCGGAACGTCGTTTGATGGCGACATCCACCTGCGACCATTGCTGACGCACCTGTTCGCGCATCGCGACCATCTGGTTGTAGCGGCCCACAAAACTTGAGCCGCAGCCCACGCCGATGACGGCGATGACGATCAAAACCAGCAGCCAGGGTTTCATGGCGCCGCGCTGGCGGCGAAGATCAAGCGTATTCATGAGGACTCCTCCACGCCCCGCTCGACGCGCTGAATGGCGGCGAGATAGGCAGCAAAAATCGAACGGATCGCGTTCTTGTCAGGACCCAGGCGGCCGCTGGTCCGACGCGCCTCCAGAATGGCTTGGAAGGGCGCGATCGCGAATTGGAAGCGCTCCGCCGCCGCGCGCACCACCTCGTCGGGTTCCAGAACCAGTTCTCCACCCATGGCGGTGAGGGCATGACGAAACAGCGCCAAGAAGCTGCTGACCGACTCCAAAAGCAGCTTTTCCACCGCTTTCTTGTCCTCGGCCACCAGCGAGTAGCGGCTGCGCAACTGCAACAGTTGGGTCCGCAGATCGTGCTCCACCTGCAGGCGGTGGTGCTGCGGATGGTGAGGGACGGAGGTGAAGACGTCGACCCCGGCCAAGAGGCGATGTTGGCGCTGGATGTCGAGGTACTCGATGGGGAAAACGTCGGCCGCATCCTGCTGTTCCTGTTGCGAGAGCAACATGACTGGTGGGTTGCCCTGCTCCACCCACCAGCGCTGTGCCGGGCCCAACGCGGCCAACACCTCGGCATTCACCTCGCGCAGGACCGCCAGCAGGTTGAGGTCGGAGTACTTGGCATGGTGGCCATGACCGGCAGCAGCCGAGCCGTAGAGCACGAGCGCCACCAAGCGCTCCCCCTGCAGCGTGGTCAGCCACTCCGTCATACGCTTCAGGG
>Ga0102924_1003149_pt1 | contig 17445 bp, 14 predicted proteins | sample PaiPotPPM11metaG_FD_80116 | JGI IMG/M metagenome (GOLD analysis project Ga0102924, IMG submission 80116) | Iron sulfur acid spring bacterial and archeal communities from Banff, Canada, to study Microbial Dark Matter (Phase II) - Paint Pots PPM... ...
CGGCAGCGCGGTCTGAAACAGGCGCAACATGAACGCGAAGGCTGCCGCCTTCACCGCGACCGACATAAAGCCCACCAGGGCGGTGGGCGCTCCTTCATAGGCATCCGGCGCCCACTGGTGGAAGGGGGCGGCGGCCAGCTTGAAGAGCAGCCCGGTGGTGAGCGTGGCCACGCCAAGAAACACCAGGGGCTGGGCCGGCGGCCGGGTGGCCAACGCCGCGGCAATCTCCCCAAGACGGGTGCTGCCGCTCAACCCGTAGAGCAATGACATGCCGTAGGCGAGAATCGCGCTCGAGAAGGCGCCCAGAAGCAGGTACTTCAAGGCCGCCTCGTTCGAGCGGCGGCTGCGGCGCAGGTAGCCCACCAGGACGTAAACTGCCAGCGACATCACTTCCAAGCCGAGGAAAGCGACGATCAGATCGTCGGCCGCCGCCAGCGCGAACATGCCCATCACCGAGAACAACAACAACGCGGTGTACTCGCCCTGCGGCTCGTCTTCGATTTCAAGAAAGCGGTACGACGTGAGCACGGCCACCGCGGCGGCCCCAAGGAACAGGTACCAGAAATAGATCGCGAACCCGTCGACGCGCCACGCCCCGTCGAAGGCCAACAGCGGCGCCAGCCGCGTCGCGACCTGGAGCTGCCGGGTCGCGCCCGCCGCCAGGCCCAACGCGAGCAAGCCCAGCAAGGGCGTCAGCCACGGTCGGCGCCGTCGCATCCAAGGGTCGAGCAGGAGGATCCCCATGGCACCGGCGCCCAGCGCGGCCAGGGGGCGACTGGCGAACCATTCCACCGACCCGAAGTAGTTCACCGCGCGCCCCCGGGAAGCGCGGCGAGCGGGCCGCCCGCGACCGTGCCGGGCGGCGCCGGCGCCAGCGTCGGGCGCACCCGTTGCGCCAGTGCGGCGACCGGCTGGCGCAGGACGTCGAACAGCGGCTTGGGATAGATGCCGATCCAAAAAATGACCGCCAGCAGGGGGACGAACATCCAGAACTCGCGACCTGAGATGTCGTGCAGGTGAGCATTGGGGCGCTGTTCCAGGGTTCCAAAAAACACCCGCTGGTACATCCAGAGCAGGTAGGCGGCCGCCAGCACCACCCCGCTCACTGCCCATGCCGCCCAGCTCCAGTGTTCCTGGAAGGCGCCCTGGAGAACGGTAAATTCGCCCACGAACCCGTTCAATAACGGCAAGCCGAGCGATGACAGGACGACGATCATGGTGACCACGGCGAAGCGCGGCATCACGCTGGCGATGCCGCCGAAGTCCGCAATGGCACGCGTCTGGCGCCGTTCATACAGCACCCCGACCACCAGGAACAACGCCCCGGTGGAGATGCCGTGGTTGATCTGCTGAATCACGCTGCCGGCCAGCCCGGTCGGGTTGAGGGCGAAGATGCCGAGCGTGATGAAGCCCATATGGCTGACCGAGCTGTAGGCCACCAACCGTTTCATGTCGGGTTGCATGAGCGATACCAGCCCGCCGTAAATAATGGCAATCAACGCCAGGGCCACCATGAGGCCCCGCACCCGCGGGTCGCGCGCCGCCTCCGGCAACAGCGGCAGCGAGAATCGCAGGAAGCCGTAGGCCCCCATTTTCAACAGCACCCCCGCCAGGATCACCGACGCCGCCGTCGGCGCTTCGACGTGGGCGTCGGGCAGCCAGGTGTGGAACGGCACCATGGGCACCTTGATCGCAAAGGCCAGGAAGAAGGCAAAAAAGGCCCACAGCTGCAGGTGCACCGACATCTGCGTGCTTAACAACTGCTCCAGGTCAAAGGTGTAGGGCGCCCCGTGCTGGAAGTACACCAACAGGATGCCGAGCAGCATCAACACCGAGCCCACCATCGTGTACAGGAAGAATTTGATGGCCGCGTAGAGGCGGCGCGGACCGCCCCAGATGGCGATCAGGAAGTACATCGGCACCAACATCGCTTCCCAGAAGGCGTAAAACAGGAAGAGGTCGAGGGCCAAAAACACGCCGAGCATTCCAGTCTGCAGCAGCAGAAAGAAAACGTAGTATTCCTTGGCGCGCTCGCTGACCTTCCACGAGCTGGTGATGGCGACTGCGCCCAGCAGGGTGGTGAGCAGCACCAGCAGCAGTGAAATACCGTCCAGCCCCAGCGTGTAGCGGGCGCCGATCGAGGGAATCCACGCCAGCGACTCGCGGAACTGGAAATGCGGCCCGCTCGGCTGGAAACGAAACCAGAGCGGCAGGCTGACGGCGAAGCCCAGCCAACCAAACAGGTTGGCGATGCCGCGCAGCACACCCAGCGAGCGGCGCGGCACGGCCAGCAGCAGGAGCGCCCCCAGGGTGGGCGTCAGCAGCACGACGGTCAGCAGATGTTGCACGACGAAATCCATGAACCGCGGTCCACCTTCGCTCCGCGCCTCAGCGCAGGAGATAGAACAACAGGAACGTTCCCAGCCCGAACACCATCAACAGCGCGTAGGTCTGTAAGCGCCCGGACTGCAGTCGGCGCACTCGGCGGGAGCTGAATGCGGCCAGGCGCGCCAGGCCCTCGACTGCGACGCCGTCCACCACCCAGGTGTCCCACCAGGCGGCGAGCTGCGCCGTCAGGCGGGTGGCGGCGGCCCCCAAGTTCACGCCGCCGTCCAGCACGGCGCCGTCAAAGCGCGCCAAGGCGGCGCCCCCACGCTTGCCGAGCCCGTCGGCGAACACCGCGGTGTAGCCGGCGTCGACGCCGGCGCCGGAGCGTAACCAGCCATTGAACTGCGGCCAACGGGCCGCCCAGCGGCGCGGCAGTTCCGGGCGCCGCACGTAGCCCAGCCAAGCCAAGCTCGCCGCCAGCAGGACGAGCAGCACGGAGGCGGCCATCGGACCCCATTCCCCCGCTTCCTCGGCAGCCACGGGCAGCACCGGCGCCAGCCAGTGGGCCAACCGGTTGGCGCCCCCGAGCGACGTGGGCCAGCCCAGGCCCCCCCCGACCAGGCATAAGCCGGCCAAAACCAGCAGCGGGCCGGTCATTGAACCCGGTGCTTCGTGGGGTTCACCCGCCCCGCGCCGCGGACCCCAGCGCGCCGGGCCGTGGAAGGTCAGGAAGTAGAGCCGAAACATGTACAGCGAAGTTAGACCGGCGGTCAGCCAGGCAACGATCCATAGCCACGGTGAGGCCCGCCACGCGGCGGTCAGGATCGCGTCCTTGCTCGCAAAACCGGCCAGCGGCGGGATGCCGGCGATGGCCAGCGTGGCCACGCCCATGCACCCCGCGGTGATCGGCAAGCGGCGCGCCAGGCCCCCCATGCGGCTCAGGTCCTGCTCGCCGTCCAGGGCATGGATGACGCTGCCGGCACCCAGAAACAACAGCGCCTTAAAAAAAGCGTGGGTCACCACGTGAAACAGTCCGGCGGTAAACGCCCCCACGCCACAGGCCAGGAACATGGTGCCGAGCTGGCTGATGGTGGAGAACGCCAAAACCCGCTTGATGTCGGTCTGCACCAAGGCCACCGCGGCGGCGAAGAGAGCCGTGCCCGCGCCCACCGCCGCCACCACCCCCAAGGTCTGGGGCGCGGCCAGGAACAGAAGGTCGGCACGGCACAGCAGGTAGATACCCGCGGTGACCATGGTGGCGGCGTGCATCAGCGCTGAGACCGGCGTCGGGCCCTCCATGGCATCCGGCAACCAGACAAACAGCGGCAACTGGGCGGACTTCCCGGAGGCTCCCCAGAACAACAGCAGCGTCGCCGCCATGACCGCGCCCGATGACACCCCATGCTGCGTCAATGTGGCGCTGATGGCGGCAAAGCGCACGGTTCCGAACAGCCGCAGGACGAGCAGCACGCCGAGCAGGAAGCCGGCATCCCCCACGCGATTCACCAGGAACGCCTTCAGGCCCGCCGCGCGCGCGGTGTGCTTCTTGAACCAGAAGCCGATCAGCAGGTAGGAACACAGCCCCACCCCCTCCCAGCCCACAAACAGCAGCAGGAAGTTGTCGGCCAGCACCAGCGTCAACATGGCGAAAAGGAACAGGTTCATGCATCCAAAAAAGCGGTAGTAGCCGCCCTCCCGCGCCATGTAACCGACCGAGTAAAGGTGGATGAGCAACCCGATGCCGGTCACCAGCAGAACCATGACCGCCGACAGCGGGTCGAGCAGCAGGCCGTAATCGGCGCCCACGCCGTGCCCCAGGCCGGCCACCGAGGGCAGCCAGGCGAACCAGACGCGCTCAAACTGACGGCCGGGAAGGTGGCGCAGTTCCAGCACGGCGCCCAGGGCCCAGGCAAACGCGGCGAACGCCGTGCCGACGCAGAGCACGCTCACGCCCCGGCGCGAAAAGCGCCGTCCCAGCAGGCCGATCAGAACCGCCCCGCAGGCCGGGAAGAGCGGCACCAGCCACAAGGTGTCGAGAAACGTCATCAGCTTCAATCGTGGAGCCCACGGCGCGGTTGCTGGCGCCGGCTCACCCTTTCAACAGGTCCATTTCGTCGGCATGAACGGTCGACTTGTTGCGAAACAGGGCAATCAGCAGGCCCAACCCCACCGCCACCTCGGCGGCCGCGTCGGCCATGATGAACAGGGCGAAGACCTGTCCGCGCACTTGCCCCCATTGCCGTGCGAAAACCACCAGGTTGATATTGACCGCATTGAGTATCAGCTCGATGGACATCAGGATGACCAGCACATTGCGGCGCGTCAGCACGCCGACACAGCCGATCATGGCCAAGATGGCGGCCACCCAGACATAGGGCATGGTCCCGATCATCGTCCTTCCAAGCTTTCCTCCGCGGCCCCGGAGGGCGGCAGGCTGCGTGGCTTCGCCAGCACCACCGCGCCAACCATGGCAATCAGCAACAGCAGGCCGGCCAGTTCGAAGGCCGGCAGGTTGTGCTGGAACAGGTCCAGCGAGAAGCGCTCGGAGTTGCCGGCGGCCCCGGTCACCGCGGCCGGGGCCGCCGCGACCGCGGTGGGCCAGCCGCCCGCACCGTGCACCAGCATGAGACCCAGCAGGGCCGCCAAGCCCAGCACCGCCCACAGTCCGCGTCCCGCCTGGGACGCCAGTTGCCGCAGTTCCTGCTCGCGCTCCAAGTGGACCAGCATGATGACGAACAGAAACAGCACCATGATGCCGCCCACGTAAAGCATCACCTGGGCCCCGGCGAGAAACTCGGCCCCGGTCGTGACAAACAACCCGGCCACCGCCAACAGGGTGACGATCAACGCCAGCGCCGCGTGCATGGGGTTGCGTTGCGTAATCACCAGCAGCGCCGCCAGCACCGCGACGCCGGAGAAGAAGTAAAAGAAGAGAGCCGGCGCCAGCATGCCTAGTGGACCCACCTTCCGCCCGGAGTGTTCATGTCGCGCAACAGTGTCCCTTCCTTATGTCGCCGGCCCCGGGTCACTTCTCGTACCGTTTGGGAGTTGGACCATTCTCCAGCATCTGGCGGTCCCAGATGGCCCCTTCCCGCGAATAAGCGGCCAGTTCGAAGTCCTGGGTCAGCTCCAGGGCGTCGGTCGGGCAGACGTCCTCGCACAGTCCGCAAAACATGCAGCGGGACAGATCATAGGTGAAGAACGTGAGCTCCTTGCGGTTCTGCGCGTTGCGCTGGGCGCCCACCACGATCAGGTTTTCCGGACAGGCCAGGGCGCACAGGTTGCAGGCGATGCACAAGGTTTCGCCCGTCTCAAAGTCGTTGTTCAGCCGCGGCGCGCCTCGAAAGCGATCGGCCACCACGGGACGTTGCAGCGGATACTGTTCGGTATACACCGCGGACGGCGCCTGCCGTCGGAAGGTCAGCGCCATGCCCCGCCACAGGTCGAGCGGCAACCAGCGCAGCAGGCGCTGCCACCGCGGCGTCGCACCGCGTCGGGCACCCTTCCCTCCTTGCGGCAACTGGTTCATGGCAGCCATAGGCTCAAGGTGGCGCTGAGCAGCAGGTTGGCGAGCGCGGTCGGAACCAGGATGCGCCAGCCGATGCGCAGCAACTGGTCGTAGCGGTAGCGGGGAAACGTGGCCCGGTACCAGATGAAAAAATATTGAAACACCGCCACCTTGAGGACGAACCAGAAGACATTCTGGCTCTGCGCCCGCACGGTGGGGACGGTCAGCCACAGCCCCAGCCCGAGCAGCAGCCCACCAAACGCCAGCAGTCCGCCACGTTGCGCCCGCCACCGCCTGTGCCCCGGCATCTTGAGGGCCGCCCGCAGCGCCAAACCGGCGAGTAACAGGAAGCTGGCGGCCGGGACGAAACTGAACAGCACGTCCACGCCCCCACCGTGCAGATTGGGAAAGGGGCGCGTCCAGCCTCCCAGCCAGAGCGTGACGGCGACCGCCGACACCAGCATCATGCCGGCATACTCCCCCAGCATGAACAGCGACCAGCGGAAACCGCTGTACTCGGTATGGTAGCCCGCCACCAGCTCGGACTCCGCCTCCGGCCGGTCGAAAGGGGACCGGTTGGTCTCGGCCACCATGGCCACGGCAAACAGCCCGAAGGCTACCGGTTCGCGGAACAACAGCCAGCGATGGCTTTCGATCTGGGAGCGCACGATGCCGACCATGCTGAGCGTTCCGGTGTGCAGCAGCACCGCCACCACGGCCAGCCCGATCGTGACCTCGTAGCTCACCATCTGCGCACCGGAGCGCAACGCCCCCAACAGCGGGTAGTGACTGTTGGACGACCACCCGGCCAGGATGATGCCCAGCACCCCCAGCGAGGCAATGGCCAGGACGAACACGATGCCGATGTTAAGGTCGGAGACGGCAGCCGTCGGCCCGAAGGGGATGGCGGTGAAGGCGGAGAACGCCGCCATGACCACGACGACGGGAGCCAGCCAGAAGACCAGTCGGTCGGCGCCTTGCGGCACCAGGTCCTCCTTGAGCAGCAACTTGAGCGCGTCGGCCACCGGCTGCAGCAGGCCGTGGGGCCCGACCCGCATGGGGCCCAGCCGCACCTGCATATGCGCCAGCACCTTGCGCTCCGCCCAGTTCATGATGATCACGCCCAGCGAGATGCCGAGAAAAATCAGCAGAATGTAGACGGTGGCCAGCATAAAATTGCCGGCATTTCCAGGCGGCTGCGCGAGGCGACCGCCCACCGGCCAGGGTATGGCGACCCCGCTCATCGGTCCACCTCGCCCAGAACAATATCGATGCTGCCGATGATGGCGACCACGTCGGCGACCAGGGCGCCACGCACCATGCCGCGCAGGGCCTGCAGGTTGACGAAAGAGGGCGGACGGACGCGCAACCGGTAGGGCTGCAGCCCGCCATCGCTGACGATGTAGAAGCCCAACTCACCCTTCGGCGCCTCGATGGAGTGATAGACCTCGCCCACCGGCGGCTTGAACACCTTGGGAATCTTGGCAAGGATCGGTCCGCCCGGGAGGGCGTCCACCGCCTGGGCAATGATGCGGCAGGACTGGCGCATCTCCTGCAGGCGCACACGGTAACGGTCGAAGGTGTCGCCGTTCTCGCCCACGGGAATCTCGAAGCTGAAGTTTTCGTAGCCCGAATAGGGCTGTGTCTTGCGCAGATCCCAGGCCACGCCCGCGGCGCGCAGCACCGGGCCGGTCACCCCCAGCGCCTTGCAGGTGGCAGCATCCAGCTTGCCCACCCCGACCGTGCGCTGCCGCCAGATGCGGTTCTCGGTCAGCAGGGTTTCGTACTCATCCACGCGCGCTGGAAAATTGCGGCAGAAGCGGCGCACGTCGGCCTCGAAGTCGTCGTACAAATCCCACTGCAGGCCGCCGATGCGGAAGGCGTGGGTGGTGAGCCGTGCGCCGCAGTACTTCTCGAAGATCTTGAGAATTTCCTCGCGTTCGCGAAACGAGTAGAAGACCGGCGTCATGGCACCGATATCAAGGGCGTGCGTGCCGAGCCAGACGATGTGGCTGGAGATGCGGTTCAGCTCCGCCAGCAGGACCCGCACCACTTGCGCCCGCGCCGGGGCGACGACGCCCTGCAGTTTCTCAACCGCCTCGCAGTAGCCCAGCCCGTTGGAGACCGCCGAGACGTAGTCCATGCGGTCCACGTAGGGATTGAACTGCATGTACGTGCGGTGTTCGCCGATCTTTTCAACCCCGCGGTGGAGGTAGCCGATGACGCACTCCGCATCCACGACGCGTTCGCCGTCCAGCTTCAGCACCACGCGCAGCACGCCGTGCGTGGAGGGGTGCTGCGGACCCATGTTGAGGATCATCTCGCTGCTGTCGAGCTGGCTTTCCCCCGGCCGCGGAGCGGTCATCGGCCCGCCTTCCGGTGGCAGCGGCGCTGCGGCCTTGTTCATTGCGCGTCCTCGCGGATCATCGGGAGGGTGGGCTTGATTTTGGAACGGCTCACTGACCACGCTCGATGCCGAGATGCAGCTGCACCCAGGCCTGATCCTGCTGCAGGATCGAGTACTCCTTGCGGAGCGGATGCCCGGTCCAGTCCTCCGGCAGAAGGATGCGGCGCAGGTCGGGATGGCCGGCGAAGCGGATGCCGAACATGTCGAACACCTCCCGTTCCAGCCAGTTGGCACCCGGCCAGAAAGGGGTGGCCGACGGCACCTCTTCCCCTTCGGGAAACCCGGCCAGCAACCGGAGCCGCTGGTTGTCGGCGTACGCGTACAGAATCCAGACCAGGTCGAAGGGTAACGCGCGCTTCGGCCAGTGTACGGCGGTCACGTCCACCAGGTAATCGAAGCCGTGGCGAAACAAGAAACGCTGCACGTCGCCGACGCTGCGCCGGTCCACGTTCAGCAGTTTCTGTTCGCGGTAGTGCCGGCAGGCGAGGATGTGACTTCCGAACTGTTCGCGCAGCGCCGCCGTGAGCGGGTCGTCCCAGGGCGTGTCCGCCATGGGCGGCACCGCGGGCACCGGACGCGGATTGGGCGTCGTCTCTGCCATGCGTCGAACTCCGAGCAGGTTTCGGAGCCGTACAGATTCAACAGTTTAGCCTTTGCGGCACCCGGCAGAGCGGAAAGTCGGCGAACGGCGGTTGCAGGGCGGTTAACCGGCGTAAATCACAACGGAGCGGGTTCCGTGCCTACGCGAATTCCAAGGCTCCGCTTTGTACCAGCCAGACGTAGCCCAGCAACAACATGCCCAAAAAAACCAGCATCTCGCCCAGTCCGAACAGGCCCAAATGTTTGAACTGGATCGCCCACGGAAACAGGAACACGGTTTCAACGTCAAAGAGCACGAAAAGGATGGCGATCAGGTAGTAGCGCACCGAGAAGCGGTGGCGGGCTCCGCCCACCGGGTCAATGCCGCACTCGTAGGGCATGGCCTTGGCCGGGAAGGGGCGCGAGGGACGCACCAGGCGGAACAGCAGCAACGTCCCGAGCGGAATGAGCAGCGCAATCAGCGCAAAAAGCAGCGCGGGTACGTAGTTGTTCGGCATGGCTCGGCTCCTGCATGGTGCCACAAAAGACGGCGGGCGGAACCCGGTTTCCCAGCTTCCGCCCGCTCCACAATCGCCGTACCGCACTACGGCGCGACGTGACCTCGCCGTGGCCTCTCCACGGTGGCTGTTCAGAACATGAAGATCACGCCCAGCGTCCCCGTGTCCTGGTCCTTGGAGAACCGCGTCGGCGAGTGCAACGCAAACAGGCCCGCGCTGCTGCGGTCGTGCCGGTACTCGGCCCGCGTCAGGATGTTGTCGCTCACCTTGTACTCCGTCGTCATGGTGATCTCCCGGACTTGTTGCGGCTTCCCGGTCTGGAAACCTTGCGGGTCGGCGAACCATTCGACGCGGGGAATCAACGCCACATGGGTGTTGAAGGCGTATTTGACGTACGCCGCCGCTCCCTGCCAGCGCTGCGCCACGCCGGCCACGCGATCCTCGCCGAAGTCGTAGTTGGCCAGGAACGCCCAAGCCGTGTTGAGCGTGTAGGACAACACCGTGTCGGTCAGTTTCCGGTAGTCATGATTATCGTTGGTCTGTTCCGGTCCCACCATGAGGTTTTCCGTCAACGACACCTTGGAGTTTGGCGAATACGTGCCGCCGAAGCCGACCGTCTTGCCGGTGTTGTTGTCTGTGACGTTGTTCCAGCCGTTGACGAGCATGGCGTAGGTCGTCACCTTCGGCGAGAACACATAGGAGGCACGCACGCCGAAGTGGTAGTACGGGATGGCGTAGGCGAACAGCAACGACCGGCTGTAGTTCCAGTTGTCCTTGGTCTCGATGACCTCCGCGCCGTTCGAGGTCACGAACTTGCCGAAGTCGAGCTGCAGGCCCTTGCCGATGGGCGCCTTGTAGCTGCCGAAAGCCTGGATCACGTTCTTGAGGGAGGTGTCGCCCGAGGGATCGGAGGCCGTGACCATATTGGCGGCATTGCCGTAGCCCAAAATGGCGGTAAACCCCCAGTCGCCGACCTTGTCCACCGGGCGAATGAACCGCAGTTCCGCCAGATTGAGGGCAAAACTGTTGGCCGCCGTGTTGAAGTTATAGAGGGAGTTGGCGCCGCCGTTCGGGGTATTGGCATTGTAAGAGGCGTAGGCATCCACAAAGCCGGAGACGCTGATGCCACTCGTCCCCAGACTGAAGACCGGGGCGGGAGCTGCCGGAGCGGGCGCCGGCACCACGGCCGGGGCCGGGGCGGGAGCGGGAGTGGAGGCCGGGGTATCCTGAGCGCCACACACGCCCAAGCAGGCGACCAAAGCGGTACATACCGCATGGCCAAACATGTTTTGCTTTGTCATCATTGTCGTCCATCCTGAATTCGAGAGAGTGGGAGCTGTGACCTCGGCGTCCAAGCTCATCCAGCATCTCGACGGGGAGACGACGGGGGAACCGCTACCCGGCACCAGAGCGCGGCTGAGTCAGTCATTGACTCACCGGCAGCGTACCGATTGCGCCGCTGCAAGTCGAATCAATAGTTTTGATTCAGGCGCAGTGCTTTTTGGATAGCCCGCTCCCGGTGCCCCTCCGCCGCGCCTAACCGGCGGGATTCCAAGGCGCATCCAAAGCCCTGATGCGGTCCATCCAAAGTTTGCGCTTGGCGTCCGGCCGGGCTTCGCGCACTCTACGCACGGTACGCTGCAACCTCGGCATACCGCACCGTTGATTGCCCTTGCTTTCAACGTCACACCCTGTGCACCACGTTCGTGCACCTTTTGCAGGACCCCGACGTCGTCCTGTGCGGAGCGGCTGTTCCACGGCCGTTCGGCCTCAATCCCGCAAAAGGAGCCTCACGTGACGGCAGAAACCCCCGAAACCAGCACAGTCGAAATGAAGCCCACCCTCGGGCTGACCGGTCTCACCATGAACGCCATGGCGCTGATTGCGCCCGGCGCGTTCCTCTGGTTGACCTTCTACATTCAAGCCACCACCGGACAGACCTCGCCGGCGATGTGGATCGGCATCGTCGTGGCGCTGGCACTCTGCCTTGCCACCGCCGTCTGCTACGCCGAGATGGCGAAGCTCTATCCCGGAACCGGCAGCTCCTATTATTTTGCCGAGCAGTCCTTCCTCAACCACGATCGGGCCTGGCGGTATGCCCGCCTCTCCAAGTTCATCGTGGGCTGGGCCTCCCATCTGTACTACTGGATTTACCCGGGCGTCATGGTGGGCACCATGGGAATCCTGCTGGGCTACCTGACCGGGACCTTGTGGCCCAGCTTCATGAGCGCCTCGAATCCCGGGCCGGTGTTCATGATGCTGGTGGCCGTGGTGTTTTCCTTCGCGGTGGCCTACATCGCCTACCGTGGCGTCAACGGCTCGACGGCCGTCAACATCGCCATCAACGTGGTGCAGATCGCCGCCCTGGTCTTGTTTGCCGTGTTGGCCTTGGGCTACCGGGTCAATCACCCGGCGGGCAGCGTGGGCTACCAGTTCGACTCCACCTCCGGCGCCTCGTACTCCTATGAGTTCGCCACCACGCCGGTCACCGCCAACGGGGCCACCACCGAGGTTGTGGTGCGCGACGCCAACAACGTTCCCAAGCCCAAGCTGGATGCCTCCGGCCAGCCGGTGCCCTTCCGGGTCAGCTACCCCACCACGGACGCGAGTGGCAACTTTCTCACCCACCCGGACGCCAAATCGGTGATCGCCCCGCACAAGATGAGCTGGGCCTTCATCCAGGCCACGGTGGCCATTCTCATCCTGGTCGGCTTCGAGTCGGTCACGGCCATGGGCGGCGAGGCCAAGAACCCCAAGCGGGACGTCCCCATCGCGGTGATCGTCTCGTTGCTGGTGCAGGGCCTGATCTGTTACCTGTTCGAATACTTCGCCGCCAATTACCTGCTCAACAGCGGCTACACCATGCAGAGCGCCGCCGGCTCGGCGGCGCCGATCGGCGACATGATGGTCATGGTCGGGGACGCCCTGCTCGGGCCCGGCCGGGGCCGCATCTTCATGTTGGTCGAGGCGTTCACCGTGTTCCTGGCGTTGATCGGCACCACCCTGTCCTGCATGAACACGGGCGCACGCGTGACCTATGCCATGGGCAAGGAGAACGAGGTCCCCGAGCACTTCGGCATGCTGCACGGCAAGAACCTGACCCCCTACCGGGCGATCTGGACCTTGGCCGCCATCGCCGCCCTGGTCGGCTGCATCTCGGTCGGCATGGCCTTCGGCGATGCCGGCGCGCCCGCAGACGCCGCCATCCAAGCCCTGCCGCACGGCCTGCTCTCCAGCGTCGGCTACACCACGCACGATAAAATGGCCGGGCTCCCCAATTCCCTGCTCACCATGACCCTGGCTTCCAACTTCGGGACGTTCTTGTTATACGGCATGAGCTGCTTGATTTGCATGGTGGCCTATCACAAGCACCCGAAGTTCAAGCTGGTGCGGCACCTGTTCATTCCATTGTTCGGTCTGCTGGCCAACCTGGCCTGCATGGCCTTCTACCTCATCGGCCCCTTCGAGGGCTATGGCACAAAAATGGAACCCTTGCTGGCGCTGGCCATCGCGCTGGTTTGGGCCATCTACGGCGGTATTTACTTCGTCATTTCCAGCAAGCGGACGGGACGCACCACACTGGTCGGCGCCCGCGTCTCGGTTTGAGGGTTGGGCACGGGGGGGTCGGCGCCTCGGACGCCGGCTCCGCTCGTGGATTTCAGGCGCCGGAGTCGCAGCCGGGCAGGACAAAAATCATGGACCGCAAGACGGCCGGTTCGTGATACTTTCGAGCCGTTCTCGATCTTCTCCTCCGATCGCTCTCCGGCTGGGCCCGCGTCGTCCCGCCGCCGGGCAGTCGTCCGGTTGCCGGCTTTCGGAGTCCAGCTTGCCCGCCGCCCCGCAGTGGCCGGGCACCCCGCATCGCGGCGGTTGTGACTGCAATTTCTTGATAACGGAGACCCTTTGATGGCGACAGCGAAGGACGTGTTGGAGTTCTGCAAAAAGCACGACGTCAAGATCGTTGACGTGCGTTTCACCGATATCCCGGGTTTGTGGCATCACATCTCGTTTCCCATCAACCACATCAGCGAAGACACCTTCAAGGACGGGGTCGGCATTGACGGCTCCAGCATCCGGGGCTGGTCGGTGATCCACGAGAGCGACATGCTGCTCGTGCCCGATCCCTCGTGGTTCATGTTGGATCCGTTTACCAGCGTTCCCACCCTGGTGCTGATCGGTGACGTGCAGGACCCCACCACGCGCGAGCGCTACAACCGTGATCCGCGCTACGTGGCGCAGAAGGCGGAAAGCTACCTGCAGTCGCTGGGCATCGCCGACCAGGCGTTCTTCGGCGCCGAGGCCGAGTTCTTCGTCTTCGACAACGTGCGCTTCGACCAGGGCGCGAACTTCAGCTTCTTTCACATCGATGCCGAGGAAGGTCGCTGGAACAGCGGCCGCGAGACCGACAACCTGGGCTACCGGCCACGCTACAAGGAGGGCTACTTCCCGGTTCCGCCCACCGACCAGTTGATGGACCTGCGCACCGAAATGGTGCTCAAGATGCAGACCGCCGGGCTCGACGTCGAGTGCCACCACCACGAGGTGGCCACCGGCGGGCAGTGCGAGATCGACATGCGGTTCAACACCCTGGTCAAGACCGCCGATGCGCTGTTGATTTACAAGTACATCGTCAAAAACACCGCGGTGCAGTACGGCAAGACCGTGACCTTCATGCCCAAACCGCTGTTCGGTGACAACGGCAGCGGCATGCATACCCACCAGTCACTGTGGAACGGCGGCAAGCCGCTGTTCGGCGGCGACCAGTACGCCGGGCTGTCGCAGATGGCGTTGCACTACATCGGCGGACTGCTCAAGCACGCCCGCGCGCTGGCGGCCATCATCTCTCCGACCACCAACAGCTACAAGCGCCTGGTGCCTGGCTACGAGGCGCCGGTCAACCTGGCCTACTCCAGCCGCAACCGCTCGGCCGCCTGTCGCATCCCGATGTACTCCAACTCGCCCAAGGCTAAGCGGGTGGAGTTCCGGCCGCCCGATCCGTCCTGCAACCCCTACCTGGCCTTCGCCGCCATGCTGCTCGCCGGGCTCGACGGCGTGCTGAACAAGATCGATCCGGGTTCCCCGCTCGATCACGACATTTTCGAACTCAGCCCGAAGGAGCTCAAGCGGGTTCCCTCCATGCCGGGTTCGCTCGAAGAAGCCCTCACGGAACTGGAGAAGGACCACAAGTTCCTGCTCCAAGGCGACGTCTTCACCAAGGACCTGATCGAGACCTATATCGAGTACAAGCGCAAGAACGAGGCCAAGCCGGTCAGCATCCGGCCGCATCCCTACGAGTTCAGCCTGTACTACGACATCTAGGTCGAGACGAAGACCGGCCCGCGACGACCGGGGAGACCGCTCCCCGGTCATTTTTTTGCCGTGGCGGGAGTCTCCGCCGCCCGAGTTCAACCGCAATCCACGGCTGGTATCCCCCCTGCGGCTTCGCTATGGTGGATGGCATGAGACGAACCCCGGGAACGGATACGGCGCGTTGGCAATCGGTCTTGCGGCGGGCAGGGGAGCATGACGGCGCCTTCGTCTTTGCCGTGCGCACCACCGGCATCTACTGCCGTCCTTCCTGCCCGGCGCGCCGTCCGCGCCGGGAGAACGTCACTTTTTTCGCCGATGCGGCGACCGCCGAGCAGGCGGGGTTCCGTGCCTGCCGGCGCTGTCGGCCGCAAGCGGCGCTGGCCCCCGGGTTGTTGACGGTGCAGCGCGTTTGCCGCTACCTGGAGACCCATCGCGACCAGCCAGTGACGCTGACGCGACTGGCGGCCCATGTCGGGCTCAGCCCCTTCCACCTGCAGCGCAGCTTCAAGGCGACGCTGGGTCTGTCGCCGCGGCAGTACGCGGCGGCTTGCCGGGCGCGCGCCTTCCGGGCCGCCCTGCAGCGCGGCCGGCCGGTCACCGAGGCGGTCTACGCGGCGGGCTTCGGCTCCCCCGGCGCGGTGCGGCATCCGGAACAGGCCCTGGGCATGGCCCCCGGGCAGCTGCGCCGCGGCGGCGAGCGCCAGACGGTGTACTTCGCCACCGCACGCTGCAGCTTGGGCAGCCTGCTGGTGGCCGCGACCGACATCGGGGTCTGCGCCGTCGAGTTGGGAAGCACGCGCGAAGAGGTGCAGGCCCGGTTGCGGGAGCGCCTGACGCGGGCCACGTTGGTCCACGACCCAAAACGGTTGGCGGCGTGGATCGGGGCGCTGCGCCTCTCGCTGGCCGGCGCCACACCCCCACCCCAACTGCCGCTCGACGTACAGGCCACGGCCTTCCAGTGGCGCGTCTGGCGCGAATTGCAGAGCATCGCGCGCGGCACCACGCGCAGCTACGCCGAGGTGGCCCGCGCCCTCGGGAGCCCGGCGGCGGTGCGCGCCGTGGCCGGGGCCTGTGCCCGCAATCCGGTGGCGCTGCTCATCCCCTGCCACCGCGTGGTGCGCAGCGACGGAGCGCTGGGCGGCTACCGTTGGGGCCTGGAACGCAAGCAGAAGCTGCTGGCCGCGGAGCGCCGGCCGTAGCCGACACTCAGGGCTGGGCCTCGACGCCGTACTTCTTCGCGTAGTGGCGAAAACTGCGGTAACTGATCTGCAACAGCTCCGCCGCCCGGGTCTGCACGCCGTGCGCCTGCTGCAGGGCGGCGCGCAGGTAATCGCGCTCCACCTGGGCAATGCGGGCCTCGAGCCCCTCTTCCGGCAGCCCGTCGGAGGGGACGCGGCCGCCATCGCGGCCGCCGGGCGCGTGCGCCTGCAACATTTCCGGGGGCAGCGGCACCTCGACCTCGGACCCGGTCGACAACGCCACTGCGCGCTCCATCGTGTTCTCCAACTGGCGCACATTTCCCGGCCAGGAATACCGCTCCAGCCGCGCCACGCTGGCGGCTGAGATCTGCATCACCGGCTTGTTCATCTCGCGCGCGAAGCGCCGCAGGAAGTGCATGGCCAGCAACGAGACGTCCTCGGGCCGTTGTCGCAGCGGGGGAACCTCCATGGGGATGACGCTGATGCGGTAGTAGAGGTCTTCGCGGAAGCGTCCCTCGTGGATGGCGCGCTCGAGGTCCGTGTTGGTGGCGGCCAACAGGCGGACGTCGACGGCCAGGTTGACGGTCGACCCGAGCGGCCGCACCTGGCGCTCCTGCAGCGTGCGCAGCAGCGACACCTGCATGGGCAGACTCATTTCGCCGATCTCGTCCAGGAACAGCGTGCCCTTGTCGGCCGCCTCAAAGAGCCCGCGCCGGTTGGAGGTGGCCCCGGTAAAGGCGCCCTTCACATAGCCGAAGAGCTCACTTTCCAGCAGGCCCTCGGGGAAGGCGCCGCAGTTCACCGTCACGAAGGCCTGCTCGGCGCGCGGCGAGCAGTTGTGGAGGGCGCGCGCCACCAGCTCCTTGCCGGTGCCGCTCTCGCCGCGGATCAGCACCGTGCTGCTGGTGGCCGCCACGGTGCGGATCAGGTCCTTGATATGTCCGATCGCCGGGCTGGAGCCGATCAGGTTTTCAATGTCGTTGCGCCGCCGCAACTCGCGCTTCAAGGTCACGTTTTCGCGCCGCACCTGCTGCGCTTCCAGCGCCCGCGCCACGGTATAGCGCACCTGGTCGACCAGTTCCGGGGTCTTGATGATGTAGTCGACCGCGCCCCCGATCTTGATGGCCTCGATGGCCGACTCCATGCTGCCGTGCCCGGTCATGAGCACGAAGGCGAGGTCCTTGTCGAGCGCGCGGCTGGCGCGCAGCAGCTCCAGTCCATCTTCGCCGCTGCCGAGCCGGATGTCGGAGATCACCAGGTCGAAGATGGCCGAGCCCAGCTTGTGGCGGGCCCCGGCCGCGCTCTGCACCACTTCCACCTGGTGCCCTTCCTTGCGCAGCACGATGTCCAGCATTTCGCAGATGGAGGGCTGATCGTCGACGACGAGGATATGGGCCATGGCAGGAATCTCAGGCGGAGCGCGGGGCGCCGGGGTTGCCGGGGCGGGCGTCGAGCGGCAGTTGCAGGACGAATCTCGCGTGCCCGGCCTCCGGCCGCTCCGTCCAGATGGTGCCGTTATGTTCGCCGACGATGGGGTACGGCGTGGCCAGCCCCAGCCCCGTCCAGTGGTCGAAGCCGGAGTGGAAGGGCTCGAAG